>Ga0315912_10004262_pt1 | contig 13640 bp, 8 predicted proteins | sample VfabasoilMG_FD_204469 | JGI IMG/M metagenome (GOLD analysis project Ga0315912, IMG submission 204469) | Garden soil microbial communities collected in Santa Monica, California, United States - V. faba soil | ecosystem: Environmental > Terrestrial > Soil > Garden | place: USA: California... | reverse complement strand
TGCGGGCCCCGCGACTACGCGTCGAGGTTCCCTTGTGCGCGTCCAAACGCGATGAACTGACAAGAGCGATGGACTGGGGCCACCCCCTCACCCCCACCCTCTCCCCGCAGGGGAGAGGGGGCCGCTTGAGGTGGGGAGAGGGGGTCGGTTGAGGGGGTGAGAGGGGCACGCCTCCGATCAGCACGTGTTCGGGTCATTTGCTGGGCGACAACACCCGCACCACCACCGCCAACGCCAGGTACGACGCCACCCACTGCGCCATCGCGGTCCACTCCGCACCCACAAGATTCCACGGTACATACAGCGCCCCATCGGGGCGTATCGAGTGGATCAACCCGAACGCGGTCATCAATGCCCCGCAGCAGAGTGCGAACGCGGCGCGGCGGGCGTTGTGGTCGATGATCGCCACCACGAATGCGGCCCACACCATCGAGGTGAGGATGAAGCCGTTGCCGAGCACGACGATGGTGAACACCTCGCTCGGGCCGTGGCTCTGGTCCTGGAACAGTTCCATGAAACGCGTGGGCGCGACCAGGCCCGGGTCGCCGAGCTTGATCGACACCATGCGTGCGATCGCGGGGAAGAACGCGAACACGACGGCGGCGTAGTAGCGGCGCGGCGTGGCTTCGAAGGCCTGCACGGTGATGCCGATCGCGACGTAGATCAGGATCGGCGCGAGCACGGCGAGCGGCAGGTATTCCACCAGCGCGGCGAGCACGCCGAGCATGCCGCCGATGCCGATGAACAGGCCGGTGGCGAGCGTGTAGCGGTGGCGCGCGCCCATGGCCTTGTACGACGGCTGGCCGATGTAGGGCGTGGTCTGCGCCACGCCGCCGCAGACGCCCGCGACGAGCGTGGAGGCGGCTTCCACCAGCAGGATGTCGCGCGTGCGGTAGGTATCGCCCGCGGCGCGTGCGCTCTCGGTGACGTTGATGCCGCCGATCACCATCAGGACGCCGAACGGGATCAGCAGCGGCAGGTACCCGAGCGCGTCGCCGAAGCCCGCGATGAAACCGAGGTTCGGCCAGGGCAGCGCGAAATGCCAGGTCGGCGCCGCAGGCACGCGATACGCATCGCCGAGCGCGCCGAGCGGACCGAGCGTGTAGTACAGCACCGCGCCGAGCACCACGGCGAGCAGCACCGAGGGCACGCGCTCGAAGCGGCTGCGCCCGTACAGCGTGGCGAGCACCACGCCGATGCCGACCAGGCCCACGATCGGCACGCGCAGCAGTTCGACCAGCGGCAGGAAGCCCATCAGCACGAGCGCGATGCCGGCGATGGAGCCGAGCAGGCCGGCGCGCGGCACGGTGCGGCGCACCGTCTCGCCGAAGAACGCCAGCACGAACTTCAGCACGCCCATGATCACGAGCGAGGCCATGCCGAGCTGCCAGGTGCGCATGGCCGCGGCCATCTCTTCGAGGCCGGCCTGGCGGAAGCCGAGATAGCTCGGCCCGAGCACGAGCAGCGCCATGCCGATGGAGGTGGGTGCGTCGAGGCCGAGCGGCATCGCGGTCACGTCCTCGCGCTTCTCCTTCTGCGCGAGGCGCCGCGCCATCCAGGTGTAGCAGGCATTGCCGATCAGCACGCCGAGCGCGGTGCCGGGGAACATGCGCTGGAACACCACTTCGGCGGGGAACTGGAACGCGCCGATCAGCACGGTGGCGATGAAGGCGAGGATGGAGACGTTGTCGACCACGAGGCCGACGACGCCGTTCACGTCGCCTCCGCGCGCGCTTGCCTGTCCGCTCATGCGTGATCCTGGTCCGGGGTGGGCTGTCGGCGTCGGGTCGACGCGGGCCGGTCGATGGTCGCGGCTCGCACGCGGGCAGGCAAGGGCAGGGATGCGCCGCAGCATTCGGTTGAACGGCTGCAAGACCGCAACGCCGGCGGCGCCGCCGTGGCGTATGCTCACCCATGTTGCAGTGCACCGCACGAGGTCGGGCGCGGGGGTGCGCCCGGCACGCTGGATTCGCATCGATCTGCCACGGGGACGTGAGCATGTTCGGGAGCGCCTGTCTGCTGTTGGGCTCGTTGCTCGGCGCGGCGTCGTCGGCGGGCGGCGAGGCCGTGGCCCCGCCGGTACGCGCGCTGCCCGACCCGGGCCAGCGCCAGACCTTCGCGCCCGGCGAAGTGCATCGCTACCGACTCGAGCTCGCGGCCGGCGAGGGGCGCCACGTGCGCATCGACAAGCACGGCATCGACGTGATGGTCGCGGTCGAAGAGGCCGGCGTCGCGACGCCGCGCACGTTCCACGCGCCCGGCGGTCCGGAAGGCCGCCACGACGTGGTGCTCGAGGCCGCGCGCGCGACGGCGTACACGCTGATGCTGACCTCGCGCCTCAGGCGCGTGCCGGTGGGCAGCTACGGGATCCGGGTCGCGCCGCTCGCGGCCAGCGATGCCCCCGCGGCGGTGCTGCGCGCGATGTCGGATGCCGGTGCGGAGGACACCGACGTGGCCGAGGGCCAGCGGCGCGCGCGCGACCATTACCTGCGCGCGCTCGGCCTGCTGCCGGTGGGCAGCCAGCAGCCGCTGCGCGCGATCGCGTGGTTCCGCGCCGCGCTGCTCGCGCGGCGGCTGAACGACCAGGAACAGGCGCTCGCGGGCTACCGCTCGGCGCTCGCGTTGAACCTGGCGCTCGGGGATCTCGCGAGCGAGGCGCGCACGCGCAACGGCATGGGCCTGAGCCTGCGCGCGAGCAACCGCATCGCCGAGGCGCGCGCGGAGTTCGAGCGCGCGGCCGCGGTGGCCGAGCGCGCGCGCGACGGCTACGAGGCGGCTTCGGCGCTGAACAACATCTGCCTCACGGACCTGCACTTCGGGCGCATGGCCGAGGCGCGCAGCTGCCTCGAACGCGCCGTCGCGCGCTACCGCAGCGAGCGCCTGGGCGAGCACGCGAGCGTGCCGCTGATCAACCTGGCCGCAACCTACGACTACCTCGGGCTGCCCGACCTCGCGCGCGCGCGCTACGCCGAGGCCCTGGAGCTGCGCCGCGGCGGCATCGAACGGCTGCCGCTCGCGCAGGTGCTGACGAACCTCGCGGTGCTGGACAAGAACACGGGCGACTACGCGGTCGCGCTGGCCGAGGCCGAGGAGGCGCTCGCGATCATCCGCACGCTCGGCGAGCGCGGCGCCGAGGCGCGCGCGCTGCGCATCCAGGGCAGCATCCTGCAGGCGGCGGGATTGCCGGCGCGCGCGCAGGTGTACTTCGAGCAGGCGCTGCCGATCACCGAGGCGCTCAAGGACAGGCGCGCGCAGGCCGATACGCTGGCCGCGCTCGGCGAGGTCGGCGCCGATGCGGCCGAGTCGGAGCGTCGCCATCGCGATGCGCTCACCCTGTACGAGGCGGCCGGGGACGCGCATTCGAGCGCGCGCGAACGCCTGGCGCTGGCGCGGCTCGCGCGCAGGCGCGGGGACGCCGCGGAGGCGGAGCGCCTGCTCGCGCGCGCCGGCGAGGCGGCGGATCGCAGCGGCGCGCGCGCCGTGCGCTTCGCCATCGCGGTGGAACGCGCGCGCGGTGCGCTCGCGCGCGCCGACGGCGCCGGCGCGGAAGCCTCGCTGCGTGCCGCCGACGCGCTGGTCGGGAAACCCGCGGCCGGCGACGACCTGCTGCAGATCGCCGACCTGCGCGTGTCCGCGCTGGTCCAGGGCGGTCGGCACGCCGAGGCGCAGGCCGTGGCCGAGCGCGCCCTGCGCGCCTCGATCGACGCGCGCGGCAGCGGACTCACGCCGGAGCTGCGCGAACGCGAGCGCCTCGCGCGCGCCACGCTGCTCGCGTCCTGGATCGACATCGTGGCGGCATCGGGGGACGCGGAGCGCACGGCGCGTGCCGGTGCCGTGCTTGGACTGATCGAGGACCTGCGCGCGGCCGAGTTCGCGGCCTGGCTCGCCTACGGACGACGCGAGCGCGACCCCGCGCACGACACCCTGCAGCGCACCCTGGTGCATCGCCGTGCCCAGCTCGACGCCGCCGCGCGCCAGGGCACCGAACCCGCGCGCCTGGCCGAACTGGAGCGCGCGCTGGAGGCCGCGCTGGCCGAGCTGGATCGGGCCGAACGGCGCGGTTCCGCGCGGGCCCCGGCATCGGGGCGCGCGAACGCCGACGTGCTGCGCAGCCGTCTCCGCGTGGACAGTGCGGCGCTGGTCTACGCCTTCGGTCATGCGCGCGGGCTGCGGGCGACGCTGCGCCGGGACGCGGTGCGCCTGGACGTGATCGAGCACGCCCCGCGCGTGCGCGCGCTCGCCGCGCGCACCGACGTGCGGCGCGACGCGCCGCTCGGCGGCGACGATGCGCACGCCGGTCCGGAACTCGGAACGGCCCTCCTGAGCGGCGTGCAGCTCGACGGCGTGCGGCGCGTCTACCTGTCGCTCGATCCCGCGCTGCAGGGCGTTCCGTTCGAACCGCTGGTCCTGGACGACGGCCGCGCGTTCGCGCGCCTCGCCGCGAGCGTGGCACTGCCGAGCCTCGCGTCCCTGGACGACTCCGGCCCCACGCTGCGCGAGGCCACAGTCGCGGTGTTCGCCGATGCGGACTACGGCGATGCCGCGGCCCCCGACGGCACCGCCCGCGGCGCGGAACTCGTGCTGCCGCGACTGCCGGCGAGCGCGCGCGAGGCGCAGCGCATCGAGCAGCGTTTCGGCGCCGCGCGCGTGCGGTCGTGGCTGCGCGAGCGCGCCACCGCGGCGGCGCTGCTGCAGTCGGGCGACCACGGGATCCTGCACGTCGCCACGCACGCCGTCGCCGATCCCGCGCGCATGGATGCGAGCGCGCTCATGCTCTCCGTCGACCCCGCCGCACCCGCGGCCGGACCCACGCTTGTCGGCGTGCGCGACATCCTGCGCAGCGGTCCGCGCGCGCAGCTCGTGGTGCTGAGCGGCTGCGAGACCGCGCAGGGCCGCACGAGCGCCGGCGGCGCCTCGTTCGGGCTGAGCGAGGCGTTCCTCGGCCGTGGCGCGCGCTTCGTGCTGAGCGCGCAGCGTCCGGTGGACGACATTGCGAGCGCGACGTACATGGATCGGTACTACGAGCACCTCGCGGCATCCGGGGATCCGGTCGAGGCGCATCGCGCGGTGGCGGTCGATGCGCTGGACGGCACGCTTCGGTTGCGGACGGAATCGTGGGCGGCGTTTCGATTGTCGGCCTCGGGGCCGTTGCAGGCGAAGTGAGATATTCCGGCGGTCTGGCGCACTAGCAGTTCGGCCGATGCGAAGCAGTCGGCATCCGCATGACAGGTCGCGAATGGCGACCACGCCATGCGTCAGTCAGGGGCAAACGGCATGGGAGGAATACCGATGTACGCAACTCGCAAGCTGGTTACGGCGATGGTCCTGGCACTCGTCGCGGGCACCGGGGGGTGCGCCTACAGCCCGGACAGGAAGACCGCGGTCGCGAAAGCCGCGTTGGTACCGCAGGTGTGTGCGATCGGCAGTCCGTCGCCGAAGGCGATCTACGGCACCATTCGCGTCGACTATCGCCGGCAACTGCACGGTGACGACAAGATCCTGCCCGAAGTGGGCCGCAACGTCGTGGTGGAGCCGTCCCAGGATCCCGGATTCGCCTGCGTCACGTTTCCGCTGGGCACTGGCACCGATACGATCCTGCTGAGGCTCCCGGTCACGGCGGACGACCGGATCGAAGGCGGATTCCCGGTCGGGGAGGACAGTTACGAGTTCGTGATCCTCGTGCTGCCGCACCTCGACTCGGCGCAGAAGCGCGCCGTGATCGGGTCGTTCTACTACCACGACGAGGACCTCTCGGGCGACAGTGGAGGCGTCTGGGGCGGCGGCAAGTGAGCTGCGCGCCATGACCGGCGCGTCGTTGGCGAACAATGCCCTTGCGACGCAGGCATGCCAGGAAGGCATCCGGATCCTCGTCGTCGCCGATGGCAAGCTGAAGTTCCGGCCCGGCGACAGCAGCTTGGGCATGGCACTCGATTTCCTCTCGCGAGCACGCGTGGCCCATCCCTCGCGGATGGGCTACTCCATCACCACGGCGCACCGCAGGGCCGATGAACCTGCGGATCTGCCGGGTTTCAGCTTCTCCCCGGGGTCGCTCTCGTGCTTCGACCAGTTGTGGCTGTTCGGGGCGCGAGGTGCCGAAGCCTATTCACTGACGGATGACGAGGTCGCAGAAGTCGGGGCGTTCCTCGAGCGAGGCGGCGGGGTATTCGCCACCGGTGACCACACGCCACTGGGAACGGCACTGTGTGGTCGGCTGCACAAGGTGCGTTGGATGCGACGGTGGATCGCAGGACCGGGCAACGGTGTGTTGCTGGGGGACGGTCCGGGTACGCGCAATCCCGTACGCGATACCAGCTGGCCACCGCGGCTGTCGCGGCCCGGCGTCGCAGGTCCCGCGAATGCCGGCAGCAAGCTGGTCTGGCCCCGGATGGGGAAGATCAACAACAGCAACGACGCCTACGCGCATGCGCTGTTCGAACTGCCGAACGGCGACTGCGTGCGCTGGCTGCCGTACCACGACCACGAAGGCGAGTGTCCCGATTTCGAGTCGCCCGTCGCGATGCCGGAGGGATCGATGGCGGACTTTCCCGAAGGCCGGATACCGGTCGCGGTCGCCTGGGCGATGGCGACGGCGGGAAAAGGCACGACATACCTGTCCCCCAAGCCCGTGCTGTTCCCGGTCGCGTGCGTGTATGACGGGCACGGTCTGGCGCCTGGCAGCGGCGACCTTGGCCGCATCGTCACCGATTCGTCGTTCCATCACTGGTTGCAGCTCAACCTGTCGGCGCTCGGCGCCTCGCAGCTCCGACATGCCAAGGCGTACCACTGCAATGTCGCGCGCTGGTTGGTCCCTGAAGCACGGCGCAAGGAGCTGTTGTGGGACAGCCTGGCATGCATGCTCGACGATCCCGACCAAGCCGACGTCTGGTTGAACGGCGATCAGGGACCGGCCAACGACATACGCGTCGGGGAAGGCATCCGCCGCAACTGGGAGGAGCGCGTGGGCGTGCAATTCGCCGAATGCATGTCGGTCCTCGCGCGCGAGGCTGCTTCGGCTGGAGCAAAGGGAGCGCGGATCGGTGTAGACGAGGCGCTGGGCGTGGTATTGCGGCGAATCGTCGCGGGAGCGTCGCCGCTCTAGAGACGTTCAGCGTGGGAGGTGGAGCCGGGCTTGCTTGCCACTTGGGCGCGTCCGGGATGGTCACTGTGTCGAGGTGTGCGTCCGAGACCAGGGGTCTTGCCAAGTTTCCGGGATTGGAATCAACGAATTGGAATGCGCCTCCGAGGAACTGCAGGAGCGCACTTCAGCGCGCGATCTCTTCGGCGCAACTCAACGTGACGCTGGATCGAAAAGATCGCGCGCTGAAGCGCGCTCCTACAAAGGGTTTCGCGCCGCATGGCAACCATGATGGCGATTGCATCGCGCGGGCATAGACCGGGAAATCCTCAGGTCGTGGACGCACGCGCCGCCGGACATCGAACCGGCGGGGAACGGGTGGCACGTGCCTCGATCGTCCCGTGGCGGCTCAGGTCGAAGGATGGCGCAGGATGCACGAATCCACGGCATCCAGGCGCGTCTGACCGCACAACGCCATCGTGAGGTCCAGCTCCCGCGCGATCAGCTCGAGGCACTTCGTGACGCCCGCTTCGCCCAGGGCGCCCAGGCCGTAGAGGAACGCGCGGCCGATGAGCACGCCGCGGGCGCCGAGTGCGAGTGCGCGCAGGACGTCCTGGCCGCTGCGGATGCCGCCGTCCAGCCAGACCTCGGTGCGCGTGCCGACGGCCTCGACGATGTCGGGCAGGACCGAGATCGTGCTCGGTGCGCCGTCGAGCTGGCGGCCGCCGTGGTTGCTGACCACGATCGCGTCGGCGCCGGCTTCGGCGGCGCGACGGGCGTCGTCGGGCTCGAGGATGCCCTTGACGATGAGCCTGCCGCCCCAGCATCGCTTGATCCATTCCACGTCGTGCCAGCCGAGCGTCGGATCGATCTGTTCGGACACCCAGGCCGCGAGCGAGCGCGTGTCGCTCACCCCGGCGACGTGGCCGATGACGTTGCCGAACGTGTGCCGGCGCGTGCCGAGCATGCCCAGGCACCAGCGCAGCTTGCCGAGCAGGTCGACGAGCGTGGGCAGGGTGAGCCGCGGCGGCACGCTCAGGCCGTTGCGCACGTCCTTGTGGCGCTGGCCCAGCACGGGCAGGTCGACGGTGAGCATCAGCGCGCTGCAGCGCGCGGCGCGGGCACGCTCGACCAGGCGCTCGATGAAGGCGCGGTCGCGCATCACGTAGAGCTGGAACCAGAACGGCCGGGTGGTGTGCGCGGCCACGTCCTCGAGCGAGCAGATGCTGAGCGTGGAGAGCGTGTAGGGCACGCCGAAACGCTCCGCGGCGCGCGCGGCGAGGATCTCGCCATCGGCATGCTGCATGCCGGTCAGGCCCGTGGGCGCGAGCGCGACGGGCATGGTGACGGGCTCGCCGAGCAGGGTGCCGCGGATCGAGCGCTGGGAGATGTCGACCAGCACCTTCTGGCGGAATTCCAGGCGCGCCAGGTCGCGTTCGTTCGCGCGGTAGGTCGATTCGGTCCAGGCGCCGGAATCCGCGTAGTCATAGAACATGCGCGGCACGCGCTTGCGGGCGAGTCGGCGCAGGTCTTCGATGCAGGTCACGACGGGCATGGCCGGATCGTCGCACGAGTGCCTCGTGAAATTGTAGGAGCGCGCTTCAGCGCGCGATCTTTTCGTGGTGCAAAAGCGTTGCGGCAGGCCGAAAGGATCGCGCGCTGAAGCGCGCTCCTACAATGCACTCCGGACGTCCTTGCATGGGCAACGCGCAAAAAAAACCGGGCGCCGGTCCCGAAGGACGCGGCGCCCGGCCGGATTGCACGACTCAGAACGATTGCGTGAAGCGGATGCCGAACGTGCGCGGCTGGATCGGGATCGTGTAGGTCTGCTCGCCGCAGACGGTCTCGGCGCACTGGGCGAACCGGTACAGCTCGCCGCGTTCGTCGAGGGCGTTCTTCAGGAACAGGTCCAGCGTCCAGTTGTTGCGCTTGATGCCTGCCGAGAGGTCGAGCGTCACGTAGGACGGCAGGTCGCCGATGATCGCGGCCTCCTCCACGCGCAGGTCGGACGAGCGACGGCCGTCGCGGTTCACGATGCCCTGCCAGTACGCGTCGTACTCGCCGACGTTGAACGAGTAGCGGGCGGTGGCGTTGCCCTTGAACTTCGCCGTCACCGGCAGCCGGGTTCCCTTCGGTGCGTCCGGAACGTCGCAGGTGACGACCGGATTGCCACCCTCGTCCACCGTCTCGCAGACGTCCTTGGTGAGTTCGGAGTCGAGGAAGGTCATCGCCGCGGTGATCTGCAGGTTGTAGGTCGCCGCCCAGTTGACCGCCAACTCGGCGCCGTTGATGCGTGCCGCCGGCGCGTTGCGGATTTCGGTCAGGCCGTTGGGGCCGAGGAAGGAGAACTGGAAGTCCTCCCAGTCCTGGCGGAACACCGCGCCGTTCAACGCGAGGCGACGATCCATCAGCAGGGTCTTGAAGCCGAACTCGTAGCTGGTGAGGAAGTCCGCGACGTACGGCGGCCGGGTGCCTCGCCGGTTGATGCCGCCGGGACGGAAGCCCTCCGACCAGGTGCCGTAGATCATCTTCTCGTCGTCGATCTGGTAGGTGAGATTGACGCGGCCCAGGTGGTCCTCTTCCTTGATGTTCTTGTCCAGGTTCACGCACGGCGCGCCGTTGAACGTGCCGCTGCCCTCGAAGCAGGCAGCCTCGCCCGTGCGGCTGCTGTAGCCGTCGCTGAAGCCGAAGAAGCCCTTGAGGCTGTTGTCGGACTTGAAGAAGCGCATGCCGGCGGTGCCGGTGAGCTTCTCGGTGAAGTCGAAGGAGACCTCGCCGAACAGGGCCTCGTCGTGGTCCTGGCGCACCTGCTTGGTCAGCCAGATGGTGTCGGGCCAGCCGGTCACGGAGATCGAGTCGGCCAGGTCGTCGACCTTGTAGCGCTGCTGGATGTCGTGCGACTGCTGCTGCCAGAACACGCCGGCGACGAAGCGCAGGCGGTTGTCCTTGGGCGAGGACAGGCGCAGTTCGTGGCTGCGCTTGGCGTAGTCGTCCCTGCCCTGGATGTACTGCGCCGGGTTCACGAAGTCGCCGTCGTCGTTGACGAAGTAGACGCCGTAGCCGAGCAGGGTGTCGTACCAGTAGCCGTAGTCGTTGTAGTCCGACTCGCTTTCCACGTCGCGCTTGAGGTGCGCGAAGGAGTACACGAGGTCGAAGTTGCCGATCTTGCCTTCCACCGTCAGCGCCGCCTGGCGCCAGTCGTCGTCGAAGCGCTCGGGGTAGAAGTGGGTGATCTCGAGCTCGCCGACGTCGGGGTCGTAGCCGAAGCTGCCGCGCGAGAACTGGCTCTGCGCCATGATCGTGGGCGTGATCGTCCAGTTGTCGTTGAGGTCGATCTTCAGCGCCGCGCGCGCGCCGCGGGTGTAGACGTCGTTGTAGTCGTCCTTGACCCGGTCGGCGTTGTCGTCGGTGATGCCCGAGGTGGGGTAGGTGCGCGTGCCGAACACGTTGTCGATGTAGCCGGCGTCGTACTTGTTCCAGCCCACCACGCGGAACGCCATGTTCTCGGAGATCGGGACGTTGACGTGGCCTTCGGTGATGTAGCCCTGGCCGCCGTTGGAGACCGTGTTCGCCTCCACGCCGTAGGAGGCCGAGAAGGCGCTCGCATCGGGCTTGTTCGTGATGATGCGGATGGTGCCCGCCTCGGAGCTGGCGCCGTACAGGGTGCCCTGCGGACCCGAGAGCGCTTCCACGCGCTCGATGTCGTAGATGTGCAGGTCGAGCGCGCCCTGGATGGTGGTGATCGGCTGTTCGTCGAGGTAAATGCCCACGGAGGGCAGCGACCCGGAATGGTTGCCGTCGCCGCCGCTCGCCACGCCGCGCATGTAGACCTGCGCGAAGCCCGGGCCGAAGGTCTGGAACGAGACGCTGGGCAGCAGGCGCGCGTAATCGTCGAAGTCGCGGATCTGCTGGCGCTCGATGTCCTCGGGACCGAACACGGTGATGCTGATCGGCACCTTCTGCACGTCCTCGGCGCGCTTCTGCGAGGTGACGGTGATCACGTCCAGCGTAGGCGCGTTTTCGCCTTCGGCGGCCGCGCCCTCGGTCTGCGCCGCGGCGCCGGCCGCGAGCGCGGTGGCGGCCTCGGTCGCGGACGGATCGCCGGCCGCCTGGGCCAGCGAGACGGCTCCGAGTGCGAGGTAGATGGCCGACGCCAGCGGCAGCCGGGCATACCGGGCTGCAGCGCCGCGCCTGCGCAAATCGGGTTTCCGCTTGTTCATGGATGCCTCCAATCGTGGGCAGTGGCTTTCCGTTTATGGTGCTTCGGTGAAATCGGGTACTGCGGGGTATTGCTCCAGCACCGGCCCCAGTGCGACGCGCAGCGGGTCCAGCCAGGACTCGTAGTGGCGCCAGTGCTCGACGCCCTCGCGGTAGATCGGCCTGCGCACCTGTTCCGAGCTTGCCGTGCGCACCGGCCGGTCGTTCTCGAAGAACTTCAGGCAACCCGGTTCGAACGGCAGTCCGCAATGGGCGAGCAGTCGGCGCACTTCCCCTTCGGTGTCCTCCACCATCCGTTCGTACACCACCCGGTGCACGTGCCCGGGCAGCGCGGCGTCGAAGTGCGCCATCAATTCGACGTAATCGCGATAGTAGCGCCCGAGGTCGGCGAGGCCATAGCTGAAGTTCTGGCCGCGCGCGAAGTGCTGCTTGTAGCCGGAAAAGCAACAGGCCATGGGGTGGCGGCGGGCATCGATGATGCGCGCGTTCGGCAGGGCCAGCCGGATCAGGCCCAGGTGCGCGAAGTTGTTCGGCATCTTGTCGATGAAGTTCGGGCGGCCGAGCTTGCGGTGCACGCGCGTGCGCTCGAGGTACTGCTCGCCCAGTTCGCGCACCTCGTCGCGGCCCAGGGCGGCCAGGGCCTCGTGGTAGTAGCTCGCGCCCGAGGCGTCGGCGCGCAGGCGCAGGGCGCGGGTCAGCGAGATGATCTCGGGCAGCTCGCTCGTGCCCTCGACCTGGCTGTGGCTGGAGAGGATCTGTTCGATGAGCGTGGAGCCCGCGCGCGGCAGGCCCACGATGAAGATGGGATCGCGGTCGGGACAGCCCCAGCCGGCGCGGTCCGCGAAGAACGCCGGCGTATAGAGTCCGCGCGCGTGCCTCAGGCGCGCCGTGGTCTCCTCCGCGCTGTAGGGGATGGCCTCGAGGCGCAGCGCGTTGCCGCGCGCGTAGTGCTCGAACGATTCGGCGTACGCGGCCTCGTCCTCCAGCGCCTTGCCGAGCGCGAACTCGAGGTTGCAGCGCTGGTCGGGGTCGAGTTCGTCGCGTTCCAGCTGGGTCCGCATGGCGGCGACATCGGCGCTGTCGAAACGCACGGTCTTGAGGTTCGCGAGGCTCCACCAGGCCTCGCCGAAGCCCGGGTCGAGCTCGATGCTGCGCCGATAGGCGGCGATCGCGCGCTCGAGTTCGTTCGCGGTCTTGAGCGCGTGGCCATGGCTCAGCCAGACGTTCGCATGGCCGGGGTGGTCGCGCAGGATCCGATCGTAGATCGCGATCGCGGGCGTGAAATCGCCGAGGCGGCAGAGCACGACGGCCTTGAGGTTCAGGTATCCGGGGTTCGCGGGCTCGTCGCGCAGCAGCCGGTCGACCTCGACCAGGGCCTCGGCCGGCTTGTTAGCCCGGTGCAGCACCTGGGCGAGGTTCTGGCGCGCGGCCTTGAACCCCGGCGCGAGTTCGAGGCAGCGCGAGAGCAGCGTTTCTGCGTCCTCGTAGCGGCCGATGCGGGCGGCGACCTCGGCCAGCATGCGGATCGCGGCCACGTCGGTGGGCGAGCGCCTGAGGTGCTCGCGCAGGCGCGCCTCGGCCTCGGGGATGCGGTTGTCGCACAGCGCGGAGGCGGCGGCGAGCAGGGTCGGATCGCGGGTGGAATGCCGGATGTGGTTCGCGTACGCGCGATCGGCCTCCTCCAGGTCCCCGGTCGCGGAATGGTGGTCGGCGAGCGCGAGCCAGGCCTTGGCGTAGTCGGGTTTCAGGCGCACCGCCCGGCGCAACGCGGACAGCGCCTCGTCGCCGCGGCCGCTGCGGCCCAGGGCCACGCCCAATTCATGGTGCGCGGCGGGGAAGCGCGGATGCGCCTGGACCAGCGGTTCCAGCACGCCCAGCGCACGGGAAAGGTCGCCGCGCGCGGTCCAGGACATGCCCAGGAACAGCAGGGCGCGCGGCTCGCCGGGGACCACCTTGAGGATTTCCAGGGCCTGCTCGCCGGCCAGGGCCGGGGCGTCGGCGAGCAGCCTGGAGGCCTGTGCCAGCGCCGCGTCCAGGTTGACGTTTGCCTCGGTTGCCGCGGTCATCCCGGTCCCTGTCGATCGCGGCCCCGCATGGACCGCGTGCATCGTGCCCGGCCAGGGCCGGGCACAACCGCACGAGTTAACTGGAGCGGGTGGCGACGGTCAAGCGCGATGGGGTGGCCGGGTGCATCGCGGCGCCAAGGGGTCGGGGCGTTCCGCCCGCACAGGTCCGAAAGTGGCCGGCCGATGTCCGGTGCGCGCGCGCCGTTCGCCGGACACTGGCCACCGATCCCCCTCCAATCCGCGCGCCGACCGCCATCCAGCCGCGCTACCCGTCGTCCCAA
>Ga0315912_10004261_pt1 | contig 13643 bp, 12 predicted proteins | sample VfabasoilMG_FD_204469 | JGI IMG/M metagenome (GOLD analysis project Ga0315912, IMG submission 204469) | Garden soil microbial communities collected in Santa Monica, California, United States - V. faba soil | ecosystem: Environmental > Terrestrial > Soil > Garden | place: USA: California... | reverse complement strand
GAGGCGTTGTTGGCCGCAATGGACACGCTGCCGCCGTCACCGGCACTCGATGTCACGACAACACTGGTGTCGCCCGTGTAGTGCAATACAGCTGACAGATCGCCCGCTACGCCACCGCCACCACCGGCGCTTTGGGCCAGAATGCCATACGCACCGTCGCCTGCAGTGATGATGAATGTGCCTGATTGTGACTGGATCTGCACGTTGCCGCCGTTGCCACTCGCACCCCCCGCCCCGCCTATTTCTCCCGGGGCAACGTTGAGCTGACCACCGATCACCAGTCCACCGCCGCCGCCGATCGATTGGGCGACAATGCCGTGCGCATTCCGCCCCTGCGTTTCGACCGGGCCATTCGTGATAACTTCGACATCTCCGCCATTCCCCGCTGCGCCGCTCGAGCCACCGAGGTCCAGTGAAAACCCCTGGACATCGGCGAGACGGCCTTGCGGATTGTTGGCTATCTTCGACGGATCAAACGTCTGGTTGGTCGTCATTGTCCGCGCCAGGCCGCCGCCGCCGCCGATGCTTTGAGCGAGAATGGCGATGCTGTTCTTACCCGCCGTGCTGACGTAGCTGAACGAGGTGCCATCCCCCGTTGTGACGCTGACGGCCCCGCCATCGCCGCCAATTCCGCCACTTCCGCCCATGCCGATCGAGATGCTTTTCAGCGATCCGCTGACTGTTCCCGCCGCCGCGCCTTCGCCGCCGCCGCCGCCGACGCTTTGCGCGAAGATGCCGATGGCTGAGATACCCTGGGTGACGACTGTCCCATGCGTGGGATTGACGACGGTCACTCGGCCGCCATCGCCCCCTCCGCCCCCCTTGCCGCCCACACCGATCGCGGTTTGGGCCGGCGCATCATTGGCCGACGCACCAGTGGAAGTCGCGGCACCGCCGCTGCCGCCACCGCCGCCCACGCTTTGAGCGTAGATGCCATCCGATTGCGCGCCGAACGTCACGATCGACCCGGTATTCGTGGCGTTCGCATTCCCACCTAGTCCCGCAGCACCGCCAGTGCCGCCCACAGTGACCGCGACATTGATTTTGGGGGCCTTGGTCCGTTCGGGATTGTCGGGATCAGAGGGGTTGGGGGCTTGGGGTTGGCCAAAAATGTCCGCCAATTCCTCGGCCGTCGCTTCAATCCTTTGGCCGAACTCACCAATCTGGAAAATTCCATCAGCAATCTTGGTAACTGCCTGATTGATATTCAGGCCCTTGCTCAAGATATCAAACAGGGCTTGCGCGTTGGACACGCTAGGGGAGCCGCCGGCCGTGGCACCAGCCTTGCCCGCCATTCCGCCCCCGCCGCCGATGCTCTGCACCGACATGCCGATCGCGTCAGTACCGCGGGTGACGATGCTGCCGCTGTTGGATACTGTTGCTGTATTGCCGTTGCCACCAGCACCGCCGCTGCCACCAACCCCTACGGATAGGGAGATTTCGCCGCCGTTTGCTGTGGCAACGCCGCCACCGCCGGCACCACCGCCGCCACCGATGCTTTGCACGAACACCGCGGTTGCGCCGTCACCCCGTGTTGTCACAGCACCACCGTTGACCAGACTGACGGTACCGGCATGGCCGCCCGTGCCGCCACTACCGCCCACCAAGAGCGAGGCACTGAACCCGGATTTGGCATTACCGGCCGAGGCGCTGGCATCACCACCGCCGCCGGTACCGCCCCCACCGCCGATGCTTTGGGCAAAAACGCCATAGGCATCCTGGCCGAGTGTAGCGATTGTCCCTTCATTGGTGAGAATGATCGCGCCGCCGGTGCCACCTGTGCCGCCAGAGCCGCCGACCGCTACGGAGACCGCTATCGAAACGGCATCTTGCGGGCCTTTCGCATAGGAAGCGGCTGTGCTGTCACCACCGGTACCGCCGCCGCCACCGACGGATTGCGCCATAACCCCGATGGAAAAATCGCCGGCCGTCGTGATCAGCCCCGTATTGTCGAGTGTAACAGCACCGCCTGTGTTGCCATCGCCTCCCTTGCCGCCCATCGCGACCGAAATGGAGATGGCCGGAATTTCTGGATCGGGTGATAACGTCACAGTGCGGGCTGCAGCTGAGCCCCCACTGCCACCGCCGCCGCCGATGCTTTGGATCAATACGCCATGGGCATCCGCGCCAAATGTCGTGATCTGTCCGTCGTTGATGACAGTGGCATTGCCAGCCGGGCCCCCACCCCCACCCTGGCCCCCGACCGAGATTGAAACGGTCGGCAAGACCCCGGCATTGAATGTCACGGCATTGCCGCCCTTGCCGCCGCCGCCACCAATGGATTGCGCCTGTACACCGGCAGCATGATCGCCATGGGTGGTGATCAGTGCCTGATTGGTCACGTTCACCGGGCCGCCGACGCCACCACTACCGCCATCGCCGCCGATTGTCATCGACAGGATCGCGCTACCCACAAGGCTCGCATTGCCAGCGGAGCCGCCAGACCCGCCGATGCTCTGCGCCAGGATGCCTGCGCCGCCCAAGATGCTGGTCGATCCAAATACGGCGGGGTGCTCGACTGAACCTCTCTGCAAGGTAATGTTCACCGCGCCGCCGTCGCCACCGGCCCCACCGTTGCCGCCGATGGCAACCGCAAATATGCCGGCAGCGACCCCCTTGGCATCTCCACCGCTGCCGCCGCCGCCGCCAATGCTTTGCGCGAGCAGAGCAATAGAATTGCTGCCGGTCGCGATCACGGACCCATTGGGCGCTTGTATAACGACCGAACCGCCATCGCCGCCGGCTGCGCCCGCACCGCCTACGCTGAAGAAGCCTGCGCCGATGCCGCCATCGCCACCGCCGCCGCCCACACTTTGCACCAGGGCGCCGTGGGCGAAATTGCCCGATGTCCTGATAGTGCCGGGAACAGTCGTGCTGCCCAGGACCAATGTTGCACCGCCGCCAGTGCCGGCAAGTCCGCCAGGCCCTGGTTGGTCTTCGCCCGAATTCGCGTCGCCGCCTTTCCCACCGCCACCCCCGTTAGCCTGAACCAGGACAGCGTGACCGCTGGATTGGCCAACGATATTCAATCCGTTGAACGTCACCGAACCGAGAATGCCAAGGTCAGCCGCACCGGCTTTGCCACCGACCCCACCACTTCCGCCAGTAGGATTCGACCCGCTGGCCTCCCCGCCGTTACCACCATCGCCGCCGTTCGCTGTTGCCGCGATGGCGCTGACCGGGACGACGGTATCGGGCAAGACGGTGATCGTGACCGCGCCGGCGGCAAGCACGACACTGGTGCTGCCGCCATTACCGCCACTGCCGCCATTCCCACCATTTGCGTCATCCACACGAAGCCTTTGGCTCGCTATACCGCCATCGCCGCCGCGACCACCGGTCGTGTTGGCGACCAGGCCAAAATTGCCGGCTTGGGCGGTGCCGCTCAACCAATGGAGGGTAGCCGTGCCACCATTGCCGCCATCGCCACCAGCGCCAGCGATGACGTGGGTAATGGCGTCAGATGTAAAGGCGTTGCCGCCTGAGCCGCCATCGCCTCCGATGGACCGGACCCACACACCGATTATACCTGCGCGTACGGATCCGCTGGCATCGACGGTGACCGTAGTCCCGGAACCGCCGGCTCCGCCGGCGCCGGCGCTATGGTTGAAGCCCCAATTTAAACCGGCATCCCCACCCGCCCCGCCAGGTCCACCAACTGATGCTACGCTCAGCCCTACGTCCGCCAGTTGCGACGTATTCTGATCCGGAATGAGGGTGCCACTGAAACGCACCGTGACGTTGCCACCTGCGCCACCCGCACCACCTGCGCCACCTGTAGTATCTGCGAAAAACGGACTGCCGCCTTGGCTCCCTGCCCCTCCCATGCCGCCTCGGCTGACGATGTCAGCGCCGCGGGTGTCAAACTGATCTTCGCCATGGCCTCCGAAAATGGTGATGTTGGTGTTGATGGTGGTAATCTGACCACCTGCTTGGCCCGGCAGGCCGGGGTTGCCGTCAGTGTCATCGCCGCCGTTTGGCGCACCGAGGCAGCCATCCGTACCGATCGAGGGTATTAGATAATAGGGAAACCCTGGTATATTTGCACCGAAGCTCTGATTTGCGTAGTTCTGTTGTATCGGAGCGGCCGGCGGCGGATTTGAATTTGCATTACATTGCGCCTGAGCCGAGACGGTCGTTGTCACATGAGCAAGCAGCAAGGCCCCAAGCAAAATGTACCACGAATAATATCGCGCGTGTGCCGCAAAAATTCGACGTGCAGCGCTAATTGCCCTGGCGGCGAGGTGGAAGGGCAATCAGGTTTCTTTTCTTATACGCAATATAGTCAATCCAACCAGACCCGCAACTAGCAAGGCGAGTGACGTCGATTCTGGGATATTCTCCCCTTCGGTAATATCGAGCGTATAAGTTACCTCGCCGTTCAAAAGGGCGAACTGACCAGCAATAAATGTTGGCACGTTAGTTGTACCACTGAACAACTGCTGACCAGTCCAATCACCAACGCCAAAAACAGACACTCCACCGTTAGGCGCGACCCAAAAGCTCACATCATGCGCCTCGTCCACCCCATTCACGATCATCGGCACCGAGGCCATGACGAAACGAGAGATGAAGGGCAAGTCGGGAGTCGGGGAAGTCGGCAAGCTAAAGTTGATAACCAGTCCGGGGCCGATGAGCGAAAAGTCGCTGATCAGAACCGCCCGCGCTGGCAAAGCGAAGAGCGTCAAGGTGCACAAGACGACGCACATTGATCCAAGACGACGCATTGGATTTTCCTCACGCTATCCAGACCGGTCGGCTGGCTTCCAGAATAGTTAATTGCAATCTATCAGGACACACCCGGTCGCTCAACTGACATTTGGGTGAAACTATTGGAAGGCACTGCAACGCCCGGTCGAAAAAAACATGGCGCAGACCAAGGAGACGCGGGCGTAAGGAGGTGCCAGTGCCACGTACGCATATTCCAAGTTACAACAACTTTTTGTGTTGTATGAGGCTGTACAACGAACCGATACATAATGGCATACATGGACACCATGCGAATCACCGCCGGTGTTACGGCAAGCATTACGAAAGCGAAGTTCGATCGGTTTCTTGCAACCTTGCGAAGGACCATTGCCAACCTGCCCGCGGAGGATACGGAAATGCAAGCAAGCCCGACAAGGCGACCGAAACGTCGGGACACGGATCAAGACCCGAATTCGTACGGCATTTGGTATTGTGAGACATAAGGCCCTGCAGTTGCATGATCAGCAATCCATGACTTACCCCATGACCGAAAAGAAGAGATGGCGAGCCACTGCTGCAAATTGTTGGCTTGATGCCCGTACGCTCCTCGCGGTGCTTACAATAGCTTGGCCGGCCGACGCGTTGTCGACGGAATGGTGGGGCCGAAAACTGCCCGACATTCCGACTCATTTCATATTCGGATATGGGTCCCTCATCAGCAGCGCCTCGCGCAATGCGACCGCGGTCATCCCTGCAATCCCCGTCCGGATAGGGATCGCGTTTGGGTACTGCCGGGCCTGGAATTATCGCTCCTCGTCTGGATTCACCGCACTGGGGCTGCGCAAAGTAGGACCGGGCGAGGCGGGATGCACGATTAATGGTGTGCTCTATCCCGCTGAGGGCGATGACATGTCCAAATTTGATGCGCGAGAGGTCGGCTACGCACGTGTGGAAGCGAAAATGATTGATGTAGAGGCGATCGGTTGGCAACGCCTGCCTGAGAATGCCCACGTTTGGGTCTATGTGCCGGTCCGGACGGGACATGTCCCTGGAGAAGGACTTCCCGAGCCTGATGCTCAATTTCCGCTGCTGCAGTCATACATCGATGTGGTTATAGAGGGCGGTCTGGAATATGGAGTGGGCTACGCAAGCGAGATTCTCGCAACGACCCATGGCTGGAGTCGCTACTGGTTGAACGATCGCGAATTTGCGCGCCGGCCGTGGGTGCACACGCCGAAGGCTGCTGCGATCGACGCCCTGCTATCTAGCACGGAACCTGTCGCGAGCACGTTTCCTGACCGCCGGCTTCCCGGGCCCTTCGCGGTCAGATGGCTGATGACGCCGGCCCAGTAAGGTACGAAAATTCGACCAGACCTCGGCATGGCCCATCGGGTCCATGCCCTTCACCACATCGGCGAACAACGCCACCAAATCGCAGATCTGCTTCTGCGGCCCGCCGGAGATCTCACCGAATCCGATGAGGCTCTGATCCGTACGCACTTCCACCAGGATCAGTTGGGCACGGTCCATGTATTCATGCGCAGTCCAGCTGGCGCGCTCATATGCGACGGATAGCGGATGGGCGATAACATCCGTAATCTTCATCGTCCGTGGCATCCCCCTACGCCTAGCCGCCGATCTGGCGGATCATCGCCGCTCAACGGTCCAGGACCGGGAGGATCTGCTCAGCGCTTTCCGCCGGCAGGCTGACATTCACGCGAGCCGCGCCCAATTCCCTGAGCCGCTCCAGCTTTTCACGATCCTCCGGGGCGCCGCTGCTGGCGTTGGGATACCAGCCGTCGCCCTCGCGGATTGAACGGCGCGCCGCTCACGGGAATGCACCACCCAGAAGCACGGGGGGATGAGGCTTCTGCGTCGGCTTGGGCCAGGTCATCATTCTGGGCACCTTGACGATCTCGCCATCATACTGGGCGGTTGACTTGGTCCAGATTTCCTTCATTGCTTCGATCTGTTCTCGCATCTTCTTCATGCGGGTCGCGTACACCGTGCCGTGCGCCTCGATCTCCTCCACGTTCCAGCCCCCGCCGATACCGAACAGGAACCAACCGCGGCTCACCTGGTCCAATGAGGCGACCCGCTTGGCCGTCTGGATCGTATCCCGCTGGATGACCAGCCAGACGCCGGTAGCGACCTTAAGGGTCTTTATCGCCGCCGCGGCGACGGCCAGGGTTACGAAAGGATCCATGACATCATAGTAGCGCTTGGCCAGTTCACCGCCGCCCGGAGGAGGGGTGCGCCGGGGCACCGGAATATGCGAATGCTCCTCGGCTCAGAGGGAGTCGAAGCCCCGTTCCTCCAGCGCGACGGCGAGCGCCGCTGGTGAAATCGAGTAGTCAGTGAAGAAGATCGACGCGCCGAATTTCATGGATGGTCTCCTTGGCTTTTGTTGCATTGCAGCGTTTGCCGATCTTCGGCCTCATCTATGCTGATCGGGCATATCATGATTACTTCCTGATAGTGCGCGCGGCTCAGGTCAGACGGACCCTGTGATCGCTCTTCGTTGGGACTCTGATCGGCACCCTGGTTCGGATAACAATTGATAGTCCCGCTGCCGTCCCCTTCGGGAGGCTCATCCACACTTCTTCCAATCCCGTGGCGCACATAAGCTCCACGGCAAGTGAGTGGCCGTGCCAGCACACCAGCCCGTGCAATCGCGACGGCCGGACCAAGCTGATTCAGATAATTGGACTTTCACGCCGTAGCACCTCAACATGACCCGGACGTCCGGGCCTGGGCTTGATGGGCAGGTGCGTGCGAGCCGGAGTTCTGGCCGTTCCAGTAGGATGTTGTGTGAACGCGGGGATTGGATGAAAGTTGGTATTCTACAATTTTTCGGCTGGCGCGACCGATCCGTATCGCTAAATTCCGTTTACGAAGCGGCGCTCGAACGTTTTTCTATTATGGACAGTACGGGCTACGATGCTGTTTGGCTTGCTGAACACCATTTCTCTGGATTCTCCGTCTGCCCATCGGTGCACATGATGGGCACCATGGCCGCAGCCCGCACTCAGCGGCTTCGGATCGGCATGGCTGTTTCTCTGGCCCCCTTCTACAACCCGCTCAGGCTGGCTGAGGAAGTGGCACTCCTGGATGTGCTCTCGGGCGGGCGGGTAAATTGGGGAGCCGGACGTGGTTTTGAGCGCAGTGAGTTTGCCGCCTTCGGCATCCCGGGAGAGGAGAGCGCACCGCGCTTTCACGAGACAGTCGATATCGTCCTGAAAGCTTGGACCAACCAACATCTCACCTACGAGGGCAAGTTCTACAACTACAATGGCGTTGAGGTGCTACCAAAGCCAGTGCAGACGCCGCACCCTCCAGTGTGGATGGCGGCATCGTCCACGCCTGCGATCGATTGGGCGGCAGGCCAGGGCCGCTCGATTCTCATGGATCCGCATTCATCCCGCGCAGATCTCATTACAAAGCGCAGGCATTACGCTGACAAGCTTGCCGCGTCTGGCTACAGCGACGCTGGTCGCATCATTCCGATGGCACGCCTCATAGCGGTTGACGAGACGGCCGAGAAGGCACGTGAAGTGGCACGACGGGTGGCCGAATGGACCGTTGCTTCCTATGTCGGTCCGAAACACTCAGAAAATGTGCGCCAGGAGGTAAGAACCTTCGGGGGTAAGGACCCGATCGATTTCTATCTGGATGATGTGATGATCCATGGCACCGCGGAGAGCGTGGTCGACCAGATTCAGTCGTTCGGGGCGGAAATTGGTATGAACTACCTTTTGGCCGCACCTCTCAGCGGTCGCTCGTTCCGACTATTGACCGACAAGGTTTTGCCGCGCATCGCGAGATGATCCAGTTTCGATGGATGTGTTGGCATCGGCGATTTTGGCTTGGCTGCGCTGGCACGCAGAGCGAATGTTTGCTGCAAATAATTGAGTAGCGGACACCCGCCGTGCCCCTGACCTCTCACGTCCGCCACGCTGTCGCCGTCTACCGCGTCTCCACCGCCGAGCAGGATCACAGTGGCCTCGGCTTGGAGGCCCAGCAGGCCAGCGTGCGAGCCTTGGTCACCGCCCAAGGATGGACCCTAATCGGAGAATTCTCCGACATCGCCAGCTGCAAGGACGACCGAAGGCCCGGATTACAGGCCGCCCTGGTACGCTGCCGCCAGTTGGATGCCATCCTGATCTTCGCCCGGCTGGACCGCATTACTCGCCGCACCCACACGCTCTCCCAGTTGCTGGAGGACGGCATCTCGATCCGTGCCGCCGATATGCTGGGCGCTGACGACCTGATGATGCGGATCTACGCCGCCATGGCGCAGAAGGAGCGGGAGTTGATCAGCGCCCGCACCAAGGCGGCGCTTGCCGCGGCCAAGGCACGTGGGGCGGTTCTGGGCGCGGACAGGGGATATCGGCCCGTGGTTGGCCCCAACGCGACTACTGCGACCCGTGTTCGCAAGGAAGAGGCGGAGCGGGCGGCGCACCGGTTGGCGCTGGAGGTGGAAGCGCTGCGGGCGTTCGGGATCACGTCCCTCGCTGGCTTGGCTCAGGCGCTGACCGAACGGGGCGTGGTGACACCGCGAGGTAGCGCCGTGTGGACGCACACCACGGTGGCTCGGGTATTGGGGCGTGCAGCTGCCTGAGTTGCCTGGCAGGACAACATCGCGTGGTCGTCGCCAACGCCCGCCATCGGGGAGACGAGAGCAGGGCAACCCATGGCGCCCTGCTCCCCTCCGCGGCGTCAGTTGGCGGAATTGGAGTGACCGTTGGCGCCACCCAGCCGCAACGCCTCAATGACCGTCGCTTCCGTCTCGGCGGAGACGGGAGCGGCGACTGGTGGTGGTCGTCCTGTCTAAACAGACAATCGTTGTTCTGGCGCGAGATTATATTGAAATGCTTCGCATGACGGGTGATGGAAGCTTGGAACCGGGTGCACCGACATGGCCCCAACGATCACCAATGAAGAAGCGATCTGTGGTACCCTGACATTTTGAATGGCCACTTTACGGATTGCTCTACTTTAGCGAGAGTCAGTCGTTCAGATGATTGGGAGCAGAAGCAGCAATGCCATTTTACGAGAGGGGCAACGTACGAATCCGATACGAGGAGGCCGGCAGAGGTTTCCCTCTTCTACTCGTTCCTGGCGGCGGCCTAAACTCACGCGTTAGCAATTGGCCGAACGCCGTATTCAACTCCATGGAAATCTTCAAAGAAGAGTTCCGCTGCATCACTATGGATCAGCGAAACGCGAACGGCGGCGACTCGACTGGTCCGATTCCAACGTCGGATCCATGGGGAGCTTTTGCGGAAGATCAGCTAGGACTGATGGATCACCTCGGGATCAAGCAATTTTTGTTCATGGGCTACTGCATTGGAGGGTGCTTTGCACTGAAATTGATGGAGTTGGCCCCGGAGCGCGTGATTGCCGGTGTGCTGGTTCAAACCGTCGGACATCACCCCGAGCATCCTGATTATATGTACAACTCGGGACGCGATGTGTGGGCGCCGGAATTTCTACCCAAGCAGCCGGACGCAAATATGGGTCAGGTCGAACGGTATCTCTACGACTTGTATCGTGTACGGCCAGAGTTCGTTTATAGCGTGTCGAAGGACTTCGCCCGAGCTTGTCAAACCCCGATTCTGGTCTTGCCGGACGAAACGCCAGCCCATCCGCTGGTATCCTCTGTCGAAGTCGCCTCGCTCTGTCCAAACGCCGAGATCACTGTGTTTCCGTGGCGCGAGCCGCCGGAACTTAAGGCACGGACGATTGCCCGAGTGCGCAAATTCCTCCGGGAGCATCGGAGGTAAACTGGCACGTTGGCCTTAATAAGGGCGTCATCTAATGGATCAACGCACTCCTCGGTTCATAATCGGGCCATGGATTGAGGCCACCACCGCGATCGCAGAGGAAACTTTGTTCGTGGTTGGCGATGTCCATGGATGCACGCCGCTGTTGCAGGCGACGCTGGACGGCGTGGCCAACTTGGCCGCGGCGGTGGATCAGCCTACGCGGATCGTGTTTCTCGGCGATATAATTGACCGCGGCGCCGACAACATCGGGTCGCTACGTTTGTGGGCCTCCGCTCAGCCGGCTTCGGGGATATCCCATGTCGATCGTCTCATGGGCAATCATGAGCAGCTTCTTTTGCTCGCGAACGGCAATGGACCTGAAGCCGACCTGGCTCGCGACGTCTGGCTGGCGACCAGTGGGGACACGATGCTCGCTGAGATGCGAGCGGCGGTGCGTGATCCAGATGCTCAACCCGGACCTGAACTGCTAACGGCGGCACTCGGGCCAGAGATCCTTGCAACGTTGAACAGTCTGGTGACTTACCGGCGGGTCGGAAACCTGGTGCTGGTCCATGGTGGCGTGGACCCGACACAGGGGCTCGACGAGTTCCTTGCCCTGCCCTGGCGGATTTTGGCGGCCCGGCCCAATCACTGGGCCTGGATAGTCGGCGGCTTCCTGGACTGGCGCGGTGGCTTCGATGGCCGGATCATCGTGCATGGCCATACACCGCCGGCGAAGCAGCGCCCATTCACGGGCCTGGACGACCCGCATGTGCTTATCGAGGACAGGCTCAATCTCGACGGCGGGAGCGCGGTGACCGGGATCGTTGCGGGCGCTCAAATCGAGACGGGGCGATACCGCATCCTCCGAGCATCTGCAACGTAGGTGGAGTTACCAAAGCCTCGGCGTCGAAATTCCACCGCGGCGCTCACACCGGGACCTGCTGACGTTCACATTCAGGAAATATTGTAGAGCTTGGCGCAATTCTCACTGACGATCTTGGCGCGTACGCTCGGGGAGAAGTTGGCCAGGTTCTGGTTCAGCACCGCATGTGAATCCGGCCAGAGCGAATCGGGATGCGGGTAGTCCGAACCCCACATGATGTTGTCCTCACCGATCAGCGGCACGATCGGTTCCAGGAAGTTGTCCTGCTGATAGGTCACATATCCCTGGCGTCGGAAGTAATCGCTTGGCTTGAGCTTGAAGCCAAGGCTCCGGGCGCGATCCTCGTACTCCGTGTCAAGCCGGTCGAAGATGTAGGGCAGCCATGTCACACCCGATTCACCAAGGACGAACTTGAACTCCGGATACTTGTCGCACGCGCCAGAAGCTAGCAGAGAAACCAGCACTTCCATCGTATCGGTCTGAAATAGCGCAGAGCGGACCAGACGGTACTGCGTGAAGTATTCTTTCTCCATCTCAGGCGTGTTCGGCGCACGCGTTGCCTGGAAGCCAGTGGAATGGAATGAAATCGGAAATCGGCACTCCGCGGCAGCCTCCCAGAGCACGTACCAGTCATGGTGCCACAGCGGTACCGACATATGCTTGAAGGCAAGATCGCCGCCTCGCAACCCAATCTTGGCACACCGGCGCACCTCGGCTGCGGCGGCCTTGGGGTCGTGATTGGGCACAATGGCCAGGGGGAATATTCGGTTGGAGTCGGCCTGCTTGGCAAAGTCCGCAACCCAATCGTTGTACACACGATCCGCCCAGCCGCGCATTTCAGGGTCGGCAAGCATGTGATTGAGCATCAAGCAGCCATAAACTACTTCAGCGTGTACCCCGTCCCGGTCGAGATCCTCCACGCGGGTCTTGGGCGTTGTCGGCCGGGAGAGCGCTCCGCGACGATAGTCCCATTCGAAGCCTGCCGCCTTCATCTCATCGACATGCTTGAATGAGCCAGGCTGATATTTCAGGAATCCTGGCCCGACACCGTTCCACATACCCCGTTCGATGCCATCGACGATCCAGTGGAGCCCGTCATCGCGTTCCTCGACGCGCGGAGCCTTATCGTGCCATTCACATGGCGCCTGGGCGGACCAGAGTTCCGGCGGGCAATAGGTCAGGTCGATGTGATTGTCGGCCGAAATCAGCTTCTGCGGCATCGGACGTTCCCTTCTTGGCGCTCGAGCGCGGTGGATTGAAGTCCCAGCATGGAGGCTAATCCTGACGCCGCTGGGCGAGCAAGGGCGGCGTGTGGTTACGCACTCGGTCGAACTCGCACCTTTCCATTCCGCTTCGGGGCTCAGACCATTCCGCACTGCTTTAGTCCTGTTCACCACCGACCATCGGTCGTTGGTCGGTGTTGAACAGTGTCTCTCAAAGTCCTCACTCGGCCTCGATGAGGGCGGTGGTGTGGCCAATCGCGGAATCTGCCACCTCGCGCGCCTCAGCCTCGGCCAGTGATTCGCTGATCGCCTGGGTCATCTGCTGCAACTCGGCATCGGTGTAGTGCTCCAGGGAGTCGGCCTTCACCGTGACGTCATGCTTCTCCCGCCACCCTGCGCGGGCCTTGAGCCAAAATATCGCCGCCGCCACGTTGCCCCCGGTGGTGGCCATGTTGAAGAGTGACTGCGCAATCTTCACATTCGCCTCCGCCATGCCCATGTCGAGGTCGTCGCGGAAGTGCTTCCTCAGCGTCTTCGGGTCGATCTCCAGCAGTAGCGCGATCTGCTCCTGCGGCAACCCAAGCGCAGACATGCCACGCGCCAGGCGCCGCTGCTCCGCCGTGGGCTCAAACGGCGCCGTCATCATTCACGTCCCGGACGTTGCCGTGCGTCGGCCCCATGACCCGCTGCGCTTCCTCTACCCAGGCTGTCCGCCGTCAGCAACTGCGAGACATCTTGGGCAGCTTGAGGAAGGGAGGATTTTGGGCTCATCGTAACCCTTGAGGGGAGCGAGCATGAGACAGCAATCCAAGCCGTCTGGGACGGCTGAACAGCATGTCCGCGAGATCCGCCGGGCGACACGCAAGCAGTATTCGGCGGAGGAGAAGATCCGCATCGTGCTGGCCGGGCTACGCGGCGAGCATTCGATCGCCGAGCTGTGCCGGCGCGAAGGACTGGCGGAGAGCCTGTATTACGCCTGGTCGAAGGAATTCCTTGACTTTGGCGTGAGCGCGCCATCGGTTCGAGCGCCACGCCAAAGGGCAAGAAGCGGCTGGCTGGGGACACCGCCCGGGCTGC
>Ga0315912_10004260_pt1 | contig 13645 bp, 10 predicted proteins | sample VfabasoilMG_FD_204469 | JGI IMG/M metagenome (GOLD analysis project Ga0315912, IMG submission 204469) | Garden soil microbial communities collected in Santa Monica, California, United States - V. faba soil | ecosystem: Environmental > Terrestrial > Soil > Garden | place: USA: California... | reverse complement strand
TGCGGGGACGATTTTCGACGTGGCGGTGACCATCGGCGTCGCGTTGTTCACGGCGCTGTTCGCGCTCGTGCGGTACGTGCGCGGGCTGCGGAAGGGCAGGATCGACAAGTTCTATTCCGCGGCGCTCGAAATCCGCGCGAAGCTCGCGCAGGAGCCGAGTGCTGAGCGGCGCCGCGAGTTCGTCACAGAGCTGCGCAAGCTGCGGGCCGACGCGTTCTCACTGCTCATCAACGAAAAGCTGGCGGCCGACGACAGCTTTCGAATCCTTCAAGCGCTGATCTACGACATCATCCGCGAGGCCGATATTCCGACCGTGCCGCCTGACGCGCCCGGGCTCGGTGACTCTGCGGTCTAGCGCCCGACGGCGCTTACTCGCTCTCGATGACGCGGATGACCTCCGCGATTGTCGTATTCGCTTCGAGCGGATGCCGCAACGGCCGGTCTAGCGACAGGCTGTAGCGGTTCGTGCGCCCGAGCCGCTCGCGCTTGATGACGCCGGCCTCCTCGAGCTCCCCAATGATTCGCTGGACCGCGCGCTCGGTGATGCCGACCTTGCGCGCGATCTCGCGCACGCGCTCCTCGGGGTTGCGCACGATGCAAACGAGCACGTGCGCATGGTTGCTGAAGATCGTCCATTGCGGGCGCCGGGCCGGCGCGTGCTGCGGTGGGTGAGCCATATGGGGCGGGGATGATACGGCCATTTCCGGACTGCTTGTACCGGAATCATAATACCTGTATTATATTTCATGTATAAAGTGACATGAATAAATAGTGAGGAATAATATGAACATACAAGAGCTCACGACCTGGAATAGCCTCTCTAGCCTCGATTTCGACGCCGCCGACGCGGCCTTTCCGTTCTCGGCGCGCCTCGCCCGCGAGAACCGCTGGCCGCGTGCCTTCGCCGCGAGGGCCATCGAGGAGTACCGCAAGTTCTGCTTCTTGGCCGTGCACTCGGGGCATCCCGTGACGCCGTCCGACGAGGTCGATCAGGTGTGGCATCTGCACCTGACCTACTCGCAGCACTACTGGGACACGCTGTGCCGCGAGACGCTTGGAACGCCGCTGCATCACGGGCCGACCGAAGGCGGCGCCGCCGAAGACCGCAAGTTTCACGGCTGGTACGACAAGACGCTCGCGTCGTACCGCCGGTACTTCGGCGGGCCGCCGAAGGATCTGTGGCCCTCGGCGGAAGAACGCTTCGACGCGCGCCACGAGTTCGTGCGTATCGATCGCCGCGATGTCGTGACTATCGATCGCGCGCTGCTCAAGCGCGGCGCGCTCGCGGCGCTCGGCGGCGGCAGCCTGCTGGCGGTCGCCAACGCGATCGCGCAGGCCGATGTGGGCGCCGGATCGGATTCCGGTGGCGCGCTGTTGGTAGTGCTCGCCGTGATCGGCGTCGTGACCGCGCTCATCGCAACGGCCGTTCGCAGCGGGCGCGCGGGCAACCGGCGTTCCGCCAAGAAGCGGCGACGCGACGACGCGGCGGCCGCTGGTGCTGCGCCGCTGTACACGTCTAGCGACGGCAGCCACTGCCCACCCGGTGTCGACTGCAACTCGAGCGGTGACGGCGCCGGAGGCGGCGATGGCGGAGCTGGTGCCGGTTGCGGCAGCTCGAGCGGTTGCGGCGGCGGTGGCGGAGGTTGTGGCGGCGGCGGCAGCTAAGTGCCCAAGCCGAACAGGAGAGATCTATGAAATGTTGCCCAGCTTGCGGCTCGAAAGAGATCTACGAATGCGACAAGCACTACCGATACTCGGGTTGTGGTGAGGAGGTGTTGCCGAAGCTGAGCTCGAATTTCTTCTCGGGCGCGAAGATCTCTCCGACCGTGTGCGTCGAATGCGGCCACATCGCGCTGTTCGCCTCGGAAGCGGCCAGGGCGAAAGCGAAGCAATCGGCCCATTGGAAACAGCGCACCTCATAGGTCCTTACCGCTGCTCGAGCCCGTGAAGAGTGTCTTGCCCGTAGCGGTCAGCGTTACGCCGTGCGCGTTCGCGAGGTTCAAGCCGTTCTTCGCTCGATACGCGTCGACCTTCACGACGTCGCCGACCTTCATCGACCCCGGCGTCCAACCATTGCGCAAGAGAAGATTCGGGCTCGCGAGCTCGAAGCCCCAATTCGCTGCGCTGCCGTCGTCGTTCCTTACGTCGACGTAGAACCAAACGTGCGGATTGCGCCATTCGACATTGGTCACGGTACCGGTCAGCGTCACGGGTTTGTCGGCGTCGAACTCGGCTGAGAACGAGTGGTGCGCGAGCGCGGCCGGAATGAGCGAGAAACTTGCGAGGCAAGTCAGCGTTGCTCTTCTCATCGGGTCGATCAGTTCGCGCGGAACGCGAGCAGCACGTTGCCCGGCATGCCGCCATTGCGCGGATACCCCGAGGTGACGAGCACGAGACCGTCCACGACCACGACGCCTTGGCCGTCGAGCGACCCGCCGTGCGCCGGCACGCCATTGACGGTCGCGAACTCACGCACCGTGTCGAAGTCCCAGAGCACGCGTCCGTCAGCGGTGCTATGCGCGCGCACGTGGCCGTCGTTCGAGGTCGCGAATACGGCCCCCGGAATCAAGGTCACGGCGCCGGGTTGAGCGGGGCTGCACCCCGCCGGCGCGCCTTCGCGGCAGGGCGCAGCGGGCACGCGCCAGACGAGGCTGCCGTCGCTGACGCGCAGCGCCGACAAGCCGCCGCCGCGTTTCGGGTCGAGAATGTAGCGGCGCGTGTCGAACGGATCGCCGGTCCAGCGCGTGCGGCCGACGTCGGACGTCGTCGCATAGACCTGTTCGCCGTCGGTGGCCATGCCCCACTGCACGCCGCCGTTCGTGCCGCCTTCGCCGACTCGCGTCTGCCAGAGGATTGCGCCGCGCTTCGTCGCGTCGAGCGCGTAGACGATGCCCGACTTCTGGCCCGCGAGCAGCCGCTCGCCGCCGCGCAGCAGAATCGCCGACGAGCCGAAGTCGTAGTCGGGGCCGGGTTCGTACGGACAGTTCGAGCGGTGGTCGCGGTTGCACGAGCCGTTGTAGGCGTCGCGCGCCGTGATTTGCTTGCTCCACGCGATGCGGCCGTCGGTCAGCGCGAGCGCGATGACGGCGTCGCTCGTTTCGCTCGCGGGCTCGGTGTAGTTGTCGCCGGTCGTCACATAGAGCAGACCGCGCGCCGCATCGACGGTCGGCGTCGACCAGACGGCGACGCCTGAAGGTCCGTACAGCGGGGCGCCCGTGCCGTTTTTGGCGCGCTCGCGCGGCTCTTCGGTGAAGTAGGTTTGCCACAGCCGCGAGCCGTCGCGAATGCGGAGCGCCACGACGCTGCCGCGGAACGTGCAGCACGGATACGCGGGATCACCGGCGCGCGACTCCTCCCACGACGACACGGGCACGTACGCGACGCCGTCGTGCACGGCTGCAGCGCCCGTGAGCCGCGTCGAGTCGTGCGTCTCGATTCGCGTTTTCCAGACGAGCTCGCCGTTCGCGGCGTTGAGCGCGTAGAACCAACCGGTCATGTCGCCGACGAGCAGCACGTTGCCCCCGGCGCGCGGCGCGACGAGCGGTGCAGCGCGTACTGGCCCCGGCGCTTGAAACGCCCACTTAAGGCAGCCGGTCTCGGCAGAGAGCGCTTGCACGAGCCCGCCCGCGCTGCCGACGAACACGTGTCCGCCGACGACCGTCGGCGCCGCAAACGCCGTGACGTCGCCCGCGAACCCGTACGCCCATTTGAGCGCGAGGTTCGGCACTTGCTCGGCGCGTAAGCCGGCGCGCTCGGCGGATTGATAGCGCGCGTTGTCCGGCGTCGGGCTCCAGCCGTTCCAGCCCATAGCGCTCGGATTTTCGCTGGGCGTCAGTGTGCGGTCGGAGCAGTACGCGGACGCGGGTGGCCCCGAGTCGGGGGCGTCGGTGCCGAGATAGTCGGCGACGGCAATCCGCTCGTCGCGATTCATCGACATTGCGATCGCGAGCATGGCCCCCGCGTCGAGAGCGCGCACGATGCGCGCGGACGGCAGCTTCTGCAGCGCCGAACGATGCGGGATGCGCTCGTCGACCTGCTCGTGGCAGAGCGCGCAGTGCTCGGCGTACACCGCTTCACCCGACGGTTGCGCGGCGGCAGGCGTTTGAGCCTGCGCGGCCTCGGCGGCGAACAGCCGCGTGCCGGCATCGAGCAAATGACTGCCGCCGAAGATATAGAGCGCGCAGATCGCGCCTTCGCCCGCGAGCACGCCGACCAGGAAGCGCCGGAACGAAATTCGCATCGCGCCGCAGACGTAGCAGATCAGATCCGTCGGCACGATCGGCAAGAAGCTCCAGACCGTGATAATCGACGTAGGGTTGCGGCGCAGCGCATTCTGCAAGCGTTCCATGTGGTGCGCGTGCTTGCGCTCGAGATACTCGCCGAGCTTCAGCGACTCCGCGAACGCGTAGATGCTGGCCGATGAGATCGCGATACCGACGAGCGTGAGGATCAGCAGCGGCACGGGCGGGAAGATCGGGATCGCGAGCACGACCAAGTTCGTGACGGGAATCAACGCGAAGCCGCGCAGCGCCCCCAAAACAACGTAGACGGCATAGGCAATCCAAACGGACGTCGCCGCGATCTGCGTCAGCTCGGTTCCCCAGAGCGACGAGTAGCGGTAATACAAAAAGATGAACGCGGCGACGAACAGCGCCCAGATCCCAAGGCGCAGCGGGTGAGGCGTAGAGGGTTTCGTCGCTTCAGGCATGTTCGGCGGCACAGTGTAGCGCGAGCTATGGCGGCTGGCCCGGGCTAGGGGAGCATGCGAAGATCGACGGCAGTCAGCGAGTAGCTGGAGGCGTTGAGATGCGTGCTCGTCGCTCGATCCCATCCGTTTTCGCGCTGCTTGTCGCGAACGCCCTGGTTGCGCTGGGTGCCCTCGCCGCGGAGCCCGTCAAGGTCGCCGTGCTGGAGCCTGGCAGCGGAGCGCTCGAAGCGCTCGTACAGCGCGAGGTCGCGTCCGCGGCGGCGCTCGGCAAGGTGCCGTTCGTGCAGATCACGGCCGAGTGGTGCGGGCCGTGCAAGCGGCTGCGCGCCTCGCTCGACGATCCGCTGATGCGCGAGGCCTTCGCGGGTACCTACATCATCCAAGTCGACTTCGACGCGTGGGAACAGCCGCTCAAAGCTGCGGGCTTCTTGAACGAGGGCATTCCGGTGTTTTTCGCCGTCGACGCGAGTGCTCGCCCCACGGGCGAGAAGATCGACGGCGGAGCGTGGGGCGAGGACATTCCGCGCAACATGGCGCCGCCGCTCGGGCGGTTCTTCGCGCCGATCGTCGCCCGGCGTCGCTGAAGCGCCGCTTCGGTCAGCGGATCGCGAGTGGCCGCAGCGGTGAGCCCGTCGCGCCCTTGAAGCGGATCGGCGTCGCGACGAACAGGAACTCGTAGGCGCGGTCGGCCGCTAGCTCTTCGAACGTCAGATTTTCGATGTTGAAGATGCCGTTCTTCATCATGAGCTCTTGGTGTACGGGGATCACTTGACCGCTTGGGTTCGGCGAGACTTCGTTCGTCGAAGTGTCGCCGCCCGTCACGGTGATCTTGCGTTCGACGAGCCAACGCGCGACCTCGAGGCCAATGCCGGGTAATCTGCCAGCGTTGTAGTCGGCGGGTTTGCTCCAGAGCTGTGCCCAGCCGTAGCGAAACAGCACGGCGTCGCCGGGCATGATCGAGCTCTCCGTGATCCGTTGACGGGCGAGCGCGCCGCGGACGTCGGCGAGCGTGACCTCGTAGCCGCCCTCGAGCCGATCCACGTTCTTGTAAGCGGGCAAGTCGATGAGCACGCCGTGCGTGAAGATCGGTTTCAAATGCTCAATGCCGAGTTGCCGCAGCCCGGTGCCGGCGTTCATCTCGGCGGTGGTGAAGCCGTTGTAGAACACGCGATGTGTGGAGCCGTCCGCGTAGCGAATCTCGCCGCCGATGTGGCCCAGCCCGTCGAATTGCGTACCGACTTGGCCGACCTCCGCCGAGAGGAACTCGTCGTTGTAGAGAACGCGATTCGGCCCCGTCGGCTCGATGGCAGGCACGAGCCGCAGTGCGAAGTCGCGCGTATTGCCCATCGGCATGCCGCGCTCGTACACCTGACCGATCTCGTAGACGCGGCCCGTCTGGACCAAGCGCATCGCAGCCACGATCTTCTCCGGCGTAATCCGGTTCGACGCGCCGGCTTGATCCATCGCGCCCCATTCGCGGTTTGGCCACCACGGTCCGGACTCGCGCGTTTGCGCGTGCGCCGGGAGCGATAACGTGACTGCGAGCAGCAGCGTTGCGGCTCTCATTGTCGCGGCCAGACCGCGCCTTGCGACTCGCCGGGAATGTCGCGGAGCCCGATGAACCGGAACTTCTGGACCCGCTTACCTTCGTAGGTCTCGGTCGTGTAGATGTTGCCTTGCGAATCGACGGCGATGCTGTGCACGCCGAAGAATTGGCCCGGCTGGCGGCCGCCGTCGCCGAAGCTCGTCAAGATTCGCATCGCCTTGCGATCGATGATGTAAATGCGCTCGTTCAGGCCGTCGGCGAGGTAGATGTAGGACTGGCCGGGGTCGTGCGAGAACGCGATGTCCCACACCGAGCCCGCGCCGCGCGTCTCGGGCGCGACGCGCAGCTCGTTGACGAACGAGCCGTCTTTGCGGAACACCTGAATGCGGTCGTTGACGCGATCGCAAACGTAGACGAAGCCGTCACGCGACGGCTCCGCGCAGTGCACCGGGTTCCTGAATTGCTTCGCAGGCTCGGCCGCGGGATCGTACGGGCCCAAGTCGGTATCGTCGGGCCGCTCGCCATACGCGCCCCAGTAGCGCTTGCGCGCGCCCGTCGCCACGTCGATGACGACGACACGCTTGTTGCCGTAGCCGTCGGCGATGTAGGCCTCGTTCGCCTCGGCGTCGATCGAGATCTTCGCGACGCGCCAGAAATTCACAGGATCGTTGCTGCCTTGGTTCTGCTCGGGCTTGCCGAGCTGCAGCAACAATTGGCCGCTGCGCGAAAACTTTAGTAGATGCGCGTCCTTGGGGTCGTTGCCGCCGATCCAGACGTTGTCCATGTGATCGACGGTGATGCCGTGGTTCGACGTCGGCCAGTCGTACCCTTGGCCGGGGCCGCCCCACGAGCCGGCGACGTTGCCCTGCGCGTCGAATTCGATGACGTTCGGGGCCGGCATGCAGCAGGTGCCCGCTGGACTGTTCATGCCCGCGCTCGCTTCGGTCTCTAGGTTCAGCGACTGCTGGCGGTGAATGATCCAGACGTGGTCGCGCGAATCGACCGAGACGCCGATCGTCGAGCCCAAGAGCCAATGGTTCGGCAGCGGCTTCGGCCAGAGCGGATCGACCTCGAAGCGTGGTGCAAAGCCTTCCGCACCCCACTGTGGAGCGGGCGACGCCCCGACGCCGGAGCCCGGACCGGCCGCAGGTGTCGAGTTGTTGCAGGCGGTGAGCAATGCGCCAAGAGCAGAGACAAGAAGGAGTCCGGCTGGACGAGTCATGGTTCCCCCCATTCGTCAGCGGTTGCCCCAAGTAAATCAGGGCTTGTTCTTCGCTCGGATAATAGCGGAAATTGGGGCGTCATCGAGAGCAGGGGTGGAGCTCGAAAAACCGGTGCGGCATCTGCGCCTACTGATTGCGCTCGCGGCGTTGGTGCTCCTACCGGCGCACGCGCACGAAGTGCCGAGCGACGTCACCGTGCGGCTGCTCGTGCGTCCCGACGGCGACCGCGTCGTGGTGCTCGTGCGAGCGCCGTTGGAAGCGATGCAGGACATCGTGTTTCCGACCGTCGGGCCCGGCTATCTCGACGTGCCGAACGCGGCGCCGCAACTGCGCAGTGCCGCGCAAGTCTGGCTTCTCGATAACCTCGAGCTCTACGAAGGCGAGCGCCGCGTGCCGCTCTCGATTGTCGCCGTGCGCGCGTCGATCCCGAGCGATCGCGCGTTCGCCGAGTTCGACACGGCGCTCGCGCATTTGAATGCCGCGCCGTTGGCCGCGGGCCTGGATCTGCCGTGGCAGCAAGCGTTGCTCGACGTGCGGCTCGAAGCGCCGATCGCATCCGAGAGCTCGTTGTTCTCGCTGCGCGCCCACACCGAACGCCTCGGCCGACGCGTCGTCAACGCCGTGCGGTTTTTCGGCGCGAGTGGCGTCGAGCGCGTGTTCCAGCTCGAAGGCGACGCCGGCGTGGTTCCACTGGATCCGCGTTGGCATCAATCGATGCTGCGATTCCTCGGCCAAGGCTTCGAGCACATCCTCGGCGGCGCCGATCACCTGTTGTTCCTGTTGTGCCTCGTCGTGCCGTTTCGGCGCCAATGGCGCCCGCTTGTCTGGATCGTCACAGCGTTCACGGCCGGGCATTCGGTCACGCTGATTGCGTCGGCGTACGGCGCGGCTCCCGCCGGGCTTTGGTTCCCGCCGCTCGTCGAGACGCTGATCGCGCTATCGATCTTCTACATGTGCGTCGAGAACGTCGTCTGCACGAATCCACGCTCGCGCTGGCCGATCGCGTTCGGCTTTGGGCTCGTGCACGGCTTCGGCTTCTCGTTCGCGCTGCAGAACACGCTGCAATTCGCCGGCGACCACGTGCTGACGTCGCTGCTCTCGTTCAATGTCGGCATCGAGCTCGGCCAGCTGCTCGTGCTCGCGCTGATCCTGCCCGCGTTGAACCTACTATTCCGCTACGTGCCTGAGCGCGCCGGCGGTATCGTTATCGCCGTCGTCATCGGGCACACGGCGTGGCACTGGCTCGCGGAACGATTCGTGGTGCTCAAGATGTTCCTCGGCTCGTTGCCATGGGTGAACTGACAAGCAGAGCGATCTGCTGCGCGAACATGTTGGCTCTGCCACCCGGCTTGCTTGGCAAAACTCAAGCCGAACGTCGCAGCGTCTCCGTGAGTTCGAACCGCCTCCGATTCCATGTTTCGGTTATCGTTCCGGCTTTCCTGAGTGGGCGATCACAAATAGATGCGAGTTGCGGGGTGGGGATGGTGCGCGCTGCTGTGCGCGGGTTGGGCGTTTGCGCAAGAGAACGCGCCGCCGCGCGACCCGGGCCAGAAGACCGTGCAAATCGCGCGAACGACGACGCGACCCGTCATCGACGGCGCGCTCGACGACGAGGTTTGGCAGACCGCCGCGCGCATCGACAACTTCCACCAGGTGAACCCGGTCGAGTACGCGGAGCCGTCCGAGCGCACTGAAATCTACTTGGCCTACGACGACAACGCGCTCTACATCGGCGCGCGCCTCTACACGCCGCCCGGCGAGATCACGGCAAACGTCATGCGCCAGGGCGCCTCGATCACGCAGGAAGACTCGCTGTTCGTCACGCTCGATCCGTTCAACACGCAGCGCGGCGGCTACTTCTTCGGCCTGAACGCGCACGGCGTGCGCTTCGATGGCCTGTATCGCAACGTCTCGGAGTACTACAGCGACTGGGACACTATCTGGGACGCCGGCGCGCAGCGCTTCGACGGCGGGTGGACGGCCGAGTACGAGATCCCGTTCAAGTCGTTGTCGTTCGATCCGAACAGCGACACGTGGGGCCTCAACTTCTCGCGTAGCCTCGAAACGCGCAACGAGGACATGGCGTGGGTGTCGCGCAATCGCCGCTGGGACCCGAGCAGCGCTGGGCTCATGACGGGGCTCTCAGGCCTCGATCAAGGCATTGGCCTCGACATCGTGCCGTCGGCGAGTCTCACGAATCGGCGCGTCATGCGCAACGACAATCCGGCGACGGCGGAGAACGAGGCCGACACGTCCGACAACGAGTTCGAGCCGTCGCTCGATCTGTTCTACAAGCTGACGCCGCAGATGAACGCCGCGTTGACGTTCAACACGGACTTCTCGGCAACGGAGGTCGACGACCGCCAAGTGAACCTCACGCGCTTCGGCCTGTTCTTCCCGGAGAAGCGCGACTTCTTCCTGCGCGAGGCCGACATCTTCGAGTTCGGCCGCATCGGCGCGTCCGACGGCACCGGCGCGCTCTCGAATGCCGAGCGGCAGAACGCGCGGCCATTCTTCTCGCGGCGCATCGGTCTTGGCCAGTTCGGCGAGCCCGTCGACCTCAACTACGGCGGCAAGATCAGCGGCCGCGCCGGCCGTTTCGAGGTCGGCGCGTTGTCGATCCGCCAGGATGAAAACCCGCTCGCGGGCGTCGACGATACGACGCTGTCCGTCGTGCGCGCGAAGGCCGGCATCGGCCGAGAATCGACGATCGGCGCCGTGTTCACGGACGGCGATCCGCTGAACCCGCGCGGCAACTCGCTCGCCGGCTTCGACGCGCTGTACCGCAATTCGCGCCTGCCGGGCGGCCGCACGATCGAGGCGGGCGCGTGGTATCAGACGACGGACACGGAATGGTTCGCGGGCGAGGCGCCGAATCAGCTCGACCCCGACGGCGCCGACTCGGCGGCCGGAGTCAGCGTCTCGATCCCAAGCAACAACAAATTTCGGGGCGCCATCGCGACGCGGCGCGTCGAAGGCAACTTCTATCCCGCGCTCGGCTTCACGAGTCGAACGGATATTCGCGACTACTCCGGGCAGATCGCGTACACGCACCGGCCTACGTCGGGCTATTGGCAATCGCTGTTCTTCAATCTCGACGGGCAGCGCATCGAAGGCTTGAACGGCCGCTTGCAGTCGCAGCAGATCGGGCTCACGCCCGTCCAGATGTACAACCGCACGAACGACATGTTGTACGTGCGCTCGAACTTCGAGACGGAGGTGCTCGAAGTGCCGTTCGAGATTCAGCCGGGCACGATCATTCCGGTCGGCGAATACTCGTTCGCTGACCACGGGGCCGAGGTTGGATTCTCGGCGCATCGGCGCTTTTCCGGCCGCATCGCCGTCACGGACGGCGATTTCTACAATGGCACGCGCGCACGCACGTTCGGCAGCTTCACCTGGACTCCGAGCCCGCGCTTTCGCACGGGCGTCGGCTTCAACATCCAGGACATCGATCTGCCCGTTCCTAACGGCCAGTTCACGACGCGGATTGTCAACACGAACTTCGACATCGTGTTCTCGTCGCGGCTGTCGTGGACGAACTTGATTCAGTACGACAACGTCAGCGAGATCATCGGGCTCAACTTGCGGCTGAACTGGATTCCGGAAGCCGGCCGCGAGCTCTTCTTCGTCATCAATCACAACGTCCAAGACTTCGACGAAGACAATCGCTTTCACTCGCTCGCGAGCGACATCGTCGCCAAAGCGAGCTACACCTTCAGGTTCTGACGGTGCGCGTGTCGGCGGGGCGTCGCCGCCCCGCACTTTCCATAACCTGAACCAATGGGTCAGCTCGTGAGGGCCTGCACAGCGGCGGCGGCACATAGCGAGTAGCGTGCAGGGTGCGCGGTCACGGCTATGGCGCGCGACACACGGTGAGCCGATGGGCTTCAACGGGACAATGTTCGGCAGCCGCGTCACCCGCCGGCTTCTCACGTCGCTCGCGCTCGCGAGCCTCGTTCCAATCGTCACGTCCGCCGTCTTCACGATCGTCGAGGCGCACAGCACTCTCGCCGCGCGGTGGGACCGCGAGCTGCAGCTGGCGAACGACGATTTCGGCGAGCGGCTCATCGAGCGCCTGCGCGTCGCCGAGAACATGCTGTCTGCGGACGCGCCATTCGACTCCATCGCGTTCGATGCAGTAGAGGTTCGAACGGAGCTTGGCACGCAAACGGTTGAAGGCGCGCTCATCGACGCTGCGGACATCGGTGACGTCGAGCCCGGCCGCACTCGGTTGCTCGTCGACGTCCATCCCAACGGCAGTCGAATCCTCCTGGCCCGCGCCAGCGCAAACGGACTGTCCGTGGGCAGCGTGTCTCACGATTACCTGTGGCGAGCTGCCGGCCTGCTGCCGACCGACGCGAGCCTTTGCGTACTCGCGCCGGATTTGCCGGAGCCGCTTTACTGCACCGAGCCTTTGACCGATAGCGCGCAAGGTGCCGACGCAGCCATCATGCAGACGCGCGCGTCGCTTCCGCTGCCTGCGAGTTTCGCCGCGGCCCCTTGGTCGATGATCGCGAGCCGGCCGGCGCCTACCGTGCGCGACACCTTTGCAACGCTCGGCAGCGCTTATCCTCGAGCCCTCGCAGTCGGCTTGTTCGTGATTGCGTTGCTCGCGTTCGTGCAGCACCGGCGGATTCAGCGTCCTTTGAGCCGGCTCGTGGCGGGCGCGCGCAAGCTCGCCGCGCGCGATCTTTCGGCTCGAGTACATCTGGAAGGCGACGACGAATTCGACGAGGTTGGCGACGCGATGAACGCCATGGCTCGGCAGCTGGGCCGGCAACGCGACACTCTGACCGCCCTGCGAGACATCGACGCGCTGATTCTCGGCTCCGGCCAAACTGACGGTATCCTCGACGCGGTCTTGGCGCGGGCGGCGACGACTGTCGGGGAATGCGACATCTCGGTGTTGCTCATCGATGTCGACCATCCGGAGCGGGCAAGGTTGTACCGTCGCAACCGGACCTCCGGCCAGCAGAGCTCGCCGATCCGCTGCGTGATAACGCCGGAGCTCCGCCATTGGCTCGGCCGGCGGGTTGGCGGCAGCGTCGAGCACGGCGCTAACGTACGCGCCCGCTTGCCGGCGCTTGCCCCGACCGACGAGCGTTCCCGAGTGTTCGTGACACCGCTCGTTAATGATGAGCAATTGCATGGAGCGCTGTTCGCGGCGTTGGAACCCACTGCGGCCACGGCGGAGCCGGAACTGAGTTCGCTGGGCGAGCTCGCGAGCCGCATTGCCGTCGCCATTTCGGTCACCGAGCGAGAGCACCAGCTGATTCGAAGGGCATACTTCGACACGCTCACCGGGTTGCCCAACAGACAGCTCTGTCACGATCGCTTGCGTCAGGCGGTGGCGGTCGCGCGGCGGCAGGAGCAGAAGCTGGCCGTGTTGTTCATCGACCTCGACGGCTTCAAGCATGTCAACGACTCGCTCGGCCACGCCGCCGGCGATCGCCTGCTGCGTGAAACATCGGTTCGGCTCCGCGCGGCTACGCGCGAAACGGATACCGTTGCGAGGCTTGGCGGCGACGAATACGTCGTCATCTTGCCGAGCGTGCATGGCTCGCTCGAAGTCGAGGTGCTCGTTGCGAACATCATGGAGTCCTTGAAGTGGCCTTTCCAGATCGACGACGAGCAGTGCTTCATCGGCGCCAGCGTCGGCGTAACGATGTTTCCCGAGGACGGCACCACTGCCGAGGAGCTCTTGCGCAAGGCGGATACGGCGATGTACAGCGCCAAGGAATCCGGTAGGGCGCGATCCGTGTTCTTTGCCAAGGAGATGGACGATCGCATCCAGGACCGCCGGATGCTGCAGAGCGATTTGCGCAGCGCCCTTGCCAACCGGGAGCTGTTCCTCGTCTATCAGCCGCAGGTCGATCTCGCAACGAACGAAGTCGTCTGCGCCGAAGCGCTGCTGCGTTGGCGGCACCCGACGCGTGGATTGATCGCGCCCTCGATCGTCTTGCCCGTGCTCGAGGAGACGGGCCTCGTGGAATCCATCGGCCTGTGGACGCTGCGATCGGCGCTCGAAGAGCTGACGCGCTGGAAGAGCCAGGGTTTGTCGATTCCTCGCGTGGCCGTCAACGTCACGACGCGGCAATTGTTCGATTCCGGTTTCGTCAACGTCATCGATGAGTGCCTGCATGCGTCGAAGCTGCCGGGTTCTTG
>Ga0315912_10004259_pt1 | contig 13645 bp, 11 predicted proteins | sample VfabasoilMG_FD_204469 | JGI IMG/M metagenome (GOLD analysis project Ga0315912, IMG submission 204469) | Garden soil microbial communities collected in Santa Monica, California, United States - V. faba soil | ecosystem: Environmental > Terrestrial > Soil > Garden | place: USA: California... | reverse complement strand
CGGAGCGCCGCGCCGTGATTTGGCGCGGAGCGGGCTTCTTGCTCGCCATCGCAACGAGCTCGGGTCTTGCGACGCTGCACTTCCAGTCGCCGAACATGCGCGAGACGGCGGGCGGCATCCTCGGCCGTATCGTCGGTCAAGGGCTCGAGTACGCGCTCGGGCTGCTCGGCACGACCGTGTTGCTGCTGGTGCTTTGGCTCGCTGCCGTGCAGCTCGCGACGGGCGTGTCGTGGATCGCGATCATGGATCGCACGGGGCGCGCCGTGTATCGCGCGGTTGCGACCGTGCAAATCTGGATCGGCGACGCCCGCATCTGGTGGGAAGGGCGGCGAGCGAAACAACAGCGCGACGAAGTCGTGACGAAGGTGCGGGCGAAGCCCAAGGCGCCGCCGCCGCGCATCGAGCCGGTCATCGAGAAGGTCGAGGTCAGCGCACGCGCGACCGAGCGTCTCGAGCGCGAGCGCCAAGTGCCGATGTTCGAGCCGGCGCACTCCAACGAGCTGCCCGCGTTGTCGCTGCTCGACGATCCGCCGCCCAAAGAAGGCGGCTACTCGCCCGAGGCGCTCGAGGCGATGTCGCGGCTCGTCGAGCTCAAGTTGAACGACTTCGGCGTCGAAGCCGAGGTCGTCGCCGTGCACCCCGGTCCCGTCGTCACGCGTTTCGAGCTCAAGCCCGCGGCCGGCGTCAAGAGCAGCCAGATCAGCAATCTCGCGAAAGACCTTGCGCGCTCGCTCGCGACGGTCAGCGTGCGCGTCGTCGAGATCATTCCCGGCAAGCCGTACGTCGGTCTCGAGATTCCGAACGAGGTTCGCGAGATCGTCGCGCTCGGCGAGATCGTGAAGTCGCAGGTGTACGACGAGGTGAAGTCTCCGCTCACGCTTGCGCTCGGCAAGGACATCGGCGGCGCGCCGATGGTCGCTGACCTTGCGCGCATGCCGCACTTGCTGATCGCCGGCACGACGGGTTCCGGTAAGTCCGTCGCGTTGAACGCGATGGTGTTGAGCCTCCTTTATAAGGCGACACCGGAACAGGTGCGCCTCATCATGATCGACCCGAAGATGCTCGAGCTCTCCGTCTACGAGGGCATCCCGCATCTCTTGGCGCCGGTCGTCACGGACATGAAGCAGGCCGCGAACGCGTTGCGCTGGTGCGTGGCCGAGATGGAACGTCGCTACGCGCTGATGGCAGGTCTCGGCGTGCGGCACCTGTCGAGCTACAACAAGAAGGTCGGCGACGCGATCGAGGCCGGCACGCCGCTGACCGATCCGACGTTCGTGCCGGACTTGATGAACGAAACGGCGCCCGAGCTCGAGAAGCTGCCGTTCATCGTCGTGATCATCGACGAGCTCGCCGACATGATGATGATGGTCGGCAAGAAGGTCGAAGAGCTCATCGCGCGGCTCGCTCAGAAAGCGCGCGCCTCCGGCATTCACATGGTCGTTGCGACGCAGCGGCCCTCCGTCGACGTGATCACGGGCCTCATCAAGGCCAACATTCCCTGCCGCATCGCGTTCCAGGTGTCGGCCAAGGTCGATTCTCGGACCATTCTCGATCAGAGCGGCGCGGAGGCTTTGCTCGGCCACGGCGACATGCTCTATCTGCCGTCCGGCACGTCGATACCGCTTCGTGTGCACGGCGCGTTCGTTTCCGACAACGAAGTGCACGCGGTCGTGAGGGCGCTGCGCGCCAACGGCAAGCCGAACTACATCGAGAACGTCCTCGACGGCCCGGGCACCGAGCTGCCCGGGATCGACAACCCGGGAGGCAGCGCCCCCGGCGAATTGGACGGCGAGCAGGATGCGCTCTACGATCAAGCCGTCCGCATCGTGACCGAGACGCGCAAGGCGTCGATCTCCGGCATTCAGCGCCGGTTGAAGATCGGCTACAACCGCGCCGCGCGGATGGTCGAAACCATGGAAGAGGCTGGCATCGTTGGCAATCTGCAAACGAACGGGTTCAGGGAAGTCTTGGCGCCGCCGCCTCCGGCCGCTGATTGACGGCGCGCTCCTAGCTCTCTTTGTCGCGGCGGCTCCCGCTGCTTCCGCTCAGCAGAGCCAAGACGGTTTGGCGACGCTCGAGGCATTCCTCGGCGGCGTGCAAACGCTGACTGCGGATTTCAAACAGGAGCTCTTGACGGCCGACGAGCGTCCGCTGCAAACCGACACGGGGTCGTTGCAGTTGAAGCGCCCGAACCGGTTCCGGTGGACCTACGAAGCTCCCGCCGAGCTCACGATCGTCGCGGACGGCCAGCAGCTCTGGATCTACGACGTCGAGCTCAAGCAAGTCACCGTCGCGCCGTTCGACGACACCGTCGGCGCGAGCCCCGCGATGCTGCTCAGCGGCGACCGTAACGTGCGCGAGGATTTCGAGGTCGCGAAAACGTACACGCTCGACGGCCTCGAGTGGGTCGAGCTCGAGCCCATCGGCACGTCGGATTTCGCCTCCGTGGCGATCGGGTTCAGCGGCAAGGAGCCGCGGCGGCTCGAGCTCGTCGACGGCCTCGGTCAAGTCACTCGCATCGAGCTCGACAACATCGTCGTGAATCCGCCGATCGCGGATGACGTGTTCGAGCTCGCCGTGCCGGAAGGCGTCGAGATCAGCGGCGGCGAAGGCTGACGCTCTTGCTTCCGCTGCGCTTTCCAAACCTGTGGTCCGCGCTTGCGTGGCTGCTGACGGCCGCCGTGATCGTGGGCAGCCTCGTCCCGGGTCAGGTGGTCGCGAGCATCGGCGTCCGCGACAAAGTCATGCACGCGCTTGCGTACTTCGGCTTGATGGTCGTGTTTGCCGGCTCCTACCGGCGCCAGCTGTACCTTGCCATCGCGCTCGTGTTGGCCGCGCTGGGGTTGTCGCTCGACCTGCTGCAAGGTTTGACGAGAACGCGGTCGTTCGAGTGGAACGACGTTGCGGCAAACTGCGCGGGCGTCGCGCTGGGGCTCGTGCTGTCGTGGCTGTTCGTCGGCGGGTGGTGTCAGCGACTCGAGCAACGTTTGTTAAGCTAGCGCAATGCTCGACCCCAAGACCCTACGCCAGGACTTCGACGCCGTGGCGGCCAACCTCGCACGGCGCGGTTTGAAACTCGACCGAGATCGTTATCACGCGCTCGAAGGCGAGCGCAAAGAGCTGCAGACGCGCGTCGAAGGCTTGCGCCAGACGCGTAACGAGCGCTCGAAAGCGATCGGCCGCGTCAAAGCCTCGGGAGGCGACGTCGAGGCGCTGAAGCGCGAGGTCGGCACGCTCGGCGAGGAGCTTGGGTCCGGTGAAGCGCGGCTCGCCACGCTTGCGGCCGAGCTCGATGCATTTCTCGCGGGACTGCCGAACCTGTTGCACGCGTCGGTTCCCGACGGTGCCGACGCTTCCGCGAACGTCGAGCTGCGCCGCTGGGGTACGCCGCCGACGTTCTCGTTCGAGCCGCTCGATCACAGCGCGCTCGGCGAGAAGCTCGGCCTCATCGATTTCGACGCGGCCACGAAAATTTCCGGCAGCCGTTTCGTCGTGTTGAAAGGCGAGGTTGCACACCTGCACCGTGCGATCGCACAGCTCATGCTCGACATGCACACGCGCGAGCACGGTTACAGCGAGACGTACGTGCCGTATCTCGTCAACGACGCGACGCTGTTCGGCACCGGGCAATTGCCGAAATTCGCTGCCGACCTGTTCGCCCTGGAAGGCGAGAACAAGCTGCGCCTGATTCCGACTGCCGAAGTCTCGTTGACGAACCTCGTACGCGACACGATCGTCGAAGCCGAGCAGCTGCCGTTGCGATTGACCGCGCACACGCCGTGTTTCCGTTCCGAGGCCGGGTCGTATGGGCAAGACACGCGCGGCATGATTCGCCAGCACCAGTTCGACAAAGTAGAGCTCGTGCACATTGCGCGCCCCGAGGAGTCGTATCGAGAGCTCGAGACGCTCGTCGGCAACGCCGAGGCCGTGTTGAAGCGGCTCGAGCTCGCCTATCGCGTCATGGCTCTGTGCGGCGGCGACATCGGCTTCGGCTCGGCCAAGACCTACGACATCGAGGTTTGGTTGCCGGGGCAGGGCAAGTATCGCGAGATCTCCTCGTGCAGCAACTGCGAGGCGTTCCAAGCGCGGCGCATGCAAGCGCGTTGGCGCAATCCCGAGACTGGGCGACCGGAGCTCGTGCACACGCTGAACGGCTCCGGGCTCGCGGTCGGCCGCACGCTCGTCGCGGTGCTCGAGAACTATCAGCAGGCCGACGGCAGCGTGACCGTTCCCGAAGCGCTGCGCCCCTACATGGGCGGGCGCGACCGCATCGGCCGAACCTGACTTAGTCCCGTTCCCGCGCCGGCGAGCGGCAGCCTTTGCCGGGCCGCGTGCGGAGCCATAAGATGGTCGCCTTCCGAGGGGGGTGCTCATGAACAGACGAGATGCACTGGCGATGCTCGCCGCGGTGACGGGGACGATCGCGGCGCCGGCTTTCGGCCAGCAACAACCGGCCGGCGGCGCGGCGGTGCAGCCGAAGGTCGCTCGCAAAGGCCGCATCAAGCAGGGGCTATGGCGCGTCAACTTCGGCGCCGACACGAAGCTCACGTTCGACGATCAGTGCCGCGAAGCGGCGCGGCTCGGCTGCTACGGTTTCGACCTCATCGATCCGGCCGATTGGCCGACGCTGCGCAAGCATGGGTTGGAGCCGCTGCTCGCGGGCGCGGGTCCCGTCACGTTCCAAAACGGCATCATCCACCCCGAAGTTCACGATCAGCTCGAGAAGGACCTCAAGGTCTGGGTCGACACGGTCGCAGATCAGGGCGCGAAAACGATCATCACGATCGGCGGCCAGCGCCGCGGCATGCCGTACGAGCAAGCGGCCGACAACGCGGTCGCTTTCATGAACCGCATGAAAGGCCACCTCGAGCGCCGCGGAGTCACGCTCGCGATCGAAAACATGAACAACCGGCGCTTGGACCCGAACTTCGGCCGCGAGGACCAAACGTTCGGCCGCTGGGGGTGGGGCGTCGGCGTTTGCGAGCGGGTCAACTCGCCGAACGTAAAGCTCGTCTGCGACCTCTATCACTTGCAGATCATGGACGGCGACATCGCGCAGAACATTCGCGACACGATCCAGTGGATCGCGCACTTCCACACGGCCGGCGTGCCGTCACGCAACGAGATCGACTTCAGCCAAGAGATGAACTACCGCTACATCGCGGAAGTCATCGCGGGCACGCCGTTCACGGGCTACGTCAGCCACGAGTGGCGGCCGACGCCGGGTCGCGATCCGCTGCGCAGCATCGCGGAAGCCGTCGCGATCATGGACGTCTAGAATCGATCGTCGTTTTCGAATCGCTTGATTAGGGGACCTGCATGAGTAGCTTTAATGTCGGCCGCGGCAGCCTCTTGGCTGCCGGAGTTGCGTCGTTCGCGGCGTTCGTGGGCGTAAGCGCAAGCGCGCAGGCGGCTAGGCACCAGGCCGAGGGATTCATCACCGGCACCGTCACGAGCACGCGTGGCCCCGAAGCCGGCGTGTGGGTCATCGCGGAGACCGACGAGCTCAAGACGCCGTTCATCAAGATCGTCGTGACCGACGATGCGGGCCGCTACGCACTGCCGCAACTGCCGACCGCGACGTACAGCGTCTGGGTGCGCGGCTACGGCCTCGCGGACTCGGACAAGGTCGAAGGACGTCCCGGCGACACCGCGCTGAATCTGACGGCGAAGATCGCGAGCTCACCGGCCGAGGCCGCGAAGGTCTATCCCGGCAACTACTGGCTGTCGTTGTTGCAGCCGCCCGCGAAGTCCGAGTTCCCCGGCACCGGCGACAGCGGCAACGGCATTCCGCCCGCGATGGCGACGCAGGCGCACTGGATCTTCAACATCAAGAGCGGCTGCAACTTCTGCCACCAGCTCGGCAATCAGATAACGCGCTCGCTCGGCCACATGGATCACCTCGGTTTCAAGACGCCCGAGGAGGCGTGGATCTATCGCACTCAGCTCGGCGTGCGCGGCAGCGCGATGGCCGGCACGATGGCGCAGTTCGGCGTGCAAGCCGGCGCGCGCGTGCTAGGTGATTGGACGACACGCGTCGCGAACGGCGAGCTCCCTCCCGTGCCGCCGCGCCCGCGGCCGGGCCCCGAGCGCAACGTCGTCGTGACGCTGTGGGATTGGGGCGTCGATTCCTCGTTCATGCACGACGAGATTACGACGGACAAGAACGACCCGACGGTCAACGCCAACGGCCCCGTGTACGCCGTGTCGGCGGGCCACGGCAAACTCACCGTCGTCGACCCGATCGACAACGACGCGTACGAGCTCACGATTCCGACGCGCGAGGACGCGCGGCAGGTGCAGACACGCTTTCCGCCGCCGGCCATGCCGTCGAACTTCTGGGGCATGCAGCACTTGTGGGGTGTCGAGAACCCGGCGGATCCGCACAACCCGATGATGGACCGCAAGGGCCGCGTCTGGATGACGTCGAAGATCCGCAACGAGGAGCCGGCGTGGTGCAAGGAAGGCTCGAGCCATCGCTTCGCGCAGTGGTATCCGCTGAACTTCAGCAACCGCCAGGCGTCGTTCTACGATCCCGCGACCGGCGAGTTCACGCTGATCGACACGTGCTTCGCGACGCACCACCTGCAGTTCGATAACGACGCCGATCAGACGATCTACTTCAACGAGCTGCTCGGGCCGATCGTCGGCTGGGTCAATACGCGCGAGTTCGATCGCACCGGCGACGAGCAGGGGACGCAAGGTTGGTGCCCGCAGGTCGTCGACAGCAACGGCGACGGCAAGATCACGAAGCCGTGGAACATGCCGGGCCAGCCCGCCGATCCGCGCCGCGACACCTTGGTTTCTCACAATCTGTACTCGGTGATCCCGAGCCCGATCGACAATTCCGTGTGGGGCGCGTCGGAGGACACTCCGGGGTACATCGTGCGCGTCGATCTCGGCAACAATCCGCCGCAAACGTGTATGACCGAGGTCTACAAGGTGCCCGAGCCCGGCATCGACCCGCGCGGCATCGACATCGACTCGAACGGCGTCGTCTGGACGGCGCTCGCGGCGAGCAGCCACTTGGCGAGCTTCGATCGCACGAAGTGCCGCGTATTCAACGGCCCGAGCGTCGTCGGCGGCGAGCAGTGCAAGGCCGGTTGGAAGCTCTACATCTCCGACGGCCCGCGCTTCAAGGGCACGGACATCCCGGCCGACTTCCACTACTACAACTGGGTCGATCAGCACGACATCGCCGGTTTCGGGGCGAACACGCCGATCGCGACGGGCAGCAACTCGGACGCGCTACTCGTGCTCGATCCCGAATCGGGAGAGTGGACGACGCTGCGCGTGCCGTACCCGCTCGGTTTCTACCATCGCGGGCTCGATGGCCGCATCGACGATCCGTCGGCCGGCTGGAAAGGGCGCGGGCTGTGGGCCAACTACGGCACGCATCTGATCTGGCACACGGAAGGCGGGAAGGGCACGCTCGGCAAAGCCGTGCACTTCCAGATCCGGCCGGATCCGCTCGCGCACTAGGAGGCTACTGCAAACCGCCGCGCACGGACGTGATGCGTTGCGTGTTGAAGCCGAGCCAGTGCATGCGGCCGACGTAGCGCGCGTGCTCGACCTTGATGCAGCGATCCATGACGATCGAGAGGCCGCCTTCCTCCGCGATGCGCGCGCCTTCTTCGTTGATGACGCCGAACTGGCACCAGAGATTCTTGGCGCCGACGGCGACCGCCTCCGTCGCGATGCCGGGCAGGGCGTCGGGGGCGCGGAACACGTTCACGATGTCGATGGGCTCCGGCACTTCGCTCAAGGCGGCGTAGCTGCGCTCGCCGAAGATCGTCTTCTCGCGCGGGTTCACGGGAATGACGCGGTAGCCGTGGCGGCGCAAATAGAAGCCAACGAAGTGGCTCGCGCGCAGCGTGTTGCTCGAGAGGCCGACGATCGCGATTGTTTTTGCGGCCAGCAACACGCGTTGGATGACGAGCGGATCCTGATAGCGCGTAACGTCGAATGCCGCCATCGTCATGCTCCCTTCGCCGCGGCGCCGCGCGCACGCGCGAACCCTTGCTCGAGATCCCAGATCAAGTCGTCGACGTTCTCGATGCCGACCGAGAGCCGGACGGTGCCGGCGCGAACGCCGGCCGCTTCGAGCTCCGCCTCGGAGAGCTGCCGGTGCGTCGTGCTCGCGGGGTGAATGACGAGGCTCTTCGCATCGCCGACGTTCGCGAGGTGCGACCAGAGCGTGACGGCGCGGATAAACTCCTGACCCGCGTCGCGCCCGCCTTCGATATCGAACGAGAACACCGAACCCGTGCCGCGAGGCAGGTACTTCTCGACGAGCGGCCGGTACCGGCTCGTAGGGAGGCCGGGGTAGGTGATGTTCGAGACGAGCTCGTGGTTTTCGAGGTAGCGCGCAATTGCCAGCGCGTTCGCGACGTGCCGATCCATGCGCAGCGACAGCGTCTCGATTCCCTGCAAGAACAGGAATGCGTTGAACGGCGAAAGCGCGGCGCCCAAATCGCGTAGCGTTTCCGCGCGCAACTTCATGAGATAGCCGTACGTGCCGAACGTCTCGTGGAATGCGAGGCCGTGATAAGCCGGCGACGGCTCCGCGACGACGGGAAACCGGCCGTTCGACCAATTGAACGTGCCCGAATCGACGACGATGCCGCCGATGCTCGTGCCGTGGCCGCCGAGATACTTCGTGGCCGAATGAAGCACGATGTCGGCGCCCCACTCGATCGGTCGGCACAGATACGGCGTCGCGAACGTGTTGTCGACGAGCAGCGGCACGCCGTGCTCGTGCGCTACGCCGGCCAGCGCTTCGATGTCGAGCACGTTGCCGCCGGGGTTGCCGATCGTCTCCGCGAAAAAGGCTTTCGTATTCGCGCGCACGGCACCGCGCCACGCCGCGAGATCGTCGGGGTTCACCCAGGTGATCTCGACGTTCATCTTGCGCAGCACGTGCTTCAGCTGGTTGACGGTGCCGCCGTAGAGCGCGGCCGACGAGACGACGTGATCGCCCGGCGTCAGCAGCGTGAATAGCGCCGCGGCTTGCGCCGCGAGCCCGCTCGCGAACGCGACGGCTCCGCACCCGCCCTCGAGGCTCGCGATGCGCTCCTCGAACACCGCGACGGTCGGGTTCATGATCCGCGAGTAGGTATTCCCGTACTCCTGCAAATTGAAGTACGCGGCCGCCGACTCGGGATCCTCGAAGACGTAGCTCGTCGTTTGATAGATCGGCACCGCGCGCGCCCCGGTGTTCGGATCCGGGCGCTGCCCCGCGTGCACTTGGCGCGTATCGAAGCCGAAGTCGCGTGTTTCTTCCATCGAGCGTCTTCCTAGACCGATAGGAACCGGCGAATGATAGGAGTCTGCCTTGCTTCTTCCAGCAAGAAACAGTCGTGTCCGTACGGCGCGTCGATGACGTGGAGCTCCACGGCCTTACCCGCGCCACGAAGCGCCTCCGCAAGCTGCTCGGAGTCGCCGGGAGGGTAGAGCCAATCGGAGCTGAACGCGATCAGCAGCGTGCGCGCGCGTATCGTTCGCAGCGCGGCCTCGAGATCGCCCGCGCCGTACTGTCGAGCGAGATCGAAGTACGACAGCGCGCGCGACGTGTAGAGATACGTGTTCGCGTCGAAGCGCTTGACGAAGTTGTCCGCTTGGTGGCGCAGGTAGCTCTCGACCTCGAACTCCGGCTCCTCGAGCACGTAGCGAATGTCCCCGGCGTTCTGAAGCCGCCGGCCGAACTTGTGCGCGAGGGCCTGCGCGGACAAGTACGTGATGTGGCCCACCATGCGCGCGACTCCCATGCCGCGCGCCGGCGTGCGGCCCGTGCCGTAGTAGTGCCCGCCCTGCCAGTCGGGATCGGCCGTGATCGAGTTGCGCGCGATCGCGTTCCACGCGATGCCTTGCGGGCGCAGCGCAGGCGTGCTCGCGATCGAAACGATCGCGTCGACTTGGTTTGCGTAAAGCACGGCCCACGTCATGGCCTGCATGCCGCCGAGCGAACCGCCGGCCACGGCTGCGAGTCGATCTATCCCGAGCTCGGCCAGGAATGCGCGCTGCGCTTGCACCATGTCGGCCACCGTGATCACGGGGAACGTAGAGCCGTAGGGCCGCCCCGTTGCAGGATCGGGCGACGACGGTCCCGTCGTGCCGCGGCAGCCGCCGAGCAGATTCGTGCTCACGACGAAGAAGCGATCCGTGTCGAACGCTTTGCCGGGCCCGATCATGCCGTCCCACCAGCCGAGACTCCGGTCGGACCCTGAGTCGCGCTCCTCCGCTCCGAAGCCGTCGCGCGTGCCGGCCGCTGCGGGCGCGGCCGAGTAGCCTGCCGCGTGCGCGTCGCCGGACAACGCATGGCACACGAGGATGACGTTGTCGCGCGCAGGCGCGAGCGTGCCGTAGGTCTCGTAGGCGATGCGGACAGGGTGGAGCGCGCGGCCGCAGTCGAGCTCGAGCGGGGCCGGTAGGTCGAGAATCTTCGTCTCGACCGTGCCGACGGATCCCGTTGCGGCGTCCCTGTTCGCTCGCGCGGCCATGCGCGGCAGTATACGGCCGCGCGAGCTTAGACACTGGCGCCGACGCGGGGCTATCATCCCCGGCCTATCCCCGGTGACCTGATCGCATTCCAATAAGGAGATTCACCATGGCTGCGGCGGTAAACAACGGTGTGAACGTAGGCGCTCTCCTCGAAGCACGCGAAGCGCTGCGCAAGATGCCTGAAGCGGCGAAATTCACGTGGCGCGCCACGTGCAAGTGGAAGAAGGGCACGCGCAGCAAGACATTCATCAACAACTTCTTCGGGCTCGGCCAGGAGCAGAAGCACCGCACCGAGTTCACGTTCGAGGCGGATCATCCCGAGATTTTCGCGTCGGAGGATTGCGGCGCGACACCCGTCGAGCTCGTGCTCGCGGGTCTTGCGAGCTGTCTCACGGCCGGCGTCGCGGCCGTCGCGCAAAACCGCGGCATTCAGCTGCGCTCCGTGGAAGCGAAGCTCGAAGGCTCGATGGACATCCAAGGCATCCTTGGCATCGACAGCGACGTGCGCAACGGCTACGACGACATCAAGGTGACGTTCGAGATCGACGCTGACGCTTCGCAAAAAGACATCGAGGCGCTCGTCGCACAGTCGCAAAAGCGTTCTGCTGTCTACGACATCATTACGAACCCGACGAACGTCTCGGTCGAGGTTCGCAAGAAGCGCTGATCGACGGCGCGGCAGGCTCTCTTGCCGATCGAACGCGTCACCACTGCCGTCATCGGCGCGGGGCATGCCGGTCTTGCGGTGAGCTGCATGCTCTCCGAGCGTTCGATCGAGCACGTCGTGCTCGAGCGCGGCGAAGTCGCGAACTCATGGCGCCGTGAGCGCTGGGAGTCGCTGCGGCTCCTGACGCCAAACTCGCAGAGCCGCCTGCCGGGCTTTAGGTACCAAGGCGACGACCCCGAGGGATTCATGACCATGAGCGAGGTCGTCGAGTTCGTCGGCGGCTTCGCAGCGGCGATCGACGCGCCGGTCCGCACGCACACCGAGGTCACGAACGTGCGTTCGGCCGACGACGGCTACCGTATCGCCACGTCGCAAGGCGAGCTTCAGTGCCGCAGCCTCGTCATCGCGAGCGGCGCGTGCAATGTGCCGAGCGTGCCGGTGCTGCGCGAAGCCGTGCCGTCGTCGATCGCGTCCGTCACTGCGTTCGACTATCGCAATCCGCGGAGCCTGCCCGAGGGTGGTGTCCTCGTCGTGGGCGCATCCGCCACCGGCGTGCAGCTCGCCGACGAGCTGCGGCGCTCCGGGCGTCGCGTGCTGCTCTCGGTCGGCGAGCACGTGCGCTTGCCGCGCACGTATCGCGGCCGCGACGTGCTCTGGTGGATGGAGGCAGCGGGCATCTGGAATCAGCGCTACGACGAGATCGACGACGTCGAACGCGCGCGCCAGCTGCCGTCGCCGCAGCTCGTAGGCTCGCCGCAGCGCACTACGCTCGACTTGAACGCGCTCGCGGCGGCCGGCGTCGAGATCGTCGGAAGGCTGGCTGCCGTGCGCGACGCGCGCGCATTGTTCTCGGGCGGCTTGCGCAATCAGTTCGCGCTCGCGGATCTGAAAATGAACCGGTTGCTCGAGTCGTTCGACGAGTGGGCGCTCGGTGCTTCGGATCTCGCGGTGGGACCGCCCGAGCGTTTCGAGCCGACGCGTGCGCCCGAGGCGCCGCGGTTGCACCTCGATCTAAAGAGCGGCGAGATCAGCTCGATCGTCTGGGCGACGGGGTTCAAGCCCGATTATCGCTGGCTCGACGTGCCCGTGCTCGACCGCAAAGGCCGGCTGCAACACGACGGTGGAGTCGTGGCTGCGCCGCGTCTATACGCGATGGGCCTGCCGGTCCTTCGGCGCCGCAAATCGACGTTCATCCACGGCGCCGAGGACGACGCGCGCGATTTGGTGGAGCACCTGGCGCGCGCTCTGTAGTCGCGCGCGCGAGGTCAGGCGCGCGGCGGTTCCGGATCGAACATCGTGCGCAGCTGATCCGCGAACTCGTGCAGGCGCTGCTTCGGCGTCTTCTTCACGCGGATGTCGACGCCGCCGAACAAGCAGAAGCCTTCGACGACGAGCAGCGGCGCGTTCGGATCCGACGTCGTTCCGCCGCGATTCTCCACGCCGCCGAAGATGCAGAGCGCTTTCGAGATCGTGCGCATGCCGTCGCGCACTCGAAGATTCACGCCGCCGAACAAGCAAAAGACCGTGATGTAAGTCGTCTCGGCCGTAAAGCGCGCGTCGGTGAAATCGAGCTCCGAGCCGCCGAAGACGTTGATCAAACGAATCGCGCGCGGCACGTGCCACGCGCCTCTGCGATTGTGGCCGGCAAACACGTTCACGATCGTGTCGGCATCGTCGAACTGGCTGTCGTGCGACGTGTCGACCTTGATGCCGAGCTCGGCCTTCTTTTGCGTGGTGTACTGGCGATCCGTCTTGAGGTCGAGATCCTCGGTCAGCTCGAGGAGACGGTCGTGCGACTTCGTGTCGAGCGCTTCGTCGAGGCGCCGTTCGAACGCCTCGCGCGACAGCTTGCCGTGCCCGTAATTCATTATGAGCCGGTCGACGGTTTCCTCGCGCAGGGCATCGAGCGGGCGGTCTTGCGGCGTCACTGGCATGGTGTTTCCCTCGCAAAGCTCGAGCTTCGCGGCACGCGCTGAGAATAGACCGCACCGACTGGTCCTGCCAGGGGCCGCGCCGGGCTTCTGTCGGCCCGCTGCACTGGGTCGCTTGACAACTGTGTTACGTCCGTAGCACAGTAGAGCTGTGCTAGTACTGTAGCACAGTAAGAACGCCATGATCATCAAGCCGAATCCATCGCTGGGCGTCCCGATCTACCTGCAGCTCGTCGAGCAGGTGAAGCACGCCATCGAGACGGGGGCGCTGAAGCCGGGTGACCAGCTGCCGAGCATCCGGCCGTTGGCCGAGGAGCTCGTCATCAACGTCAACACCGTCGCGAAGGCTTATCGCGAGCTCGAGACCGAGGGCGTCGTCGAGCTCAGGCAGGGCGCCGGCGCGTTCGTGAGTGCAGGCGCCCGGGCGAGCGAGGGCGGCGCCGAGAAGTTTCGCGGCGCGCAGCCGCTCGTCGCAGCGATGGTCGAAAAGCTGCGCGCGCGGGACTTGAGCGACGACGAGATTCGTCGCCTCGTCGAGGCGCAGCTT
>Ga0315912_10004258_pt1 | contig 13649 bp, 12 predicted proteins | sample VfabasoilMG_FD_204469 | JGI IMG/M metagenome (GOLD analysis project Ga0315912, IMG submission 204469) | Garden soil microbial communities collected in Santa Monica, California, United States - V. faba soil | ecosystem: Environmental > Terrestrial > Soil > Garden | place: USA: California... | reverse complement strand
GCTGGCGGTGTCGAGCGGACCGACCTCAATCACGCCACCGTGGCCGAGTTGGACCGCCTGCCCGGCATCGGGCCCGTGCTCGCCCGGCGCATCGTCGAGCATCGCTCGAGGCACGGCGCCTTCCGCTCCGCGGACGAACTGCTCGGCGTGCCGGGGATCGGTGCGCGGTTGCTCGAGCGATTGCGTCCGCACGTGACCGTGGGCCGCTGAGCGTGCATTCCGCACGCCCCTCGCGCGCGCACTGCACGGTCAGGAGTCGCAGGACCGTGCGGAATAGCGTTCAAGGCGGCAGCCCGCCCGCCCGATAACGAGTGCGAGTCCGGCCTGCCGTCTCTCGGCGTGCAAGGCCGTGCTTGCCGTCTGCATCGCCGGCCCCTGTGTCGGCGGACGGCGTGACCAGACCTTCACTCGCACTCCGACGTGCCCGCACGGCGCGTTGGGGCGTCTCCATCCCATCGGGGATCGACGTGGTCGAAGATATCAGCCAGAAACTGCTCCAAGCGCACATCATCGACGAGAACGCCCTCGTGAAGGCCGCGCAGCAGCAGAAGACCGCGGGCGGCACGATCACGTCCAATCTGGTCAAGATCGGCGCGCTGAGCGAGGAGCAGCTGCTCGAGTTCCTGTCACGCCTGTACAACTGCCCCGCGATCGACCTCAAGAGCTTCGAGCCGGATCCCGCGCTGACACGATTGCTGCCTGGCGACGTCGCGACCAAGTTCATGGCGCTGCCCGTCTCCAAGAGCGGCCGCAAGCTCGTCGTGGCGATGGCGAACCCGTCCAACATCTTCGCCATCGACGACATCAAGTTCATCACCGGCTACGAGGTCGAACCGCGCGCCGCCTCGGAGGCTGCGGTCAAGAAGGCGCTGGACCGCGCTTACGACTCGGCCGGCACGATGGCCGACGTGATGAAGGGCTTCGAGGACGATCTCGCCGTCGTCGAGGAAGAGGACAACCCCGAGAACGATGGCGTCGGCCAGATCGACGAAGCGCCCATCGTCAAGCTCGTCAACTCGCTCATCTCCGACGCGGTGCGCAAGGGCGCCTCGGATATCCACATCGAGCCCTACGAGAAGACGATGCGCGTGCGGTTCCGCATCGACGGCGCGCTGCAGGAGATGATGGCGCCTCCGTACAAGTTCAAGGCGGCGATCACGTCGCGTCTGAAGATCATGGCGGATCTCGACATCGCGGAACGCCGTGTGCCGCAGGACGGCCGCATCAAGATCAAGGTGCTGAACCGCACCATCGACCTGCGCGTGAGCTCGCTGCCCACGATCTTCGGCGAGAAGATCGTCATGCGAATCCTCGACAAGACGAACCTCAATATCGATCTCGAGAAGCTCGGGTTCGAGCCCGCGTCCATGAAGGACTTCATGGCGGCGATCCTGAACCCGTACGGCATGGTGCTCGTGACCGGCCCGACGGGCTCCGGCAAGACGACCTCACTCTACTCGGCGCTGTCGCGCGTCAACACGCCCAACGTGAACGTGATGACCGCCGAGGACCCGGTCGAGTACAACCTGGACGGCATCAACCAGGTGTTGGTGAACGAGTCCGTCGGGTTGTCGTTCTCCGCGGCGCTCAAGGCGTTCCTGCGCCAGGACCCGAACATCATCATGGTCGGCGAGATCCGCGACATCGACACGGCGTCCATCGCCACGAAGGCGGCGCTCACCGGTCACCTCGTGCTGTCCACGCTGCACACGAACGATGCCCCGAGCGCGATCGGCCGCCTCATCGACATGGGCATCGAGCCGTTCCTGGTCGCGTCCTCGGTGAACCTCGTGCTGGCGCAGCGCCTCGTGCGCAAGGTGTGCGCGCACTGCCGCAAGCCGGCGGTCCTGACCGACGAGATCCTGTCCGAGCTGCAGCTGGACCCGGCCCTGCTCAAGGACGCCAACATCGTCGAAGGCACGGGCTGCGTGGACTGCAACAACACCGGCCATCGCGGCCGAGCAGGTGTGTACGAGGTGATGGCGATCACACCGGTGCTGCGGGACCTGATCCTGCAGCGTGCGTCGGCGATCGAGATCAAGCGGGCGGCGGTCCAGGGCGGGATGCTCACGCTCCGGCGCGACGCGCTCATGAAGCTCATGCGGGGGGTCACCTCCGTGGAAGAAGTTCTCAAGGAGACGGCGGCGGACAAGCTGTAGCCGCGTACCACCCACCGGAAGAGGGAGCCATGGCAGAACTGACCCTGCGGCAGTTGCTCGAAGACATGGTGCAGCGGAAGGCCTCGGACCTGCACATCACGGCGGGAGTGCCGCCGGAGCTGCGTATCGACGGCGCGATCACGCCCACCGAGTACGAGATCCTGTCGCCCGAGAAGTGCATCGCCCTGGCTTACAGCGTGCTCTCGGACGAGCAGCGGAAGCGGTTCGAGACCACGAAGGAACTGGACTTCTCGTTCGGGGTGAAGGGGCTGTCCCGCTATCGCGCCAACGTCTACCTGCAGCGCGGCGTCGTCTCCATGGCGATCCGCCAGATCCCGTACGACATCATCCCGATGGAGAAGCTGGGACTGCCGCCGGTGGTGAAGGAGTTCACGAACAAGCACAAGGGCCTGGTGCTGATCACGGGCCCGACCGGCTCGGGCAAGTCCACGACGCTGGCCGCGATGCTCGACAAGATCAACTCGACGCGTCAGGCGCACATCATGACGATCGAGGACCCGGTCGAGTACATCCACCACCACAAGAAGTGCATCGTGAACCAGCGCGAGGTGGGCGCCGACACGTCGTCGTTCCCGACCGCGCTCAAGTACGTGCTGCGCCAGGACCCCGACATCATCCTGATCGGTGAGATGCGCGACCTCGAGACGATCGAGGCAGCGCTCACCATCGCCGAGACGGGTCACCTGGTGTTCGCCACGCTGCACACGAACTCCACCTACGAGGCGATCAACCGCATCGTGGACGTGTTCCCGTCCGACCAGCAGAAGCAGATCCTCACCCAGCTGGCGTTCGTGATGGAGGGCGTGGTGACCCAGCAGCTGATCCCGCGCAGCCGCGGCACGGGCCGCGCGATGGTGGCGGAGGTGCTGGTGTGCACGCCGGCCATCAAGGCGGTCATCCGTGAAGGCAAGACCCACCAGATCTACAGCCTCATGCAGGCTGGGATGAAGTTCGGCATGCAGACGATGAACCAGGCCCTGATGCAGGCCGTCCTGGACAAGCAGCTCACCCCGGAACACGCCCTGGAGCGCAGCACCGACCGCGTGGAGCTCGAGAACATGCTCGCGAAGGTCATGCGCCCGGCAGCCTGATCGGAGGACGACGATGGCGGTTTTCATCTGGAAGGGGCGGACACTCGCGGGGGAGGCCCAGACCGGCGAGATCGAAGTGGGACGCCAGGACGAGGCGCTCGAGATCCTGCGCAAGAAGCGCATTCTCGTCACCTCGCTCAAGCCCAAGACGGGCGGCGTCACCATGCCGAAGTTCGGCGGCAGTGGCGTCACCACGAAGGACCTGGCGATCTTCACGCGGCAGTTCGCGACGATGATCTCGGCAGGTCTTCCGCTGGTGCAGTGCCTGGACATCCTCGCGAAGCAGGCCAGCAAGCCGTCGTTCGGGCGGGTCATCGCCGAGACCACGCGTGAGGTCGAAGCCGGCTCCACGCTGGCAGACGCCCTCGGCAAGCACAAGGGCGTGTTCGACGACCTGTTCCGCAACATGGTCGCCGCCGGCGAGGCCGGCGGTGTGCTGGACGAGATCCTCATGCGTCTGGCGACCTATATCGAGAAGGCCGACGCACTGAAGCGCAAGGTGCAGAGTGCGCTGGTCTACCCGGCCGTGGTGCTCACCGTGGCCATGGGCGCGACCGCGTTCATGCTGATCTTCATCATCCCGACATTCGCCAAGATGTTCACCGACTTCGGCGGGGAGCTGCCGCTGCCCACGAAGATCGTGCTGATCCTCTCGGACCTGCTCGTGCACTGGTGGTGGGCGGCGCTGCTGGCCATGATCGGCGGCGTCGTGACGCTGCAGCGGTATTACGCGACCGAGGTCGGCCAGCGGCAGATCGACGGCTTCATGATCCGCATGCCGGTCCTCGGCGACGTGCTGCTCAAGGGCGCGGTCGCGCGCTTCACGCGCACGCTGGGCACGCTGATCGCGTCCGGCGTACCCATCCTGAGCGGTCTCGAGATCACCGCCCGCACCGCGGGCAACAAGGTGATCGCGGAGGCCATCATGAGCGCACGCGCCTCGATCCGAGAGGGCGAGACCGTCTCGGCGCCGCTGAAGACCTCGGGCGTGTTCCCGCCGATGGTCACCCAGATGATCGCCGTCGGCGAGCAGACGGGCGCACTCGACGAGATGCTCACGAAGATCGCCGTGTTCTACGAGGCCGAGGTGGATACGGCCGTGGACACGCTCACGTCCATCATCGAGCCGGTCATGATCGTGGTCATGGGCGGCATCGTCGGCGGCATGGTCGTGGCGATGTACTTGCCGATGTTCAAGCTGATCAGCGTCGTGGCAGGCGGGGACTGACGTGACGCCCCACACCTTCCGGCACGTCGTCGCGGCTCCGGGGGCCCTCGTGGCCCCCGGGGAGCGGCGCGATGGCTGGGACACGCTCCACCAGCTGGTGCTGGGGCGTGTGCTCGTGGCCTCGTTGGCGCTGCCGTCGGGCCTGCTGCTGCGGCCCGACGTCACGGACCGGCCGGCGCTCCTGCTCACGGTCGCGCTCGCCGCGGTGGCGGGCGTGTCGGTGGCCTGGTCGCTGGCGGTACGGCTGGGTCGTGCGCTGCATCTGCAGACGGCCGCGCAGCTGGCGGTGGACCTCGCCCTCGTGACCTGGCTTTCGGCGTACACGGGCGGGCGGGGCAGCCAGTTCGTGCTGTTCTATGCGCTGGTGGTGATCACCGGCGGTGTGCAGGGCCGCGTTCCGGGAGGGCTGCTGGCCGCGGCCGGCGCCGGAGCGGGCTTCCTCCTGCTGCCCGCGCTGGCGGCGCCGCTCGGTGGGCACGAGCCGCTGGTGAACGGGCTCGTGCGCCCGGAGCTCATGGTGACGTTCCTCGCCATCGTCGGCGTGCTCTCGGGACTGCTTGGCGACCGTGTGAAGCGCGCGGCCGGCGACCTCGAGCGCACCGAGAAGGAGCTGGACCGGGTGCGCGTGGACAACGACGCCATCCTGCGCCATCTCGCGACCGGCATCCTGACCGTGGACCGCTCAGGCGTGATCGGCTACCTGAATCCCGCCGCCGAACAGGTGCTGGGGATCTCGGCGCATTCGGTGACGGGCCGTGCGGTGGCCGATGCGCTGCCGGAGCGGCTCGGGCCCCTGCGCACGCTGGTCATGGACTCGCGCGATTCCAACCGGGGCCGGGCGCGTGCGGAGCTGCGCATCCAGGACGGGCATGGCCGCGAACTGCCGCTCGGGGCTTCGACCAACGTCCTCACGCACCAGGGGGACCTCACCGGTGTGGTCGCGGTGTTCCAGGACCTCACCGAGGTGCGCGAGATGGAGCGGCGCATGCGGCGCAGCGAGACGCTCGCCGAGGTGGGTGCGCTGGCCGCGGGGATCGCGCACGAGCTGCGCAACGGACTCAAGCCCATCAGCGGCTCGGTCGAGCTGCTGCAGCGCGACCTCAAGCCCGAGGGCGAGACGGCCGACCTCATGGACCTCATCGCGCGCGAGAGCGTGCGGCTCAACAAGTTCGTCACCGACCTCCTCAACTATTCCCGCGAACGCGACCTCGCCATCGAGACGGTGGAGTTGGGCGCGCACCTGCGCGACCTCGTCGGCACGCTGCGGCTGGACCCGCGCCGGGCCGAGCACGTGCAGGTGCAGTTGGCCGCGGGGCCTGCGGACACCGTGGTGACACTGGACTGTGAACAGATGCGGCAGGTGTGGCTCAACCTCGGGGCCAACGCGCTCGAGGCTCTGGACGAGCGCGGCACGCTCACCGTGGGGTGGGTGGTGCCCCAACCGGGCCACGTGCTGGTGGAATTCCGCGACGACGGCCCCGGCATCGCGCCGGACGACCTGCGTCGCGTCGGCGAACCCTTTTTCACAACCAAACGGGGAGGCACGGGCCTGGGGCTGGCGATCGCGCAACGCATCGTCGAGCGCCATGGCGGCGTGCTGACCCTCGAGAGCGTGGCCGGTCAGGGCACCACGGCGCGGGTGACGCTACCCGTGGCCGAGGTAGCACTGGCTGATGCGGCGTGATCGGCGTTCCGATCCGAATCCCAAGGAGTGACTCCATGGCTGCCGAGAAGATCCTGGTGGTCGACGACGAGCAGAGCATGACCCAGTTCCTGGGCATCGTCCTGCGCAAGGAAGGCTTCCAGGTCACGACCGTCAACAGCGGCCGCGATGCGATGGATCGCATCCGGATGGAACCGTTCGACGTCGTCATCAGCGACATCAAGATGCCCGGGATGGACGGCATCCAACTGCTGCAGGGCATCAAGAAGCACGACCCGAACATCCCGGTCGTGCTGATGACGGCCTATGCGTCGCAGCAGACCGCCATCGACGCGGTGAACCTGGGCGCGTTCCAGTACCTGCTCAAGAACGCGAAGAACGACGAGATCCGGCTCGCGGTGCGCAATGCGCTCGAGATCCGGAAGGTCAAGCACGAGAACCAGTTCCTCAAGCGCGAACTGAAGAAGGGCCATGAGGAGAAGGCCATCATCGGATCGTCCGAGGAGATCGTGCGCGTCTTCAAGATGGTGGACAAGGTCGCCGACAGTGAGGCCACCATCCTGATCCAGGGCGACTCCGGCACGGGCAAGGAGCTGATCGCCCGCGAGATCCACTACCGCAGCCGCCGCCACTCCGGTCCGTTCGTGAGCATCAACTGCGGTGCGATCCCGCGGGACCTGCTCGAGTCGAACCTGTTCGGTCACGTGAAGGGCTCGTTCACCGGTGCGGTGAAGGACTCGCCAGGACTGTTCCTCGTCGCCGAGGGCGGCACGTTCTTCCTCGACGAAGTGGGGGAGATGCCGCTCGCCACGCAGGTGAAGCTGCTGCGGGCGCTGCAGGAGCGCGAGATCATCCCGGTCGGCGGCACGTCGAGCGTCAAGATCGACTGCCGGCTGGTCGCGGCCACGAACGTGGATCTCGAGCGCGAGGTGGCCGAGGGCCGCTTCCGTGCGGACCTGTTCTTCCGCCTCAACGTCATCCCGCTGCGCATGCCGGCCCTGCGCCAGCGCCGCGACGACATCCCGCTCCTCGTGGACCACTTCCTCAAGCGTCACGCCAAGGGCGGTACGCCGAAGACGGTCCAGAAGGAGGCCATGGAGCTGCTCATGAAGTACGACTGGCCGGGCAACGTGCGCGAGCTCGAGAACGTCATGGAGCGGGCGCTCATCCTGGACGAGGGCGGCGTCATCACGCCCGAGGACCTGCCGGACAAGATCCGGTTCGGTCACAGCCAGAAGGGCAGCCTGATCATCGACTCGCCGACCATGACGCTGGAGGAGCTGGAGAAGGAGTACATCCTCAAGGTGCTCAACTTCACGCGCTGGCAGAAGAAGCGGTCGAGCGAACTGCTGGGCATCAACGCTTCGACGCTGTACCGGAAGCTCATCGGCTACGGCATCGAACGCCCGGGGAAGGACCGTCCGACGCTGGTGGATTCGGACGACCTCATGCCCGAGCGGGACGAGCACGCGGCCTGAGCCGGGTGCGGAATGCACACCTCTCGGGGCGCCGGATGGAATTTGCACGTCGCGTCGAAAAGGTGGGGCAGATCACGCAGCAAGCCGGAACACCACAACTGGTTGCAACGAATCAACCTGAGGGCCATCAGCCGGTCCTTCGCAAGGATGGCATGACGGTTGCGTGAACACTCCTACGAGCGTCTCCGCACTCCATGCGGACGCCGGTGGAGTCACCCGAGTCGGGAGGAGAAACCCATGTTCAAGTCGCAGAAGGGCTTCACGCTGATCGAGCTGATGATCGTGGTCGTCATCATCGGCATCCTCGCTGCCATCGCCATCCCCAACTTCATCGCGATGCAGAATCGCGCGAAGGAGGGCAGCACGAAGGCGAACATGCACACGTTCCAGCTCGCCGCCGAGGATTACGGCGTGCAGTTCGATGGCACGTATGCGGCGGCCGCTGTCGACCTCGAGCCCATGCTGCCGAACTCGGGCGCGAACTTCAAGAACCCGTTCAACCGCACGGCCACGAACTATGTCGACCAGGGCACGTGGGCGATCCCCATGGCCACCGGCTCGACGATCGCTGGTGTGACGGCGTACGGTGATTCGTCGCAGATGAAGTACCAGGTGGCGGGTCGTGGCAAGGCTGGCGACCTGACGCTGGTGCTGACGAGCGGCCAGTAATCTGTACCGGGTGCGGGGGCCTCGTGCCCCCGCATCTTTTCGTATCGCGGCGACAGGAACGTCACCGCGGAGCCCAGGCCACCGAGAGGACGGGACACCCCACATGCGAGCGCAGCGCGGATTCACGCTGATCGAGCTGATGATCGTGGTGATGATCATCGGGGTCCTCGCCGCCATCGCGATCCCGAATTTCGCGAACATGACGCGCCGGGCGAAGGAAGGCAGCACGAAGGAGAACATGCACACCTTCCAGCTCGCGGCCGAGGACTACAACGTCCAGAACGACGCGACCTACCCCGCCACCGCGACGGACGTGGCGAGCCAGCTGCAGACCTACGGCTCGCAGTTCAAGAACCCGTTCGACGGCGGCATGGGCAGTGGGGCGGCGTGGGCGGACCAGGCGAGCTGGACGGCGCCCCTGGTTTCCGGCGTGACCCGGCCGGGCTGCGTGGCCTACGGGGACTCACTGCAGTTGCAGTACCAGATCGTGGGCCGCGGCTACTCGGGCGACCTGCGGATCGTCCTCACGACCGGCAGCTATTCGAACTGAGGTCGGCCCGGGGCGCTGAATGCGGCACGGGCATTGCAGATTGCCATGGCGAGCACCGGCCAGCAGCGCCGGTCAGGGTGTGTAACCGATTGTCCTGTCAAGGGATGAGGGACACCGCCGCCATGAAGCCTGAGACCACGACCCACCAGCTCTTGGCCATCGTGCGCGAACTGCGCCCAGAGGTTGGCCAGTCCGGGGGAGCGCCCGGAGAGGACGCGCCAGCGATCGAGGTGCGCGGGCTGACCAAGACCTACCGCCACCCGTGGACGCTCAAGGAGACGGCGGGACTCTGCGACGTGAGCTTCGACGTCCGTCGTGGCGAGGTGTTCGGGTATCTGGGCCCCAACGGCGCCGGAAAGACGACCACGCTCAAGATCCTGACCGGGCTCCTGAAGCCGACGAGCGGCCGTGCACGGCTGATGGGCCGTGACATCCAGTCGGTGGAAAGCCGCCGTCCGCTCGGGTTCCTGCCCGAGCAGCCGTACTTCTACGACTACCTGAACGGGCCCGAATATCTGGAAATGGTGGCCCGGCTCTCCGGTCTGGGTGCGCGCGAGGCGCGCGCGGCGGCGGGCCGGTGGTTCGGGCGCGTCGGGCTCGGGGACCGTCCCCGGCTCGTGCTGCGCAAGTACTCGAAGGGGATGCTGCAGCGGCTCGGCCTCGCCGCCGCGCTGGTGCACGACCCCGCACTGCTCATCCTCGACGAACCCATGAGCGGACTCGATCCGTTCGGCCGCCGCGATGTGCGCGACCTGATCCTCGAGCAGCGCGAGCGCGGCGTCACCGTGATGCTGTCGTCGCACATCCTGCCCGACGTGGAAGCGCTCTGCGACCGCGTCGCCATCGTGCTGCGCGGACGCATCGAGCGCATCGCCACCGTCGGCGAATTGGTCGCGGGCGGCGAACCGCGTGTCGAACTGCGGCTGGCCGGGGAACCGACGGTCGAATGGCCGGCGCGCTTCGCCAGCGAGATCACCCGCACGCGCTCCGGCGGCGACACCGTGCTCACGCTCCTGGATTCCTCGCTGCTGCAAGAACTGCTCGGCTGGCTGGTGTCGCAGCGCATCGAGGTCCGCTCGGTCACACCCGTGCGCTCGACACTCGAGGAACTGTTCATGGCGGCGGCCGAAAGCGCCGCGATCCAGGCCGACTCGCCACGGAGGAGCGCATGAACACGCTGCTCATCGCGCAGAACACGTTCCGCGAGGCGGTGCGGGACCGCGTCCTCACCGGGATCCTCGTCGGCGGTCTCGTGCTGCTGGCCCTCACTCGCGTGGGCAGCGCGCTCGCCATGGGCGAGGACCTGCGGCTCACCGTGGACCTCGGACTGTCGTCCATCTCGCTCCTGGGCTTGCTCGTGATCCTGCTTGTGGGCACGAGTCTCGTCGCCAAGGAGATCGAGCGGAAGACCATCTTCAACCTGTTGTCGCGTCCGCTGCCGCGACCCGTCTACCTGATCGGCAAGTGGGCCGGGCTCACCGGAGCGCTGGCGCTGGTCGCACTGGTCCTCGGCACGGCGCTGTCCCTGCTGGTCTGCGTTCTCGGCTCGTCGCATCACGTGCCGGCGATCGCGCAGGCCACGTACCTCGCGGTGCTCGAGTTGTCGCTGCTCACGTCGCTCGCGGTGCTGTTCTCGGCGCTGTCCACGCCGGTGCTGTCGGCGCTCTACACGCTCGGGTTCTTCCTCGCGGGCCAGTGGTGCGATGACCTGCGGCGTCTCGCGAGCCACCTGCCGGGAGGCGTGCGCGAAGGGGTGGCGCTGATCGCGGACGTGCTGCCGAACCTGCCGCTGTTCAACATGCGCTCGCTCGCGGCAGCCGGTGACATGACCGGACTCGCACACCTGGGACTCGCCACGGGCTATGCGGTGCTCTATTGCGCCTGCGTGCTGGCGCTGGCCTCCGCGGCGTTCGAGTCGAGGGACTTCAAGTGAGCCACCCGCTCTCGCTGCCGGCCATGCCGCTCGTGCGCGTGCGCATGGCGCTGGCGTGGGCGGCGGCCCTGGTGTTCGGCCTCGGCGCCGTGAGCCTGGTGCGACTGGCCACCACCACGCTGCCGTTGCGGGCGCCGCTCGCCGAGCTGGCGTACTACCCGTCGGGCCGCGCACTCCGGCCCGCCTCGCTCGGGCATGCCGAGACGGCCGCCGACCTCGCGTGGCTGCGCGCCGTGCAGTACTACGGCGAACACCGCCGGACGGACCTGAGGTTCCTGCAGCTCGATCACGTTTTCGACGTGCTCACGTCGCTGTCGCCCACGTTCGAGGGCCCGTACGTGTTCGGGGCGTTCGCGCTCGCGCAGGAGGGCCGCGACTTCGCCGCGGCCCAGCGACTCATGCTCAAGGGCATCGAGGCGAACCCGCGCAGCGCGCGGCTCGCCTTCGAGCTGGGGTTCTTGCACTTCGTGCGTCCCGGCGGCCGCGACCTGGAGCAGGCGGCGCAGTGGTTCGAGCGCGCCGCGCGGCTGCCCGGGGGCCCGCCCCAGGCGGGTCGCTTCGCGGCGTTCGCGCGCCAGCACGCCGGCGACCTGGCCATCGCGCTGCTGCTCTGGGACGACGTGCGGCGGACGAGCACGAACCCGCTGCTGCGGGACATGGCAGAACGCGAGATCGGCCGATTGCAGAAAGCCATCCGGACCGGGCGGCGCCAGGCGGCGGTCAAGCGGCTCACCACCCCGGCGGTCATCCTCAAGTGACCCGGCCGCGGGGCCGCGACCACGTGGATCAGGCCTTTCGAAAATCAACCTTCAGTCACTGGCCCCAAGGGCCGATGAGTGTCACGTCCAAGGGCGTGTGGCCGGGCTGACCCGGACACGTCAGGTGGCGGACGGCAGCAGCAGCGAGAGGCGCGAGCCGCAGCCGCACCCGGCGCACCACCTTCAGGGAGTGAACTTCATGTTCTTCGGGAAGAAGCAGTCGCTCGTGGGCCTGGACATCGGCAGCCACAGCGTCAAGGTGGTGGAGCTCGAGTCCCAGTCCAACAAGCAGTACCGCCTCGTGAACTGGGGCGTGTCGCAGCCACTGGCCGAGGCCATCGTGGACGGCGAGATCATGGACCGTCAGCTCGTGACGGACGCGATCTCCAACCTGCTCGACTCGCGCGGCATCAAGTCGCGCAACGTCGTCGCCGCGGTCAGCGGCCGCGCGGTCATCGTGAAGAAGATCACGATGAACAAGCTGTCGGCCGAGGATGCGCAGCAGGCCGTGTACTGGGAGGCCGAGCAGCACGTCCCTTACGACATCAATGACGTGTCGCTCGACTTCGAGATCCTGGGCCAGGCGCCCAGCGATCCGTCGCAGATGCAGGTGCTGCTGGTCGCGGCCAAGAAGGACATGGTCGTGTCGTTCAGCGACCTGATCCGCGAAGCCGGACTGCAGCCGTCGATCGTGGACGTGGACTCGTTCGCGGCACAGAACGCGATCGAGGCCAACTACGACCTGTCTCCCGAAGAGGTCGTCGCGATCCTCAACGTCGGCTCCGAGATGACGAACATCAACATCGTGCAGGCCGGAGTGCCCTACTTCACGAAGGACCTCCAGGTCGGCGGCACGACGTTCACGGACGCCGTGCAGCGCAAGTTCAACCTGAGCCAGTCGGAGGCGGCGTCCGCGGTGCGCGGCGAGTCCGGCCCCGGGCTCGAGGTGACCCCTGTCATCGAGCAGGCGTGCGAGGGCATCGCCACCGCACTCGACCGCGCGCAGGCTTACCTCCGCACGGCGGGAGAGGCCGGCTCGATCAGCCGCATCCTCGTCTGCGGCGGCAGCGCGCTCACGCCTGGCGTCACGGACTTCCTGGGCCGCCGTTTCCACGTGTCGGCCGAAGTCGTGAACCCGCTCGCCCGGATCCAGTACGACCCGGCCCTCTTCGCCGGTCAGGACGTGATGAAGGTGGCGCCCCTCCTCACGGTCGGCATCGGTCTGGCTCTGCGCCGTCAGGGGGACAAGCGATGATCCGCATCAATCTCCTGCCGCGCGACGAGAAGGCCCAGCGCAAGCAGGTCCAGATCGACTTCAAGGTCGGTGACATGGTGCTGCCGGCCGTGGTGATGGCGGCCGCGGCCCTCGTGATCGCCGGCTCCATGATGTCGCAGCGCACCCGCCAGGGCGCGCTCGAGAAGAGCATCCAGCAGGTGGACGCGGAGTCGCGTGCGCTCGCGCCGCAGATCGCCCGGGTCAACCAGCTCGCGCAGGAGCGTGCCGAACTCGACCTGCGCATGGGCATCATCACGAAGTTGGAGAAAGGCCGCACGCAGAGCGTGAAGCTCATGGATGAGCTGGCTCGGTGCGTTCCGGACCACCTCTGGCTGACCGGGGTCTCGCAGGATGCGGGCAGCCGCCTGCAGCTGGAGGGGGTCACCTATTCGAATCTCGTCGTCTCGGACTTCATGTCCAAGCTCGAGCGGTCGTCCATGTTCTCGGACGTCGAGCTGGCGGTGGCCGAGCGCGGGAACGTGACGGACAAGAGCGTGGTGAAGTTCCAACTCAGCTGTTCCGCGAATCCCGACAAGGGTGCCAACTAGGAGATCGCGCCATGGCCAATCTCGACCTCAAGAGCCCGGGCCTGCAGAAGCTCCTGCTGGCGTTCCTCCTGTCTGGAGGCGCACTGGGCGTGTACTTCTTCTCGAGCCTGCTGCCGTTCACCTTCCCGAAGGGCAGCGCGCGGATCAGCGAGCTGAAGTCGCAGTACGACCAGAAGTCCGCGGAGCTGGCGCGCGCTCGCGCGTCGGTGGCGGACCTGCCTCGCTTCGAGGCGGAGTACGAGCAGCTGCACCAGCGCTGGGAGCTCGCCTCCGAG
>Ga0315912_10004257_pt1 | contig 13649 bp, 9 predicted proteins | sample VfabasoilMG_FD_204469 | JGI IMG/M metagenome (GOLD analysis project Ga0315912, IMG submission 204469) | Garden soil microbial communities collected in Santa Monica, California, United States - V. faba soil | ecosystem: Environmental > Terrestrial > Soil > Garden | place: USA: California... | reverse complement strand
GTCGGATGCGCGCCGGTCTCGTAGTCGAACTGGTGCAGCGTCGTGAGGCTGCCATCGTGCCACCTGAAGATGGTGCCCCAGCCGCCAGAGAAGTTTTCGGACGGGCCCTCGTTCGTTGTTCCGTACAGGGCGCCATCACTGCCCTCGATCACGCCGGCGTGGGGGAACAAGCCGTCGCTGCCGTTGAAGTCGTGGATGTTCGCAACGGTGCCGTCTTTCCATCTGAAGATGGAGCCGCGGCCAAACAGACCCGTGAACTGCGTCCCGTAGAGGGCGCCGTCGCTTCCCTCGATCACGGTCGCCGACCAGTCGGCGCTGTAGTCGAAACTGTGAAGCCTCGAAAACGTGCCGGCGTCCCACATGAACAGCGTGCCCAAGCCAAAGTCGCCGCCGGACCGGGTCCGGCCGTAGAGCGCACCACTGGCCCCGATGGAGAACCCAGTCGGGTAGCTGCCGTCCTCAGGGAAGAAGGTATGGAGTTCCGTGAACACGCCATCCCACTTCCAGATCTGTCCGTAGACGTTGTTACCGAACGTCAAGTACCAGGTGCCGTCGCTTCCTTGCACACCCGCGGGCCATCCCTCGCTCGTCCATCCCTCCCCGCTGGTCCAGGGGTCGGCGGTACTGAGAGATCCGTTCCATTTGAAGATCGTCCCGATGCCGGAGGGACCGCCAGCGGACGTTCGCACGTAGACAGTGCCGTCGACGCCTCGCACGGGGGCGCCAGGCGTACGCTCAACTGAGTCGAAGGCGTAGAGCACCGTGAACGTACCGTCCATGGCGAGTCTGAAGAACGTGCCGTAACCGTGCACGCCGCCACGGCGCGTCGTCCCATACAACGCGCCGCCATGGCCGTACACGATTCCGATCAGATCGTTCGGCTCGGTATCGGCGTAAGTGATCAACGGCTCGAACGAGCCGCCGGCGTCGAACCGGAAGATCGCGGCAGACCCGTTCGGCGCGTCCGGAGTAGGCCCAAGCGCCACGCCTGTGTATAGCGCGCCGTCACCTCCCTTGACGACTCCCGTCCACAGGTAGACACCGGGGTCCCACAAGCGCACCGTGCTCAGGCCGTTGTTCCACTTGAAGACCGACCGCTCCGTGGTCCCGTACAGCGCGCCGTCGATCCCCTGGATCAGTGGACTGTTCGGGCTCCCGGCGTCCGCGTAATTGAAGCTGTACGGAAAGGTCATGCTGCCGTTCCACTTGAAGATCGTTCCACCCTGGCTGGAGTGAAAGCCGCCCCATGACGTGGATCCGTACAAGGCGCCGTCGCTCCCCTTCGTCAGACCGGTCGGGTACGCGGCGACGCCGAACCTGTGGAGAATCGTGAACGCGCCATTCCACTTGTAGAGGATCCCGGCTCCGATATAGCCCGACGCTCCGCCATACGTCGTCGTGCCGTAGATGGCACCATCCGCGCCCACGACAAGAGGTCCGCCGGGGTAGGCACCGTTCGAGATCGTCTCGGACATGAAATCGTGGAGGATCGTCAGGTTGCCGTTCCACTTGAAGAGCGTGCCTTCACCAAACCATCCGCCGCGGCTGGTCGTCCCGTACAACGCACCGTCGCTTCCTTGAACGAGGCTGTTCGGGTTGGCGCCGTTGCGCCACTCGAACCGATGAAGCGTGGTGAACTGCCCGTGCCACTTGAAGAGCGTGCCCCAATCGGGCCCCCCATAGCCGGTGTCGCCCATCGTCGTCCCATACAAGGCGCCGTCCGCGCCGCGGAGCAGGCGTCCCCGGGGATAGGCGCCGTCTGACTCGCTGAAGTGATGAAGGATAGTGACGGTACCGTCGGGGGCGCGGCGCATGAGCGCGCCGCGAGCGAACCGACCACCCGACGACGTAACGCCGTAGAGCGTACCGTCCGCTTCGATCAGCGGCTCGTCGAGAGCCCCCGGGGGCTCATAGAAGGCGTGAAGGATGTCAAACGTCTGCGCGGCGGCCGGCAGCGCAACCGAGAGCGCCACCACGATCGCCAGCGCCACCGCGCGTTCCTTGGCCATAGATTCCACCTCGCATCTACAGGCGCGAACGGCGGGCGGACACTGGCATTGTTAAAAAAGCGGCAATTCGGCGAAGCCGCCTCAGCATCTCGCTACAATGCCTCTGCCATGGCGTCCCCCCGGCGCCCCGATCGCGCCATCGACGTGACCCAGCTGCTCCACGCCTGGCGCGGCGGCGATCACGCCGCGTTCGAGCAGCTCGTGCAGACGGTGTACGCCGAGCTCCATCGCATCGCGCGACGGTGCATGGCTGGTGAACGCGCCGGCCACAGCCTGCAGCCCACCGCGCTCGTCAACGAGGCGTACCTGCGTCTGATCGACGTCCAACACGTGCAGTGGCAGAACCGCCAGCACTTCCTGTCGATGGCCGCGCGGCAGATGCGCCGCGTGCTGGTCGACATGGCGCGCGCCAAGGGTTTCCAGAAGCGCGGCGCCGGCGCCGTGCACGTCACGTTCGATCACGATCTACCCGCGGTGCAGGAACCGGGGCGCGATCTGGTGGCCCTCGACGACGCCCTCGAGGCGCTGTCGCAGGTGGACGAGCGCAAGGCGCGGGTGGTGGAGATGCGGTTCTTCGGGGGACTGAGCGTCGAAGAATCGGCGCACGCGCTCGACGTGTCGGTGGACACGGTGATGCGCGATTGGAAGATGGCCAAGGCGTGGCTCTTGCGCGAGCTGCGCCGGCCTGCCGAAGGTCCCACCGCATGACACCCGAACAGTGGGCGCGGGTCGAGGAGCTGTATCACACGGCCAGCGCGCAGCCGGCGGCGGGGCGCGTCGAGTGGCTGGCGCGCGTCTGCGGCGACGACGACGTGGTGCGCCGGGAAGTGGAATCGCTCCTCGCGCAGGACGCCTCTGCAGCCGGGATCCTCGACGGGCATGCGCTCGACGAGCACGGGAGGCCGGGCGAAAGCCTGGTGGGTCGGCAGCTGGGAGGCTATGAGTTCCTGTCGCTGATCGACGAAGGCGGCATGGGGCAGGTCTACCGCGCCCGCGACCTCGCGCTGCCACGGAACGTCGCCATCAAGGTCGTGTCCCCGCAATTCGCCCACGACGCGGCGCGCCGCGCCCGGTTTCGCCGGGAAGCCGAGGTGCTGGCGGGGTTCGCGCATCCGCACATCGCGCACATCTACGCCTTCGTCGAGGCCGAGGGCCGGTTCCTGCTGGCGATGGAGCTGGTCCAGGGGGAGACGCTCGCCGACCGCATCGCCCGCGGGCCACTGCGGACGGACGAAGCGCTCGACATCGCCACGCAGATCGCCGACGCGCTCGATGCGGCGCACGAACAGGGAGTCATCCATCGGGACCTGAAGCCGACCAATATCCGCATCACCCCCGATGGCGTCGCCAAAGTCCTGGACTTCGGGCTCGCGACGTCAGTGCGTCCAGCGGCCGCGATGGCAGGCACCGCCACCACCCACAGCCTGCCAGGCGTGGTACTCGGCACCGTCGCGTATATGAGCCCCGAGCAGGCGCGCGGAGAGCGTGTCGACAAGCGAACGGACATCTGGGCGTTCGGATGTGTGCTCTTCGAGATGCTGAGCGGCGTGAGACTCTTCGCCGGCGCGAGTGTCCCGGACACCCTGGCTCTGGTTGCCGCCCAGGAGATCGATTGGGGCCGCTTGCCGCCCGACGTTCCCGCGGCCGTGCGTACGCTGCTCAGACGCTGTGTCGAGCGCGATCAGCGGAAGCGGCTGGGTGACGTGGCGGCGATTCGCTTCGCTCTGGAGGATATGGCCGGGCTCGACGCTTCGAGCGTGCCAGCGGTCGAGAGTCGCCTGGCGACGCTGCCGCACCGCTCGGGATGGGTGAAAAGGGCGGGGCTCCCAGTGGCGACCCTGATCATTGGCGCCGCGCTGGCCGGAGGGTACGCGTGGACGCGGCAAGCGCCCGCGGAGCCGCGTGTCGTTCGGCTGTCGGTTCCACGAGCTGGTGCCAGCGCGTTGACAGACAGCAGCAGCTTCGACGTCTTCTCTGCCACGCCTGATCTCGCGCTCACGCCCGACGGCTCTCAACTGGTCTACGTGGGCGGCAATGGGACGCAACTGTTCGTTCGCCGTCTTGACGCGCCCAGCGTCACAGTCCTTGCCGACGGGTACCAGCTGAGAAGCCCGTTCGTGTCGCCGCGCGGCGACTGGATCGGCTATGCGGACAAACGATTCGTCCTCAGAAAGGTGGCGCTCACCGGCGGACCGTCGGTGCCGCTGCCGGCGACGCTGGATACCGACCTGGCCGGCGCCACGTGGCTGCCCGACGACACGATCGTCTACGCGACGTTCGGTCAGATCCTCGGCCTGCGCCGCGCCTCGGCGGCGGCGGGGACGCCAAAGGGCGAGAACGAGACGCTGACGCGACCGGATCCCGAGAAGGGGGAGCTTTCGCACTTGTGGCCGCAGGCGCTGCCCGGCGGACACGCAGTGCTCTTCACCATCACCTACCGGACCGGGGGCCCGAACGCCTCGCAAGTGTGGGTCTACGATCTGCGCACGCGCCTCCAGAAGCCCCTCGTCCTGGGCGGCAATGGCGCGCGCTTCATCCCCGGCGCCCCTGGTGGAACCACAACCACGCGCGGGCACCTGGTCTACGCATCCGAGGGGGGGCTTCGTGCGATTCCGTTCGACGCCGCCAGTTTGACGACGAGCGGGACTGCCGTGCCCGTCGTGGACACGCTGGCCACGATGGCCCGTGGGGCCGCGAATTTCGCTGTGGCTTCTGACGGAACGCTCGCCTACGTCAACGCGGCCGATCCGACGCCGAAGACGCTCATGTGGGTAGACCGCGAGCGACGCGAGGAACCGATTGCCGCTCCTGCACGCGCGTACGTTTGGGTCCGTGTGGCACCCGATGGGTCACGGCTGGCGCTCGGGATCGCCGACCCGAGTCCGGGCATCGGGGTCTGGAACATTCGGCAGAAGACGCTCAGGTCTCTGACATTTGGAACCACCGAGTTCAGCAACGGTCCCGTCTGGAGCTCTGACAGCCGCCGCATCGTCGTCCAGGCAAGACTCCTCAACGGGCCACCCAATTTGTGGTGGGCGTTGGCCGACGGATCCGGCGCTGCCGAGCGGCTCACCTCGACGATGTCGAATCCTCAACGACCGACCGGTGCGTCGCCGGACGGGTCGAAGATCGTGCTCATGGAAGCCCGCCCAAGCCTGGACGTGATGCAATTGGCGCTCGACGGCTCTCGTCGCGTCACCGAACTCGTCCACGACCCCGGGTCCTATGACGCCGGTGGCGTTGTCGCTCCGAATGGGCGCTGGCTCGCCTACGAATCCGACGTGTCCGGCCGCATGGAGATTTACGTGTGCCCGTACCCGGATGTCACGGGCACGCATGTCCGCGTGTCCTCCATGGGTGGGCATGCTCCACGCTGGTTGCCGAAGACCGGCGCCGAACTGTTCTGGGTCACACCCGCGGGTTCGCTGATGCGGGTGCCCGTCGAGACCACTGGCCCCGCCTGGCAGGCCGGCACACCGGGGAAGCTGCTCGACGTGGATCGCGATGGGACCGGGAGTTCATACGGGTCCTACGACATCGCCCCCGATGGGCGCATCGTGGTGATCAGAAGTACGACGCCGCCGCCGGAGATCACGCTGGTCCTGCACTGGAATCAGGAGCTCGAGCGGCTTGCGCCGGTGAAGCCAAAGTGACGCCAGACCAGTGGACGCTCGTCGAGCGGCTCTACCACGAAGCGAGCAGCGTGCCCGCGCCCGATCGCGGCGCGTGGCTGGCGCAGGCCTGCGGTGGAGATGACGTCGTACGAGGCGAGGTCGAATCGCTGCTGGCGCAGGACGCGTCCACACCCGACGCGCTCGATGACGGCGCTCTTGCGCAGGCGCGCGGCCGCGGCAAAAATCTGAGCGGCCGCGAGCTTGGCGGCTACGCCTTCCTGGAGCTGATCGACGAAGGCGGCATGGGCCAGGTGTACCGGGCGCGCGATGTCGCGCTGCCGCGTGACGTGGCGGTGAAGGTGATCGCCCCGGAGTTTGCCGCCGATCCGGTACGCCGCGCCCGTTTCCGGCGGGAAGCCGGAATCCTGGCCGCACTGTCGCATCCGCACATCGCGCACGTATACGCTTTCGTCGAGGCTGACGGCCGGTCGCTGCTGTCGATGGAGCTCGTGGCAGGCGAAACGCTGGCCGCCACGATCAGGCGCGGCCCCCTGCCGGGCGAGAACGTAGTGCGTTACGGCGCTGAAATCGCGGATGCACTCGCCGAGGCGCACGCCGCCGGCATCGTTCACCGGGACCTGAAGCCCGGAAACGTGATGGTGACCAGCCGCGGCGTCAAAGTGCTCGACTTCGGCTTGGCCCGCTATGACACGGCCACGGGCTCGCAGACAATGACCGCCGTGTTGGGCACGCCGGCGTACATGGCGCCCGAACAGGCGCTCGGCCACCCCACCGACGCGCGGGCCGACCTCTTCTCGCTGGGACTGGTGCTGTATGAGATGGCGACCGGCCGGCTGCCGGTGCCAGGGGCGTCGCTCGGCAGCATGCTTGCCAGCGATCCGTCGTCGTCCGGAATTGTCTCCCCCTCGAAACTCCGCAGCGATCTCCCAGCGGCGATCCGGGGGCTCGACACACTCATCGCGACGCTGCTCGAGCGCGACCCGGCGAAGCGCGCCCTGTCGGCCGCGGACGTCGCGTCGAGACTGCGTTCGCTCGGCGCACGCCACGGTCCCTCACGCGCTGCCATGGTTGCGGCTGCCGGCATCGCGCTGCTGGCGGCGGCCGTCTGGTGGGCGGTACGGACGCCGCCTCCGGACGCCTTCACCTTACAGGTGGCGGGGCTGTCGCCGGTGTCCGCCGCGCCAGGCTCGAAACGCGAGCCCGCCTTCTCGCCGGATGGAACGGCCATCGCATTCGTCTCCCGCGGAGCATCCGGAAACGACCCGGGCATCTACATGATCCCCGCGCCCGGCGTCGAACCCATCCGGCTGACGGCGTCGCCAACCGACGATGTCTCGCCTGCGTGGTCGCCGGACGGGACGCGGATCGCGTTTCTGCGGATACGTCCGGGCCGGGCCAACGAGCTCATGGTCGTGCGCGCGGATCCCGCCGCGTCCACGGCCCCGACGATCGTCCGTGAGGTCCGTCAACCCGAGTGGTTCACGCGCTCGACGGCTCCGCTGCTCACGTGGACGCCGGACGGCGCGATCCTCCTTCCGCTCGACGATCCCGAGTCCGGTCTGACGAGCCTGTTTCGCGTTGATCTGAATGGAGGCGCGCCACGGCGACTCATCGTCAGTTCAGGCGGGCTGGGCGCCTCCGCCCCATCATTCTCGCGTGATGGGCGATGGCTGGTGTACTCCGATTCCGACGCGAGCGGCCGGCAACTGTATCTCCAGCAGATGGACGGTGACGCCCCTCGAGGCGAGCGCCAGCGCGTGCCCGATAGCCTCTCTGGTCAAACACCGGCACTGTCTCCGGACGGCAGCCGGCTGATCTGGGTTGCGGGGCCTCGCCTCATGCAGTGGGACCGCGCTGGAGCCGCCGCGCCGATCTATGTCTTGCCGAACGACTCGTTCAACGCCCTGACGGCGTCATGGGCGGACGGCAATCTTCCGCGAGTCGTGTTCTCGAACGAGGGTGCCCGGGTCGAACTGCTGCAGCTCGCGCTGAAGGACGGCGGCCGCCGTGCCGACGGTACACCGGCGCCGTTCGTGAAGCTGGCGGCCCGACAGGCCAACCCAGCGCTGTCGCCGAACGGACGATGGCTGGCATTTGAGACCGTGGGATTCAGCGGCCGGGCCGAAATCTGGATGGCGAGCGCCGACGGCAGCAACCCGCAGCCATTGACGACCGCCGTGGATCCCGGCGCGGCCATGACCTGGTCCCAGGACAGCCGCCACCTCACGTTTCACGCGCGACCGCCGCAGTTGGCCCAGGCTTTTGTCCTCGATATCGATGAAAACGGCGGGGCCGCGAAGCCACGCCAGGTGACCAATTCCGGTTTCGAGCTTTTCGGACCGGTCTTCTCGGCGGATGGCAAGCATCTCTATATGACATCGTCGCGCGTGCCGAGCGCGATGCGCGTCGTGCGGATTGGCGTCGAAGGCGGCGAGCTGGAAGATCTCTTCGAGGGCGACTCGGCGCGCATTTCGGCCGACGGCCACCGAATCCTGTACGCCAAGGCAGGCCAACGTGGCATCTGGGAGCGGTCGCTCGACGGCGACATCCGGTCCAATCCAGAGACGCGCATCATCGAGGACTACATTCCGCCGGCGGGTTATCTCCCGGCCAAGGCCGGCGTGGTGTACACGGGTCGCGACACAGCCGGAAAGGTCACCGCGCTTCGCTTCTTCGACTACGCGCTGCGCCGGTCGTTCGATCTGGCGCCGACGGCGCGCATGCAGGCAGGGTCGGTGCCGGTGCTGACCTTGTCGCCCGACGAACAGCGTCTCGTCTATTACACCTACATCCCGTCCGACTCGCAGCTCACGTCGATCGAGTTCAAGCGCTGAATGACCCCACGGTCAGCGCTCAATGAGACGCGCCTGCGCGCGCCGGACGCCCGACAGCATGGTGCTCGAGCCGCCGTTGAAAACGAGAAACTCGATCTGGGCGTCGTAGGCGCGCGCTTCTTCCGATCCGTTCCGGTGGTGCCACGCTTCGTGGACGATTACCGACGCCACCTTGAGGAGGCGCTGATAATCCCGCCGTGTAACACCGCTGGCGCACCGGAAGGCCTCGCTCTCGCGATAGACGACGATCTGCCTCGGACGCTCGTCCGGTCCGCGGAGGAGCCAGGCTTCGACGCCGTCGGACGCGCCATCTGGAGGCTTCGCGGCGAGCACGACCGGCAGACCGGCTACACTCGTTCCGGCAAGTTGGATCGCCCGTTCGAGGGTGCGTTGCGCATCCAGATTGCGGTTCTCCGAGTCGCGGGCCTCCGCTTGATCGACCGCGAGAACGGAACCGACGACGGCGGCAACCAGCAGCAGACAACATGCGCGTTTCACGACTCGCCCCTCGAGGGTTGGCGCCGGCGTGAATCGCCGGGCCCACCCTTAGAGGCGAAATCTCATGGTGAGAACTGGCAGCGTGAATCAGTTGTCCTGATCGCCGTCAAGCGGCTCCAGGACGTTGCCCATGACCCAGTTGGCGACGCTCTTCCCCTGCCGCTGCCCCACCTCGATCGAGTTCCGATAGTGCATGCCGCCGAAGATGCGGGCCATGCCGGCGTCTTCGGCGAAAGCGTCGAAGCTCTCATAGGTCCGCGTGACGCCCGGCACGGCCGGCGACGTCGCGTCGAAGGCGTAGTGTGGTCCGAAATAGCGCTCCAGCACACGCGTCCCGGCGGTCGTGATCGTACCGTGTGCCGCCGGATACTCCGGGTGCAGCGGCGTGGCGATAAACGGCGACCAGGTCGCGTCGAGCGCCGTCCGGTCGTTGTCGTCGAGATCGGCGTTTCGAATCGCGGTCACTGGACGCCAGAACAGATACGTGTACTTGGCGTCGAAGACCGCCGTCACGGCATCGGCCATCGCGACATTCAACAGCGCAAACAGCCGCGCGTGATCCAGCAGATCCTTGCCGTCGGATGCAACCGCGGCGCGCGCCACGCGGTTGAGCGAAGGAAACGCTGTCTCCGTCATCCAGCGCGCTGTCTCGTCATCATGGGCGGAACGGAATGGGCTGACGGTTCCGCCCCAGTCGTGGGTTTCGTTGAGGTCGTTCGCGTAGCGCACCGATGTCAGCGCCGGCGGCGGCCCGGGACGGAACTGCGAGGCACTCGTCATCGCGAACGGCACCCACGACGGTGCTCCGGTGTTGACCGGCTGTGGCGGTCCAGGCGTGGTGATCTGGTACACGCCCGGCTCGCCGCTGGATACGTAAACGGGGCCTGGAGCCAGGATGTTGTCGGCCAGGCGCGCGTTGTAGAGCGTCTGGGCCACGAGATCGCCGTAGGCGACGCCGTCGGTTTCAGACTGGCCGTCCGGAATCGCGGCGAGCGACGCGTTCAGCGCCGTCAGCAGCGAGGCTGCCTGCGCGGGGAACAGGCGTACCAGCACGCCGTGCGCCGCGGACGCTGCGGCAGCTTCGGCCGATGCGCCGGCGGGTGGCGCCGGCAGCGCGAGGTACGGACGATAGCGCGGCTCGATCGCGTTGATGGCGTCGAACATCGCCAGGTGCACCATTGCCAACGTCCGCTGCGGCCCGCCCAACGTGAGCGTCCGCAGATTCCAATCGGTGACGAGATCGGCACGCGCCGGTGCTGCCATCGCCAGGGTTACGAGACTCATGGCGGATGCGGCACGCAGCCCGCGTAATACGCGTTTCATCACTCACCTCCAGTGCCGGCCTGGATACCGGCCGACCTCGGCCCTACAGGCGGGAAATCGCGATCAGATCTGGCAAGAGGCGCGAGGCCTGAGGCGTGGAAGACTGGCAGCCCGCCGAGCTACTGCCCACCGGGGAGGTCTGCACGTCCGCGTGCGAGAACACCGGGCCGACGGGCATGAGAAGGCACACCTCGCGAAATCAGCGCGTTAGGCTCTGGCACGGTGACTGCAGGGCTAGTATCCTGAATCGCCGGCACTGGTACCGGCATGCTGGAGGCCGCAAATGGGACGTCTCGTCGGATGGATGCTCGGAGTCGCGGTCGCCCTGGCGATCAGCGCTGCACCGGCCGCCGCGCAGAGCTGGAGCGTCGGCGTTCACATCGGGGGAGGACCGGTCTATGGCCCGTACTACGGTCCGGCGCCGTATCCCTACTACCCGCCGCCCGTGTACTACCCGCCGGCGGTGGTTTACGGCGCGCCGGTCTACGGAGCGCCCGTCTACGCCGCACCGGTCTACCGCGCGCCGGTCTACCGGTCACGCGCCTACTACCCCGCTTACGGTTACCCGGCCTACGGATACCCGGCGTACCGGGGCGGCGCCTATCGCGGCGGCGCCGTGGTCGTGAACGGGAACAGGAACGGCCGGTACTACGTCGCGCCTAGGGGCGGCGGCCAAGTCAATCGCGGCGGCGGGCACCGGCGGTAGTTGTCGGCGGGGCTGAAGCCCCGCCCTACGACGAAGGGCGGTCTGAAGACCGCCCTCTACACACCGCCCTCTACGTGACGTTCGCGATCTCCTCGTAGAGGAACGCGGACGCGATGATGCCGTTGTGGAAGTTCCCGAGATCGAGCTTCTCGTCCGGCGCGTGGGCGTTCTCGTCGGGCAGCCCCACGCCGAAGAGCACGCTGGGCACGCCCAGCTCCTCCTGAAACGTCGAGACCACCGGAATCGATCCCCCTTCGCGATTGAACACCGGCGTCTTGCCGAACCCCTGCTCGATCGCCTTTCCCGCCGCGCGCACGTACTTGTTGTCGAACTCGGTCATCCACGGCTTGCCGCCGTGCATGCGCGTGAGCTTCAGCTCCACCGTCTTGGGCGCGATCTTGTTCAAGTAGTCCTCGAACAGCTTCGCCACCTTGTCCGGATGCTGATCCGGCACGAGCCGCATGCTCACCTTCGCCATCGCGGTGGCCGGCAGCACCGTCTTCGCGCCCTCGCCGGTGAAGCCTGACAGCAGGCCGTTCACTTCGAACGTCGGCCGTGCCCACACGCGCTCGAGCGTGGTGTAGCCCGACTCCCCGAAGAGCCGCGGCGCGCCCAGATCCTTGCGGTACTTCGTCTCGTTGAACGGCAGCTTCTTCCACTCGGCACGCTCGGCGTCGCTCAGCGCGCGCACGTCGTCGTAGAAGCCGGGAATCTTGATGTGACCGCTGCGGTCCTTCATCTGCGCCAGGATCTGACCGAGCACGAACGCCGGGTTGGCAACCGCGCCGCCGAACGAGCCCGAGTGCAGGTCGCTCTTCGTGCCGCGGACGTCGATCTGGAAGTACGCCAGCCCGCGCAGGCCGTAGCAGATCGACGGGATGCCACGGTCGAACATCGGCGAATCCGAGATGACCACGACGTCGGCCGCCAGCTCCTGCTTGTGCGACCGCACGAACTCGTCGAGGTGCACGCTGCCGACTTCCTCTTCACCCTCGATGAAGAACTTGATGTTCACCGGCAGATTGCCGTTCTTCTTCAGGTGCGCCTCGACCGCCTTGATGTGCATGAACACCTGCCCCTTGTCGTCGGCGGCGCCGCGCGCGTAGATCTCGCCGTCGCGAATCGTCGCCTCGAAGGGCGGGCTGGTCCACAGGTTCACCGGGTCCACCGGCTGCACGTCGTAGTGGCCGTAGAAGAGAATCGTCGGCTTGCCGGGCGCGTTGAGCCAGTCGCCGTACACCACCGGGTTGCCCGGCGTGTCGATCAACTTCACGTTCTCGAGGCCGGCGGTGCGGCACGCGTCGGCGGTCCACTCGGCGCAGCGGCGGACGTCGGCGGCGTGCTCCGGCAGCGCCGAAATGCTGGGGATCGCGAGGTACTGCTTCAACTCGTCCACGTACCGATCGCGATTGACGTTGATGAAATCGACTACCTGATTCATGCGCCCATGATATGCCACGCCTCGCCGTCCCGGCGGGCGCGGCCGTCGCGCTCCAGTTTCTTCAGGTGCGACAACACACCCTGCTTCGCCATCGGCCGCATCTTCTCCGACAGCGCGGCGTAAATGATTTCGGTGATCTCCTCGGCGGTCGACGCGCCCTTCTGTATCACCTCGACGATCTGCTGTTCGCGCGCCTGCCGGTGCTCGATGTAGCGCCGCAGCAGCGGTTCCGGGTTCTCGATCACCGGCCCGTGCGACGGCAGCAGCCGCGCCGGGCGCATGCCGATGACCCGCGCGAGCGAGTCGAGGTAGTCGGCCAGGTCGCCGCGGAGGTCGAACGGGATCCACACCGTGTTGCCGCTCTGTGCGAGATCGCCGCAATACATCACTCGCGTGTCGCCGTCCCAGAGGCACAGGTGATCGGGCGCGTGCCCCGGCGTGTGCACGGCGGTCAGCAGTGCGTCGCCGGCTTGAATCAATTCGCCCGGCGCGATCGGATCCCAATCCACCGGCCACTTCTCGTCCCGCCCCGGCCACGGCATCTTCCGGAAGCGCACGCCCGGGAAACGGCTGCGAACTGCCAGCGCGCCCGACGAGTGATCGCCGTGTGCGTGCGTGACGATCACCTGCGTGAGCGTATCGCCGCCGAGCGCCGCGGCCACTCCGTCGAGGTGCCGCGCGTCGCCGGTTCCGGCGTCGATCAGCGTGGTGACGCGCCCCTTCAGGAGGTACGTCCAGTTGCCATCGCCGGTGATCGGGCCGGGGTTGTGCGCGTGAATCGGGATCGGTTCCGTACGTAGCTGCAGGCCTTCAGGCCTGCCCTCCGTTCCGCGCGTGCACGATGAACGAGAGCGCGAAGTAGTAGAAGGGAAACGCGAGCGACGCGAGCACCAGCGTTCGCGACACCTGCGGATACTGCCAGAGGATGATGAGCATCACCGCGGACCACAGCACGGCCAGCGCGTTGGTCGTGCGCGGCAGGATCGTCGTTCTCGACGGGTAGATGTAGCGGATCGGCACGAACACCATCGCGGCACACCCCAGCAGGATCATGGCGTTCATGTCCGGCGGCAGCTGGAGCAGCAGCAGGTACAACACCACGATATTCCAGTAGGACGGGAAGCCCGTGAAGAAGTGGTCGCTCGTCTTGGCGCTCGCATTGCTGAAGCCGTAGCCGCTCGACAGCAGCATGGCCGCCGGGAC
>Ga0315912_10004256_pt1 | contig 13651 bp, 14 predicted proteins | sample VfabasoilMG_FD_204469 | JGI IMG/M metagenome (GOLD analysis project Ga0315912, IMG submission 204469) | Garden soil microbial communities collected in Santa Monica, California, United States - V. faba soil | ecosystem: Environmental > Terrestrial > Soil > Garden | place: USA: California... | reverse complement strand
GACATCATCCAAACCGATGCCGCCCTGAATCCTGGGAACTCAGGAGGTCCGCTCGTCACGTCAGGCGCGGACGTGATCGGCGTGAACACCGCGACGATTCTCCCCGCGCAAGGGCTCTGCTTCGCAGTGGCCAGCAACACAGCGAGGTTCGTCGCTGGACGTCTCATGAGCGATGGGCGCGTGCGCCGCAGCTACATCGGTGTCGGCGGCCAGAACGTTCCAGTGCCGCGAAAGGCTGGGGCCTCGCACGTCACGCCTTCGACGGGCGTGCTCGTGCTGACAGTGGAATCAGGCAGTCCGGCGAGTCATGCCGGGCTCGCGCATGGCGACATCATCATCGCGTTCGGCGAGACGTCGATCACCGGCGTTGACGATTTGCATCGCGTGCTGACGGCGGAGCGCATCGGCATCTCGAGCGGGATGACGATTCTGCGTAATGGCACGCGGCAGCAAGTGACAGTGGTGCCAAAGGAGGTGGGAGCTTAAAGGTGCCCGAAAAGCGCCTCCGCCCACTCCCAGTGATGACACCAGCGACCGCGAAGATCGCGACAAATGCAACCTGCCCGAAGAGGATTGCGCCGGAAGATCACACTTCCTAGAAGAACCAACATGAAGAGTGGTCCCCCGAGCAGGGAGACTAGAAGAGCGCTATGCAGGGTTTCTGACACGACGAGCAGAGTGACGCCAATGACGCCGCCCCCAACCGCCCATGGCCAGTTTCTGCTGATGCCCTGCATCTCGTTTCACCTGTCTTCTCAGAGGTTCGTCAAGGACTCGACGAACCCCCTATAGAGACGTCGCCGCGAGATCAGAGAGAGAGCAGGCCGCGGCTGACGGCCCGTCGTACGGTCTCAACCCGGTTGGACGCACCCAGCTTGCCCATGATGGACGCGATGTGGAACTTCACTGTCTGGTCGCTGATTCCCAGGCGATCGGCAATCCCCTTGTTGGGCAAGCCTTCGGCAAGCAGCTCGAGCACCTCAATCTCGCGGTGAGTGAGCCGTTCTTCGAAGACAGCATCTTCCGAATCCCCAACCCCGCCCCCCGAATCCCGGGCTACTGGCGCCGAGACAACGATGTCGGCGTCGAGGCCGGCGCGGCGAGCATCGACTAGCGTGTCGAACTCGCCGACGACCTCGATCGATCGGGTCTCGAGATCCCAGCGCAGGCGGTCACGAACGCCTGGTGGAGCAACGAGGATTGCGCGCATCTCACCGGTTAGGACGCTCGCCGATGGTCACAGGTACATCGACCGCTGCATGCCCGCGCAGGACCTTCAGGCTGGCTTGACGTCCAACTGCTTGTCCCGCAAGCAGATCGTGCAGATCCTCGGGTGAGGCGGCGGAGGTCTCGTCGAGTGCCAGGACGATGTCGCCAACCAGGACGCCTGCGTTGGCCGCTGCGCTCGATGGCGCGACGCCGACGACGAGCACTGCCGTCTCTCGACCACAAGCAGCTGCCTGCGATACCGACAGCGTCACGGACTGTCCCATGACTCCGAGGTACCCGCGAGGCGTCTGTCCATGCTCGAGCACTCGCTGCGCTGCTGCCCACGCGATGCCTGCTGGAATCACAACGGTCGTTCCGCGAATCGTCGTCGCAGTGTTGATACCGATCAGGCCGCCGCTGGCGTCGATGAACGCGCCCCCCGAGAACCCGTCGTGCATCGGCGCGGTGGTGCGAATCACCTGATCGATGGCGCGACGTCGGCCGGTCGGCAGCGGCCCGCCAATCACGGAGACGATGCCGGCGCTCGCTGTGAGCGAGTTGCTCCAGGATCGCGCAACAGCCAGAGCCAGATTGCCCACGCGTGGGGGGACACTTGAAGGCTGCAAAGGCGTGAGGCCGAGATCTGCCACGCGAAGGATGGCGAGGCTGGTGGTCGGATCCCATCCCGCAAGCTCGGCGCCGAGCACGGTTCCATCAGGCCGCCTGACACGAAGGCCGTCGTCGCGACCGATCGCGCGCATCGTCGTCAGCACGATTCCGTCCGCGTAGACGAGGCCGCTCGCCGGACGACGGCGGCCCTGTACCTGCACGACCGCCGCCGCGACAGAGTCCACGGCATCGGCCATGTGAGTCGAAAGTTCGTTGAGCATGTCGCGATCGTGGCAGATGCCGCGATCGCGATCATCACCCGAACGGGGAGGGCTAGTACGAGACCGTGACTCGCAGGTTGCCCGAGTTGTCCGTCAGCACGTCGTCGTTGATGCCGAGGTAGAGGCGACCGGTATCACGAGCGCGGAACGGACCGCCGTCGGCGCCGATGAAGAAGATCTGATTGCGATCGCCGATGCGGCCGATGAGCGCAGCGGCAGGACGATCGGGAAGTGGACGACCCGGGTTGAACGGCGAGTTACGCTCGCCCTCGGCGCCGTCCTTGCGGTCGCGCCCCCAGCGGGTCTCGCCCTGCGACGCGAAATAGATCTGCTGACCGGCACGGACATCGATGCCCGTATCCGACCACTGCTCGCGTGCGTCAACGACAGTCTGACGCTCGCGCATGCCGCGCGGCGGAACACCACTCGACTCATTGCGGTAGTCGTCGTTCCGTCCTCGATCGAACTCAATCCGATTGACTTCGTCACGAGAGATGCGGACGGTTCGCCTCCGGCCTCCGCCACGCTCCTCGAACTCGATGTCGCGACCGTACACACCAAGCAGCTCGCCCTGCACACGCCGGCCATCGTTCAACACGAGCGTATCGGCGTGCACCAACGCAGTGGCTGTGATGAAGGCGAGGCTCGCAAGCGTAAGACGTAGCTTCATGGCCGTTCCTCTGGGCCGATTATCGGAATGACGAGTGCAGGCCGGCAGCCCTTCCGCCGACACTCTGTTCGCGTTACCCTGAAGCTGCAAGGCCAATGCCTGAGTACAGCGCCCGCTTATCCCGTTTTGTCACTGTTTTGACCGTCGCGGTGTCCCTTGCGGCGGGCGTCAGTGTCTGGGCAACGGGCCGCAGTCAGGAACCGGTGACACTTTCGGTTGGCACTCCTGCGCCTTTGAAACCTGGAGGCGTGGGGCTGATCGCGGTGAGCTCAACCCAGGACCTCACTGCCCTCAGCGGTGAGATCGCAGGACGGCCCGTGCGATTCTGGCCCGGGGCGACTGCCCGAGCATGGAACGGCCTCGCAGGGATCAATCTCGATGCCGCACCCGGATCGGCGACGCTCACCATTCAAGGAACCACAGCGAGTGGAGCACACGCCACCGCGCGAGTCCCTCTGGTCGTCGAGCGCTATCGATACGAGACGCGACGGCTCACGGTGGACCCGAAGATGGTGAACCCACCAGAGAGCGAAGCCGCTCGCATCAAAGAGGACACTCGGCTCATGGCCGAGGCTTTTGCGACGCTGACCCCCGAGCGTCTCTGGCGCGGCCCCTTTGATGCTCCAGTGCCTGGAGAGGCGAACAGCGCGTTCGGCAGATTGACGATCACCAACGGCAAGCCTGCGGGCCGCCATCAGGGCGCGGATTTCCGTGCGGCAACCGGCACGCCTGTTCACGCGCCCAACGCCGGACGCGTGGTGCTGGCGCGGAATCTCTATTTCGCAGGCAACACAGTCATCATCGATCATGGCCTCGGCGTGTTCTCGCTGCTGGCGCATCTGTCGCGCATCGACGTCGAATCAGGTGCCGTCGTCGCGAGAAGCGAAGTCGTGGGGCAGTCCGGTGCGACGGGCCGCGTCACGGGGCCGCATCTGCACTGGGCCGTGCGATTTGGTGAAATGACCGTCGATCCATTGGCATTGGTGTCTGCCGTCGCAAATCTACGGGACGAAGATCCACCGCATCGCGTCAACTGAGCGTCTGCCGCCTGCTCCGGCACATAATGCTGAGAGGAGGAATCAATGTTCGTTTCACGTCTGTTCGTTTCCCTGGGTGCATGTGCGGTCCTGCTCGTCGCAGTTCAACTCTCGGCTCAACAACCAGCCACACCTGCGACTCCGAGCGCGCCTAGCGGAAACGTCGAGCACGGACGCTACATTGTGGAGCGCGTCGTGATGTGCTACGAGTGCCATTCCGCGCGCGACCCTCAGGGCAACATCATCCCGGGCACGAGGTTCAAGGGAGGCGCGATGCCGATGCGCCCGACGTGGAGCTCTGAGTGGCCGCTGCAGATTCCTCGTATTGCCGGCCTGCCTGGCTATACCGACGCAGAAGCGATGCGCCTTCTCACCCAGGGCGCGATCAAGCGCGACGGCACGCAGCTGCGTTACCCGATGCCGCGATTCCGCATGTCTCCTCAGGACGCGGCCGACGTCATCGCATACCTGCGCACGCTCTAACGTCAACTCCCAACTCCCAAGAAACCCAACTCCCAAGACGCAATTGGCTCGTTGCGTTGGGAGTTGGTCGTTTGGGAATTGGGAGTTATCTCGCGCGCCTAAAACGTCGCGCGCACACGATACTTCAGCGTCGCTTCTCCATTCGCCGCCACCGGCACGTTGAACTGCGCCGCCCACGCGTCGGTCTTCGTCCACTGGTGGCTGCTCGTCAGCATTCGCCACGTGCCGCCGATCGGTTCGTTCACCTCAACATCGATGGCAGTCGTCTTGTGGTTGCGCAGGACGACCTGGAATTCCATTTCGTAGACGTTCGACGAGATCTTCTGGAAGTCGGTCTGCTTCCGCTCGGCGATGACATCGAAGGCGTTGCCGATCTTGAGGTTGAGCGTCTCGTCGGTCGGCGTGTGCTCGATGCGGTCCTCGCCGACGAACTGCGTGCCGCCCTTTGAATCGGACTGGTAGACGCGCACGACACCCGCCGGCATCGGGATGCCGAGACCGACCTTGTCCTCGTTCTTGAACTGATAGAACACCTGCACGGCATCCTTGATGGGCGCCCCAGGCTGATAGGAGTTGCGATAGTAGAACGACTGTCCGTTGACGACGTAGCGCTTGACGACCGGGAAGCTGGTCGCGTCGAGCATGCTGACCTGCTTCGTCTGGTTGTTGTTGATCGTCGTCTTCCGGCCGAACGTGTAGAGGTGGTAGTCGGAGAACGACTCCTGCGACATCTCACGAGCGGCGTTGGCCGCAGCCATCTTCATCACACGCTCGTCGAGTTCCGCTCGCATGGCCGCCGGGTAAACGCGATTCAGATCACCCGCGACGAGTTGCAGTGACGCATTGCGGAATGCGGTGCCGCTGCCGTTGGTCACCGTGACCCAGCCATCGATGTCGGCGCTCTTGTCGTCGCGCGCGACGGTGAGCACGTAGTCGGCGTTCCACTTGAGGTTCGTGGCGAGATACGACGCTTCGACGCGATGACGCACGCCGCCCTCGTTGCTCAACGTCCAGATCAGTGTCGGGCGTGAGAAGAGATTGCCAGGCAGCTCGGGAAAGCGGATGTGATCGGCGCCGAGGCCGGTCACGATCTCGTTACCGATCTGCCAGACGGGCGCGGTGTTGTAGCTGAGGAGACGCGCGGTCACCGGTTCCTCAACGGTCCGCCCACCCTCTTGCCGCTGCCGGACGAGCGTGACGTCGCGCCCGACGTACTTGCGCAGCAGCTTGTCGGGCTCGAGCAGGTCGTACTCGTAGTTCTGTTCGAGCACGCTGACACGACTCGGCTCGCTGAGCGATCTGAAGTGCACCGTGGCCGGGTTCACCGTGGCGGCGATGTCCATGAACTGCAGATCGAAGGAGCCTCGCGGCAGCTGCAATGTGCGGACGTCGCGCACCAGGGCGATGTTGGAGTTGTAGACCGTGAGTGCGAGCTCGGTCTGGTCGTCGAGCGTCGACGTCCCCTGTGCGGGCGCCGCCGGTGCCTCCGCCTTCGCTGTCTCCTCGGTCGTGATCGCCGGCACGGCGATGGCCGCGATGGCAACGGCCGCTCCCAGAAGCCCCAGACGTGCACGCGTGTGCAACCCGTTTCGAACACTCATCGCAAAGCCCCTTTCCAAGCCCGTATTCGGGCGTCTGTTCTTAGAACGGGCTCGCTCGGAAAGCTTGCACGGCTCTGGGCTCTGGGCTCTGGGCTTCGGGTGGTACACTGCCCGCATCTCTCCCACCTCCATCTCCGACCTCGAGCAGCGACTCTCATCCCAGCACTACGTGGCGGACCGCGGGCTGGCGGTATCGCTCTTTCTAGCCCTCAAGCTCGGCAAGCCACTGTTCCTGGAAGGGGAGGCCGGCGTCGGCAAGACGTCGCTCGCGGTTGCTGCCGCCGCCGCGCTCGAGGCCGACTTCATTCGACTTCAGTGCTACGAGGGGCTCGACGTCGCGCACGCTGTCTATGAGTGGGATTACGCGCGGCAGTTGCTGGAGTTGCGGATCCTCGAGGCGACAGGAGGACTACTCAAATCGGCCGCACGGCGCGAACTCTACAACCAGGCATTCCTCCTCAAGCGTCCGCTGCTGCAAGCGATCGATCCCGAACGCACACGCCCGGTGGTCCTGTTGATCGACGAAATCGATCGCGCGGACGAGGAGTTCGAGGGATACCTGCTCGAGTTGCTGGCCGAGTTTCAGATCACGATTCCCGAACTGGGCACCGTGCGCGCCACAACCCCGCCGCTCGTGATCCTCACCTCCAATCGCACGCGCGAGGTCCACGACGCGTTGAAGCGGCGCTGCCTCTATCAGTGGATCGAGTACCCATCGTTCGAGAAGGAGATGGCGATCGTTCATGCCCGCGTACCGCACGCGGCGCAGCTACTGGCGAGGCAGGTGACGGCGCTCGTGCACGAACTGCGCGGTGTCGAGCTCTACAAAGTTCCTGGCGTGTCTGAAACGCTCGATTGGGTTGCGGCACTCGCCGCTCTGGATCGAAACGTTCTCGATATCGCCGCCATCGAAGACACGCTCGGTGTCGTGCTCAAGGCGAAGGACGATATCGACGCGATTCGCGGCGAGCGCCTTGCCAGCTTGCTCCAACGAGCGCTCGCGAAATAGCCCGGTTTGAGAGTTGGGATTGTGGGAGTGGGGAGTGTTGTTGACAATCTGATCGTCTTCGGCCGGCTCCTTCGTCGAGTCGGCTTCGACGTGCCCGTCGGTCGAATGCTCGATCTGACCGAAGCGCTCACGCATGTCGACGTCAGCGCGCGTGACGAGGTCTTTCACACCTGCCGAGCATTGCTCGTTCAGCGTCACGAACAACTCGGTCCATTCGAAGAAGTATTCGACGCGTTCTGGCGCGACCACGCCAATCCGTTTGCGATGCAAGGCACGAAGGTGAGCGATGCCCGGTCGGCGACGGCGCGCGTGACGACGACCGCGGGCGTACAGCCGCCCGAGGAAGGGGCCGCCGAGGACGATGCCGGCGAGGCTGTCGAAGGCGTGTTTCAAACGTGGAGCGAGATCGGCGGTCTCGCGCACAAGGACTTCGCGGACTTCACGCCTGACGAGATGACGCGCGCGCGGATCGCGCTCGAGCAGTTGGACTGGATCCCGGGCGAGCGGCGGACTCGCCGCTGGGTTCATGGCCGCGGGCCGCGTATCGACCTGCGTCGCGCCTTGATGCGGAGCCTGCGAACGGGCGGCGAGCTGATCACCTTGCCGACACGCCGCCGCCGATCGAGACCACGGCCTCTCGTTCTGTTGTGTGACGTCAGCGGCTCGATGGAGCGCTACTCGCGCATGTTGCTTCACTTCGCTCACGGCCTCGCACATCGCCGTGGACGGCTCGAAGTGTTTCTCTTTGCAACCGGGCTTACGCGTGTGACGCGCCAGATTCGTCTTCGCCGTCTTCAGGAAGCAGTCGGTGCGGTGTCGGGAGTTGTGCCTGACTGGTCGGGTGGCACACGCATAGGCCCGGCACTGCGGCAGTTCCATCAGCGGTGGGCGCGACGCGTGTTGCATCAGGCGCCGGTCGTGCTGTTGATCTCCGACGGATGGGATCGTGGAGACCCGCAGGTGCTCCGCGAACAGGTGGCGCGACTACAACGGAGTTGTCACCGCCTCATCTGGCTGAACCCGCTCATCGGTACGGTGAACTACGCACCGCTGACGCGCGGTCTTCAGGCCGCGCTGCCGTACGTTGACGATTTCCTGGCGGCGCGTACCCTCACTGATCTCGCAGACTTGGCGATACACTTGAGCGCCGTCGCCTCCCGCGCACCTTCGCGTCGCAGGCGCGCAGCTATCTGATGGACATCAGCGGTTCTTACACGTTTGACGCGCCCCCGGCCCGCGTCTGGGCACTTCTCATGGACCCGTCGGCGATCGCGTCGTGCATTCCGGGTTGTGAGTCGCTCGAGGCTGAGGGACCGGATCGATACCACGCACGACTCACCGTAGCGCTTGCCGCGATCACGGGCACGTACGACGGCACCGTTGTCATTTCCGACAAGGTCGAGAACACTTCGTACCGTCTGACCGTTGAAGGGCAGGGAAGACCGGGCTTCGTGAAGGGCAACGCGGCGATTGCGCTTCGTCCCGACGGCAACAGCACTGTCGTAGACGTGAGTGGCACGGTGCAGACCGGCGGTGCGATCGCACGAGTCGGGCAGCGGCTGATCTCCGGCGTATCCAAGATGATGCAGGACCGCTTCTTCGCGTGCTTGCAGGGGAAACTGACCTCGTAGAGCGCAGGCTTCAGCCTGCGCGAGAAAGGATCCCGAGATGACCCTCATGCGATCCCGTCGAGACTTCCTTCGAGAATCCAGTTTGCTGATCGCCGCGTCGAGCGCAGGGATTGTGCAGGTCTTCGCGCAGGATGGGACGCAAGTAGTGGCTGAGACGGCGTACGGAAAAGTGAAGGGCATCGACGCCGCGGGCATCAAGGTCTTCAAAGGGATCCCGTACGGAGCGAGCACCGCGGGCAAGAACAGATTCATGCCGCCAGTCGCTCCAGCGAAGTGGACCGGCGTGCGTGACGCGATCGAATACGGATCCAGCGCGCCGCAGCGCGAGCCGGGGATTGCGGTCAACGCGTCGCCGCGGGCAGTTGCGGCGGCAGGTCTTCCACGCGAGAGCGAAGACTGCCTGGTGCTCAACGTATGGACACCTGCGGTTGGTGACAATCGCAAGCGGCCGGTGATGTTCTGGTGTCATGGCGGAGGTTTCGCCACGGGCTCGGGATCGTCGCCTGTCACTGAAGGCGCCAACCTCGCAAAGCGCGGCGACGTCGTCGTGGTGACGATCAATCACCGCCTGAACGTATTGGGATTTGCCTCACTCGAGGAGGTAGGTGGTCCTGAGTTCGCCAGCTCCGGCGATGCGGGCATGCTCGATATCGTCTTTGCGCTCGAGTGGGTGCGCGACAACATCTCGCAGTTCGGCGGCGACCCAGGCAACGTGATGGTATTCGGCCAGTCGGGCGGCGGGAGGAAGGTCGCCACGCTGCTTGCGATGCCATCCGCGAAGGGCCTTTTCCATCGAGCGACGATCGAGAGCGGTGCCACGTTGAAGCTCGTGGAGCCCGCAGCGGGCACGCGCGCCGCTCGCGAGTTGATGACAACGCTGGGCATCCCAAAGGACAAGGCGCGCGACCTGCAGACCGTACCGCTCGACAAACTGATGGCGGCGTATTTCCAGGTCGTGCGGCGCATGAACGTGGACCAGATGACCGAGGGCTTCTCGCCGCTGGTCGACGGCGCGCACATCCTGCAGCATCCGTTCCACCCCGTGGCGTCCAGTATCTCGGCCGATGTACCACTGATGCTCGGATCGACGCGAACTGAGCTCACGTCGAGCGCCCAGCCGGAGGACTTCGAGTTGACGGACGCCGCGATGCGCAGCCGGATCCGCGGCCTGATCGGCGAGAACGCGAATCGCGCGATCGAGGTGTATCAGAAGGCCAACCCTGGCGTGAGCGCGTCGGATCTCTACTTCTTGATCGCCAGCGATCATCGCTACAGCGGTCCGGTAATGAAGATCGCGGAGCGTCGCGCGGCGCTCGGCAAGGGCCCCGTTTACCTGTACTACTTCTGCTGGGAGACACCCGCGGAAGGCGGTCGCCTCAAGTCGCCGCACACGATTGAGATCCCGTTCGCCTTCGACAACGTCAAGGCTGCAACGCGCCTCACGGGCGGCGGTCCCGAAGCGATGGCTCTGGCCGACAAGGTGAGCGACGCGTGGATCGCATTTGCCAGGACCGGTAATCCCAACACGCCGAAGTTACCGCGCTGGACGGCTTTCCACGCGACCGACCGACCGACGATGGTGATCAACAACGAGAGCAGATTGGTCAACGATCCGATCAGGGAGCAGCGGCTCGTGATGTGGCGGGCGCTCGGGTACGCGTAGGTCACGATGACGACGGATCGCATGCCGGTCGTCTTCGTGCCGCACGGAGGCGGACCCTGGCCATTCGTTGAGATCGGGTTTCCAAAAGACGACGTCAATCGCCTGGCCGACTATCTCCGATCGGTCCGTGCGATTCCGTCGTCACCGCCGAAAGCGCTCCTGATCGTCTCAGCTCATTGGGAAGAACCAGTGCCGACGGTGATGACGTCGGAGCACCCGCCGATTCTCTACGATTACTACGGCTTTCCACCCGAGTCGTACGAGATCACCTGGCCTGCTCCAGGTGCGCCGACCCTTGCGTCGCGCGTGCGCGCACTGCTCGACGCTGCCGGCATTCGGAACGACGCTGACGGCGAGCGCGGCTATGACCATGGCACCTTCATTCCACTGAAGCTCACGTATCCGGAGGCCGACGTCCCCGCCGTGCAGTTGTCATTGAAACGAGGGCTCGATCCGACGGAGCACATCGCGATCGGCCGGGCACTGGCGCCGCTGCGCGACGAGGGCGTGTTCATCATCGGCAGTGGGATGACGTTCCACAACCTGCGGGCGTTTCGCGATCCGCGAGCGATACCGGTTGCCGAAGCCTTCGATTTCTGGCTGCGTGACGCGATGGTGCAGGAGCCTGCCGAGCGGAGCCGGCGGCTGGAGCAGTGGGCGAGCGCGCCGGCCGCGAGAGGCGCACACCCGAGAGAAGAACACCTGTTGCCGTTGATGGTGGCGTCAGGCGCCGCGGGCGACGATCGTGCCGTCGTCGGATTCAACGACACGTTCGGCGGGCTCAGGTTATCGTCGTATCACTTCGGCACGACACCGTAGGTCTTCGAGAATCCATTCCGCGCGTTCGTGACGGTGAACGATCCGTCCTCTAGTGCGGAAACCTTGATCCAGTGCGCCGGGCCATCGTGTTGCGGAGCTGGTGGCGTGTTCGGGCCGGGCGCGGGCAACGGCACTGGCCCAATCGGCATCGTCGGCGCTTGATCGTCCACCCAGTTCGCGATGAACAGACCTGGCGTCGTGTACTCCTGCCCGCTCAGCACGGAGAAGTGAATCTGCCAGAGATCTTCGAAACGCGGTGACGTGTAGAGCGTCTGCATGACCTCGGGCAGCCCGCCTTTTCGCGTGCCGTTATTCATGACGGCGACGCGCGGCCGGAGCGCGTGCACGAGCACTTCGGAGTTGGACGTGTCCTGCCCGTGGTGCAGTCCGAGCAACACGTCGACGGTGCCGATGCGATTCGACGGACACATCAGCTCAAACTCCTTGTTTTTCGTGAGGTCGCCGAAGTGGACCGCGCGAAAGCGGCCGAAGGTGATCAGGCTGCCGACCGATTGCGGATCTTCGGCGTTGTTGGTGCCGGGCTTGAAAGCGGCGCAGTACGGATTGGCCGAACCAGCGCCCGCAAGCGGCGACGTGAGGACCTGCCCAGCCGACGTCACGATGCGGGCCTGGAAGCCCTTGAGGCCGAGGGTCTCTCCAACCTTCGCAACGGAGTGTGTTCCCTTGCCATAAATCTTCGGATAGGCGTCGCGAAGGAAGTCATCGACGGCCTGGGCCGGTTGCACGTTCGGGCCGTGGTCGATGAAGTGCGCGATCGGAATACGGGCGGCCAACTCGGCGAGCCCGCCGTAGTGATCGCCATGCCAGTGCGTGACGATCAGGTAATCGATTGTCGATAAGCCCGCATCGCGAGCCGCGTCCATGATGCGCGTGGCATCGCGCACCGCGCCGGCACCGATGTTTCCGGTGTCGATCAGCAGCGATTCACCCGTCGGCGAGACGAACAGCGTCGCATTCCCGCCTTCGACATCGACGACGTAGATGCTGAGCGTCCTGGCGACGCGACTCTGCCCTGAGAGCGCGACCGCACCCATGACGATCGCTGCAACGCATGCGAATCGGCGCATCATCGGCGAAGTATAGCCCCGTTTACCTCGTCGATTGCCTCTCGGTGGCTTGGACGTTGCACCTGTTCTCCGCCGTTTAAGAGGAGGCATCAATGTCTGTAGCGAAGGTATCGGAGATCAGTGCGACTTCAACGAAGAGCTTCGAGGACGCGATCAACAGCGGTCTCGCTCGCGCCCACAAGACGATTCGCAACGTGAGGAGCGCGTGGATCAAGGAGCAGCAAGTGCGCCTCGAACACGGCAAGATCGTCGAGTATCAGGTGAACATGCTCCTGACATTCATCCTCGACGATTAGAGCGATCAAGGCGCTGGGGGAGCTAGGTGACCCACGGCGAGTCAGACCACGTGACGTGCCATTCGGATCCTCGCTTCTCGAGGATGTAGAGCCACCCCTGCGTTCCCTCGGGGCCAAGCCCTGCCCAGAAGTACACCAGCGCCTTCTTGCCAGGCGTGAAGTACGCCGGCACGGCCGCTTGCAGCAACTGATAGCCCGGGTACGCGTGCGTAAAGGGCGACCAGTCGGCAACCTCGGCGCCAGCAGGCGTGAGGTGTCGCGTCATGCTGATGGCATCACGAACGACCATGGCGTTCGCGGGCAACTGAATGCCGGCGATCGGCCGCGCCTTGAGGGAGCGGTTGTGAAGCTCGCGCCTTATTGAAGCAGGAATCTCCGGAGCTCCATCGCGCTCGAAACGGCCCAGCGAGATACGACCCGTCTCGATCGTCTCGGCCGAAATGACCAGGAGCGGATTTCTTTTCGCGTTGCTGTAGTGGTGGAGCGCAGCCGATAGAACCTCAGCATCCTCGTCTTGCGCATGCAGACCAAGGCTGACGCAGAAGAGGAGTGCGGCTGCTGTGAAAAGCGTCGATCGACCAGGCGCTCTACGTGCGAAGACTGTGTGCATCGGGTGGGCGGGTTGCGGCGTCACTGGGCATGTCCGCGAGTGCACGGACACCGAAGGCGATGTAGGCACACGCGACGACGATTGCTATCGGCCACCGCACGTACCATGCCGGCTCCGAAGGGCCGAACCAGATCAACGTTCGCATCACGATCACTGGCGTGACGGCTACCGCGGCCAGGCGAATGGCGGACGCGTACGCGAGAGTCATCCCTTTACGCGTGGCCAGAGTCATCGCCAGTGCGCCATAGATCAAACTTTGCAGAACTCTGAAGAGCAGCGAACCGGCTACAGCCCCGACGTAGCCAAACGGAGGAACCCAGAACGCCAGCGAGTTGAGAAAAGACCAGACATCGTCGCGCGTCACCGACATGTCGACGGCTGGAGTCAACGTCCAGACACGGCGCTCGTTTCGCGACGGGCGAATGACGCCCGCTTCACGCCTGGTGAGGACGAAGGCCTGAGTCGTGAGATCGCTGGGAACGGTGTCTGCTGTGTCGTCGATGATGAGCAGGCCTTCATCTGTTTCACCGTCGGCGAGGCGGATGACGTGCCGGCCGGGAGGAGTGGCGCTCATCACCCCGTCCTGGATGGTAATGGCGGGCAGTTGATCGACTAGCGCTCGAGAATCGGCCTCGGTGAGACTGC
>Ga0315912_10004255_pt1 | contig 13652 bp, 10 predicted proteins | sample VfabasoilMG_FD_204469 | JGI IMG/M metagenome (GOLD analysis project Ga0315912, IMG submission 204469) | Garden soil microbial communities collected in Santa Monica, California, United States - V. faba soil | ecosystem: Environmental > Terrestrial > Soil > Garden | place: USA: California... | reverse complement strand
AGCGTAGCGACGCCCGCTCAGACGCTACTTCTTGAAATCGCGTCTCACCGCGCATCGGGCGCTTCACGATCCCATCAACTATCGCCTGCTTCAGAGGGTAGTCCGAAATGATCCACGGAAAGAGCGTGCCATCCGGGAACCTCGGAGTTGCTGAGAGGTCTAGTTGAACGCTAACGGGAACCCGCGCTGCGAGCTGTAAGATGGCGCTAGTCCAAGCGCTGGTCTCTGAGTGAGTGTGGTGCGCTTCATCGTTGAGCACCATCATTCTGCCGCCACGGCGACCGATGCGTTCCGCGACACTCACCGAACTCTCGCCAATCTGAAGGACTGGCCCTATCACGGCGGCCACCGCGGAAGGTTCGCGCGACGAGCGCGGGGACCGTGGATGCAGCTGTTGGACGTTCGAGAGGATGAGTACGCCGTCAGGGTCTGGCGCGTCACCCCCGCCTCCCGCCGTCGCGTAGCTGAAGTTCCACACATTGCGCATCTCGGCCGGGATCACGGGATCGGCTTCAAATATCTGTCCCCTTCCAAAGTCGGTCTGTAGCCGGTCGTTGACAATGAGGTTCGGAGACAGCAACAGGAACGTCGTCGCGTACTCCGCGGCGATCGCCTCGGCTTCGCAGCGCGCGTTAAGAAACTGCCAAGCGATGGCCAGAGCCATCACTTTCGTCTTGCCACTGCCAGTCGCCATCTTTACGCACACGCGAGCGAAACCGTCGTTGCCCCAGGGGGTGGGAGGGTCGCTGGCAAAACGCTCTATGAGAGCGCTGCGGCTGCGGATCCCTTCGCACTCCCAGACGTAAATCAATGTCTCGATCGCGTCTCGCTGAGCGCGATGGTACTCAAAGTCAGTTCCAACACGTGTTCGGTGGTCGCGCAAGAACCAGTGCGCAAGCAGCGTTTTCGTAGTCGCCGTCGTCCCCGGGTAGTCTCGACTTCTCCACGTGCGAACACTTTCACGTAGCGCATCAACGCAAATGGCTGTCCTCAGCTTCGGCGTGAAGTCGAAAAGGTCACCTTGCTGACCGCTCGATTTTCGGCGCTTCACCACCCTAAGGGACCTCCAAGGTCAACATCCGGGTGGTGTCCGCCCCGAGAAGGTCGATTACTTTGACTACAATCGTATATCGGCCCGGCGCGTCAAATTCATGACGCGCTGCTAGCTCGAGGTCTGGCTTTTGCGAGGCGCGAAAAGACTGCCAACTGTTATGAAATGTGTCTCCTTGGTAGTTCCAGTCAATGGCCCAATAGTCGACCCATTGTGACCAGTGAGTAATCGCGCTCGCAACCTCTTCAGGTAGGTCCTCCGCGGGCACGATGAGTTCAGTCAGCGTCAGTGTTGCTATTCGCCCGGTAACGGTTAGGTCAGTTGAGAAGGCGCGAAGCTCGAAGAAATCCTTTTCTTGAATATCGCCTTCATCGACGGCTCGTTGGTCCAAAATCTCACGTGGAATTCGCCTGAATGAGATATCTACGCCGGATTGCTGGGCAACATGCTTTGCGGTCTCGACCACTTCAAATGCGAAGTCCCAGCCGAGCACATCAACGGCAGTGTCCTTGCCGGCAAGCAGCGGCCCGGCCCTGCGCCGTGCCTCATTCACGATGCATGCGATATCGTCCGCTGTAACCGGGGCATCAACGGCCCCCACGTGGAGTACCCGGTTGTTCTTCAGTCCGTGAAGCCAAGCGTTCCCATGAAGAGGCTGCCCGCGATACAGTTCGACGACGAAGTTCTTGTAAGCGGTGTCGCGCGCCGCTGCTGTGACGGGGTCATCGAATTCTGAGACCAGCCAGGCCTGACGTTCGTACTTCCCTAGATTTTGGATCAGGAATGGGGAGACGTTTGGGTTGTCTAGCAGCCGCTTTCTTGTCGTGTGCACAGCGAAGCGCCCGAGGTCGCAACCGATCCACCGGCGCCCCAGTTTTTCAGCGACGGCAACAGTTGTCCCAGATCCGCAAAAACAATCCAGCACAAGGTCACCGGGGCGGCTGCACACAGCAATGATGCGCTCCAACAGCTCCTCCGGTTTCTGCGTTGGATATCCGGTCGTCTGGGCCATCACGGGTGAGTTGGCTTTCATCGAGGAGATGTCAGTCCAAACACTTCCGCGCAGCCTCCCCGCGTCGGCGTAGTAAATGTATTCTTGATCGTCAATCACACGGCTTCTGTACGGTCGTCCAGTAGAGTCGACTTTCGTAAAGTGCGTCTTCAAACTGCCGGCCGCGTACGGCTCTCTAGCGGCCGGGTCCTGGTCATTGAAGGTCCATTCGCCGCTGGCGGAGTAGACCAATATTACGTTGTGCTGAATCGAAAAGAATTTCTTGCTCTTCGCTCCCGTGCCGAGCTGCCAAACGATTTCGCCTCGAAATTTTTCACGTCCGAAAAGCTCGTCGAGCAGCACCTTCGCCTCGTGAACGACGTTATCGTCAAGGTGAACGAAGAGCAGCCCTCGCGATGAGAGCAGTTCCTTGAGAAGCACCGCCGTATCAGAAAACCACCGAAGGTACTTGTCTATGGACGTTGCTCCGCGTTGTCGCTCCTCTTCCGTCACGGCCCAGGTATCGCGATACGCTTTGGTTTCCAGAACTGTCGGCGCGCGAAGAATCTTCTTGTCGCTGTGCGGGATGCGGGCCTTGGCGGAGAAGTCCGAGCCGGTATCGAAAGGCGGATCGATATATATTAGGTCCACTGCCCCGGCGAATTCGGCGAGCAGGCTCGGTAAGACGTACTTCTTGTCGCCCCAGACCAGCCGATTTCGCCAAGCGTCAGCTCGACCGGGATCGTCAAGCGCCAGCGCGCGCTGGCGCTCATTGGTGCTCTCGTTTACTGTCTCGATAGTCTGAAATGGTAGGGCAATGCGGACCGGTCCCGTGCGGCGATCGTGCTTGCGCTTGCCGTCCCATAGAAGCTCGACCATTCGACGGCGTTTTACTCATCGGGGCGTTCGGCAGCAATCGCGAATCGGCGAAGCTGCTGCTTTCCAGCAGGAAGATGTACTTGACAGCGGACCGCGTCCTCGAAAACGATCTGCCGTATGTCTAGACTGCCGATCGGTGTAAAACGGCGCTGTGGGGCGACGCATGGTTAGACGTCCAAGCTGGCCATGATTTCCGCGAGAGTCTCTGTCAGCTCATGAGCTTCTCGGTCGTGATCGGCGCGCAGAGCATCGAGTTCACGCATGTGCGTCGCTCGTTGATGGTCGAGTTGAACGCGGAGTGCCCGCACCTGTCGTTCCAAGTCAACGCAGCGATCACACCCGTCGTCGAGGACATGCGCCCTCTGCACCGCAGGTGCTTGCCCGAACTCCTGCCACAGCATGACCTTCCCTTGGTCGATTTCACGCGCGAGCGTTTCCACTTCGTCGGGATCGAAGTGGTGGACACCGCGGGCGTCTAGCGTCGCGTGAAGTCTGTTGCCTTCGAGGCGGCGCACGGTGGCCACGCTTCGCCGCAAGCGCTTGGCGACTTGTTGCCTAGTCATCGGCCGAAAAATAGCACGGGCATGCATGGCCGCCCATTGGCAAGCATGCAGGCAGGCGCTGTCGCGCGTGCACTGCAGAGCTGCTAGAAGCGGGTGATGAACGAAGCGGACCGTTCAAGCTTGGAGCTCGCAGTTGCAGCGCATCGCGAATGGCTAGAGCAGCGTGGCATCAAGTTCGTGAATCCCGATAAGCCGGACGAATCGCTCGCGCCCGAGTTGCTGTCCGCTGGGGAAGTGTTGCGGGTGCTGGCGCCGCACATGCCGCAGCGACCGGTTGGGGTGGTCGCCACCAACCTACATATCTTCTGCTCGCTCAGGGTACGCGCGGCGATTTCGGGTGAGCGGGCGAGGCACTTGAGCGACTTCGTCGAACGATTGGCGAAGTCGTCAGAATATTTGAGCGACGAAGCGAAGGCTCGGGCCCTGAAGCTCGTGACATTTGGCCATAAAGAGGCCCACGTTCAAAGTGTTGAGCCGGCGCTGGTCGAAGTTGAAAAGCGCCTCCGAACGGCGAGCAAGAAGTTGGGCGCTCTCGTCGCGCAACTCGACGGGCGGCACCGCAAGGCCATCGAGCTTGGTCTACCTAGCGGCAGCGAAGCCGACGTTGCGATGGTAGAGTGGGCCCGTTCGCGCTGCGATGCGCTTGAGCACGACCTAGCGTTCGTTCGTATGCATCTGCAGGGTCAGCAGTTTGCGCCGGAGCACGAACCTCTCGAGATGGCGTGGAAGCTCGCCATGAAATCTGCGCTGGTGCGTCTACGGGCAGCGGGTGTCGACAGTGTCCAACGCCGGGCCCTATTTCCGGCTGCGTTCCCGGAGCCAGCGGACCGCGACGAAAATCGGCAACAGATCGATCGCGAGAGTAAGTCCCGAAAACGTGCAAAAGGCCGTTGAGTAACGCAGGGTTGGGCGCAAACTCGCCGCAGAGTTGGCCCGATTTCTGTCTATTCCAGAGAGCGCGTTCAGTCGGGAATAGTCGTCGTCAACAATGGCGAACGACTTGCTGTTCTTGGAAGAGGTTGCGGAGCTAACCCGAGCGCGGCTGAGTTGCGTCCGCTTCTGGGTGCGCACCGGAAAGCTGCCAAGCCTGCGTCCAGGCCGCCGCGTGATGGTGCGGCGCACGGTGCTCGAGAAGTTTCTCTCGGACGCTGAACGCGCCGGTACGGGCGCGGAGCGCGTCAAATGAAGAGCACCGGCGGTAACGCGTTTGAGCCCGTGGCCTCACAATCCACGGGGACCACCCCGGCCGGCGATACGTCGACCGCGGGCTCAAGCGCGTCACCGCCGGTGCAGTTGGTTCTCGGCTGCAACGTGGGAGACGAGAGCTGCGCCGGGGTGGTCGGGGGTGAGGCCCGCGCAGCGGGCGAGGGGGCTTTGCCCCCTGTGCGCGAATTGGAGCGCGGAGCGCCGTCCTCTCTTCTTATGCCGCGAAGCGGGCCCTCTCTACTTGATACTCAACGCATAACTCGCCCTGGATGCGCGGATCGGCGTGCGTGGTTGGGCGAGGTCGAGCGCGGAACACAGGCGCACCGCGTGCGCAAAGCACAGCACCATTGGAGGCGCGCCACCCAAGTCAAGGCGGAGCGCCTTGCGGAGGGAAAGTCATACGAGCAAGCGCTGGAGGGTATGCGTTGGCATCAGATGCGCTCGTATGGCCAGATCAATCGCTTCGAGCGCGTCGCCGGGTGTGAGACCGAAACGTTTTGGCTACTCTGCCAGGCCTGCAACCGGGTCAAAGAAAAGACCCGCGCATGTCGCCTTGGTTTGCTGTGCGTGACGTGCCGCGGCGCAATCGGTCAGGAGAAGCGGACTCGCTTTCGCATGGGTCGACAGCGCGCTGTTGATCGCGCAAAGGCTGTTGGGTTGTTCTGGCCAGGGCGCGACGGTGGCCGCTGGACAGAAAAGCTGATGACGCTCACGTTGCCGCATCTCGAGCAGCACGGGGTAAGCGAGCGCATTTTGGCGGCCTGGCGCGCGATTTTCCTCTTTCGCAAGGCGCTCAAGAAGTGGCTCGAGGCGTGCGACGATGCCGAGCTCGTTGCTTGGTTCAGAACATTCGAGTGGACCCCGGGGCGCGATGGCCGCGGCCACCCGCACTTTCACTTCTGGCTGCTGTGTCCCTTCCTCGATCCGCATTTCGTGCGTCGTGCCTGGGCTCAGGCCTTGCGCACGGCCGGATTTCCCAAAGACTCCGTGCAGAACGTCGTCGTGCACCTTCAGCTTGTGCGTGACGGGGAACGCGCTGCCAATGAAGTGATCAAGTACCTGACGAAAGACATCTTGCCCGATCGCAGCTTCGTAGACCCGGCAGTGTTCAGCGAGGTGTACGAGATGCTCGATGGAAAACGGGTAACGCAACCCTCGGCCGGATTTTTCCTCGGCCTTGACTCGCGTGCCACCTGCGAATGCGGCGCATCAGGTGCCTTCAAGCGCCTTGCCGAGCCACCCGCGCAGGCGGGCGGGGCGTCGAGTGCACCCGGCGCGTCACACGGTAGCGAGGCCCCATGAGTGTGCTGCTCAATCGTCGTCGTCGCGGCCGCATCGCGTTTGATGCGCGCCAGTGCACATGCTGCTCAAGCCAAATATTCGTGTCTTTTTGGGGTTCGTCACTGGGGCAATATTCGCGCGTTCGCGGCCTTTGGCTCAGCCAAGCCCTCGTGGGTAGCGAGGCAAAGCGATGAGCGCGCGGCTCCCCCGGGCTCTGGTGCTGGTGGAAGCAGACGAGCTGCGCCAGCTCATCGTAGAGGCGGTGCGTGCAGCGGTCGGCCAGCAGGCGTCGACCGATGATTGGGTCGATGCTCGAACGTCTGGTTTGGGTCGCGGCCTGTTCCGTCGACTCGTCCGTGACGGAACGCTTCCCACTCACAAGCGTGGCAAGACGTTCGTTGTGCGGCGCTCCGAGGTCGATGCGTACATTCAGAGCCAGCGCGTTCCGGCAGCGGCGCCCCGCGTTCCGATAGTGAAAGGCGTAGCGGGCGTGTCAGATCCAATCGCTGCCGCGCTCGCGGAAGGGCGCCTGCGCCTCGTCAAGAAGCCTCCATGATTCGCGCTCTTACGCGTCACCCCTGTTCGCCTGCCCCTGGTTCGGGCAAGGACTGAAGAAGCATGTCGAGATCCGCGAACGGCACCGTTGAGTACAGACCTGGCCGCGATGGACGGCCTGGCCAGTGGTGGGGCCGCTTCACGGCGGCCGATGGCTCGCGTCCGTGGGTCGCCCTCGGCGAGTGGCCGAACAGTCCTCAAGGTCGCGCTCGCGCCAAAGAAACCGCCGCGCACCACGCCCCGCGCTTCAAGTGCGATGTCGTCGCGACGCCGAAGCGCGGACCGAAGGCCAAGGCGTTCCGCGCAGGAGCCAGTGCGTGGTGGGACGACTACTTCGCGCACCGTGAAGCCCTCGGCTTCGACTCGAATGAAGGCCCGTACCGCACGCACATCCAGCCGGTGCTCGACAAACCGTGGGTCGAGATCACGCCCGCCGATTGCGAGCACCTACGCAACGCCCTCGATGCGAAGGCGTTGGAAGGCAAGGCCTCGCCGAAGACCGTGTTCAACGCCTGGACCGTGTTCACGACCGCCGCGAAGGCATCCTCAGGCCAATGGAAGAAGGACAAGCCGAAGAAGCTCCGCGTGCGTACGGACAATCCGTGCGTGGGCATCGCCCCGCCGGATATCGACGATGCGAAGGAGCTGCAATGGCTCTACCCCGACGAATTCCTACAGCTGCTCTCGTGCGAGCGTGTCCCGCTCGAAGCGCGCCGTCTCTACGCGCTCGCCGTTTACCTTTTCGTGCGCGCCGGCGAGCTCAAAGCATTGCATTGGACCGAGGTCGACGTCGAACGTGGCATCGTCTCCGTACGCGTCTCCTGGGATCGCGAGACCGGCGAACTCAAGCAAACCAAGACTGGCAATAAAGGCATCCGCCGCTTCTCGATTGAGCCGAACCTGATGCCACTGCTCCGCGCCATGCACGCCGAGTCCAACGGCGTCGGCTCCGTTGTCACCATGCGCCAGCAAAAGTGGTGGGCCGCGGACCTCCGCAAACATCTCGAAGCCGCGCAAATCAAGCGCGCAGCCCTCTTCCGCAACGACGCGACCTGCAAGCGCCTCCGCTTCCACGATCTCCGCGGTACCGGCCTGACCTGGATGGCCATCCGCGGCGACGACGCGCTGAAGATCCAGCAGCGCGCCGGTCACACCACCTTCGACATGACCCAGAAGTACATCCGCACCGCCGAGGCGGTCGGAGAGGTCATCGGCGCCGTGTTCCCGCCGCTGCCACTGACGTTGCTAAGTCCACTCAACGGCCTTGCGAATCGTCCTAACGATCCGCAAGCCGTTGATATCGTTGTGGAGGCGCCGGGAATTGAACCCGGCCACTGCCGAAATCACAATCATGACGAGCACCCATCGGCCGAGCCCCCAATCAACCAACGACAACGCGCGGTCGGCAAACAACAGACCAATGCCGCCAAACAGCCAAGCCACGACTCGAAAGCGGCCGGGGCCTGGCCGCGCCGAGTGATAGCGCGCAAGCACGAAGACCGGGACCACGAGCGCAGCCCCCGCGGCCAAGAACATCGCACAGTGGGCCATGTACAGGATCACCTGCTCGCACGGTGAAGGAGGAGAGAAGGATGGGTCGATCGACAAGGCTGCTTGGACGCGCTCCTCGTGCCATCGGAGCAGCAGCAATGGGCTGAGCGCGAACAGGGCAGACGCGCCGAGATATGCGGCGAGTCGCCGCCTAGCGCCTGCGAACGCAGCTGGCGCAAGCAGTGCGCCAACCAACCAAGTCAGCGGATGGACCGCGAACATACCGCCGGTGCACAGCGCGAGCACGATAGTTGCGTAAGCAACATGACTTGGGCTCGTCGCCTCTGCGACGCGCAGCACGCCCGAGTGGTCGATGACCCAGATTGCGAGCGGCCAGCGTAGCGCCCAAGCAACCCCGCAGCCGACGAGGAAGAAGGCCAACGCAGCCACACCGAGCTTTCGCAAGTCGGCGAGCCGCGTGGACTTTTCGAGTACACCGCTCGCCATTGCCCGCCTCAACACCCGGGCGGAGCAAGAGATTCCCCGTCAGCCTGCGGGCGCCGTTCCCAGGGGCGGCGCGGCTTCCGCCGTCCGCGGGAGCTCGCGTTTACGCCAAAGAAAATACACCGCTGGGTAAACGAGCAGCTCCAGCACGAAACTCGTGACGAGGCCGCCCACCATCGGCGCGGCGATGCGTTTCATCAGGTCGGCGCCCGTGCCCTGCGACCACATGATGGGCAATAGTCCGAGCAAGGCGGCGCACACGGTCATGGCCTTGGGACGGACGCGCTTGACGGCGCCGTGAATGATGGCTTCGACCAAATCCGCCTGCGTGTTGAGTTTGCCTTCGCGGCGAAATTCGGCGTGCGACAGGTCTAAGAACAACAACATGAAGACACCTGTTTCGGCGTCGAGGCCCATCAATGCGATCATGCCGACCCAAACCGCGATCGACATGTTGTAGCCGAGAAAATGCAGGAGCCAGACCGCGCCGACGGCCGAAAAGGGCACGGCGAGCAGGACGATACTGGCCTTCACGGCGGACTTCGTGTTCATGTACAGAAGCGCGAAAATCAGCACGATCGTGAGCGGCAGGACCAACTTCAGGCGTTCGCGGACGCGCTGCATGTTTTCGTATTGCCCGCTCCACAACATCGAGTAACCGGTGGGCACTTTCACGCTCGCGGCGACCGCGTGTTTGGCCTGCTCCACGTAGTGGCCAATGTCTACCTTGCTGGTATCGAAGTCGACGTACACGTAGCCGGCGAGCAAGCCGTTTTCGTCTCGGATCATCGAAGGCCCCTGCGTGAGACCCACGTCCGCGATCGCCTGCATCGGGATCTGCCCGCGCCCGCTCGGCAGCGGTAACAAGACCCGCTGTAGCGCCTGCAAATCCTCACGGTAGGCGCGCGCGTAGCGAACGTTGATGCCGTAGCGCTCGCGCCCTTCGATCGTCACGCTCTGGTTGTCTCCGCCGACAGCGGTCATCACCATCATGTTCGCGTCATCGATCGAGAGGCCATAGCGCGCGAGCTGATCGCGCTTGAGCACGAAATCCAAGAAATAGCCGCCGGCCACCCGCTCTGCGTAAGCGCTGCGTGTTCCCGGGACCTTGGCCACCGCGGCCTCGGTTTCCTTGGCGACGCGTTCGATGGTCGTTAGGTCCGCGCCCAAGATCTTGATGCCGATCGGCGTGCGAATGCCGGTCGAAAGCATGTCGAGCCGGCCCTTGATCGGCATCGTCCAAGCATTGGAAATGCCGGGCAGCGAGAGGGCCTGGTTCATCTCCTCTTCCAGCTCGTCTTGGCTGATGTGATCGCTCCACACGTTGCGCAAGATGTCCTTCAGCCACGCCGGCGCAAAGCTCGAGTACCAGCGGGGCTTCTCGCGCCATTGCGCCTCCGGCTTGAGCAGCACCGTCGTTTCCATCATCGTGAACGGCGCAGGATCCGTGGATGTGTTCGCGCGGCCTGCCTTACCGAAGACGCGCGCCACCTCTGGAAAGGTCATCAGGATCTTGTCCTGAACCTGGAGCGCCTTTTGCGCCTCCGCGACGGACATGCCGGGCTCGACCGCCGACGGCATGTACAGAATCGTGCCTTCGCGCAGCGGCGGCATGAACTCCGAGCCGAGCTTCAGGAATACGGGCACGCTGGTTGCGACGATCAGCAGCGCAAAGAAGATCGTGAGTTTGGCGTGACGCACCGCCAGGCGACAGGGGGTCTCGTACAGAAAGTGCAGCAGGCGGCTGATCGGGTGGCGCTCCTCCGAGTAGTACTTGCCGACGAACGCCTGGGTGAAGATCCAAGACAGAAAGCGCGGCCGGAACGTATACGGTTCGATGCGCGCGAACAGCATGCGCATGGCCGGGTCGAGCGTGATGGCGAGCAGCGCCGCGATCGCCATGGCCAGGTTCTTGGAGTACGCGAGCGGGCGAAATAGCCGCCCTTCTTGGTCGACCAGCGTGAAGATCGGCATGAACGCGACTGCGATCACGAGCAAGGAAAAGAAAACGCCCGGCCCCACCTCCATCAGGGCTTCCAAGCGGACCTGGTGAAAGTCACCCTTCTTACCGTCTTTGATCCAGTGATGGATCTTGTTGTAGGCATTCTCGACTTCGACGATCGCTCCGTCCACGAGCACGCCGATCGAAATCGCGATCCCGGCGAGCGACATCAGGTTCGCGTTCAGGCCCATGGCTTTCATCGGAATGAAGGCCAGCGCAACGGAGACCGGAATCGTGATGATCGGCACGATCGAAGACGGGAAATGCCAGAGGAAGATCAAGATCACGATCGAAACGACGATGATCTCTTCGAGCAGCTTGTGCTGCACGGTGCCGATGGCACGCTCGATCAGCTCGGAGCGGTCGTAGGTCGTAACGATGTCGACTCCCGCTGGCAGCGAGGGGCGGAGCTCTGCCAGGCGTGTTTTCACGCGCTCGATGACGCTGAGCGCATTTTCACCCTGGCGCATGACGACGATGCCGCCGACCGCGTCACCCTTGCCGTTGTAGTCCGCGATGCCGCGCCGCATTTCGGGGCCGAGCGTCACGGTGGCCACCTCTTTGATGCGCACCGGCGTGCCGCCCTCGGCGCGCAGCACGATGTTTTCTATGTCGTGGATGTCCTTCACGTAGCCGCGACCGCGCACCATGTATTCGCGGCCGGAGAGCTCGACTAGCCGCCCGCCCACGTCGTTGTTGCCCTGCCGTACGGCCTCGATCACGCTATTGAGCGGTAGCTTGTAGGCCGCGAGCGCGTTCGGGTTGACCGTGACTTGATACTGTCGCACCTGGCCGCCCACGGTGGCGACCTCCGAGACGCCGGGCACGCTCTGCACCGCGTAGCGCAAGAACCAATCTTGATACGAGCGCAGCTCGTCCGAGGAGTGTTTGCCCGTCTTATCGACGAGCGCATACTGAAAAACCCAGCCGACGCTGGACGCGTCGGGGCCCAGCTCGACCTTCACGCCCTGGGGCAGCTGGGACGTGATTTTCGACAGATACTCGAGCACGCGCGTGCGCGCCCAGTACATGTCCGTGTTGTCCTCGAAAATCACGTACACATAGCTGAAGCCGAAATCGGAGAAGCCTCGGATCGCCTTTACCTTCGGCGCGCCGAGCAACGCCGTCGTGATCGGATAGGTGACCTGATCCTCGATGATGTCGGGGCTGCGGTCCCAGCGGCCATAAACGATCACCTGCGTGTCGGATAGGTCAGGCAGAGCGTCGAGCGGGATCGTGCGCATCGACCACCACGAGAAGACCAGCGCGACCACGGTCGCGGCGATCACGATGAAGCGGTTCTCGGCGGAAAATCGGATGATCCGCTGGATCATCGCGGGTGCTCGCTCGCATCGTGAACGTGCGCTTGGGGCGCAGCAGGCGCGGCCCTGGGCAGCACGCGCGCGCTTTCCACGGGCTTCGGGCCGCTCGCTGCGCCATCGACGCCCGCGAGCGAGGCTCGCAAGCGCGATTCCGAGTCGACCAAGAAGTTTGCACGCGTCACCACTTGCTCACCCGCGCTCAAGCCGCTCACCACTTCGATGCGTGAGCCGTCGTTCTGCCCGACCTTCAGTTGGCGCGGCTCGAACTTGCCCGCGCCCATGGCCACGAACGCAATTTTCTCGGTGCCGGAGTCGATCACGGCGTCTGCCGGGATCGTCAGCGCTTCGTGCGGCGCGCCGTGCAGCACGACCTCGCCGAACATTTCGGGCCTGAGCTCGCCCGTGGGGTTCGGGAAGGTGATGCGGACCTTCACCGTGCGAGTCTGCGAGTCGAGCAGCGGATCCAGGAACACCACCTTGCCCTTGAATTCACGGTTCGGAAACGCAGCCAACGTCAGATGCGCGGCCATCCCCTCTTTGACCAACCGCAGCTCGCTCTCGTACACGTCCGCCAGCACCCAGACCGTCGACAGGTCGACGATCTCGTAAGGCATCGCGCCCGCGTCGAGCTTCATGCCCTCGACGACGTCCTTCTTGGTGACGACGCCCGACGCCGGCGAATGCAAGGTCAGCGTCTTCGTGGGCTGCCGAGTGCGCTCGATCTCGTCCATCGCCGCGGGCGGGATGTCCCACAGTTCGAGCTTGCGACGCGCAGCAGCGACGAGCGCATTGTCATCGGCTTTGGCGGGGCCGCCGAGCTTTGCCAAGTCATCGCGCGTCTTCAGCGCGAGCAGGTATTCCTCCTGCGTCGAGAGCAACTCCGGACTGTAAATCGAGAACAGTGGGTCGCCCTTTTTGACCTTCTTCCCGACGTAATCGACGTAGATGCGCTCGACGAAGGCGGCCACCTTCAGGTTGACGTGCCGCACCCGTGTCTCGTCGACTGCAACGCGGCCGACCGTGCGAAAAGCGCCACCGACACTGGCGAGTTCGACCTGCGCGGTCCGCAAGCCAATCAACTGCTGCCGTTCCGGATCGATCTCGACGGCGGCGAGACCTGGCACCGTAGCCTTATCGCGAGCAACTTCGCTCGCGCTGCTCTTCGCCGAAGGCTCGGCGCTCGGCTTCGCCTTGGCCACCTTGACCAACTTCATGCCGCAAATCGGACAATCCCCGGGATGATCTTGGACCACGGCCGGATGCATGGGGCACTGGTAAATCACGCCGCCTTCTGCCTGACCCGCGCCCGACTTCGTGCTCGGCGCGAACTTCTGCACCACGACCACGGACGCCAGCGACGAGAGCGCCGCCGCGGCGAGGGCGACGGCCACCAGCGCGCCGGCACCGAAGCCGCGCTTCGCCGCGCGGGGAGCAGCGTGATCTTTCCCTTCCTCTTGGCTCACCACGTGCGCCGCCGGGAGCGACGAAGGCGATGCAGATTGCGATTGGTGCTCATCGGTCGTCATTACCCTACATTCCCGAAGCAGAGCCACCAGCCGGAGACGGTGCATTGCCCGGAGCTTTCGTGCTCGCGCGGCCTGCCGACATCGGCGAGCTGCCCGCGCCGGGCATGCTCGAACCTGCACCGCCCGCGATGCCGAGCGGCGTCGGTTCCAAGCTGATTTCCGCTTCTGCGATCAGGATCCGGTGTGCCTCGGCGATCGACTCGAGGTAGCCCTCCTGATCGGCGAGGAAGCCCGCGTTCGCTTCCAGCACGGACGCGAAGGTGACCTTGCCAGCCCGATAT
>Ga0315912_10004254_pt1 | contig 13652 bp, 10 predicted proteins | sample VfabasoilMG_FD_204469 | JGI IMG/M metagenome (GOLD analysis project Ga0315912, IMG submission 204469) | Garden soil microbial communities collected in Santa Monica, California, United States - V. faba soil | ecosystem: Environmental > Terrestrial > Soil > Garden | place: USA: California... | reverse complement strand
TGCGCGGGGTCGCCGGAGAGCTGCAGCGTGCGCCCGTCCGGGAGGGGTGCCACCAGGGCCGGCTCCACCTCCGACACGGTGAGCCCATGGCCGGCGAGTCCGAGGGACGCCGCGAGCGAAGGGTCGAAGCTCGCGAGGTGGGCGACCGTCGACGCCCTGAAGCCGGGATGGAACTCCTCGGTCACGGCGGCGCCGCCGAGCGTGGGCCGGCGTTCGAGGACGACAGGCCGGTGCCCGGCCTTCGCCAGGAGTGCTCCGGTGGTGAGGCCGTTGACCCCGGCCCCGATAACGACGACGCGGGCGCCCTTCAAGCCACCTTGCCCCGTTCCCAGTCCTTCAGGATCTCGAGGGCGGCGATGCGCCCGGGCGCGCCCATGATCCCGCCTCCGGGATGGGTGGCCGAGCCGCACATGTAGAGGCGCCCGAGCGGCGTCCGGTACCGAGCCCAGCCCGCCACGGGCCGCAGGAAGAAGAGCTGCTCGAGCGACAGCTCGCCCTGGAAGATGTTCCCCTCGGACAGGCTCCACTCCCGCTCGAGGTCGAGCGGGGTCAGGACCTGGCGGTGGCGAATCAGGCTCTTGAGGTTGGGGGCGTACTCGCTGATCGTGTCGACGACCGTGTCCCCGAAGGCCTCGCGCTTCTCGTCCCAGGTTCCTTCGCGGAGCTTGTACGGCGCGTACTGCACGAAGCAGGACAGGACGTGCTTCCCCGGCGGAGCCACCGAGGGATCGGTGAGCGACGGGATCACCATGTCGATGTAGGGCCGCCGGGAGAAGTCGCCGTACTTGGCGTCGTCGTAGGCCCTTTCCATGTACTCGACGCTCGGGGAGATGGATATGGCACCCCGCAGGTGGGCGCCCTCGCCGGGCAGGCACTTGAAGTCGGGCAGCCCGTCGAGGGCCAGGTTCACCTTCCCCGAGGAGCCCCGGTACTTGAAGCGATCCACGTCCGCCAGGAAATCGGCGGGAAGGTCGCCCGGCTCGCAGAGCTTGCGGAAGGTGACTCGGGGATCCGCGCTCGAGACCACGAGCCTGGCCCCGATCTCCTCGCCGCTCGCGAGCACGACGCCGGTGGCGTTCCCGTGCTTTGTCTTGATCTGCGCGACCGCGGCCTCGGTGCGGATCTCGACACCGGCTTCGCGCGCCGCCCCCGCGATGGCCAGGCTGATCGCCCCCGTGCCTCCGCGCGAGAAGCCCCAGGACCGGAACGCCCCGTCGATCTCGCCCATGTAGTGGTGGAGCAGGACGTACGCGGTGCCCGGCGAGCGCACGCCGAGGAAGGTGCCGATGATCCCGCTCGCCGACATCGTGGCCTTCAGCACGTCGGTCTCGAACCACTGGTCGAGCATGTCCGCGGCGCTCATGGTCATGAGCTGGACGAGGTTGTGCTGGTTGGTGCGGGAGAGCGCGCGGAAGCGGTTGCCGAGGTCGAAGAGCCGGGAGAACCCGGGAAGGTCCAGGGAGAAGGGATCCGGCGGGACCATGGACAGGATCGGCTTCACGAAGCGGGCCATCTCCACCATGGCCTTCGCGTACTCGTCGTAGGCCTCGGCGTCGGTGGGGGAGTGCCGGTAGATCTCGCGGCGGGTGCGCGCGTGGTCGCCCATGCGCCAGAGGTGGTCGCCGCTCGGCATGGGCGTGAAGGTTCCGTCGAGGGGCAGGATCTCGAGGCCGTGGCGGGGCAGGTCCAGCTCGCGGATGATCTCGGGCCGCAGCAGCGACACGACGTACGAGCACACCGAGAACCGGAAGCCCGGGAACACCTCTTCCGTCACCGCGGCCCCGCCCAGGACGTGCCGCCGCTCGAGGACGAGGACCTTCTTGCCGGCCCGGGCGAGGTAGGCGGCGGTGACGAGGCCGTTGTGGCCTCCGCCGATCACGATGGCGTCGTAGGTTTCGCTCATTGAGCCGCGCGCGATTCTAGTGGGTGGGCGCCTTTAGCCCAAGGCCGAAGGCAGGGAGGGTTCTACGTGGTGAACCCGGGCCGGTCGGCCGCGGGTCAGAGCTCCTCGAGCACTCCCTTGATCAGCAGCGGCCAGACGGTGGTGGCGTCCGCGTAGACCTCGGCGAAGCGGCCCCCCTCGGCGGGCGGCACGAACTTCCCCCAGGACACGCCTTCGGAATAGGTGCAGCCCGACAGGCCGCCCCAGTGGACCGGCTCGGGGCACAGGCGCACCGCGTACTGGTAGCGCGGGGGCCGCAGCTCCACGCCCAGGCGATGGCTGGTGATGTCGACGTAGGGCCCGACCTCCTGGGCCCAGTTGCGGGGCACGCCGCCGCCCACGGTGAAGATCCCGAGCCGCTCGGCCCCGAGGGCGAAGCGGGCGAAGCTGTTGAGGTCGAGGAAGGGGTTGTAGCGCGGGGTGTGGTCGAAGAGGGCCATGGTGTCGTTGACGCCCTTTGCCTGCGCCTTCTTCATGGCCCACGTCGACAGGTCGAGGCCCAGCTCCGAGTCCGTGAAGGCGGGGACGTACACCGGGACCTTCTTCAGGAACGCGCTGCGCAGCACGCCGCTGCCGTGGGGGTCGTCCGCGAGCACGCGCCCGAGGGCGCGGCAGATGATCTCGCTGGACAGCACGGGCTCGCCCTCCAGCGTCTCCATGGCCTTGCTCGCGAACTCCTCGACGTAGTTGAGGTTCGCTTCCATCTCCAGCGTGTCGTAGACGCGGTTGTAGCCCTTCTCGAAGAGCTCCTCGTCGGACACCCGGGGGTCGTGCCGGTAGTGGACCATCCCCACCGCCTCGGAGAGGCCGTGGGCCATGAGCGCGCCCGTGGACACGATGGCCTGCACCATGTCGGCGTCGATCATCTTGGCGATGACCTTGCCCATCTTGGCGATGGTCATGGCCCCGGACAGGGTGAGGACGACCTTGCAGCCCGGGTCCTTCACCATGGCCAGGGTGACGTCGAAGGCCTCGCCGAGGGCGCGTCCGCTGAACGCGGTGCGCGACATGGCCCGCAGGAGGCCCGCGAACGAGCTGACCTTGTCGAGGTCGAGGGACTCCAGGGGAACGAGGCCGTCCGAGCGCCCGTCGTGAAACTCGCGATGTGCGGTCATGGCGGAGATTCCACCACAAACCCGGGCGGCCACAAACAACAGATCTCCGGTCGTGATGAAATGCCGGCATGCGCGAGGACCGGCTTCGGGAGCGGCTCGACGAGCTCTACCGGCAGTACGACCACCGGTTCGTGACGCCCGACCCTCTCGAGTTCGTGCGCGCCCAGGCCAGTGCCGCCGACCGCGAGGTGGTGGGGCTCCTGGCCTCGGCGCTCGCCTTCGGCACCGTGGGGCAGATCAAGGCGTCGATCGGCCGGGTGCTCCTGGCGCTCGGCCCGCGGCCCGCGGAGGCGGTCCTCAGGCTCCACCCCGCTCGATTCGCGGCGCGGCTCGCGTCGTTCAAGCACCGGTGGAGCGACGGCCGCGACGTGGCCTGCCTCTTGTTCTTCGCGCGCCAGATGCTTCGGGGGAGCGGCTCGATCGAGGCTTTCTTCGCGGAGGGTCTCGACGGAAGCGACGGCGCGATGGACGCCGCCCTGCGTTCCTTCGCGGCGCGCGCGCTCGCCCTCGACCATGGCGGGCTCTACGGCAAGGGCCGGCTCCCCCCGCGCGCGGGCGTGCGCTACTTCTTCCCCTCGCCGGCCCAGGGCAGCGCCTGCAAGCGCCTGAACCTCTACCTGCGCTGGATGGTGAGGCGCGACGGGGTCGACCTCGGCGTCTGGTCGTCCGTGAGCCCGGCAAGCCTCGTGATCCCCCTGGACGTCCACATCTACGCGATCTCGCGCCGCGTCCGCCTGACCCGGTACAAGTCCGCGGGCTGGGCCATGGCCAAGGACATCACGCGCAAGCTCCGCCGCCTGGATCCGCGGGACCCCGTCAAGTACGATTTCGCCCTCCATCGCATGGGCCTGTGGAAGAAGCGCGAAGAGATCCTGTCCCTTCGAGGCTGAGCTTGGAAGATCTGCGCGTCGTGAGCCTCATCCCCAGCGCCACCGAGATCGTCTGCGCGCTCGGCGGGCGCGACCGCCTCGTGGGGCGGTCCCACGAGTGCGACTACCCGGAGGACGTGGCGGCCCTGCCCGCGCTGACCGCGCCGAAGGTCGATCCCACCGCGGGCACGGAGGCAATCGACCGCGACGTCCGCCGCCTCGCCCTGCAGGGGCTCTCGGTCTACCGGATCGACACCGACAAGCTCGAGGCCCTCGCCCCGGACGTGGTGGTGACCCAGGACCAGTGCCAGGTCTGCGCGGTGTCGCTGGACGAGGTCACGGAGGCGGTCCGCCGCCTCACACGCGCCGAGGTGCGGGTCGTCTCCCTGCAGCCCTTGACGCTGCGCGACGTGAGCGAGGACGTTGCGCGGGTCGGCGAGGCCCTGGGAGCTGTGGACGCGGCCTCGGCGGTGCGCGCGGAGATGACCCGCAGACTGGACGAGCTCAGCACCCTCGTGCCGCCGGGAGTGCTTCGCCCGCGCGTCGTGCACGTGGAATGGATGGCGCCGCTCATGGTCGGAGGACATTGGATCCCCGAGCTGGTGGAGCGCGCCGGAGGCCGCCAAGACCTCGGCGACCGGGACGGGCGCAGCCATCCGATCGCGTGGGAGGCCGTGCGCGATTACGACCCCGAGGTGATCGTGATCGCCCCCTGCGGGTTCACGATCGCGCAGTCGGAGCGCGATCTCCCGATTCTCACCGCCCTGCCCGGCTGGAACGAGACGACAGCGGCCCGCGAAGGACGCGTCTTCCTCGCCGATGGCAACGCGTTCTTCAACCGCCCGGGGCCGCGGCTCGTGGAAACCGCCGAGATCGTGCAGGCGGCTCTTTTCGGCCGGCAGCCGCGGCACCGCTTCCCCGAAGCGGCTCTCCGGCGGACGGTGGCCCCCGTGAACCACGGGGTCCGCGCATGAGGATGACGAGAGCGTCGCGAAGGGTGCTGACCCTTTTCCTGGTCTTCTCCGGTCTCGCCGTCGGGGGCTGGCCGGACCCGGGATGGCCCGCCCGCTACCTCGTGTTCACCCTGGACGAAGCCGGCTCCGCGCACCCGCAGCTCCACAGGGCCGTCGACCTGGCCGGCGAACGCGCGTCGCTCGCCGAGGTCGATCTCTTGCTGAAGGAGAAGGCCCCGCCGTCGACGGGCGACTTCGTCTCCATCCGCCTCGTGGACGCGGACGGGCGGGTGCTGTTCCGGGAGATCGTGCCCATCCACGGTGGGCCGCGCCTCGAGCACGGTTTGCACGGAGAGGAGGACCCCGGGCCTGTCCCCGCGACGTTCACCGAGAGGGCGTTCGCCGTACGGCTGCCATTCATCCCCCGCTCGCGCCTCCGTCTGACCGTCCACGCCTCTTCGGCGAGCGACGTTGGCCCGAGTCAGGCCCCGGCCTCGGACCAGGAGTTCGACCTCGACCTTCTGGCGAAGGACGAAGCGCTCCCGCTCGCCCGGTTCTCGGCCGACGCCCGGTTCCTGACCGCCCCCGCGCCGACCTCCGGGAACCGCGTCGACCTGCTCGTCATGGGAGATGGCTACACCGCGGCTCAGGCGTCGAAGTTCTCGACCGACGCCGCGTCGGTCATGGCCAGCTTCTTCGGGCTGTCTCCGTATGGGGCCTACCAGAACTACTTCAACGTCGCGACGCTCTTCACGGCCTCGAGCCAGTCCGGGGCCGACCACCCGCCGTACACGGGGAGCTGTCCGGTCGTCTACCCGCCGACCTGCTGTTCCGACCCGGTGATGCAGTCGGACCCGCTCCGCGGAACTTTCGTGGACACGGCCTTCGACGGGGCGTACTGCTCGACCAACACCCACCGGCAGGTCACGGTCACTCCTGCGAAAGTCCTGGCCGCCGCCGCCGCCTTCCCGGACTGGGACGAGATCCTGGTCATCGTCAACGACACCACGTACGGCGGCTCGGGGGGGCCGTTCGCGGTCGCCTCCATGAACGTGAACTCGGTCGACCTCGCGCGCCACGAGTTCGGCCACTCCTTCACCCGGCTCACCGACGAGTACACGACGCCCTATCCGGGGTTCCCGGCTTGCAGCGACCTGGGCGGGACTTCCCCCTGCGAGGCGAACGCCACGGACCAGACGAACCGATTTCTGCTCAAGTGGGGGCCCTGGGTGAACGCCGCCACGCCCGTTCCCACTCCGGACACGAGTGCCTACGACGGCGTCGTGGGACTGTTCGCGGGCGCGCGCTACCAGACGTCCGGGATGTACCGTCCGGCGCGCCAATGCCTCATGAACCTGCTGGGCCAGCCGTTCTGCCCGGTGTGCGCCCAGGAGTTCGTGCTCCGCTTGTACCGGGGCGGCTGGGGGGTCCCGGCCGCCGGCATCGACCTCATCGAGCCCGGCTCGGAAAGCCCGGCCCCGGGAACGGTCTCCATGGTGTTCCCGGGCAGCCGCACCTTCAGCGTCGCCCTCCTCCAGCCCGCGGGCGGGCCGGTGCCCTCCGTGACCTGGACGGTCAACGGAGCTCCCGTGGCCGGAGCGAACGGGTCGAGCTTCAGCTTCACGCCTCCATCGCCGGGACGCCACTTCGTGACCGTCACCGTGCGCGACGCCACGCCTCTCGTGCACCCGGCCCTGGCGGGCTCGTCGCTCACGCGGAGCCGTGCCTGGACGGTGGACGTGAGCCCGCTCGGGGACGTGTCGATCACGAAGCGGGACAACGGCCCGGCGCGGGATGGCCAGCCCCTGACCTACACCCTGGTGGTCGCGAACACCGGCCCCGATACCGCTTCCGGCGTCACCGTGACCGACGTCCTGCCCGCCCAGGTCACCGTCGCGGGCTGGAACTGCGCGGCGACGCTGGGATCGTACTGTCCCCCGGGCGGGGCCGGCAACGTCAGCGCGACCGTGACCTTGGCCGCCGCGGGCCAGGCGACGTTCTCGGTGACGGGCACCGTCGCCGCGGGCGCGGCGCGCCAGATCGTCAACGTGGCGAGCGTGGCCATCCCCAGCTCGTTCGGGGACGTCGATCCCGCGAACAACTCGGCGGCGCTGGCCACGCCCGTGGCCCGGACGATGAGGTTCCACTCGCTGCCCCCTTGCCGCATCGCCGATACCCGTGGCTCGGATCCGCCGGCCCTCGCCGCGGGTGCGGTTCGTCCCTTCGCGATCGCCGGGCGGTGCCTCGTACCGCCGAGCGCCTGGGCGGTGTCGGCGAACCTCACGGTCACCCAGCCGACGAGCGACGGGAACCTCCGCGTCTACCCCGAGGGCATCCCCCTGCCTCTCGTCTCGAACCTCAACTACGCGGCGGGGCAGACGCGGGCGAACAACGCGGTCCTTTCGCTGAGCAGCGCCGGGCAGGTGGCCGTGCTCGCCGGCCAGGCGGGCGGAACCGTCCACGTCATCATCGACGTCAACGGCTATTTCGAGTGACCGGTCGGGGACCGGCCCGGCTCAGGCCGTCGGCCCCCAGACGCGGATGCGGCCGTCGGTTAGGGCGACCGCGACGTGGTCGCCGCCGCGGAAGACCGCAACCCCGGCGAAGTTCTCCTCGCCGAGGCCCCACAGCGCGGCCCGGGGCTGCTGCGCGTGCAGGTCCCAGACCTGGACCGCGTTGTCCTGGCCCACGCTCAGCAGATGCTCGCCGTCGGGCAGGAAGGCCAGCGACGCCGCCGGCTTCTTGAGGCCGGTGAGGATGACGGTGGGCTCGCGGGTCGCGAGGTCGAACACGCGGATCGCGCGGTCGTGGCTGGCCGCGGCCACGTGCAGGCCGTCGGGAGCGGGCGCCAGCAGGCTCACGAGCCCTTCGGGCCCGCGCAGCGTGGCGAGGAGACGGCCCGAGCGCGCGTCCAGCAGGCGGAGGATCCGGTTGGCGTGGCCGGTCAGGATCCAGTCCCCCCCGGCCGCGTAGGCGAGCGACGTCACGCCCGCGGGCTGGCGGTGCAGCTCCCGCCGGGCCTCGCCGCTCATGGCCGCTCCGACATCCCACAGCCGCAGGTTCGAGTCCATCGAGCCCGAAGCCAGCGTCGAGCCGTCGGGGGAGAAGGCGAGGGCGCCGACGCTCGCGTCATGGCGGAGGCGCACCGGGACCTCGGCCGCGTGCGCCATGTCCCAGACGTGCACCGATCCGTCCACGTGGCCCGAGGCGAGGAGCGAGCCGTCGGGGGAAAAGGCGAGCGACAGGGCGAGGGCGTCGTGGCCGGTGCGCTCGTGCATCGGCGTTCGGAGCGTCGCGGTCTTGGTGCGGGAGACGAGGTCCCACAGACGGATGCCCCCGTCGGTTCCCGCGACGGCCAGGAGATCGGCGATGGGGGAGAGTTGCACGGTCTGCGTAGCCAGCGGCTCGCCGAAGGTGGCGAGCTCGCGGAAGGCCGAGGCCCCTCGGGCTCGCAGCTCGAGGGTGAGGTTGACGGGAGCTTCGAGGGGCGGCCGGCTGGCCACCGGGACCGGCGTCGGGGTGGGCTCCACCGCTACCGGAGCGTGCGGCGCCACCGGCGCCACCGAAGTCCGCGTGGCCCCGACGGCCTCGACGAACGGAGCGGGGCGGCGCAAGGTCGTCCCGTCGCGGAGCTTGTCCTCGATGACGCCGATGAGGGCGATGATCCCCGTGCGCGAGGGATCGACCGCGGTCGCCCTCCGGGCCGCGGCCAGAGCGCCTTCGAGCTGGTTTTCCGCGAGCAGGCCCCTGGCCTCCGCGTAGTTGCGCTCGTAGGCGCGCTCGCGCGCGGCCGGGGGAAGGGCCTCCGGCGAGCGGGGGATCCCGAGCACGTCCTCGAGGGCTTCGGCCATCTCGGCGAGGTCGCGGAAGCGGGACTCGGGCTTCTTGGCCAGGGCCTTGTGTGCGATCTGCACGAGTGCTTCGGGCAGGCCCAGCTTCGCGGCGTCCAGGGGGGGCAGCGGCTCGTGGACGATCCGGTAGACGAGGCTCGTGATCGTCGGCGACTCGTAGGGCCGGCGGCCCGCGAGCAGCTCGTAGAGGATCACCCCCAGGGCCCACATGTCGGCGCGGTGGTCGACGGGGGCGCCCACGAGCGCCTCGGGTGCGATGTAGGACGGCGTCCCCAGGACGAGGCCGGTCTGGGTCATGTTGGAGTCGGCGAGCCGCGCGATCCCGAAGTCGACGATCTTCACGGTCAGGTCGGGCCGGACGTGGACGTTGGCCGGCTTCACGTCCCGGTGGTAGACCCCCTGCTTGTGCGCGTAGTCGAGGCCGCGGCAGGCCTGGACCACGATCTTGAGCTTCTGGTCCCGGGTGAGCTTGCGGGGAACGGCCATGGCATGGGCCAGGTCCTGGCCCTCGAGGAGCTCCATGGCGATGAACCGGGTGTCGCCGTCCGCGCCCAGCTCGAAGATGGTGACGATGTTCGGGTGCTGGAGCTTGGCCGCGGCCCGCGCTTCGCGCTCGAAGCGCGCCAGCGTGTCGCCCTTGCTGAGCAGGCCCGGGTTCACCGTCTTCAGGGCGACGAGTCGTTCGAGCACGGGGTCGCGGGCCTTGTAGACCGTGCCCATTGCCCCCTTGCCCAGCTCTTCAACGATCTCGTACTTGCCGATCTTCGTGTTCAGAACGCCCCTCGCGCGGCGCTTCCCATGATAGCGGTTTCCTACAGGCCCTTCAGCGTTTGCACGATGGCGGCCCCGTAGGCTTCGATCCTCCAGCGCCGCAGTCCCTCGATGCGTCCGAGGGAGTCCGTCGTCCGGGGAGGATCGCCGACGAGGCGGTCGATGAGCCGCTGGGGGAGGATCACGGAGGGATCGAGCTCGGCCCGGGCCGCCTCCGCGTTCCGCCAGGCCTTCAAGGCGTCGCCGCGGCTCCGCTCCGCCTCGGTGACGACGGGTCGGGGCTCGCGGGGGACCTTTGGCAGGGCGTCCTTGGGGCAGGCGAGGCCCCGGTGGACCGCCTCCAGCACCGGATCGGCCTGCTCCAGGAGCCGACGGGGGAAGGTGCGCAGCCGGCCCAGCTCCTCGCGGCTCTTGGGAGGGGCCTCGGCGAGGGCAAGGAGCACCTCGTTGCCGAGGATCTTGAAGGCGGGCCGGTCCAGGCTCTCGGCCTGGCGCTCGCGCCACGCGAACAGCTCGCGCAGGACGGCCAGGCCCGCGTGCGGAAGGCGGCGGGCGCCCTTCACCTTCTGGTAGGCGAGGGGGTCCTGCCGCCTTCGGGCGGGCTCGAGCTGCGCCACGACGGCGCACTCCTCTTCGGCCCACTCGAGCCGGCCCTTCTCCCGCAGCTTCGCGGCGAGCCGCTCGTGGAGGGCGAGGAGGTGCCGCACGTCGGCGAGCGCGTAGTCCTCCTGCTGCGGGCTCAGCGGCCGGTGGGACCAGTCGTCCTTCTGGCTGTCCTTCGTGAGCGAGACCGACAGCTCGCGCTGCGCCACGGAGCGCAGGCCGATCTCGGGGTATCCGAGGAAGCGGGCGGCGATCATGGTGTCGAAGACCCTTGCGAAGGCGAAGCCGAAGTCGCGCTTCATGGTCGTGACGTCGTAGTCGGCCCCGTGGAAGACCTTGCACACGGAGGGGTCCCCGATCATCGGCGCCAGGGGGCCAAGGTCGCGCACCACGAGCGTGTCCACGAGCCAGGCCTCTCCGCCTTCCGAGGCGACCTGCACGAGGCACACCTTGTCGAAGTGGTGGTAGAGGCTGTCCGACTCGGAGTCGAGGGCGACCGCACGCGAGCCGGCGAGCCGTCGCGCGAGCGCTTCGAGCTCGTCGGCGGTCCGGATCCATCGGGTTGCCTTGGGCGTGGCCCCGCGCTCCGTCGGCACGGCCGGGGAGTATAGTTCCGATGCATGCCGGGTACAGCGGGGGCCTCGTCGCCCGAGACCGTGGAGGTCGCCCCCCGGGGACCCGTCCAGGCGAGCGTCGTGCTGCTCCACGGCCTGGGTGCGGACGGCCACGACTTCGAGGGGATCGTTCCCGAGCTGCGCCTGCCCGACGCCCTGGGCGTGCGCTTCGTCTTCCCCCACGCTCCCATCCGGCCCGTGACCATCAACGGCGGCCACCGGATGCGCGCCTGGTACGACATCGCCCGGATCGACAAGGGCGCCCCCCAGGACGAAACGGGCATCCGCGACTCGGCGCGAGTGGCCGGGGAGCTCATCGCTCGGGAGAACGATCGCGGCGTCCCGACCGGGCGCATCGTCCTCGCGGGGTTCTCGCAAGGCGGGGCGATCGCTCTGTTCGCGGGGCTGCGCCATCCCGACCGGCTCGCCGGGATCCTGGCCCTGTCCACCTACCTGCCCCTCGCGTCGAAGCTCGCCGCGGAGGCGCATCCCGCGAACGCGGCGGTGCCCGTCTTCATGGCTCACGGGACGCTCGACCAGGTCGTACCCCTCGGCCTGGCGGAGGAGTCGAGGGCGGTCCTCGCCGAGCGCGGAGTCGACCTCCAGTGGCGGACCTACCCGATGGCCCACAGCGTCGCCCTTCCCGAGATCGAGGACATCCGGGCCTTCCTGGTCCGTGTCCTCTCGCCCACTGCCGGCGGGCGCTAGCCGCGCTCCTTCGCCTTCGCCTCGTCCCAGAGGGCGTCCATCTCCGACAGGGTCGACTCCGTGGGCGTGCGGCCGCGCGCGCGCAGGCCGTCCTCGACGTGCTTGAAGCGCCGGCGGAACTTCCGGTTCGAGGACTTCAAGGCGCTCTCCGGATCGACGCCGAGCCTGCGGGCCAGGTTCACGAGCACGAAGAGCACGTCGCCGATCTCGTCCAGGACACGGGCGTCGTCCCGGGGAGCGGCGAGGGCGGCCCGCAGCTCGGCGACCTCCTCGTCGAGTTTGCCGAGCACGCCGTCCGCGTCCGGCCAGTCGAAGCCGACGCGCCCCGCCTTCGTGGTCATCTGGAAGGCTTCCATCACCGCGGGCAGCCCCTTCGAGACGCCGTCGAGGAGCGAGGCGCCCGCGTCGTCCTTGCCCGCGGCCGCGCGCTCCTTCTGCTTCGTGGCCTCCCAGTTGCGCAGGACCTCGTCCGCCGTGCCCGCCCGGTCGTCCGCGAACACGTGGGGGTGCCGGCGCACCATCTTCTCGGAGACCGCGGTCACGACGTCGTCCACGCCGAAAGCCCCCCGCTCGCGGGCGATGTCGGCGTGGAAGACCACCTGCAGGAGCAGGTCGCCGAGCTCGCCGGCGAGGGACCGGTCGTCTCCCTCGTCGATGGCCTCCGCCACCTCGTAGGCTTCCTCGATGGTCATGGGCTTGACCGTCTGGTGCGTCTGCTCGCGGTCCCAGGGACATCCGCCGGGCGCCCGCAGGCGGGCGATGAGCCGCACGAAGTCCTGGAAGAGACGCCCCGTCTCCGCGGATCCCGCTGTTTCCATGGCGAGATGATAAGGGAGGGCCGGCCTCGCCCGCCGCGCTACTTGGAGCGCAGGGCGATGCGGCGGGTGCTGCCCGAGGTCACGTCCTCGAGGTCGACGGACTCGAACCCGATCTTGCCGATGCGGTAGCGGTTCGCCACCACCTCGCCCACCTGACCGGTCAGGAGCTCGTTCTTGTCGGTGAGGAGGATGGCGACCTTGAGGCCGCGCGAGTCGTCGAGCGAGCCGATGAACTTCACGTTCAAGGGAGGAAGCTGGGGCGTCGGCACCGGGGTCGGGACCACCTCGGCCATGACCGGCTCCGGCTCGGGTTCGCGGGCCGTGATCGGGGGAGCGGGCGGCCGGCCGAACTCGAAGATGTCCCGCTGGCCGGCCTTCACCTCGCGGGGCTCGGCTTCCAGGCGGGCGAGATCGATCCGGGGGAGCGCCTCCGTCTTGCCGTCGGCCGCCTTGGGGCCGGAAGCGAGCGGGGTCCTGTCCGAGCCCCAACGCACGGCCAGCACGACGACGGCCAGGATGGCGGCGGCCGCGATGAGCCGGACCTCCCGCGGGTTGAGCTTGCGCGCCACGGTCTCGTGCACCCCCGTTGCAGGACTACCCGCAGGGTAGCACGTCTATTCCCGACGCCGCCGCGGCCGGACCTATACTCGGGCCATGCAAGCAATAAGGATCGCTGCGACGGGAGGGCCGGAGGTGCTGGCGGTTCGCGACGTCGCGAGCCCACGGCCAGAGCCGGGGTCGGTGCTCGTTCGCGTCGAGGCGGCGGGCCTCAACTTCATCGACGTCTACCAGAGGACGGGCCTCTACTCCGTGCCCCTCCCCTTCACGCCCGGCCTCGAGGGCGCGGGGACGGTGCTCACCCTGGGCGACGGTGTCACCGGGCTCGCGGCGGGGGACCGGGTGGCGTGGTCGAGCACGCTCGGCTCCTACGCCGAGGAGGTGGTGGTGCCGGCGGACCGTCTGGTCAAGCTGCCCGCCGGCGTCGACGCGCGCACCGCCGCCGCGGTGATGCTCCAGGGCATGACCGCCCACTACCTGACGGAGAGCATCCACCCCATCGGCAAGGGGGAGGCGTGCCTCGTCCACGCGGCGGCCGGGGGCGTGGGCCTCCTGCTCGTCCAGATGGCGAAGGCGAGGGGCGCGCGCGTCTTCGCGACCGTGTCCACCGAGGAAAAAGCCGCCCTCGCGCGCGAGGCCGGGGCGGACGACGTGATCCTCTACACGAAGCAGGATTTCGCCGCGGAGGTGGCTCGCGCCACCGAGGGTCGCGGCGTCAGCGTGGTCTACGACTCGGTCGGCAAGGACACGTTCGACAAGAGCCTCGAGTGCCTCGGTCTTCGCGGCACGCTCGCCCTGTTCGGCCAGTCGAGCGGGGTGGTGCCGCCGGTGAGCCCCTCCGTGCTCGCGA
>Ga0315912_10004253_pt1 | contig 13653 bp, 12 predicted proteins | sample VfabasoilMG_FD_204469 | JGI IMG/M metagenome (GOLD analysis project Ga0315912, IMG submission 204469) | Garden soil microbial communities collected in Santa Monica, California, United States - V. faba soil | ecosystem: Environmental > Terrestrial > Soil > Garden | place: USA: California... | reverse complement strand
GATTCGAACTCCCGACCACCTGGTTCGTAGCCAGGTACTCTATCCAGCTGAGCTACGGGCGCGTGGCTCAATTCGAAGGGCGGCGATCCTACCACAACCGGTTTCGGGGTCGAGGACAAAGATAACCTGAGGCCGAACAGGCACTTGGGCACCAACCCAGGGTTCGCCACCCCTCGTTCCGGACCTCTCCTTTTCACCTCATGCGGCTTCGGACCACTACCCGGGTGTCACCAGTCGCCCTGACACTTTTTCGCAAAGCGGCCGCGAAGGAGAGCACTACGCAACTTTCGCCTGTGGTCTTCGGCCTGCTTCGCAGTCAGACCCCGCCTACCTAACAAACTTGCGCCGGTTGCTACGATCGCCGCTCATTTTCACTCACTCCAGGGGAAGTCCGATGGCGGACGCCACGATGTCAAACGTATTAAAGAAGAGTGGCAAAGAGATTCAGGCCAACTGGGCCAAGGATCTCGCCAACAACCAGTCAGCCGGCAAGGGACGCATCTCCGCCACCGAACTGGATCAGCAATCCGCGGAGTTCATCAAACTGCTCACCGTGGCAGCTGAACACGCGTCGGCCAGCGACATTTCAGCGCCCGAGTTCAAGCCGATTCGCGACTTCCTCGAAGGCGTCTCGCGTTCACGTGTTGCGCAAGGATTCTCGTCGGACGAAACGGCAAGCTTCATCTTCTCGTTGAAGAAACCGCTTTTCACCGCATTGCGAGCCGACGCGGGCAAGGACGCCGATGCGCTCGCCAACCAGGTATGGCGCGCCACCGAACTACTCGATGCACTCGGGTTGCACACGGTGAAGACGTACCAGAAGTCGCGAGAAGAAGTCATCAATCGCCAGCAACGCGAGATGCTCGAGCTCTCCTCTCCGGTGGTGAAGCTCTGGGAAGGCATCATTGCGCTGCCGATGATCGGCACGCTCGATTCCGCGCGCACGCAGGTCGTCATGGAAAACCTGCTGCAGAAGGTGGTCGAGACCGGCGCGCAGATCGCGATCCTCGACATCACGGGCGTCCCCACGGTCGACACGCTGGTGGCACAGCACCTGCTCAAGACGGTGACGGCGCTGCGGCTGATGGGCGCGGAATGCATCATCTCGGGCGTGCGCCCGCAGATCGCCCAGACCATCGTGCACCTGGGCGTGGACCTGCAGGGAGTGACGACCAAGGCGAACCTCGCCGATGCGCTGGCGCTTGCGCTCAAGCGTACCGGCGGCGCGTTGAAACAGTAGCACCGTGGAAAAAATCCCAATCCTCCGGATGGGCGAGTTCCTGCTCGTCACCATCCAGATCGACATGCACGATCAGATGGCGCTCAAGCTGCAGGACGACCTCTCCTCGGCCATCGTCAAGAACGCCACAAGAGGCGTGCTCATCGACATCTCGACGCTCGAGATGGTCGATTCGTTCATCGGCCGCATGGTCGCCGACATCTCCAGCATGGGGAAAATCCTCGGTGCGGAGACCATCCTGGTCGGCATGCAGCCGGCGGTCGCAATCACATTGGTCGAACTCGGCTTGTCCCTGCCTGGCGTCGCCACGGCACTCAACGTTGAGCGCGGCATGGTGTTGTTGCGTCAGAAGATAGACGCGGACGGCGCCAATGTCACCGAACTCTAAGGGCGAAGCACCCCTACGTTCGGACCACGACATCGTGCTGGCACGCCAGCAGGTACGGCGCCTGACCCAGGAGTTGAAGTTCTCGCTCGTCGACCAGACCAAGATGGTCACAGCCGCGAGCGAGCTCGCGCGCAACGCGCTCATCTATGGCGGCGGCGGAACGATGGAGTGGGAGATCGTCAGCGTCGACGGCCGCCGCGGGCTCAAGCTGAGATTCTCCGACGAAGGGCCGGGAATTCCCAACCTGGAGCTGGCCATGACCGATGGCTGGACCTCCGGCAACGGGCTTGGCATGGGCCTCACGGGCACGAAGCGGCTCGTCAACGAGTTCGACATCGACACAAAGGTGGGCGCGGGCACCCGCGTGACGATCGCGCGATGGATTTAGCCGTGACAGACCGGGACCGAAGCGCTCAACAGCGCTATGTCATCGATGATTCCAGCAAGGTCGGCGAAGCGCGCCGCGCGGCGCAATCGCTCGCCAACTTCGAATTCTCGGCCGAGATTGCCGGCAAGGTGACGATCGCGGCCACGGAACTCGCCAACAACCTGTTGCTCCACGCAGGCGGTGGTGAGTTGCTCATGCAGACGCTGGGCGACGACGACGCCGTCGTCGAGTTGCTCGCCATCGACAGAGGCCGAGGCATGGCCAACATCGATCGCTGCATGGCGGACGGATACTCGACCGCGGGCACGCCAGGCACTGGCCTCGGCGCGGTGCGTCGGCTGGCCTCCGAGTTCGACATCTATTCGGTGCCTGGTGAAGGCACGATCGTCATGGCGCGATTCGGAACCGCCCCCGAAACTCGATATGGCGCGGTCAGCATCGCGCTCGAGGGTGAAATCGAGTGTGGCGACGCCTGGAGCGTCGAACGGAATTCGAACGGGCTCGCCCTCTTCGTCGTCGATGGGCTCGGACACGGCACCTTTGCAGCGGAAGCGGCGCGCGCTGGTGTTCGCGCATTTGCAAGCGCGCCCATGTCCGAGCCGCGGGACGTCATGGTGCGGGCGAACGGCCTCATGTCGAAGACCCGCGGTGGCGCCGCGGCCTGCGCGCGCGTAGTCGGCGACCGCGTGGACTACGCCGGCGTCGGCAACATCTCCGGCAGCCTGATCTCGGCTGGCCATTCTCAGGGAATGGTCTCGCAGAATGGCACTCTCGGCCTGAATCAGCGTCGCACCCAGCAATTCGAATACCGCCGCGAGCCCGGCGCGCTCCTGATCATGCATTCGGACGGCGTGTCAGGCCGCTGGGAACTCAAGCGGCGCTCCGACCTTTTGGCGCGTCATCCGGCCATCGTCGCCGCGGCCATCTACCGCGACTACGGTCGCGGGCGCGACGACGCGACTGTGGTGGTGGTGGGCTGATGTCCGCAGATCTGCAGGCCGAGCTCGCGGAGCGCGATGCCGAGCTCGACTCGCTGCGCGAGGAACTCGAGGAGACCAACAAGGGCGTGGTCGCGCTGTATGCGGAGCTCGACGACAAGGCCGCCGAACTGCGCGAGGCCACCGAGCTCAAGAGCCGTTTTCTCTCGTACATGAGCCATGAGTTCCGCACACCGCTCACCTCGATCAGCAGCATCACGGGCATTCTGCTGTCCCGGCTGGATGGCCCCCTGACCGCCGAGCAGCTGCGCCAGGTGGAGTTCATCCGCGGCTCGGCTCGCGAGCTCACCGACATGGTGGGCGACCTGCTCGACCTCGCCAAGGTAGAAGCCGGGCGCATCACGATCTCGCCAGAGTGGTTCGAACTCGTGGATCTGTTATCCGCCTTGCGCGGCATGTTCAAACCCATCGTCGCGAGCTCGAACATTTCGTTGATGTTCGATGAGCCTCAAGGCGACATCAAGCTCTTCACCGACGACAAGAAACTTTCGCAGATCCTGCGCAACTTCATTTCGAATGCGCTCAAATTCACCCCCGAAGGCGAAGTGCGCGTCACCGCCACGCTGTTGCCCGGCGATCGGGTGGAGTTCGCGGTCACCGACACTGGCATCGGCATCGCGGCAGAGCACCTCCCAAACCTGTTCGCGGATTTCGTGCAGCTCGACGTGCGCCTGCAGAAGCGCCTGCGCGGCTCGGGACTCGGTTTGTCGCTGGCTCGCAAGTTTGCCGAACTGCTGGGCGGCAAAGTTCACGCGGAAAGCGAGCTGGGCAAGGGATCGCGATTCTCGGTCGTGCTACCCATGAATCTCGCCGCAACCCAGGGAACGCAGGGAGTCGCATGACCATCCCAACCTTCCACAAGATCACCGGCCAGAAGATCCTGGTGGTCGACGACAATCCGGCATCGCTGTATTCCACCGCGCGCATCCTGCGTTCCGGAGGTTTCGAAGTCATCGAAGCGACGACGGGCACCGAAGCGCTCGCCGCCGCCGAACAGGATGTGGCGCTACTCGTGCTCGACATCAACCTGCCCGACATCGACGGCCTGGAAGTGTGCCGGCGCCTGCGCGCGCGCAGCCACACGGCGTTCCTTCCGATCGTTCACCTGACCGCGACCTTTGTCGCTCACGACGACCACCAGCAAGGACTCTCCGCCGGCGGTGACAGCTATCTCACGCACCCGGTCGACCCGCCCGTGCTCATTGCCACGGTGCGCGCGCTGCTGTTTGCGCGCCAGGCCGACATCGTGCGGCGCACGACCGACGCGCGCTTTCGAACCGTGTTCGAGCTGGCCTCGAGCGGTATCGCGCTGCTCGATCCGGACCTCGTCTACACGGACGTGAACCCGGAGTTCTGCCGCATCGCCGCCCGCGACCGCAACGACATCATCGGCAAGGGGTGCATCGACATCATCGCCCCGGGTCATCACGCGCTGTGCAAGACGCTGCACGTGGCGCTCGCGGACGGTGGCCATTGGGAAGGCACGATGCCCATCCTGCGTCCCGACGGCAGCGTCGCGGAAGTCGAATGGCGCATCGTCGCGGAAAACGGCCAGGGAGCGCGCATAGCCATCGCCACCAACGTCACCGAGCGCGAAAAGCTGCTGGCCAGCGAGCGCGCCGCGCGCACCGAGGCCGAGCGCAGCAACCAGATCAAGGACGAGTTCCTGGCAACGCTCTCGCATGAGTTGCGCAATCCGCTGAACGCGATGCTCGGCTGGGCCACCGTGCTCAAGCGCAAGAACGTGACGCCGGCCATGCTCGAGCAGGGCCTGGACGCCATCGAACGCAACTCGCGCGTGCAGAGCCATCTCATCGAGGACCTGCTGGATTTCGCAGGCATCCGTTTCGGCAAGATGCGTATCGAAGTGGACGCGATTCCGCCGGCACGTGCGGTCGAAGCCGCGGTGGAAGTGGTGAGCCCGCAGGCGAAGAAGAAAGGCGTCCGCATCGTCTCGCAGGTCGACGACGACGAAGCGTACGTTTTGGCGGACGACTCGAGGCTCCAGCAGGTGGTCTGGAACCTGCTATCGAACGCCATCAAGTTCACACCGTCCGGGGGGCGCATCGACGTCATCGGACGCATCCACGGCAGCCAATACGAAATCGCCGTCACCGACAGCGGCAGCGGCATCAGCCCCGAGTTCCTGCCGCAGATCTTCGAGCGCTTCAGCCAGCAGGAATCCGGTGCCGGCAAGAGCTTTGCGGGCCTGGGCATCGGACTGACCATCGTCAAGCACCTCGTCGACATCCACCACGGCACCATCGAGGTGGAGAGCGCGGGTGTCGGCAAGGGCGCAACGTTCCGTGTGCGTCTGCCGCTCACTGACAAGCGTCCCAACGAAGTCCCTGCCGACCAGGCCACCCGACTGCGCAAGGCTCGCGTGCTCGTGGTGGAAGACGACGCGGATGCACGCGCGCTGATCGCCCGTATCCTGACGGATGCGGGCGCGCAGGTGAGCGAGGTCGGGAGCGCCGAGGCCGCCATGAACCAGATCAGGACCGCGACCCCCGACGTGCTGGTGAGCGACATCGGCATGCCGCAGCTCGACGGATACCAGTTGATTCGCAACGTGCGCGCCGCGGGTTTCGACAGCGAGCGGCTTCCGGCCGTTGCGCTCACGGCATTTTCGCGCGTGCAGGATCGGGCGGACGCACTCGCCGCCGGATTCCAGGTGCATCAGGCCAAACCGGTGAAGGCGGAAGCGCTGATCTCGGCCGTGGCCAATCTACTGCGGGCGCACTAGTCGCGTCACCAGGTACACCGCGAAGGTGCCGAGCCAGTGACCGCCTTCATAGTGCTCGCCGGTCACCTGTGGCAGCGCGGCTTCGCGATGGCGACTGGCTGCATCCAGCAGCGCCGGGACACGGCGGTCCGAAGGCGCGAGACCCGAGGCGATCCCTTCTAGCATCCATGCGCGGCTCAGGTTCAGACCATCGAGGTGCGCGAGCTTGGGGTCGGACCGATTCGTCACGATCGCGGGTCGCAGCCAATCGACGCCCGTGCTTTTCGGAATCGCCGGCAGGAAGGTCGTCAGCCATTTCGTGTAGGCCGCGCGATCGAGCACGCGGCGCATGAAGTCGGCTTCCGCCAGGCACGGTGAGAGGAAGTCCTGCCCCGACGGTTCGTAGCTCAATGGACAGTTCTTGTCAGCCGCATAGAAGCGCTGGGCGGCATCCGCGAGCAGCGAGCGCATCTCCGTATCTCCCGCGACTCCCGCCCAGTCCCAGATCAGGCCGAACGAAAACGCGGTCTGGTCATGCTCGCCCTCTCGTATCGGGTAGGTCAGGTCCGGCAGCCAGCGCTTGATGCGCGCGGCCGCTTCCGTTTCGAGCGGCGCGAGAGTGCGCGCCCACTCCTGCGCTTGCGGATCGTTCCACGAGCGCAACTCGGCCGCGAGCTGCAGCAGCCACGCGAGTCCGTACGGCCGCTCGAACGACGCGCGACCTGCTGTCTTCAGATAGGTCACCTCACCCGCGACGTTCGCCGGCGTCAGGCTGCGCGCGAGCTCCGCGCGCGACGCGGCTGCGAACGCGGCCTCCGGAAACTGGCGCACGAGCCGTGCGAGCAGCCAGTGGCCATGCACCGCGGAGTGCCAGTCGTAGCAGCCGTGAAAGGCAGGAAACAGTTCGCGCGGCGGATGTACGTCGGCATCGCTCGCCAAGGTGTGCGCGATCTTGTTGGGGTATTCCTGGTGCACGCACTTGAGCGCAAGCGCCGCGAATCGTCCCGCGGCCGCGGCGTCGATCGAGTCCGGCGGCGCGGCGGGATGAGCCGGCGTGGCCGCAACGAGCACCCCGGATAACAAGGCCATCGGCAGGAGTGTCTTCATGAGGAATGCTCCGCGGCTGCGATTTTCGGACCGCTCGCAAACGAGCGCGTTTCCCAGATGGCGACCGTGATCAACACGACCGTGGTGGCGGCACCCAGCGCGAGCGGCGTCATCCACATCGAGAAGGGCGCGATCAATACGAGCAGTCCGAGTCCGACGAGATGCGAGAGCGGATAATTCTTCGCGCTCGCACGCTTGAAGAACAGGTTGCCGACGAGATACAGGATCGGCCCGCCTAACAAGGCGAGCGCCGCCGGGAACTCCATGTGTCCACCCGGGTGCGCAATCGTGATTTCGTCGGCGACCGCGCAGACCACGATGCCCGCCACGATGGGGATGTGGACATAGGTGTAGACGGCTCGCGCGAAACGACCGGGATCCCTGGAACCCGCGATCTCGCGGCTGCCGCGCTCCGCTCCGATGTTGAAATAGATCCACCACATCGCCACCGAACCCATGAATGCCACCGCGAACGCGCAGATCGCAGCCGGCGTCGCCGGCAGCGACGCCGCTGTCGCCCCTGTCACGAGGATGGACTCGCCAAGCGCGATGATGACGAACAGCGCGCAGCGCTCCGCCATGTGCGCCCCGTCCACCTTCCAGTCGGCCGTGCTCGAGCGCCCCAGTCCCGGTACGAAGTAGCCGATGAATGGCCCGCCGATTTCGAGCACGAGCGCGAATACCCAGGCTGCCACGCGTTCCGTGCCACTCGCGAGACCCCCGGCGATCCAGAACACCGCCGACACCGCAAGCCAGGCCGTGATGCGCTGGAAGTTGAGATGGTTGACCGGATCGTGGCCGCGCGTGGCGTAGAGCATGAACAAGGACCGCGTGACCTGGATGAACGAGTACGCGACGGCGAACAGCAGCCCCTCGTGGCCGAAGGCGTTCGGAATGGCCGCCGACATCAGGAGTCCCGCGAACATCAGCAGGAACATGAGCGTGCGCACGGACGGCTTGTCCGGATCGATCCAGTTGGTGAACCAGCAGGTGTACATCCACACCCACCAGACGGCGAGCAGCAGGAACCCGGTACCCAGCGCCCCGCCGAGCGTCATGTGCGCCACGAGCGTATGCGACAGCTGCGTCACCGCGAACACGAACACCAGGTCGAAGAAGAGCTCCACGAAAGTGACGCGCGCGTGCGAGTCACGCGAGCGCAGCAAGGTATGTTTTTTGCCCGTCATGGCGCGCGAGTCTGCCAGAATTGGCGCGCGAACCATGGACAGCCTCAAGCACATCGGCCGGCGGCGTTTCGTACAGGGATTGGCCGGCGGCGCACTGTTGCTCGCGCACGGCCGCGGCCGTGCGCTGGCCGCTGACGGCGCGCGCGCGGAGCTCACCGGCCCCGACTTCCATCTCACCATCGACGAACTGCCCGTGAACTACACGGGCGCCGCGCGGCGCGCCGTCGCCGTCAATGGCCAGGTACCCGCGCCTCTCCTGCGCATTCGCCAGGGCGACATGGTGACCATTCGCGTCACTAACAACCTTCGCGAGCGCACGTCCATTCACTGGCACGGCATCGTCCTGCCGGCCGACATGGACGGCGTCCCGGGGCTCTCGTTCGACGGCATCGCCCCGGGCACCACGTTCACCTACCGCTTCAAGGTGAACCAGTCCGGCACCTACTGGTATCACTCGCACTCGCGATTCCAGGAGCAGATCGGGTTGTACGGACCGATCGTGGTGGAACGCCGCGACGGCGAACGCCACGCCGCCGAACGCGAGCACACGCTGCTGCTGTCGGACTGGACCGATCACGATCCGGAACACATCTACGCCACGCTCAAACGGCAGAGCGACTACTACAACTACGGCAAGCGCACCGTGGCTGACTTCCTCGCCGACGTGCGCGAGAAAGGTTTCTCGGCCACCGCCGCCGAACGACGCGCCTGGGCTTCCATGCGCATGGATCCCAGCGATCTCGCCGACGTGAGCGGTTATGCCTACACCTATCTATTGAACGGCAACACGCCGGCTGCCAACTGGACCGGCCTCTTCAGGCCTGGCGAGCGCGTGCGCCTGCGTCTCATCAACGGCTCGTCGATGAGCTTCTTCGATGTGCGCATCCCGGGGCTGAAGCTGACCGTGGTCGCCACCGACGGACAGGACGTCGAACCCGTCACCGTCGATGAACTGCGCATCGGCACGGCCGAGGTCTACGACGTCATCGTGACGCCGGGCGATGCCGCGTACACCCTGTTTGCGCAGGCCATGGATCGCTCGGGCTACGCGCGCGGCACGCTCGCGCCGCGTGCCGGCATGTCCGCGGAGGTGCCCGTGCTCGATGCTCGAGCGCTCCTCACCATGAACGACATGGGCATGAACCACGCCGGCATGGATCACAGCCGGATGGATCACTCGGCGATGCCAAAAGTGCTCCACGCCCCTGCCGAGGCGGGGCCGATCGTCGACATGCGCGCCGACATGCCCAACACCCGTCTCGACAATCCCGGCGTGGGCCTGCGTGACAACGGTCGCCGCGTGCTCACGTATGCGGATCTCGCGACGATTGGCGGCCCGATCGACGAGCGTCACGCCGCGCGCGAGATCGAACTGCATCTCACCGGTCACATGGAACGCTACATCTGGTCGTTCAACGGCCAGAAGTTTTCGGACGCGAAGCCCTTGCGCTTCGTCCACAACGAGCGGCTGCGCATCGCGCTGGTGAACGACACCATGATGACGCATCCCATCCACCTGCACGGCATGTGGAGCGAACTCGTGGATGCGCACGGCAACTTCCTGGTGCGCAAACACACGGTGTCGGTGCAGCCCGGCCAGCGGCTCGCCTATGAAGTCACCGCCGACGCGCTTGGGAGATGGGCCTACCACTGCCACCTGCTCTATCACATGGAGGCGGGCATGTTCCGCGAGGTGGTGGTGGCATGAAGCGCGCCCTTCTCGCCACGCTGCTCTTCGCGCGAACGGCCATCGCACAGACCGAACACGTTCCGCCCGATCCGCCACAGACGCATGTCCACGACATGAACTACGCGGAGATGGTGGAGATGATGGGCATGGACGACCGCGCGCGCTTCGGCAAGGTGATGCTGGACCGCCTCGAGTGGCGCGATGCCGATGAGTCCACTTATGAATGGGAGGCCGCGGCCTGGTACGGCGGCGACTTCAACAAGGTGTGGCTTGCGACAGAAGGCGAACACGTCGACGGTACGACCGGCGATGCGCGCGTGGAACTGCTCTGGGACCGAATCCTCACCGCGTGGTGGAGCACGCGCCTCGGCGCGCGCGAGGATTTCGGTGAAGGCCCGACACGGGGCTGGCTGGCTTTCGGCGTCGCAGGCCTTGCGCCGGGATTCTTCGAGCTCGAGGCGATGGGCTTCGTCGGTGACGGCGGGCGCACGGCGATCCGGTTATCAGGCGACTACGACCTCCTGATCACGCAACGCCTGGTCCTGCAGCCCGAAGCCGAACTGAACTTCTACGGCCGGGACGATCCCGAGCGGCTGATCGGTGCCGGCCTATCCGATCTCGAGATTGGCTTGCGATTGCGCTACGAGATCCGGCGGGAGTTCGCGCCGTACCTCGGCGTGAGCTGGTCGAAGCGCTTCGGCGACAGCGCGGATCTGGCGGAGGCCGCCGGCCACGATGCTGACGAAGTGTTGATCGTGGCGGGCCTGCGCGCCTGGTTCTGACTCGCCTTGGCACGATTGGCGTGGATGATTTCCACCGTCTGAGGCGAGGCCGGAAGCGCCAGCATCTCCGCCTTGGTCACATGCACTTCGATCGGCGGCGTCGCCGCTTGCGGCGTCACGACGAGCGCAGGCGCCGCGGCCGCGGCGGCGGCATCGGCGGGCGTCGTCGCAACCGAGGCGAGTGGAACCACAACCTCATTGCCACGCATCTGCATGCGGCCGATGGATTCGCGCGTGCGTGCGTCGAGCTCTCCCGTCTCCTCGATGCCATTTTCCTTCTGGAACTGGCGTACGCGATCGGTGAATTCGACGGTGGGCTTCTCGGCGCCGTCCGCGCCGTGCACGGGATGCGTCACGCCCAACACGCGACCGGCTGCGACCTGAGAGAGCACGCGCAGGAGGCGTGCCTGCTCAGGCTTTGCATACTGCAGGCGATCGGCAGCGATGCCGTAGTTCACCTGCGCGGCCAGGAGATCGCCGGTCGACGATGCGTCGTCGCCCCGCTTCATGAACTGCAAGGTGGCGAGCGTGCTCAACAGCATGAACTCGACGCGCGGCTGGCACTCCTGCGGCGGTCCGAGGTGGAACGCCTCGACCGTAGGCGCTGCCTGGAACCGCTCGCCGGGTTCGCAAGGCTTGTCCATGGCCACTTCACCGCTGCCAGGCACCCGCGCATAGAGGCTCGGCGGGTTCTGGCCGTCGAGCTTGTGGATGGTGGCCTCGATGCCGCCGCCACCTTCGCGAATGACCAGAAATTCCAGTGGAGCCACTGCCCTTTCTTCGACCGCCGGCTGACCTTCCGCGGCCGCCCGCCGGTCTCCGCAAGCCACGAGCGCCAGCCCGAGGAGCAGCCCACACATGCTGAATACGCCTGCCGTGAAGCGCCGCCACAGTCCCATGCGTGAATCTCACTACCCCGGGCCGGGAAATGCGCACGAGCCCGTGAGCGTCCGGCCGAAACTGTGAACAATTTCTTCGGGTGGTTGTTCCTAAAGGAGACCATGCAAGGGGCGTTCCCGATTGTTAGTGACGTCCATACGCCTTTCGTCATGCATCGATGCGCAGCGTTAGACGCGTGACAGTTCGAAAATTGCGTTACGCTCCACAGCGCCGAAGATTACGAAGAATTAATCTCGCGCTCAGGGTCTCGGGGGAAGCACTTGAACTCAGTCAGCACTGTTGTTCCGACAGCAACAAGTGGCACAACCACCACTGTCATCAGGCATCCGCCCGGACCCAAAGGGCTTCCAGTAATCGGTTGCCTGCTCCCCTTCCTCAAGAATCCCATGGAAGCCGTCACGGACGTCGCGCGCCGCCATGGCGGTCTCGCGCGAATCCCCATTCGTGGCAAGTACCTGTACCTGCTCTCGGATCCCGAGATGCTGAAGGAGATGCTGATCACGCATCGCCAGAAGTACATGAAGAACATCCGCTACCGGCACATCCAGTCGCTGCTCGGCCAGGGGCTTCTGCTTTCGGAGGCCGCCGAGTGGCGCCGCCAGCGCGTGATCACGCAGCCTGCGTTCAAGCCCGAAGCGATCGACAATTCCGTCGCGTGGATGGGCCCGCATGTCGACCATTTCCTGAATCGCTGGGAGGGCTTCGCCGATCGCGGCGAGACCTTCGACGTCGAGCCCGACTTCAACCGGCTCGCGCAGCTGCTGTCGGGTCGTTATCTCCTGGGCGAACCGTTCGCCGACATCGCGGAGGAATTCTGCGAAGTGGCCGCGGCGGTGAAGAAGCATTGGCCGCAGGCGCCGCGCAATATCGTCAGCGCCTTCATTCCTCACTCGAAAGAGAAGATCGCGCGATTCGATGCGGCCATCGCCGCGCTCGACAACTGCATCCTCGGGTTCGTGAAGCGCCATCGCGCCACGGACTTCGAAGACTGCGCCGTGCTCAGGCGCATCGTCATGACCAGCCGCGCCGAAGGCACTGAATACGACGACAAGTCTCTGCGCGACCAGATTTCGACTCTCTTCTTTGCTGGCCACGAAACATCAGCCACGGGGCTGTGCTGGATCCACTGGGCGCTGTCCCGTCATCCGCAATTCCGCGCGAAGATGCGCGACGAAGTGGTCTCGCTGCTCGGCGACCGTATCGCGACGGCGGAAGATCTCCACAAGCTGGCGTACACCGGCCAGGTCATCGACGAGTCGCTGCGCCTGCATTCGCCGATCCACTCCATCTCGCGCGTGGCGATGGAAGACAACACCGTTGGCGGCTACCACATCCCGAAAGGCACCACGGTCGCCATTTCGATGTACGCCATCCACCGCCAGGCGCACCTCTACCCGGATCCCGAAAGGTTCGATCCCACGCGCTTCACGCCCGAGAACGTGGCCGCGCGCCACCGCTTCGCCTACCTGCCCTTCGCGGCCGGTCATCGCAATTGCATCGGCGCCGGCCAGGCGCTGGTGGAGCTCAAGCTCATCGTGGCGCGCATCGCGCAGCGCTTCGAGCTCGAACTCGCACCCGGTCAACGTGTCGAGCCGGCGCCAGGCACCACGATGTTCCCGCGCTATGGCATGAAGATGAAGATCCGCCACGCGAAGGCGACGCATTGAACGCGCCCGCCGATTCGCGCAGCGAACAGGCGCGCCAGTTCTACAACGCGGCTGCGACCACCTCCACCGGATTCTCGTTCATGAACTACGGGTTCGCGCCGCTCGGCGTCGAGCTCGCTTCATCGACCGAGCCCGAGAAATACTGCCTGCAGCTCTATCGGCACCTGATCGGCAGCACGCCGTTGGCGGGCAAGCGTGTCGTCGAGGTCAGCAGTGGCCGGGGCGGCGGTGCGGCGCATGTGGCCATCAGCTACCAACCCGCGAGCTACACCGGCGTCGACATCAGCGAGAAAAATCTCACGCTGGCTGCCGGCCGGTTTGGCAACCTCGGCAACCTGCGTTTCCAGCAAGGCAATGCCGAGGCGCTGCCGCTGGATGATGGCAGTTGCGATGTGGTGCTGAACGTCGAGGCCTCGCACCTCTACGACAACCCCGGCAAGTTCTTCGAAGAAGCACGGCGAGTCCTGGCGCCGGGCGGTGTGTTCCTCCACGTGGACCTCGCTTGGAAGGACAAGGATCCGCCGGCGATGATCGCCGCCGCCGGCTTCAAGGTCGCGGCCGTCGAAGACATCACGCGCAAT
>Ga0315912_10004252_pt1 | contig 13655 bp, 9 predicted proteins | sample VfabasoilMG_FD_204469 | JGI IMG/M metagenome (GOLD analysis project Ga0315912, IMG submission 204469) | Garden soil microbial communities collected in Santa Monica, California, United States - V. faba soil | ecosystem: Environmental > Terrestrial > Soil > Garden | place: USA: California... | reverse complement strand
GCGTGCCGAGAGCGAAATGACAGAGTCGTAGCGACTGCCCGGAGGATGGCCAGCCGCATGGTGCTTTTTATGGGCCGAAGAATACAGAATCGGGATTCTTCGTCAAGCGCGAAAAATGCCGCAGTCGGGCAAGCTACTCGAGTGCGTGCTTGAGCGACAAAGGACCGCTGTCGCCGGGCAGAAGCTCGACGAGGCGGTCTGCGTAGAGTCGTGCTGCGTCTAGGTCGCCGCGGTCACGCGCGAACGTCGCGAGCGCCAACAACGTGGACGGATGTCCGGGAAAGCGCTCGTGCGCGCGCGTGAGCAGCTCGACCGCTCGTTCGCCGTCGCCGCTGTCGTTGACTGCAATCGCGCGCACATAGCTGTAGTAAGGATCGTCAGCGCCGGTGTCGGCGGCGCGCTCGAAGTGCGCCAGCGCCTCGGCCCGCTGCCCATTGCGCACTAGCGCGAAGCCGAGCGCGAGCTCTATGGCGGGGGCATCGGGGTTCGCGGCGAGCCCCTCGCGCAGCACGAGCTCGGACTCCCGCGCGCGCCCCGTCTGACGATAGAGATCCGCGAGGTTGACGTACAGCGCCGGATAGATTGGATGTCGCGCAATGGCTTCGCGGTAGAGCCGCTCGCCGGTGGCAGCGTCGCCGCGTTCCACCGCGAGCGCCGCCGACCCTAAGAGACCCTCGGGCCGGTCGGCGTTGAAGGCTTGCGCCGCGAGAAACTCTTCGAGCGCCGCATCGAGGTCGGCCCGGCGCTGCTGGCTCAGCGCGGCGCGTGCAGGCACCAGATTTCGCGCCGCGGCGATTCGAAGCGCTAGGCGGTCATCATCGAGATAGGGTTGTAGCAGTTCGACGAGGCGCTCCGGCGGCAGGCCCACCGTCGCGTCGATAGCCGCGAGTGCCAGCAGCGGCTCGCTGCGCGCGAGGCTCGCCGCGAGCACGGCCGTATCGGACTGCGCGCGCCGCGAGGCAAGTAAACTCAGCGCCGTAGCGCGCACGATCTCCGGCGCGTCAGCATTACGGAGCAGGTCGAGCAGGCGAGTGCGCGCGTCCGCAGTCCAGCGCCGCCCCGCACCGAGCGCCTCGCCGTAGTGCGGCTCGGTCGAGCGCCCGCCGGGATGCCATTCGGCAACGCGCGCAGCGGCCCATTCGCTGGTCTGGTCGGTGTGGCAGTCGTTACATGCGTTCGGGGTCGCCAGCACCGCCGAAAGATCGGGACGCGGCACGCGAAAGCTGTGGTCGCGGCGCGCATCGACCACCATGTAGGTTGCCGCGCGCATGTGGCACGACACGCACGCCGCTCCGGCCGTGCCGGCCTGATGACGATGATGCTCGACGCGGTCGTACTCGCTCGGGAGGTGGCACTGCGCACACACGGCGTTGCCCTCCGCACGGAGCTTCGCGCTATGCGGCTCATGGCAATCGCTGCAGGTCACGCCGACGGCCGCCATGCGACTTTGTAAAAACGAACCGAGCTCGTAGACCTCGCCCTCGATCTGACCGTCCGCATGGTAAAGGCCTGGCTCCAGTAGGGCCGGTCGGTAGCTGTCGAGCAGGGGCTGGCCAGCTACATGTCCGTCGCGAAGCTGCGAGCGGCTCGAGTGGCACTGGCCGCAGACCTCGCTCTCCGCCGACGGACGGCCCGCGGGCACACGCGAAGCAATCGTTCGGCCGGCCTCGAAGAGCCAGCGCCGCTCCGTCACGCCGAGAGCCGGGGTCGCAACCGCGGGGTCTTCGGCGTGCTGTGACCCCGGCCCATGGCACGCCTCGCAGTCGACGTCGATACGGTCGAAACGTGTGGCATAGCCGTCAGCCGCGGGATCGTAACCCTTGACCAGGTTCGTCGAATGGCAGTCTGCACACATCGAATTCCAGCGCTGAAAGGCTCCGGTCCAGTGCAGCGGGTCGCCGCCATCGACCGTGCTATCGGGATACAGGTGAAACCAGCGCTGTCCGCCGTCCGCCGCCGGCCGCGAGTCCCACGCGATGCCGAGCGCTTGCACGCGGCCATCGCCTTGCTCGATCAGATACTGCTGCAGCGGCTCGACGCCGAACGTCCAGCGAACCGCGAATTCGGCCGATTTCCCGTCCGCGCCATCGGTGGTCACGAAGAAGCCGTTGTCGCGCCGAGTGAAGCGCGTCGTGACATCGCCGTAGCGGAATTCGACGTCGCCGAAATCGCCGCGAACGGTCGAGGCGGAGGCGGGCTGCATGGCAAGGTCGTGATGAGAGCCGCGCCACAGCGCGGCCTCCGCCGCGTGACAGGCTGCACAGACGTCGCCGCCGACGAAGTGTTGCGGTGACGTCTCGGTCGGAACCTCGCGCCCCGGGCGCGCATCGACCGCGCCGTCGGCGATAGGGCCCGTATCGCGCCCGCAAGCGGCTAGGACGAGCGCGGCGGCCAGCCATGTCCATCGGGCAGAGCTGCCCGCGTCATGAGGCACTTCGGGCGCTCCCAACATTCGCGTATGCATCCACCGAGGTACGTGCGCGCGGCGCAGTATAGCGCGCGGTCGTCAGCGCACCGCTGCGCTATTCGCTACGCGGCGATCGTGAAGCGGCGGCTCAGCGCGGCGAAGCGCCTTGGGTCTTTCGGTGTTTTTCCGCTCTTTTCGTTCGGCTTCATGACTTTCGCAGTTGCGCGGCGCTACATCGCTGTCACTTCTGGCCGACCGTCGCGTGCGCGGCGCCGTGCAAAGCGAGAGCGGTATGCGGAACATGATGGCGTGCGGTGTAGCAGTCGCTGCGGCCTTGGCTGCGGCAATGAGCAGCGTCGCACAGCCGCTCGTCGGGCGCGGTGCGCCCCTGCCGCCGCGCGCAGAATCGATAATCGGGCCCGACGGCAAAGGCATGGGATTCGGACCGGGCCTTCCCGACAACGCCGTGCCGATTCTTGCCGCCAAAGACGGCGAAGCGCCGCCGGGCGTGACCCCGCTGCCGCACGACATCTTTACAACCAAGGACTTTTACAAAGACCGTTCGCTATGGACGGACGCGCGCTACTTTCGCTGCAATTCACCGATCGGGCTCGAGGCGCAGTGGGGCGCAACGGAGGCTCCGACGATCGGCGAGAACCCGCCGGCAACGGCGGCTTGGGGATATTGCGACCGCGATTATCCTCGCAAAGACATCGTGAGCCCTTATCCGTTCAAGACGGCGAAGGAGCACTACGAAGCCATGCTGGCCGATGCCGCTGCGCGCGGTGGGCCGACCGCCTACGATCAGGCTACGCTCCCGAACTGGAACGGCACGTATTCGCGCGATGCGAGCAAGCTCGCGACTTGGTATCACGGCAACGTGACGCAGATCCCCACGTACCTCAGCTTGCTGACTCCCGAGTATCAGACGCGCTTCGTGCAGCAGATGTACCACTACGCCGTGACGAACGCGCCGCAATGGCCGGCGTCGTACTGCCAACCCGAAGGGTTCATGCGGCGATTCGCGCAGTATTCGGGGTTTTCGCCGTCGGTGATGATGACGCCCGATCTCGTGCAGATCCTCAACGCGACGGCGGCGAACTTCATCACGCACGTGCAGATCGGGCGGCGCTTCGATGAGAGCGACGCGGTGCCGCGGCTCGGCCCGGCGGTCCCGCGCTGGTACGGCGAGACGATCGGTTTCTGGGACGGCGACGCGCTGGTCACGTGGACATCGAACATCCAGGGCTGGTTTGCGCATGGTGCGTTCGAGTACAGCAGCAAGTTGCAGACCATCGAGGTCTATACGCCGCGCATAAACGAACGCGGCGAGCATGCCGGCATCCTGCACGAAACGACGCTGTATGATCCCGAGGCCCTCGTGGAGCCGGTGCGCATCGTGCACTCCTGGAACAAAACGGGTCGGCTCAACGAAGGCAACCCGTACGTCTACATCGAGTGTCTGCAGTACAACTATCCGGTGAACGGATTCACGACGCCGATCCCTCCGGGAACGACGATCGAGTACACAGTGCCTGACATCTACGGACGGCCTTGGGCGCGCATCTGGGAGCGTTATCACGAGACGGGCATGGATCCGCCGCAACCCCAAGCCTTGTTCGGCTTCGACTGAGGAGCGCCATCGAATGACAAACCGTTGGCTCATGAGCGTGCTTGGTGCGGCAGCCGTCGTGGTCGTCGTCGCGATCGGCGCGCGTGCGGCCCACGCGCATCACTCGTTCGCGATGTACGACGAAAAGAAGGTCTACGTTTTTACCGGTGTCGTGACGCGCATTAGCCCCGACGCAAACCATCTCCAGATATTTTTTTCGCCACTCGACGACGCTCGCAAAGCGGTCGTGCGCGACGCAGCCGGGCAGCCCGTCCTTTGGGGCGTCGAGCTTCGTGCCGCCGGCCAGGTCGCGCGGGAGGGCGTGACGGTGGATACGTTTCCTCCCGGCACCATTTTCAGCATCGGCTTGCATCCATTGCGCAACGGCCTGCCGGCCGGCGGCCGCGGCAAGTCTGGCCTCTTCAAATGCCCGCCGCGAACCCCTCCCGCGCCTGGTATGCATTGCGACAGCGTGGCCGGATCGACTTCACACGGGGACGCCGCGTTGCCGCAACCGACCGATGAGTGGAAGCCTTGAAAGCGATCCGGAATTTTCCGTGCGGCGCTGAATTACCGCGCTTCGCGGCGTCAGCGCACGACTCGCGATAACAATGGCCGGCGATCGGACGGCTCGGCTGCAGCCATGCCCGCCGCCCAGTCGACGATTACCGTGATTGGCCGATCGCTGGCTTCCTCTTCGACGGAGCTGTCGAGCAGGAACTTCGAGCCGTCGGCCGCCGCTGCATAAAGGTCGCGCGCATCGGCCGGATTGCCGGCCACCGCGGAGCGAAACAGTGGCTCCGGCGCGCCGAATGTCATGCCCGCGCTCACGTCGACCGGTACCGCAGTGACCGCGCGGTCCGCAGAAAGATAGAACAGCTCGCGCTGATCGACGCGCCATTGCGGCTGCCCACCACCGCCGCTCGACACGCGCCGCTTGTCGCCGAGCCCAGGATAGCGCTGCACGTAGACTTCGAGTGCGCCCGATTCGTCGGACGCATAGGCGATCCACCTGCCGTCCGGGGAGATGCGCGCCTGCATCTCGTTGGCCGGCGTCGCCAGCAACGGACGGGCGCTGCCGTCGTCCGCTCGCGCAATCCACAGATCGAAGCTGGCGGTTCCGTCGATGCGCGTGTAGACGAACTCTTCGCCATTCGGCGACCAGTCACCCAGCAACTTGATCGAGTCGTCACTGATCAACAGCTGCGGGGGGTCGCTGCCCTCGACGCTGCGGACGAGCAAGTCGAAGCCGTCCCGTGCCGTGAACGCGATGCGGCTTCCGTCGGGCGCCCACAGCGGTGCAATGGCGTCGGTCTCGAGCCGCGCGACTTCGGCGCGTGTGAGGTTCGCGAGCCAGAGCCCGGGATTATTCGTCACCGCGCTCGTTGCGATGAGCGACGTCTGGTCTGGCGAGATACGCGGATTGAAGAGCGTCGTCGGCAGCGGCAACGCGCCGACATTCTGTCCTGCACGGTCGAACCATGCCAGGTTTTGCTTTCTTGCGCCGTGCTGGAACGCAAGCAGATCGCCGGCCGCCGACATCACGTTATCGGCGCCGAGCAATGGCGGCGACACATCGCGCGCCACTACGCTGGCGCGACCGGTGAGCTCGAGGCGCACGTCATCGATCTCTGCCGCGATCAACATATTGTTTTCGACGTAGAGCACGTGCCGAGGAGCCGCGAACGTCGCGGCCGAATCGCCGGCGAGCAGTCGGAAACTCTCGTGCGTGTCGAGATTGCCGACGTAGACGCCGCTTCGCGCGGTATCGAGACTCACGACCTGATACAAAAAGCGCCGGCCGTCGGGCAGAAACTGCGGCCACGCAAAGGCAATATCGCGGGCGTTGCGATCGAGGTTTGCCACCATCTCGATGCGCCCGTCACCGGTCGCCGGAACGGCGTAGAGGCCACTCGGCCAAAGCGCAAACAGGATCGTATCGTCGGGTCCCCACGTGCCGCCGGCGACGACGACGTCGACGTTGGCCACCGCCCGCAATGCTCGGCCTGCGACATCCACTGTCATCAGCTTGCCGTTCGCAAAGAATCCGATGCGGCGGGAGTCCGGCGACCAAAACGGCTTCGCTGCGTCCGCGGTTCCCGGAAGCCGCTCGAGCGCGTTCGATTGCAGCGAACGTACCCATAGCGCGCTACCGCCGGCGCCGTCGTCACGCGCGACGAACGCGAGATAACGGCCGTCGGGCGACAGCACGCCGCCCGAAGCGATGCTGGCGTCGGGCGGGGATGGCTGGGACAACCAGATGGAGCGAGCCGCGACGTCGCGCGAAGGCGGCGGCCAAACCCAAGTAGCCGCGAGCCCGACGACTGCTATGACCGTCGTTACGCCTGCCGAAACCCATTTCAGGCTCGCAAGCCGTCGCACCGGCAAAAGAGCTCCGGCGTCTCTCGCGGTCACCGCGACCGGCTCGCCCACCGCCGGCCCCGCGTGCGACTCGCGTGCTGGCTCTTCGGTTTGCACGACACCAATGAAGCGGTAGCCGCGCCGCGGAACCGTCTCTATGTATTTCGGATGTGCTCGCTCGTCGGCCAGCGCACGGCGCAATGCCGAAATCGCATGCGTCAAGCTGTCGTCCGTGACGACGACACCCGCCCAGATGGCATCGATCAGCTCGTTTTTCTGGATGAGGCGCTGGCGGCGCTCAATCAAATACACGAGCGCATCGAGTGCGCGTGAGGGCAGCGGCGTCGCAGCGGCGCCGCGCAACAGCTTGCGCGCAGCGACGTCGAGTGTGAACTCGTCAAACCTATAGATTCGGCCGGGCGCCGTGCGAATCGAAGCGGCGGTTTCTGAGGAGGGGATAACCACCGGCGTTCTTGGTTTTTCCGGAGTTTTCCGCAGTTTTTCGGGACTTCGGTTCGAGTCTAGCGTACGAATTCCGGTAGCGCCAACCGGCGGCGCGGCGCCTTTGCGCCCGTAAGACGGTCGGTGCCCAGGGGGTAGCTCGATGCGCAAGGTCCTCGGACTCGCTCGCGTAGCAATCGGCTGTCTGGCTTCGCTCGCCGCATGGGTTTCAGCCCAGCCGAACCCGGACTCCGTCGCCGTGGACGGCGACGACATCGGGGGCGTGGTGACGGGCCCGAACGGTCCCGAAGCCGGCGTCTGGGTCATTGCCGAGACCGAGGATCTGCCGACGAAGTTTCGCAAGATCGTGGTCACCGACGACCGCGGCCGGTACCTGCTACCCGATCTGCCGGCCGCCGATTACCTGCTGTGGGTACGCGGCTACGGGCTCGTCGATTCGCCGCGGGTGCGCTCCGCACCCGGGCGCGTCGTCGCCCTTCCTGCCGTCATTGCGCCCGACGCACGCGCCGCGGCGCAGGTCTATCCCGCGAATTACTGGTACTCGCTGATCCAGCTCCCGAACGTCGATCAGTTCCCTGGCACGGGCGTTAACGGCAATGGAATCGAGGCCGGCGTGCTGACTCAGCACCACTGGATCAATACGATCAAGACCGGCTGCAATGTCTGCCACCAGCTCGGCAATCTCGCCACGCGCGCATTTCCGCCGAGCCTCGGCAAGTTCGAATCGTCGTATGACGCGTGGGACCACCGCACGCAGGTCGGCCAAGACGGCACCTCGATGATCAGCGCGATCAATGGGCTCGGGCGTCGCCCTGTGCTGCAGATGTACGCGGATTGGACTGACCGGATCGCCGCCGGCGAGACCCCGCCGATGCCGCCGCGGCCGCAAGGCATCGAACGAAATCTCGTGCTCACGCTGTGGGAGTGGGGCGGGCCCGCGACGTTTGCGCACGACGAGCTGTCGACCGACAAGCGCAACCCGCGCGCCAACGCGAACGGACCGATCTATGCCGTCGACTGGGGTAACGACGGCTTCATCACGCTGGATCCAAACACGAACACGGTGACCGAGGTTCGAATTCCCGTCGTCGACCCGACGACTCCGCCGGGTAAACCGCAGGTCATGCCAAAGCCGTCGCCGTATTGGGGCAGCGAGCCCTATTGGTACGACCCGGCGATTACCAATCACGCGGCGCTCGACAGCAAGGGGCGCGTCTGGATGTCGTCTCGTTTCCGCCGCCCCGAGAATCAGCCGGCCTTCTGCCGCAACCATCCGTCCGCTGCGCTCGCACCGCAAGAGTCGAGCTTTCGGCAGGTGCAGTACTACGACCCCAAGACGAAGACGTTTCATCCCGTCAACATCTGCTTCGACACGCACCACGTGCAATTCGCATCCGATGCCGACGAGACGCTCTACGGCAATGGAGTGTTCAGCGGCGCAATCGGCTGGATCAACACGCGCATCCTCGACGAAACCGGAGACGAGGCGGCGGCGCAGGGTTGGTGTCTGCCGTACTACGACATCGACGGCAACGGCAAGATCGAAGCGGGCGTCGACCGCTATGTGTTCGCGCATCTCGGGCAGCCGAGCGGGCAACTCGCCGGCATGCGGATTCCGGCCGGCGTCATCTACAGCGTGATCGCACACCCGACCGATGGCACCGTCTGGGGCGCCGTGCCCGGGCCGATGCCGGGACGCATCATCCGCGTCGATCCAAAGACCTGCGTCTCCGAGGTTTACGAGCCGCCGTTCAACAACTCCGAGGTCAACGTCACCGGCTACACGCCACGCGGCATCGACGTCGATACCTACGGCGTGATTTGGACGGCGCTCGCCGGCAGCGGACATCTCGCGAGCTTCGACCGCCGCAAGTGCAGAGTGCTGACCGGACCGGCGGCCACGACGGGTCAGCATTGTCCCGAAGGGTGGACGCTGTATCGCACTCCGGGGCCAAGCTTCAAGGGCGCGACCGACGCGATTCCCGTCGATATGCACTATTACAACTTCGTCGACAAGTTCAACACACTCGGCCTCGGCCCGAATGTGCCGCTCGCGAACGGCACGAACTCGGATTCGCTGCTCGCGTTGCTACCCGACGGCCGTTGGGTAGTTCTGCGTGTGCCGTATCCGCTCGGGTTTTTCTCGCGCGGTATGGACGGCCGCATCGACGACCCGAACGGCGGCTGGAAAGGGCGAGCGCTCTACGCGGACTACGGCCAGAACGCCGTATGGCACATCGAGGGCGGCAAAGGAACGCGCAGCTCGCTCGTCAAGTTCCAGTTGCGCCCAGACCCGCTTGCGAAGTAACCGCATGGCCCGGCATTCGTCCCGTTCGTCGCGAATGCTCGTCGCGTTGCTCGGCCTTGCCGCGCTCGGCACCGCGCACGCGCAGCGCGATCTCGCGGGCCATTGGAGCCAACGGTTTCACGAGGATTTACCCGAGCGGGGAGCGGGTCCCGAGATCGGAGATTACACGGGCCTGCCCATCAACGATGCCGCACGTCTGCGCGCAGACAGCTGGGATGCGGCGAAGTGGACGATGCCGGAGCGGCAGTGTGAGCCGCACCCGGCCGATTACGGCCCACGCGGCCCCGCCGCGCTGCGCATCGGCAGCACGGTGGACCCGATCGCGCAAGACGTGATCTCGTGGGACATCACGGTCATGTGGATGCTGCCGCATCGCACGATCTACATGGACGGTCGTCCGCATCCGTCGCCGAACGCTCAGCACAGCTGGCAGGGATTTTCGACGGGGGTGTGGGAAGGCGACATGCTGAAGGTGACGACGACGCATTTGAAAGAAGGCTGGGTGCGCCGCAATGGACTGCCGCGCAGCGACAAAGCGACGCTCGTCGAGTATTTCCTTCGCAACGAAAATTATCTGACGCTCGTTACGGTCGTCATGGATCCCGTCTACCTTACGGAGCCCCTCGTGCGCACGTCCGACTGGGTTCTCGACACCGGGCTGCAGTTGAGCCCGTTCTCGTGCATTCCCGCTATCGAGATCGAGCGCCCGCGCGGCACTGTGCCCCATCACTTGCCGGGAACGAACGCGTTCCTCGAGGAATACTCGCAGCGCCATGGGTTGCCGATCGAAGCGGCACGCGGCGGCGCGCAGACGATGTACCCCGAGTACGTTCCCAAGCTAAGGCGCCTCATCGAAGGTGGAGCGCCATGATTTGCCGTGCTGCGGCGGCCTGCTCGTTAGGCGCTGTCGTACTGTTGGCGTGCGCCGCCGCCCAGCCAACGTCCGCGCAGGCGCAGCTCGAGGTTCTACCGGCGCAGGGCAACGTGCTCATGATCGCCGGGCCCGGCGGCAATACCGCTGTGCAGATCGGCCACGAGGCCGTCGTCGTCGTCGACACGCAGACAGCCGCAGTAAGCGACCAGCTGCTCGCGGCGATCGCCAAGCTCAGCTCGAAGCCGATTCGGCACATCATCAACACGAGCGTCGACGCTGGGCACACGGGCGGCAACGAGGCAGTGTCGCGCGCAGGCAAGTACGTTCGCCTCATCGACACGCTCGATCCGCGCGGCTCGCGCAGCGACGCGGCGATCATCGCGCACGTCAATGTGCTCGGGCGCATGAGCTCGCCCACAGGGACCGACGCGCCGGCCGCGGCCGGAGCCTGGCCGAGCGACACGTATTTCACCGACGATTGGGCGTTGTTCGTCAACGGCGAAGCTTTGCAGCTCATTCACGTTCCGAACGCGCACACCGACGGCGACACCATCGTGTTCTTCCGCCGTTCCGACGTCATCGCCACGGGCGACATCTATGACACGTCGCGCTATCCGCGCTTCGACTCGGAGAAAGGCGGCAGCGTCGCCGGGGTCATCGAAGGCTTGAATCGCATCCTCGACATTGCGATTCCGGGCGAAAACCAGGAGGGAGGAACGGTCGTGATCCCCGGGCATGGGCGGCTCAGCGACGAAACCGAAGTCGCGAACTACCGCGACATGCTCACGATCGTGCGCGATCGCATTGCCGCGATGATCGGAGCCGGCATGACGCTCGAGCAAGTGCAGAGAGCGAAGCCGACGAGCGATTACGACGGGGTCTACGACGAGCCGAACGGCTGGACCGCTGCGATGTTCGTCGCAGCGGTGTACCGCGATCTCAGGGCGGAGAGCCGATGAGTCGCGAGCTCGGCAAAGCGCGCGTGCGCTGCGGGCTCGCAGTGCTGCTCTGGTTTGCAAGCTTTGCCCTGAGCGTGCCGACGCTCGCTCAGCCGCCGCCCGACACGCGCAGCGCGCGGGAACGCGCGCCGGTCGACCTGACCGGTCAATGGGTGGCCGTGGTCGATGAGGATTGGCGTTGGCGCATGGTGACGCCGCCGGTAGGCGATACCTCGAGCCTGCCGCTCAACGCCCGCGCCCGCGCCGCGGCTGCGGCGTGGGATCTCGAACGTGATAAAGCGGAAGGCACTCTCTGCAAGGCATTCGCGGGACCGGGGCTCATGCGCCAACCGACGCGTATTCGCATCGACTGGGAGGATGACGACACGCTGCGGCTCGAGTTCGACGCCGGCAGGCAAGTTCGACGCTTTGAGTTCACGCCGCAGGCGCCCGGCGAGCGCGCGCTGCAGGGGTACTCCGAAGCGCAGTGGTTTCGCCAGACGCAGTCGCGCGGGGTGTTCGGTCAGCGCACGCCGCCCGAGCGCGGCTCGCTCGTCGTGCGCACGACGCAGCTCGCGGGCGGCTATCTGCGCCCGAACGGCGTGCCGTTCAGCGAGCGCACGACGATGAAGGAGTTCTTCAACACCTTCACACTTCCCGGCGATGCCGGCGCTTGGCTCATCCTAACGATGGTGGTCGACGATCCCGAGTATCTGACGACGGAGCTCGTCGTGAGCTCGCAATTCAAGAAAGAAGCGAGCCGAGCCGGGTGGAATCCGCGCCCTTGCGACATCGCACCGCCGCTCCGCGCCCCGGCGCCGACCCCCGCGGACCCGTTTGCCGCGGCGGCCGCTCGACCCTAGCCAGCATCCGACCACGGCAGGCCTGAAACGGTACTGCCGTTCAAGGGTCTTGCGCATCGGGCGCGAGTCGAGGATTCTCTTGCGCCGCAATTCGATCTGTAGGCGACCCGATTTCGATGACTGATTTGCCCGTCCTCATCGCCGGTGGTGGAATCGGCGGACTCAGCGTCGCCCTAACACTGCAGCAGATCGGCGTGCCGTCCCTCGTGCTCGAGGCCGTCGGCGAGCTGAAGCCTTTCGGCGTAGGGATCAATCTCCAGCCCAACGCGGTCCGCGAGCTCTACGAGCTCGGCATCGGCCCGGACCGGTTGGACGCCATCGGGCTGCCGGCGCGCGAGTGGGCGCTCGTGGGCCTGAACGGCAAAGACGTCTACTCCGAGCCTCGCGGCCTACTCGCCGGTTATAGATGGCCGCAGTACGCCGTGCATCGCGGTCTCTTGCAGATGCTGCTCCACGATACGGCGGTCGAGCGCCTCGGCTCCGCGGCCGTGCTCACTGGACATCGCGTCGTCGGATATCGCAACGAGGCCGATCACGTCGCGGTGGTCGTTCGCACTCGCAGCGGAACGAACACGGAGCTGCGCGCCAAGCTCTTGATCGGCGCCGACGGGCTGCACTCGGCCGTCAGGGCGCAGATGCATCCGACGCAGCCGCCGATCCATTGGGGCGGCGCGATCATGTGGCGCGGCATGACCCCGGGTATGCCGATTCGCAGCGGTGCGTCGTTCGTCGGTCTCGGCACGCACCGCCATCGCGTCGTCTTCTATCCGATCTCGCCACCCGACCCGGCAACGGGCCTCGCGACGATCAACTGGATCGCCGAGATCACGGTCGACAACTCGCAGGGCCTGCGCGACGGGGACTGGAACAAGAGGGTCCCGATCGACTCCTTCATCCATCACTTCGACGGGTGGAAATACGATTGGCTCGACGTGCCCGCGATGCTGCGCGGTGCCGAAGAAGTGTTCGAGTATCCGATGATCGATCGTGATCCAGTGCCGACATGGGTCGACGGCCGCGTCGTGCTGCTCGGCGACGCGGCGCACGTCATGTACCCGACCGGCTCGAACGGCGCGAGCCAAGCAATCGTCGACGCGCGCGTGCTCGGCGCGGCGATGATCGAGCACGGCGTCACGATCGAGGCGCTGCAGGCTTACAACCGGAAGCTGTGCGCGGAGATCTCCTCGGTCGTGCTGCGCAACCGCGGCGCTGGTCCGTTCGGGCTGCTGAATCTGCTCGACGAGCGCTGCGGCGGCGTCTTCGACGATATCGACGCCGTCATCCCACCGCAGGAACGCGACGAGTTCATGAGCCGCTACCGCGCCGCCGCCGGTTTCGCCAAAGACCGGCTGAACGCGGCCCCGGCGACCATCGCACCCGGTGCGAAGGTCGCCGCGACCTAGGCTGCTCGCGGCTCAGGGCAGGGCTCGAGAGGCGACCTGCCAGCCCGCGTCCTTGCAGATCGCGCAATTATCGCCGACAAAGTAGCCGCGGCCTGCGGCGCTCTTGTCCCCTTGCAGCTGCCACTTGAGCCACGCGACGGCGACGACGCCGAACGGCCCGCCGTTGTCTTGGTTGTAAGTGCCGCCATGGCCGACCGCCGGGTGCACGCCGTAGAAAACCGGAATGCGCGGCGGCATGACCTCGAAATCGCGCTTGCCGTTGGCATACGCGATGTCGGACTCGCCGCCCGTCACGATGATCACGGAGCTATGTAGACCCGCGTAGATCGCTTTGTTGCGCTCGTCCTCGAACAGGCCACTGTTCCAGATGCCGACCGTCGCGACGCGTGGGTCATTCGACGCTCCGTACGACATCAAGCCGCCGCAG
>Ga0315912_10004251_pt1 | contig 13657 bp, 13 predicted proteins | sample VfabasoilMG_FD_204469 | JGI IMG/M metagenome (GOLD analysis project Ga0315912, IMG submission 204469) | Garden soil microbial communities collected in Santa Monica, California, United States - V. faba soil | ecosystem: Environmental > Terrestrial > Soil > Garden | place: USA: California... | reverse complement strand
CACGCGCACGCGCTGAACCTGCACGAGTCCGGCATGAAGGTCACCGTCGGCCTGCGCAAGGGCGGCGCCTCCTGGGACAAGGCGAAGAAGGCAGGCCTCAAGGTTGCCGAAGTCGTCGACGCGGTGAAAAGCGCCGACATCGTGATGATGCTGCTGCCCGACGAGCACATTGCCGCGGTCTACAACGAGTCGGTGGCGCCTTACCTGAAAAAGGGCGGGGCGCTCGCTTTCGCGCACGGCTTCAACGTGCACTACGGCCAGGTCACGCCGCGCAAGGACATCGACGTCTGGATGGTGGCCCCCAAGGCGCCCGGCCACACTGTGCGCTCGACCTACGTCGCGGGTGGCGGCACGCCCTGCCTCGTGGCGGTGTACCAGAACCCGTCGAAGAAGGCGCGCGACATGGCGATCAGCTATGCCTCGGCGATCGGCGGCGGCAAGGCCGGCATCATCGAGACCAATTTCAAGGAAGAGACCGAGACCGATCTCTTCGGCGAGCAGGCCGTGCTGTGCGGCGGCACCGTCGAGCTGGTGAAGGCGGGCTTCGATACGCTGGTGGAAGCCGGCTACGCGCCGGAGATGGCGTACTTCGAGTGCCTGCACGAACTGAAACTCATCGTCGACCTGATGTACGAAGGCGGCATCGGCACCATGAATTATTCGATCTCGAACAACGCCGAGTACGGCGAGTACGTGAGCGGCCCGAAAGTCATCGACGCCAGCACGCGCCAGCGCATGAAGGAAATCCTCGGCCGCATCCAGTCTGGCGACTACGCGAAGGAATTCGTTCTGGAGAACCGCGCGGGCGCGCCGACGCTGCTCTCTCGCCGCCGCCAGACCGCGGAATTGCCGATCGAGAAGGTCGGCGGGCGCCTGCGCGAAATGATGCCCTGGATCCGCAAGAATCGCCTGGTCGACCAGTCGAAAAATTGAAGGATGAAGGGGACGGCGGCGTGGCGCGATGAACTATCCGCACCCCATCATTGCTAGAGAGGGCTGGCCGTTTCTGGCGATCGCAGTCGCCGTTTCGCTGCTTGCGGATTTCTTCCTGGGGTTCTTCTGGTCGCTGCCGTTCTGGGCGATCACCGTCTTCATCCTGCAGTTCTTCCGCGACCCCTGGCGCAAGGTGCCCGACGATCCGCAGGCCGTGCTGTCGCCTGCGGATGGGCGCATCGTCTCGGTCGGCAGGGCCACGGATCCCTACCTGAACCGCGAGGCGCTGAAGATCTCGGTGTTCATGAACGTATTCAACGTGCATTCCAACCGCGCGCCGGTCGACGGCGCGGTGAAACAGCGCTGGTATCACGCCGGCTCGTTCCTCAACGCGGCGCTCGACAAGGCGTCACTGGAAAACGAGCGCAACGCCCTCTGGCTGCAGACTCGCGGTGGCGCGGACATCACCTGCGTGCAGATCGCCGGCCTGATCGCGCGCCGGATCCTGTGCTACGTGGACGCGGGCGCGACGCTCGAACGCGGGCAGCGCTACGGCTTCATCCGCTTCGGCTCGCGCGTCGACGTGTATCTGCCGCCGGACTGCGAAGTCAAGGCGGCGCTCGGGGACAAGGTGTACGCTACGGAATCGATCCTAGCCAGGCTGAAGGCCCATGGATGAGCGCGGCGACCTTGACGAGCAGCGGCAGGAGCTTGCGCCGCGCGGCATAGGGACGTTGCGCCGCCGCGGCATCTACCTGCTGCCGAACCTGTTCACCACGGCGGCGCTGTTTTCCGGTTTCTACGCGATCGTGCAGGCGATGAACGGCCGCTTCGAGACCGCCGCCATCGCCATCTTCGTCGCGATGGTGCTCGACGGCCTGGACGGCAGGGTCGCGCGCATGACGCACACGCAGAGCGAATTCGGCGCGCAGTACGACAGCCTGTCCGACATGGTGTCGTTCGGCGCCGCGCCCGCGCTGGTGATGTACGAATGGGCGCTCAGGGACATGGGCAAGCTCGGCTGGATCGCCGCCTTCGTCTACTGCGTCGGCGCCGCGCTGCGCCTGGCACGCTTCAATACCAACATCGACGTGGTCGACAAACGCTACTTCCAGGGGCTGCCCAGCCCGATGGCCGCGGCTTTCGTCGCCGGGCTGGTATGGGTGTTCGACGACCTGGGCATCGACCGGGAACTGTGGCTGAGCGTGATCGCCTGGATCTTCACGATGTATGCCGGCATCACCATGGTGAGCAACGTGCCGTTCTACAGCTTCAAGGAGGTCAACCTGAAGAAGGCCGTGCCGTTCTGGGTCCTGGCTTCATTTGCTGCGGGCCTGGCGATCATCTCCCTCAAGCCGTCGGTGGTGCTGTTCCTCATGGTCTTCGCCTACGGCGTGTCGGGCTATGTACTCTGGTTCCTCGGCAGGCGCATCCGGCCCGGCGCCTGAAGCTAGCGGTGGCGGATGTTTCGCGCCGCGGCACGGCTGGTGCTTCCAAGGCGAGGTCCAAACGGGTAGATTCGCAACAGGAGGAATGAACCTATGAGACGGAATCTGATCCTATGCCTTGCCGCTGGCTTGCTTTCGGGTTGCGAGTCGATGCCCGTGGAGCCGGCGCGCGCTACCGCGCAACTGGTCCCGACCAAGGGCAGCAAGACCTTCGGCGAAGCCACCTTCGAGCAGGTGGGTGCCAAGGTGCATGTCACCGTGTTCGTGCAGGGCCTGAAGCCCGGCCAGGAGCACGGCCTGCACATCCACGAGGTCGGCGACTGCAGTTCGGGCGACGGCATGAGCACCAAGGGCCACTTCAACCCCTATGGCAAGCCGCATGCGCATGCGGGCGCGCCCGAGCGTCACGCGGGCGATTTGCCGTCACTCAAGGCCGGCAAGAACGGGCGCGCCAAGATTGACGTGGAAATCGACGTCATCACGGTCGAGCCGGGACCGGCGAGCGTTGTCGGCCGCGGCCTCATCGTGCACGCCGATCCGGACGACTACAAGACGCAGCCCACTGGCAATGCCGGCGCACGCATCGCCTGCGGCGTGATCAAGGCCGGCTGATCATCGGCGCTTCGCCCGACAAGGCCCGCTTCGACCCGGGCCAGGAAGCGCAGCTGCTCGAGGCCATCGAGCGCTGGGTAGAGCGCGAGGTGCGGCCGCGCGTGAAGGAATACGACCACGCCGACCGCTACCCGCACGAGCTGGTCGAGCAGATGAAAGCGATGGGATTGTTTGGCGCCACGATCTCGCCGGCGTACGGCGGCCTTGGGCTGCCGGCGACGCTTTACGCCCGCATCGTGATGCACATCTCGTCGGTGTGGATGGCGCTCACCGGGATCTTCAATTCGCACCTGATGCTCGCGCTCGCCGTGGAGAAATTCGGCACCGAGGCGCAAAAGCGGCAGTGGCTGCCGCGCCTGGCGAGCGGCGAACTGCGCGGCGGATTGGCGCTCACCGAGCCCGACGCGGGCACCGACCTGCAGGGCATCCGCATGACGGCGCGCCGCGACGGCGACGCCTACGTCATCAACGGCACCAAGACCTGGATCTCGAACGGCATCGAGGGCACGTGCGTCGCGCTGCTGGTGAAGACCGACGCGGGCGCGCAGCCCCGCCACAAGGGCATGAGCCTGTTCATCGCGCCCAAGGGTCCCGGCTTCTCGGTGGGCCGCAAGCTGGAGAAGCTGGGCTACAAGTGCATCGATTCCGCCGAGCTGGTGTTCGACGATTACCGCATCCCGGCCGATCACCTGATCGGCGGGGTGGAGGGGCAGGGCTTCCGCCAGGTCACCGGCGGCCTGGAGTTGGGCCGGATCAACGTGGCCGCGCGCGGCGTCGGCATCGCCGAAGGGGCGTTGAAGCTCGCCTCGGACTACGCCCAGCTGCGCCAGACCTTCGGCAAGCCGATCGCCGAGCACCAGGCGATCCAGCTCAAGCTGGGCGAAATGGCCACCCGCGCGCGCGCCGCGCGCCTGCTGACGCTGGACGCGGCCGGCGCCTTCGACCGCGGCGAGCGCTGCGACATGGAAGCCGGGATGGCCAAGTACAGCGCCTCCGAGGCGGCGCTGGAGAACAGCATCGAATCCATGCGCATTCACGGCGCCTACGGCTACTCGAAGGAGTTCGACATCGAGCGCCTGTACCGGGACGCCCCGCTCACCTGCATCGGCGAGGGCACCAACGAGATGCAGCGCATCATCATCTCGAAGCAATGGCTCCGCAGAAACCCGCCGGGGTGAATCCGCTGGAAGGCGTCCGGGTCCTGACGCTGGAGCATTTCGGCGCCGGGCCCTACGGTTCGGCGATGCTGGCCGAACTGGGTGCCGAGGTCATCAAGGTCGAGCCGGGTCCCGATGGCGAGCCTTCGCGCCGGGTCGGGCCCTTTTTCGCAGCGCCCGGCGACAGCCTGTATTACCAGACCTGGCACGCCGACAAGAAAAGCGTGCTGCTCGACCTGAAGAGCGCCGAGGGTCGGGCCGGCTTCGAGACGCTCGTGCGCTCGGCCGATGCCGTAATGAACAACCTGCGCGGCGACCAGCCGGCGAAGCTTGGCCTGGATTACGCTGCGCTGTCGCCCCTCAACCCGAAAATCGTCTGCCTGCACATCTCGGCCTACGGCCGGGACAATGAGCGCGCTTCGCGGCCCGGGTTCGATTACCTGATGCAGGCCGAGGCGGGCCTGATGAGCCTCACGGGCGAACCGGGGGGCGCGCCGGCGCGGGCGGGCGTGGCGATCGTGGACTACATGTCGGGCGCCACCGGCGCGGTCGGGCTGCTTGCCTGCCTGCTGCGCGCGCAGAAAAGCGGCGTGGGCTGCGACGTGGACGTCTGCCTGTACGACGTGGCGCTCCACCAGCTGGGCTACTCGGCGACCTGGTACCTGAACGAGGGCTTCAATTCCACGCGCCAGCCGCGCGGCGCGCACCTGTCGCTGACGCCGACGCAGAGCTTTCCCACCGCGGATGGCTGGGTGTTCGTCGCCGCGATGAACGAGGCCTTCTGGCAGGTGCTGGTGCGCGACCTGGGCCGGCCCGAGCTCGGGGCCGACCCGCGCTTCGCGGACCTCGAGGCGCGCCTCGCCAACCGCGAGGCGCTGACCGAGACGCTCGACGCCGAATTCCGCCGCCATCCGACCGCCTATTGGATGCAGAAGCTCTCGGCGTCGTTGCCGATCGGGCCCGTTTATGACGTCGCGCAGGCGCTGGATAATCCGTTTCCGAACGCGACCGGCATGATCGGCACGGTGCCGCATCCGCGCCGCGGCAAGCTGCGCGTGCTGGCGAGCCCCATCCGCGTCAACGGCAAGCGCCTCGAGCAGCGCGCGGGCTCCGCCGCCGGGGCCGACAACGAAGCCCTGCTCGGGCCGTCCAAGCGATGAAGCTCGCCGGCATCCGTGTCGTCGACCTGTCGGTGTTCCTGCCGGGGCCCTACCTCACCAAGGCGCTTGCCGACCACGGCGCCGAAGTAATCAAGGTCGAGGCGCCGGGCGAGGGCGACCCGGTGCGCCACCTCGGCCTCTCCGACGGCCCGAGCACGGTGTATTTCAGAAACCTCAATCGCGGCAAGAAGAGCGTAGTGCTGAACCTCAAGGACGCGAAGGACAAGGAGAAGCTGCTTTCGCTGTGCGACAGCGCGGATGTCTTTGTGGAGAGCTTTCGCCCCGGCGTCATGGATCGGCTCGGCATCGGCTACGCGCAACTCTCCGCGCGCAACCCGCGCCTGGTCTATTGCTCGATCAGCGCCTGGGGCCAGAACGGCCCCTACCGCGACCGCCCGTCGCACGACCTTGGCATCGAGGCGGTGAGCGGCGTGCTCAGCGTCACGCTCGGACGCGACGGACAGCCGGCGATTCCAGGCGTGCCGGCCGCGGACATGATCGTCGCGCTGCAGGGCCTGTCCGGCGTCCTGATGGCATTGCTGCGAAGGGAACGCACGGGCGAGGGCGACTACCTCGACCTCTCGATGCATGACGCGCTGGTCTCGGCGTCGGCCAACATCCTCGGCCCGGCGCTGGCCGAGGATCGCCAGCAGGAGGCCAGGCACGAGCGCACCACCGGCGGCGCGGCCTTCTACCAGATCTACGACACCGCGGACGGCCGCCATATCGCGCTTTCGGGACAGGAGATGAAGTTCGTCCATAACCTGCTCGGGGCGCTGGGCCGGCCGGAGCTCGCCGCGTTGTGCGAGCGCGGTCCGGGCCCGCACCAGCAGCCGGTGGAGCAGTTTCTTCGCGAGACCTTCCGCACCCGCTCGCGCGCAGAGTGGGTCGCGTACCTTTCGAAGCTCGATGTCTGCTTCGGCGAACTGAACACGCTGCCCGAAGCGCTGCGCGACCCGCAGCTGAACGCGCGCGGCATGGTGATGACGGATGAGCTCGGGCGCCGGCACCTGAATTCGCCGATCCGCTTCGAGCGCGAGCCGGCACGCCTCGACCTGCACGAGCCCGCGATGGGTGAGCACGGCGCGGAACTGCTGGGGCGTCCATGACCAGGATCCGAGCCAACCCGGGCCGCTGCTACGAGGACTTCGCGGTCGGCGACGTCTACGAGCACCGGCCCGGGCGCACCATTTCCGAGGCCGACAACACCTGGTTCACGCTGCTCACCATGAACCAGCATCCGCTGCATTTCGACCACGCCTATGCCGCGAAGACCGAATTCGGCAAGCCGCTGGTGAACAGCTGCCTGACGCTGTCGATCGTGGTCGGCATGAGCGTGCACGACGTCAGCTACCGCGCGATCGGCAACCTCGGCTGGGACAAGGTGCGGCTCACCGCGCCGGTGTTCGCCGGCGATACCCTCTACGCGGAATCGGAAGTGCTTGCCAAGCGCGCGTCGAAGTCGCGCCCGCATCAGGGCGTGGTGACCGTGCGCACGCGCGGCTTGAAGGCGGACGGCACGGAGTTCATGAGCTTCGAGCGCACGGTGCTCGTACCTATGCGCGGGCACGGCATCCAGGCCTGAGCGCGGGACGCGCGGCTATTTCTTGAAGGCGTCGACCACCAGCAGGTCGGGCAGCCAGGTGGCGAGCTCCGGGAAGAAAATCACCGCCAGCAGGACCAGGCCATCGCCGATGAAAAAGGGAATCGTCCCCTTCACCACGTCCTGCAGCGCGATCTTCGAGGTCCCGCTCACGGCGAACAGGTTCAGGCCCACCGGCGGGGTGACCACGCCCATCTCGATGTTCAGCGTGAGCATGATGCCGAGGGCCACCGGGTCGATCTTCATTGCGTAGGCGACCGGGAAGATGACCGGCACGGTGAGCAGGATCATCGCCACGCCGTCGACGAACATGCCGAGGATCAGCAGCACGCCCATGTAGGCGAAGATGAAGCCCAGCGGCGTGAGGCCCCAGCCGACGATCGTGTCGGTGATCTTCTGCGGCCAGTACATGTTGGCGGCGAGGAACTGGAACACGCCCACGCTGCCGATCAGGAACATGATCACGCCCGTCAGGTTCATCGCGCGCATCGCCGTGGGCAGCAGCTGGCGCACGAATTCGCCGCGGCCGACGATCAGGCCATAGACCATCGCGTAGCCGCAGGCCGCCGCCGCGGCCTCGGTGGGCGTGAACAGGCCGCCGTAAAGGCCGCCGAGGATGACCACCGGCATGCCGAGCGCGGGCAGGGCGAACTTCGACTCGCGCTTCACGCGGGCAAACTCGAACTTGCCGCCGCGCGGCAGCTTGAGCCAGATCGCGATGCCCACGATGGTGACGATGTTGCCCAGCGCGAGCAGCAGCCCCGGGATCACGCCGGCGAAGAAGAGGCGAATGATCGAGGTTTCGGTGACGATGCCGTAGATGAGCAGCGGGATGCTCGGCGGGATCAGGATGGCGATGCCGCCGGCGGTCGCGACCAGCCCCCCCGAGAGCCAGTCCGGGTACCCCCGCTTCCTCATCTCCGGGATGGCGATGACCGACATCGCGGCCGCCATCGCCACGCTCGATCCGGAAATGGAACCGAACAGCACGCAGGCGAGCACGGTAGCGACGCCGAAGCCGCCCGGCAGGTGGCCGACCAGTGCATCGGCGAACTTGAACAGTTGCGCGATGAGGCCGGTCTTCTCCATGAGGAAGCCGGCGAAGATGAACAGCGGGATCGCCGTGAGCGAGTAGCGCCCGACGAAGCTGAAGAACTGCCGGAAGATGACGGTCGGCTCGAGCAGCGGGTCGACCATGATGTAGGCCGCCGCCGCGGAACTCAGCGCAATGCCGATCGGCACGGCCAGCAGCAGAAGTGCGAACAGCACGAAAGCAACGATGGCCACTAGCGACTCCTGTCCATCTAGTGCGTGCCGTCCATCTTCTCGACCGGCTCCTCGAGCACCGTGCGCCCGCGCAGCGCCTGCGCCGCGCGGTAGATCTGGAACAGCATCGTGATCGCCATGAATGAGAACGAGGCGAGCAGGACCGCCAGGAAGGGCCACATCGGGAAGGCGAGGCTCTCGGTGCGCGACTCGTACTTGATCGCGTCCTCGACCTCCGGCAGCCCCCACCAGACCACCGCGGTCATGAAGAAAAGTGAAAACACCAGCGCGACCAGCTTCACCGCTGCCGCGGCCCTGCGCCAGCGCCCGCCGAACACGTTGAAGAGCTCCGGGATGAGCGTGACGGTGAGGTGCGCGTCACGCCGCTGCGAGATGCTGAAGTACAGGAACACCCCGCTCAGGATGAAGAAGGTGACCGCGTCCTGCTGCCACTCGAACGACAGGCCGAGGAGGTAGCGCCGACCCACTTCCAGCAGCGCGAGCAGGGTGGCGCCGACGAACACGACCGCGGCGGCGTGCGCCAGGAACCCGTCCTGGAACGCACGCCAGGCCGCGTAGGCCTTCTCGACGAAGGCCTGCACTACCTAATAACGATCTTCGACGCGTGCTTGGAGCAGTCGATTTTCTCGATCCATGACGATCCCGCCGGGTGCTGCCGCGACAGCTCCTGGCCTTCCTTGCGGAAGTTGTCCACGAGCTGCTGGCCCGACGCCGGCAGCTTGCTCTTGATCCAGTTCGACGGCCCTTCGCCGAGCGCGCCGGTGAGTTGCGTCACCTCCTGCGCGCTCATCCAGTACACGCCCGGCTTGGACGGGTCCTTGGTGCCGTACTTGTCGTAGGTCATCTTGTCGACGCACCAGTTGAGTTCCTTCTGCACCTGAATGGTCTCGGCCACCAGCTTTTCGAGCGCCTCCTGCGTCGGTTTGGGCAGGCGGTCCCACCAGCGCCGGCTCGCGCTGATCATGTAGTAGTCGCCAGTCACCACGCCCGGGCCGCCGGTGGTGTAGAACGGAGACTGCTGGCGCACGCCCAGCCAGCCGCCGATGCTGGTCATCAGGCCGTCGATCACGCCCGACTCCAGCGCACTCGGCACCTCGCCGAAGGCCATCACGACGGGGCTCGCCTTCCAGGACTCGAGCACCGGGTTTTCCGCCGGGCCCATGCTGCGTACCTTACGGCCGACGAAATCGGCGGGCGTTAGATAGCGCTTCTTGCCGCCCACGCCCATGCCGAAGCTCATGTGCCCCGCGCCGAACACTTTGATCGCCTGCTGCTTCTGCAGCCGGTCGACGAGGAACTGGTAGGTCTTGGTCTTTTCCAGGTTGTCGACCGCGCCGACCGTGGTCAGCACGCCGGGCCCGACGACCGCCATCATGTACGGGTCGACCGGGGCGGCCTTGCCCATCTGCATCCAGGTCATCTCGAGATTGCCCTGGCGCATCGCCTCGAAGGCTTCGGGAATCGAGTAGAGGGCGCCGGCGTAGTAGAGGCGCGCCTCGCTGCCGGGGATGACCTGCGGCAGGCGATCGCCGAAGTGCTTCATCGCCAGTCCTGCCGGGTGCGGAGGCCCCTGGAAGTCGGAAACGAAGCGCAACACGACGGGTTTTGCCGCCTGCGCTTGCGCCTCTCGGGTGGGTACCGCGAAAACCGCCGCCAGCGCGCAAGCGACCGCGCCCGCAGCAGCAAGGAAACGCCGGGTATTCTGTTGTTTCATTTGTCCTCCTCCAAGAGGGTTATCCCTGTGGATGCCGCCGGGGACCTGTCCATTCCCCCGCTCGCGCCCGTCCGGAAACGCGTAGATTCTATCCCGGACGAACCCCTGCGGGTACTTCCGCACCGCAGCCAACGAATCTAGGTCTCGCCCAGGCCTGCGCGGACCCACTGCGCGAAGCGGTGGCAGTCGAACTCCTGCGGCACGTAATGGCCGTGCTCGAACGCCCTTGACTGGATGCCCTGCTGCTGCCACTCGCAGTTGCGCGCGTCCTGCCGGTTGGCGAGTTCCCAAAGCGCGACGTAATGGGCGAGATCCTTGCCCTTCGGCATGTGCGCCGGCTCGAACAGCCAGTCGTAGACGATGCGCACGCTTTCCGGCCCGGTCGGGAACATGCAGTGGGCATTGACGTAGTCCGGCTGCACGTTGAGGAAGAGGTTGGGTGGGAGCATGGCTGGAATGTAGAGGGTCTTTCTTTCCCGCGCATTCAGGTTTTTGAACGCTGGCAGGCGAGAGGATCCATCCATTGTCAGCGTCCTTGCGCCCGCCTTGTATTCCGGTCTTGAATCGAACTCCTTTGCAAGGCCCCAGGCGCCTGCTTCCCGGTACGCGGTCACGACGCGGCAGAGCTCAGGGTGCACCGGCGGGCAATGGAAGCACTCGGAAAAGTTCTCCGCCAGCAGCTTCCAGTTCGCCCGCACGTCCGCGACGATTCTCTTGCCGATCCTAAGTTTTTCGAACTGATAGTTTTTGAATCCTGCCGGGGGATTAAAGGGCCTTCCTTTCGACAAGCATATGAAAACGAAGCCTCCCCAGGTCCGTGTCGCTACCTCATGGAGCGGAAACTCGCGCATATCGAAGTCCGGTGTCTCCATGCGCCGCGGCGTCGCCACGAGCTTGCCTTCCAGATCGTAGGTCCAGGCGTGGTAGGGGCAGACGATGCGTTCGCGCGCGAATCGACCGGACTCGTTCGTGCAGAGGACCGAGCCGCGATGGCGGCAGACGTTGTGGAAGGCCTGGATTTTCCCTTTTTGATCTTTCAACACAAAAAGAGACTGCGAGCCGATTCGACATGCCCGCCAGGCGCCGGGCTTCGCGAGCTCCTCCTCCCGGCAGACCGCGATCCAGCGGCGGTACCAAAGGGCCTCCAGCTCGCGCTCGTAATGCACGGGGTCGCGGTACCAGGCCGCGGGCAGGCCCGGCTCGAGTTTCTTCAGCGCGACCCTGGCCTTGCGCATGGCGTCGGGGGCCAGTATAGTGGGGCCATGAACACCGCCGTCGCCCTTCTCATTGCGACCGCCGCCAGCCTCGGGCTTCTCGCCCTGCGGGCCGGCCTGCTGCTGCGCCCCGCGCGCACAAAATAACCTCCCAATTCGGCAGTACCCCTTTACCGCCCCACCAAGGCGGCAGGGAAAACGCGCGTAAACAGCGCGCATCCACCCAAGGAGCGGCGATGAGCACAGGAAAATTGATCATTTTTGACACCACCATGCGCGACGGCGAGCAGTCACCCGGCGCCTCGATGACCAGGGACGAGAAGCTGCGCATCGCGCGCCAGCTCGAGCGCATGAAGGTGGACGTGATCGAGGCCGGCTTCCCCGCGTCTTCCAACGGCGATTTCGAGGCGGTCAGCGCGGTCGCCAGGGTGATCAAGGACAGCGTCGTCGCGGGACTGTGCCGCGCGAACGACAAGGATATCCAACGCGGCATCGACGCGCTGAAAGGCGCGAAGGCCTGGCGCGTGCATACCTTCCTCGCCACCAGCCCCCTGCACATGAAGATGAAGCTGCGCATGACGCCGGACCAGGTGTTCGAGCAGGCGAAGCTCGCGGTGAAGTACGCGAAGAACGCCTGCCCGGACGTGGAGTTCTCGCCCGAGGACGCGAGCCGCTCGGAGCCGGATTTCCTCTGCCGCGTGCTGGAGGCGGTGATCAAGGAGGGCGCGACGACCATCAACATCCCGGACACTGTGGGCTACGCGGTGCCGGAGCAGTTCGGCGAAATGATCAGGAACCTGAGAACGCGGATTCCAAACTCGGACAAGGCGGTGTGGAGCGTGCATTGCCACAACGACCTCGGCATGGCGGTGGCGAATTCGCTGGCCGCGGTGCGCATCGGCGGCGCGCGCCAGATCGAGTGCACGGTGAACGGCCTGGGCGAGCGCGCGGGCAACACCTCGCTGGAGGAAGTGGTGATGGCGGTTCGCACGCGGAAGGATTTTTTCGATCTGGAAACAAGAATAAACACCAAGGAAATCGTGCCCGCCTCGCGTCTGGTCTCGCAGATCACCGGCTTCGTGGTGCAGCCGAACAAGGCGGTGGTCGGGGCGAATGCCTTTGCGCACGCCTCCGGCATCCACCAGGACGGCGTGCTCAAGGCGCGCGAGACCTACGAGATCATGACCGCCGAGGACGTGGGCTGGGCCGCGAACAAGATCGTGCTTGGCAAGCTCTCCGGGCGCACCGCCTTCAAGCAGCGCCTGAAGGAGCTTGGCGTGGAGCTCGAGAGCGACGACGGCTACAACAAAGCCTTCGTGCGCTTCAAGGAGCTCGCCGACAAGAAGGCCGACATCTTCGACGAGGACCTGCTCGCGCTGGTGGCGCAGGAGGCGGGCGCCTCGGGCGAGGAGGACTGGGGCCTGGTGTCGATGAGGCAAGGTAGCGGGACGGCCGAGAAACCCTTTGCTTCCCTGGTTTTGAGATCAAAAACCTCTGAAATAAAAGCCGAATCCAAGGGAGACGGGCCCGTCGACGCCACCTTCAAGGCCATCGAGTCGGTTGCCAAGAGCGGCTCGGAGCTGCTGCTCTACTCGGTGAATGCGGTGACGCAGGGCACCGAGAGCCAGGGCGAAGTCACGGTGCGGCTGTCCAAGGGCGGGCGCATCGTCAACGGCGTCGGCGCCGACACCGACATCGTGGTCGCCTCGGCCAAGGCCTACATCAGCGCGCTCAACAAGCTGGCGAGCAAGCACGAACGCGTCAACCCGCAGTACCAGGCCCAGCATTGAGGGCTGGCCTGGTCGCGGCGCTGCTCGTTGCGCTGCCAGCGCAGGGACAGATGTACAAGTGCGTGGACGCGCGCGGCGTGACGGCGTATTCGGACAAGCCCTGCCCGGCTGGCAAGGGCAGGGAAGTGCACATCCAGGGCCAGCCGCCGATTTCGGGCGAAGTCACGCCCTACCACGAAGACCTGAAGGCCGCGGAGCGCGATTTCCAGCGCCGCCAGGCGCAGCAGGAACGCGAGCGGCAGGCCGAGGTCCGGGCGACAGAAGCCAGGCAGCGCCAGTGCGCCGCCAAGCGCCTGGAGCTGGAACGGGCAAACGCCGCGCGCCGGCCCGCGGATGCCGACGCCCACGACGCGCGCATCGCCAGGCTGCAGGCGGAGGTCGTGAAACTCTGCCGTTAAGGATAGCGGCGAGCCTGCGTTGCGCGGACGTAGCCAATTGCGGCAACGAAGAAAATGAAGCTCAATGCAATTTCCAGGGCGGCCAGGACCTGCGCCGCACCGTGCTCGCTCCAGGCGCGCACCACGCCTTCTGCGAGGTAGGCGAGGATCATCATGCACGACCATTGATAGGTCCGCCTTTTGCCTTCCAGGATCCCAACCAGAGGAAAAACCAGAGGCAAAGCCTTGAAGGCCAGATACGAACCGCCCGGCCGCAGCGGCGCGAGCCACAGCTCCCAGGCGAGGCAAAGCAGGATCAGTGCGACCAGCGCCGTGCAGGCCGCCGCGCGCAGGCCGGCCAC
>Ga0315912_10004250_pt1 | contig 13659 bp, 17 predicted proteins | sample VfabasoilMG_FD_204469 | JGI IMG/M metagenome (GOLD analysis project Ga0315912, IMG submission 204469) | Garden soil microbial communities collected in Santa Monica, California, United States - V. faba soil | ecosystem: Environmental > Terrestrial > Soil > Garden | place: USA: California... | reverse complement strand
ATATGGCGTGGGTTTGCGCCATTTGCAACATCTACTTTCCACCCGGCAATAGTTTCTATACTTTCAAACGACAATAACTCAATATAGCGCCACATTAAATTATCTGAAATCGACATGATTTTGGCAAAAATAATTTCTGGCGCCTCTGCCACCCCGATGTAGTTACCGAGCGATTTAGACATTTTATTAACACCATCTAAGCCTTCCAACAATGGCATGGTAAGCACACACTGTTGTGCTTGGTTGGCTTGCTTTTGCAACTCGCGACCCATCAGCAGGTTAAACTTCTGATCGGTGCCCCCCAATTCAACATCCGCTTTAAGCGCAACAGAATCGTAGCCTTGTAGTAGTGGGTACATAAATTCGTGGATAGCGATTGGCTGATTACCCTTAAATCTTTTTGAAAAATCGTCGCGTTCTAACATGCGTGCAACGGTGTGACTTGCGGCAAGCTTTAACATGCCAGCGGCGCCCAAATCATTGAGCCAGACCGAATTAAAAACGATCTCGGTTTTATCCTTATCCAGAATTTTGAATACTTGCGCTGCATACGATTTCGCATTTTCTGCCACTTGCTCTTTAGTTAGAGGCGGACGAGTGGCACTTTTGCCCGTAGGGTCGCCTATCATGCCTGTAAAATCACCAATCAAGAATAAAACATGATGACCTAGATCCTGAAATTGACGTAACTTATTAATGAGCACAGTATGTCCAAGATGCAAGTCTGGCGCTGTGGGATCAAAGCCCGCCTTAATACGCAAAGGCTTCCCCTTTTTGAGTTTTTCAACGAGTTCCTGCTCAATCAAAAGTTCATCTGCGCCACGTTTAATAATGGCCAATGCTTGGTTAATATCAGTGCTCACTATGTTTTCCGTAAGTTACTTTTTGTTGATTATAAAATTCTGTTAGTATGATTTTTAATTCAAGTAATTATTAAGCTTAGTTAGTTAATTTTTATGCTGCAAAACAAGCCAAATTCCAAGCTTTCCATTTTAACGCAAAACCTATTTTTAGCTGTACGTAAAATTAAATTGCGCTGGATTTTTATCGCACTTTTGCTACCTTTTTTTGCAATTTTTGCAGCCTTTGGTACAGCCCCGGATAGCATACCCAACAATTTACAGTTCAAATCGGTAACAGAAGAAGTAACTTTACCGCTACCAACTGCTGTGAATCACGATGAAGTGTTTTGGCAAATTGACCAAGTACGGCGCGATGACACACTAGCGACATTATTTAAACGCATGAATGTTCGCGATGAAGAAGCCATTAAATTTCTGACGCTAAGCCCAGATGCACATGCAATTAATGCACAGCTAATACCGGGGCATACTGTTGAAATTAAAACCAATGCGGATGGCAAATTACTGTATTTGGAGTACGAGGTCGATAACGAAAATATCCTTATAGCAGGCTTAACGCCTAATGGTTATCAAATTGCCGTGCAAAAACTCGTGTTAGAAAGCCATCAAATTTTAAAATCGGCTACTATCGTCGATTCTTTATTTGGCGCGACTGATGACGCAGGTATTCCAGACCAAATTGCATTGCAAGTCGCTGAAATTTTCTCTAGTGAGATTGATTTTATTGAGGATTTACGTCCCGGTGACAAGTTTAAAGTTATCTATGAGGCTTTTTATAACGCCGGTGAATTAATGAAAACAGGTAACGTACTTGCAGTGGAATTTGTAACCAATGGCAAAAAATATCAAGCCATTCATTTTGGCAAAGCCGAAGGTAAATTCGCTTATTACACACCCGAAGGCAAAAACTTGCATAAATCGTTTTTGCGCTCGCCTCTTGAGTTTACGCGCGTAAGTTCCTCTTTTAATCTCGGACGATTTCATCCTATTTTGCACAAGTTTAAGGCACATAAAGGTGTTGATTTAGCAGCGCCAAGAGGCACACGGATTAAGGCTTCTGGCGATGGTGTGATTGATTACATGGGATATAAAGGTGGTTACGGAAATACAATTATAATTAAACACGGTAGCGATATCAGCACGGTATATGGTCATTTATCAGGCTTTGTGTCAGGTTTGCGCGAAGGGATGCAAGTAACACAAGGTGATATTATTGCTTATGTGGGTATGACAGGTTTAGCAACCGGGCCTCACTTGCATTACGAATTTTTAGTGGGCGGGGAACATCGCGATCCGATGACCATCGCTTTGCCTGCTAGCTTACCGATTGATAATAATTACAGAAAAGAGTTTGATGCGAAAAGTCTGGACTATATGGCGCAAATTGAAATGTTAAACCGTAGCCAAATTGTGGCTAAAGATTAAGTATGCCTCAAGCACAATTATTTATAGGCATCATGTCTGGCACCAGCTTAGATGGTATTGATGTTGCCCTTACCGAATTAAATGATTCCAGTTGCAAAGTACTTGCAACGCAATTTCTACCTTATTCCGCAGAAGTAAAAGCCGAATTACTTGCGTTGCATTTCCCGAGTGAAAATGAGTTAGAAAGAACCGCGATTATTGCGAATAAGTTAGCGCGTTTGTACGCAGAAGCAACGCATGTACTACTCGCAAAAAACAAATTAAAACCTAACCAAATCAAAGCCATTGGTAGCCATGGTCAAACCATTCGTCACCGCCCTGAGCTTGAGTTTACTATACAAATTGGCAATTCTGCGTTACTTGCAGAACTCACAAATATTAGTGTGGTTTCAGATTTTCGCAGTCGTGACATCGCTGCATGCGGTCAAGGCGCACCTTTAGTCCCGGCCTTTCACAAAGCAGTGTTTGGCAGCACACAAACAAATCGAGCCATAGTAAATATTGGTGGTATTGCAAATATTACTTACTTAGCAAGTAGTCAGCTTAGTAAATCGGATGAAGTGCTAGGTTTCGATTCTGGCCCGGGCAATATGTTGCTAGATAGTTGGACCAAGTTGCATCTCGGTAAAGACTATGATGAAAATGGTGCATGGGCGGCCACCGGGGAAGCTCATGAGGGCTCTTTAATCCACATGCTTTCTGAACCTTATTTTGCAATGCCGCCACCCAAAAGTACCGGACGCGATTTATTTAACGATGCTTGGTTAAAGCAGCACCTCTTGCAGCCACACTGCCACCCACAAGATATTGCACGCACACTAGTAGAACTTACAGCTCACAGCATACACCAAGCCATCACAGCTTATTGCCCCGCTGTAGATGAAATCTATCTTTGCGGAGGAGGCGCCCACAACATGTTACTCGTGAATACCTTAAAACAGCTGCTGCCTAATATCCCTATTGCCAATACAGATAAGCTTGGCGTAGGGGTCGATTGGGTGGAAGCTGCTGCATTTGCATGGCTTGCCAAACAAACATTAGAAAGTAAACCTAACAACTTGCCAGAAGCAACGGGGGCAAAGGGTTTAAGGGTTCTAGGCAGTATTTACCCTGCTTAAATTTGCGTTACAACAACTTAACAACCTCAAAATTGGGCATTTTGCATCATCATTGCGTATAATTTAGCTATGACAACAAAGACCAACAAAGCAACCATCACATTCGACAACGGCGCAAAACCTATCGAACTACCTGTGCTAGCTGGCACATTAGGTAAAGATGTGATTGATATCCGCACGCTGAATAAGCATGACATATTTACCTATGATCCGGGCTTCATGTCCACTGCAGCATGCAACTCAAATATCACTTTTATTGATGGTGAAAAAGGCTTGCTTTATCATCGAGGTTATCCGATTGAGCAATTAGCTGAGCAATGTAGCTTTCTAGAGGTTTCTTATTTGCTAATGCATGGCGAACTGCCAAATGCACAACAGAAGACCGAGTTCACCCATTTAATCAGCACCCACACCATGTTGCACGATCAACTCAGCAACATATTTCGTGGTTTTAGGCGAGATGCACACCCTATGGCCGTAATGATAGGCGTGGTGGGTTCTATGTCAGCTTTCTATTTCGATGCGATGGATGTTTACAATCCACAGCATCGCCTGATTTCAGCGTATCGTTTATTGGCTAAAGTACCTACTATTGCTGCTTGGAGCTATAAATACAATACGGGGCGGCCATTTATGTACCCAAACAATGGTCTCAATTACGCCGAAAATTTTATGCACATGATGTTCGCAATCCCATGCGAAGAATACGCACCCAACCCCGTGCTTGCCAGAGCGTTTGAGAAAATTCTTATTCTGCATGCTGACCACGAACAAAATGCTTCTACCAGCACAGTGCGCCTTGTCGGATCAAGTGGTGCTAATCCTTTTGCCAGCGTTGCAGCGGGCATCGCTTCGTTATGGGGACCTGCTCATGGAGGTGCTAATGAAGCCACGCTAAAAATGCTGGAGGAGATCGGAGATGTGAGCCGCATCGGTGAATTTATTAAGCGCGCAAAAGATAAAAATGACAGCTTCCGTCTAATGGGTTTTGGTCATCGCGTCTATCGTAATATGGATCCACGAGCAGCGATTATGCGTAAGACCTGCTACGAAGTGCTAGATGAGCTCGGCCTTAATGACGATCCTATGTTCAAGTTAGCAATGGAGCTAGAAAAAATCGCACTCGAAGATGAGTACTTTGTTACCAAAAAACTTTATCCAAATGTCGATTTCTACAGCGGTATTGTAATGCGTGCCATGGGTATTCCTAATTCAATGTTCACCGCTATTTTCGCGCTTGCTCGCACTGCAGGATGGGTTGCACAATGGTCTGAAATGAACGCAGATCCTGATCACAAAATTGGTCGGCCACGTCAGCTTTACACAGGTGTGACGCGGCGCGATGTAATTCCAATTGAACAGCGTTAGAATTGCAACTTTATTCAATTAAGCACCTCATAGCTACATGAATCATTTAGTACGTGTTTTTGTGTTGTCTTTAGCTTTGGTAATGCCATTTCAGGTATTTGCCATGGCTATTAATTGCATGTTTATGAGTAATATGGAACATTGCAAACAAATTCAAGCGGCGGCTGAACACTGTCAAGAACATAGCAACCACGGTCATCAGCAAAAACATGCTCCCCAAAAAGCAAGTTGCTGTACGGGAAATGCCTGTGCAGCAATGTGTGTTGGCTTAGTATTCCCTGCTTCTTTGCCAGTATTGGCTTTGGATTCAACCAGCGACTTTGATCTTTTTATTACATCCAGTTTCTTTTCTCAATCGCCTGATGGCCTGGAACGACCTCCGCGCACGCTTAGTTAATTTTCGTTTAAGTTAAGTCTTTAAACTGGCTAATTCTGTTATGGATAGGCCGTGAAAATTATTAAGGAGCGCTTCATGCAATCTACTACTTACAAGCAACTTTTACCTGTGTTGTTTTTAACCACAGCGTTGCAATTGTTATCGTTTCAGGCTACTGCTGGTCCCATGGGCTTTAAAGATTCGTTTATGGCCATGGGCGACTTCAGCAACAATTGGCAAGAATTGTTTGTCAATTATGCCATCACACCGCGCGATGCTTTTGGGGTCAGTGCTACCTACATGCGTAGCGACGACAAAAACAAAACGCGTACGCTAGAAGAAATCACCTACACGCGGCTGCTTAAACGCTGGAACCTACCAAACTCTCAAGCCAATCTTTGGTTTCTGGGTGGTGTCGGTGCTTTGCAAGGCGAAGATGAGCAAATCGGCAAAGATAATGAGTTCGACAAAGTGATGTTTACACCAGGCATTCAGTTTGATTATGAAACTACCCGTGTTTACTTGGCTGCAACGCATCGTTTATATCGCGCTAACGACATTAATCATGACTTTTCCAGTGTGCGTGCAGGGTTTTCGTTCTACGAAACCGACTACGACAAGACTCAGCCTTGGTTCATTTTAGAGGCACGCAATATGAATGGTTTATCAGATAAAACTGAAATCACACCGATGTTACGCTTAATCAACAAAAGTTTTTTTGTTGAGGCTGGCGTGAATAACTCGCGTGAGCCACGTTTTAACTTTATGTATATATTTTAATATTAAGGAAACTACCATGAAAAAACTATACGCTATTATTTTTGTAACACTTTTTAGTCAAACAGCTTTTGCAGTACAAACAATCAAAGCCAATGTAAACGGCATGGTATGTGCGTTTTGTGCGCAGGGCATCGAAAAAAAGATGCGTGCTCTTTCGCAAACTAAAGACGTTTATGTAAACCTAAAACAGCGCGTTGTAGCAATAGAACTTAAAGATGGGCAAACTTTATCGAACGATACGGTAAAAGATTTGATTAAAGATGCAGGTTACGAGATAACAAGTATCGAAATCACAGAACATCCGGTAGCGCACATAAAAGCAGAGTTGGAGAAAAAGTAAAATGACTGAAAATTCTCTTAATTCTGAGGTAGCTAGCCTTAAAAAAACCAGACTTGCTTCATTTCTATCTCTTTTTACCAGTGGCGGCACGCTAATCTGCTGTGCACTACCTGCTACACTTGTAGGATTGGGTGCGGGTGCTGCGATGTCTTCATTGGTAAGCAACGTGCCGCAATTGGTATGGTTTTCTGAGCATAAAATAGGTGTATTTTTATTTGCTGGGATTATGCTTGTTTTATCGGGTATCATGCAGTGGCACGCTCGCAGTTTGCCATGTCCAGCCGATTCAGCACTTGCGGCCACTTGTATACAAACACGCAAAACTTCACTGCATATTTACATCGTTTCAGTTGTGATATTTTCAATCGGTTGCTTTTTTGCGTTTATTGCACCGTTAGTACTCTAAATGCAATAAAAAGGCCAAGCAAATGCTTGGCCTTTTTTACGTCTTAAATTATCTAAACTGAGAAAGATGAACCACAACCGCAAGTGCTTTGTGCTTGCGGGTTGCGAATCACAAACTGCGAACCTTGTAGATTATCCTGATAATCAATTTCTGCACCCATCAAGTATTGCAGGCTCATTGGGTCAATCAGCAAAGTCACCGTGTCTTTTTGCACCTGTGTATCATCCTCGTTCACTTCTTCTTCAAAAGTAAAACCGTACTGAAAACCAGAGCAGCCACCACCGCTAACAAACACGCGTAGTTTGAGATCAGGCGAGCCTTCTTCTTCGATTAGCTCTTTCACTTTTTTTGCAGCATTATCGGTAAAAATCAACGGCGTCGGCATTTCAACATCAGGCATATCAGTTACTGTATTCATATAATTACTCCTTTAAACTCATCAGTTCTAGCAATTCGACACTAACTTAGGTCATCAGTTGCATTTTCATCTAAATGTACAAGTTTTCCATCAATTACCGCACCAGTGTGCATCTCGAGCGACTTGTAATGTAAATCACCGGTAATACGCGCTTTAGTCTGCAACTCAATAAATTGACTGGCTTTCACAGGCCCTACTACAGCACCATTAAGTACAATTTTTGCAGCAGTGACAGAACCTTCAATACGTCCATGTTCACTCAAAATAATTGTACTCGGTGTGCCATTCTGCTCGGTCACACTACCACGAACTGCACCATCTACGCGCAAACCACCGCTAAACACCATATCACCTTCAATGTGTGTATCCGCACCTATTAAAGTATCAATGCGGTTGTCTATTTTATTTACTCTTTTAAAAAACATTTAACTTTTCACCTACTTTTGGTCAGCTAATCTTGACTAAATTACTAGCTTTATTTTTTGTTGAGCATATTTTTATAAAAAAATAGATCTTCTTTAATTTTTAGGTTCTCATCTTGAACGCTTGCAAGCTCTTTGGCAAGATTATTATTTGTCGCAAGCTCAACTTGCAACTCACGTTGCGCTCCTACTAACTTGGCTTCTAATGTTTTATTTTCAAGTCTTGTTTCCTGTAAGTTTTGACGAACCATATCAATATCACCTCTGTGTAGCATCCAGTAGGCCAAACCAAAACCGATTGCTATAAATAAAAGTGCCAAAAAAACCTGAAAATACCAAGGCCGCAGCGAGCGCACCGAAACTTGTTTGGCAGTTAAACCAAAGTGGCGGCGAACCCTGCGACGGATAGGTTTCATGTAACTAAAAGCCCATTATGGAAGCAACGGCATAACTTCCAAACCGCTATTTTCATCAAAACCGAACATAATATTCATATTCTGCACAGCTTGCCCTGCAGCGCCTTTTACCAAATTATCTTGCACCACCAACACGGTCAAATAACCCGTCTCTGCTTGTTTATAAAGAGCAATTCGCAAATGGTTAGAACCGCGTACAGAGCGAGTTTCCGGCAAATTTCCAGCAGGCATCACATCTACAAACTGCTCCTGCTGATACCGCGTTTCATACAAGGCTTGTAAATCTACATTTTTTGCCTTTTCTGATAACTTCACATATATGGTCGACAACATACCGCGTATCATCGGGGTTAAATGTGGCACAAAAATAAAATCCAGCTTAGTGCCAGCAAGCTGCGTCAGCTGCGCATGTATTTCTGGGTGATGCCGATGACCACTCACGCCATAGGCTTTCATATTATCGCTTGCCTCCGCATATAAAGAGCCTACCTCAGCTTTTCTACCCGCTCCGGAAACACCTGATTTGGAATCCGCAACGATTGGTACTGAAAAATCAATCAATCCTTTTTCTAAAAGCGGTGCCAATCCCAACAGCACTGTCGTAGGGTAACAACCAGGGTTGCCGATTACCGTGGCAGATTTAATTTTATCCCGATATAGTTCCGGAATTCCATATACCGCATTGCGTAACACATCGGGGCAGCTATGTGGCATTTTGTACCATTTCTCAAACACCGCCGTATCTTGCAACCTAAAATCTGCAGCCAAGTCAATAATCTTAACACCAGCAGACAGTAAAGTCTGTGCTTGGTTCATAGCCACACCATGTGGGGTTGCAAAAAACACCACATCACACAAGCTTAAATCGACTTTTGCAGGGTCAGAAAATGCTACATTCACATAGCCCCGCAAGCTAGGAAACATCTCCGCTACAGGCATGTCGGCTTCGCCACGCGATGTGACTGCAACAATATCTGCCTTGGGATGCATTGTTAACAAACGCAATAGCTCAACACCCGTATAACCAGTGCCGCCAACAATACCAATTTTAAGTTTTTTGGTCGTCATAGTTTTTAATTAAACCAAACTTTATCATAAGTAACTTAACTGAATATCAAATTAGTCCAAACAAAAAAGGCCGCGTTAGCGACCTTTTCTAAATTCTTGACGCTGAAAAAATTAGCGTTTAGAGAATTGTTTACGGCGGCGCGCTTTGCGTAAACCTACTTTTTTACGTTCTACTTCACGTGCATCGCGCGTTACGAAACCTGCTTGCGACAATGCGCTTTTTAACGCAGCATCATAATCAATCAAAGCACGTGTAATACCGTGACGCACTGCACCGGCTTGGCCCGATTCACCACCACCGATTACATTCACCATAATGTCGAAACTAGCTGTATTATCGGTAAGCTCCAGTGGTTGACGCAAAATCATGCGTGAAGTCACTCGTGAGAAATATTCATCGGCAGGTTTATCATTTACGATGATATTGCCTTTACCTGATTTCAAAAACACGCGAGCTACTGAGCTTTTGCGGCGGCCTGTACCATAATTGTATTTACCAATCATTCTTTATCCTTAAATCGTTAACGCTTGCGGTTGTTGTGCCGCATGGTCATGCTTCTCGCCAGCATAAACCTTTAATTTTTTTGCCATTGCGTAACCTAATGGGCCTTTTGGCAACATACCTTTTACTGCTTTTTCTAGTGCGCGACCAGGGAAACGATCCTGCATCTTAGAAAAAGTTGTTGTGCTAATGCCACCAGGATAACCTGAGTGGCGATGATATTCTTTATCAGTCGCTTTTTGACCTGTTACTTTCAATTTATCAGCATTAATCACCACAATATAATCACCGGTATCACAGTGGGGTGTGTAAATTGTTTTATGTTTGCCACGCAAACGGTGTGCACATGCACTAGCCAAACGACCCAAAACAAGGTCCGTCGCGTCAATCACGAACCAATCGCGTTTTACTTCGTGTGTTTTTGCAGAAAAAGTTTTCATATCAAACTACCAAGCTATCCAATTAAAATCATGCTAATTAAAATCAAGAGGGCGGATTATATGCTTTTGCGTACAACTCTGTCAAACAAATTAATCTGATAAAATAATTTGAGAAGAGAGCTGGGAAATTAGGTTCGGTGACGGAAATAGTATTCCGCTGCAAAACCAAGAAAAATCGCGAGACCTATCCAGTTGTTAAACAAAAACGCATTAAAACAACTTGATTTATCGCGATTTTTTATCAATTGATATTGTCCAATAGCCAATCCCATAGCCACTCCCAGACCGATGTAATAAAACTTCCCGAAGCCCAAAAAGCTACCAACATAAAGAAAAATACCAAGCATGGCTACATAGCACAGCATAATCGCCAGCACATCGTTTTTGCCAAAAAACAAGGCTGATGATTTTATGTCTATTTTCACATCATCTTCCCTATCTACCATTGCATATGCGGTGTCGTAGGCAATCGCCCAAAACACATTCGCTATCAACAGTACCCAAGCAAGCGGTGGAATGTAATCATTCACCGCGCTAAACGCCATCGGAATACCAAAACCAAAGGCTATGCCTAGATAAGCTTGTGGGATAGCCAAAAAACGTTTGGTGAATGGATAAGTAGCGGCCAAAAATAAAGCAACAACGGACAAAAGAATCGTCGTGTTATTTAAAAAACATACTAACCCGAATGCTAATATGCTTAAGCCAGAAGCCAAGAAATACGCTTCTTTTACAGTCACTTCTTTCGTTGCAAGAGGACGATTTTTTGTGCGCTCAATTAAACCGTCAAAATTGCGGTCAGCGATGTCATTCATCACACAACCTGCACTACGCATTAGCACGGCACCTGTGACAAATATCAACACGATTGCCCAATTCGGATGACCGCGACTTGCAAGCAGCAATGCCCACAGCGTAGGCCACAGCAGTAATAAAATACCAATAGGCTTATCCAAGCGCATCAGGCGCTCGTATGCGTCCAGTTTTTTAACGAGTTCTTGTTGTTTCATTTAGTCAAAATTTGTGGCAAGAAAATTTCTGTAACCAGAATATTAGCGCAATTTGTGCCAACCGTATTCAAACTAAAAATAGAACGCCGCGCCCACAAATAAGACGGCTTTCGCATTAAATGCTCTGTAGCCCGCTTAAACAATGGATTGTAACGTGACAGTTTCTTAAATTCCAATGAAGTACGCTTTACCTTGGGATTTGCAAAAAGCGCCGCACCAAGTGGCTTATTACCTAGCCTACCAAGCTTATTCCATGCGCCTCTCAAGCTAGTATGTGGTAACACGCTATGCGCAAATACCACTGGTTGATTGTTTCCCGTCAGCAGCACCTCACGAATAAGCGCAAGTTGATAAGGTGAGTGCTTCAGTAATATTGCTTCATCCAGTAAAGGTTTTGCATATTTTAAATTGACAGATTTTACTGAAAAATTTGTGTAGTGCTGCTGCAGTCTATAAGTTAAAGAACCATTATCAATCAGCCAATGACTGTATTGATGGCTTGTAATTGGCTTTTTGAGCCAATTGTTTCTATGTTGAATGCTGTCGCGAATTTTCACTTTTAAACTTTTACCAACTCGGCACCATGACTCAACCAGCGCTGTAAATGCCGCTCTACGGCCTGTGGGTTTTCTCGTAATAGTTTATCTGCCTTACTCTTTGCTATCTCTAACAAATCCAAATCGCGATCTAAATCAGCGATTTTAAGCATCGGCACGCCGCTTTGACGAGTGCCTAAAAACTCTCCCGGGCCGCGTAAATTTAAATCCGCCTGTGCAATCGCAAATCCATCATTACTTTCATAAATCACTTTTAATCTGGCCCGTGCGGTTTCAGAGAATTGTTTCTTAGAATACATCAAAATACATGTACTTTTTGCCGCACCGCGTCCCACGCGACCACGTAGCTGATGTAATTGGCTTAAGCCCATACGTTCCGCATGTTCAATAATCATAAGGCTCGCATTTGGCACGTCTACACCCACTTCAATCACCGTCGTCGCAACTAACAATTGAATTTCACCTGCGTTAAGCGCCTGCATCACAGCCTGTTTTTCGGCTGGCTTCATGCGTCCATGCACAAGGCCCACGCGTAAATCTGAAAAATTCGCCTTCAGATTCTCGAAAGTTTCCGTTGCAGTTTGCAACTGCAGCGCCTCTGATTCTTCAATCAGCGGACACACCCAGTATGCCTGTTGTCCAGCCAAACAAGCCTCGCGCACGCGCTGCAAAATTTCATCTCGACGCTCATCCGAAACTAGTTTCGTGACAATTGGCGTGCGTCCCGGTGGTAATTCATCAATCACCGAAACATCTAAATCCGCGTAATAACTCATAGAAAGCGTACGTGGGATAGGTGTTGCTGACATCATTAGTTGATGCGGTTCTGGCTCACCTTTTTTACGCAAAGCTAAGCGTTGTTGCACGCCAAAGCGATGTTGTTCATCAATAATTGCCAAACCAAGTTTAGAAAATTTCACCGCCTCTTGAAATAAAGCATGCGTACCAACAGCTAGCTGAGCTTGACCACTGGCAATATCTTTAAGCGCAGATTCACGCTCTTTTTTGCTTTGACTGCCGGTGAGCCAAGCGATATTGATCTTGAGTGGTGAGAGCCAAGTCATAAATTTTTAATAATGTTGCTCCGCCAAAATTTCAGTTGGTGACATTAAGGCAACTTGCCAGCCAGATTCAATCGCTTGCAACGCCGCCATACAGGCCACAATAGTTTTTCCACTACCTACATCGCCTTGCAGCAAACGTTGCATAGGGTGTTGTTGTGTTAAGTCTTGGCTAATCTCAAGCGCTACCTTTTGCTGCGATTGCGTAAGCGCAAACGGCAACGATTTTAACAATTGTGGAATCAGTGTTTTTGAATATGCCATGGAAGGCGCGTCAATACTACGTCTAAGAGCATAGTGTTTACGCATCGAAAGTTGCTGAGCAAGCAGCTCATCAAACGCCAAGCGACGCCATTCCGGTGTAGTGCGATTTTCCAGCGCATTTAAATTAGCATCGGGTGACGGATGATGCAAATTGTGGATACTTCGTGCAAAGGTTGGTAAGCGCATGTCTTCGTACACTTCCGCTGGCAGCGTTTCAGTTAAATCATCAACTTTTAACGCAACTTCAATAGCTTTGCGAATATTGGGTTGCGTGAGCCCAGCCGTGGTTGGGTAAATCGGCGTAAGCTCCTCACTTACTGGCACAGCATCACTGGCAGCTTTGCATTGTGGATGCACCATCTCGTAACCAAAAAAGCCATGACGCACTTCACCATAAACCCGTAACTGTTTACCAACATTTAAGGCATTAACTTGGCTTGGATAAAAATGCAGAAAACGTAAAGTCAATTGCCCACTCGCATCTTGGAGTCTTGCAATCAGGGCTTTGCGTGGCTTATAGCTCACCTCTGAGAAAACAATTTCGCCTTGTACTTGTGCAGAATCGCCCAAGCGTAAATCGTGAATCGCGGTAATACGCGTTTCATCGATATAACGCAATGGTAAGTGCAGGATTAAGTCTTGTAGATTATATAAGCCAAGTTTGGCCAGATTGGCGGTGAGCGGCTTAGAGAAGGCTTTAATGTTAGCTATACCTTTATTGGCAAGTTGTGGCAATTCAAATTATTCTATTACCATCACACCATCAGCTTCAACCAGTGCGCCACGCGGCAACGATGCCACACCCACAGCCGCACGCGCAGGATA
>Ga0315912_10004249_pt1 | contig 13660 bp, 10 predicted proteins | sample VfabasoilMG_FD_204469 | JGI IMG/M metagenome (GOLD analysis project Ga0315912, IMG submission 204469) | Garden soil microbial communities collected in Santa Monica, California, United States - V. faba soil | ecosystem: Environmental > Terrestrial > Soil > Garden | place: USA: California... | reverse complement strand
CGGCTTCGCGCAGGATTCTGCAGAGACCATCGAGGCGCTTCGCGCATTCGCACCCGACTGGGTAGTCGTCGATCACTACGCGTTCGATCATCGCTGGCATGCACGCGTGCGCGCTGCGTTGGGAGCGCGCATCTGCGTCATCGACGATCTTGCAGACCGGCGGCTCGAAGCCGATGTGCTCGTCGACCACAACCTCGATGCGGACCACCGGAAAAAATACGCGCACGCCGCCCCCGGCGTTTTGCGGCTGCTGGGCGGTCCGCGCTACGCGCTGCTCGCGGCGGCGTACCGGGATGCGCGCGAGTACGAATTCAGCGCCCGCGTGGAGAGCATCGGCGTGTTTCTCGGTGGCACCGACCCGCTCGGACTCTCGGTCCGCGTCGTCGAGGCCCTGCGCACGGTGGCCGCGTTCGCCGGTCGCATCGAAGTCGTCACCAGCAGCGCCAATCCGCGCCTTGCGGATCTTCGCGACCGCTGCGCGGCATTCGACGCCACGATCAGCGTCGACCAGCCGGATCTCGTCGATTTCTACGGACGACACGACCTGCAGATCGGCGCGGGCGGCGGAGCGGCGCTCGAACGATGCCGCATCGGGCCGCCCACGCTGGCGCTCGTCACCGCGGAAAACCAGGCGGTGGTCGTGCGCGCACTCGCGGCGGCGGGTGCCGTGAAAACGGCAGATGAAAATACTCGCGAGGCGATCGGCACCGCGGCGAAAGCGCTCATCGATGACACCGAGGCACGGCGCGCGCTTGCTTCGGCCGCGCGGCGGCTCGTCGATGGTCGCGGCAGCCGTCGGGTCGGCGTTGCGCTCGCGTCCGACCGGGTGACGTTGCGCAATGCGACGCCCGAGGATGCGCAGGTGGTATTCCCCTGGCGCAACGATGAACGCATTCGCGAAGTCTCGCGGTCGAGCAGGGCGATCGGTCTGCCCGAACACCTCGAGTGGTGGCGCAACACGCTCAAGAATCCGAAGCGGCACCTGCTGATCGCCCAATGCGGCGCGCAGCCCGTCGGCACGCTGCGAATCGACCAGGAAGCGGAAGGCGGCGCGGAAGTATCTATCTACCTGGACCCGGACCTCGCGGGTGTGGGGCTCGGACGCACAGTCCTCGAAGCGGGGCAGGCGTGGTCCATCCGCAACCTGCCGGCGCTCGGCTCGTTGAGGGCGGAGATCCTGTCAGGCAACAGGGCCTCGGCTGCGCTGTTCTCCGCCGCCGGTTTTTCAAAGATCACGGACACGCAATGGCGATGGGAAGTACGCAGATGAAGATTGCACATCGGGAAATCGGGCCGAATTCACCGCCGTTCATCATCGCGGAGATGTCGGGCAACCATAACCAGTCGCTGGAACGTGCGCTCGAGATCGTCGATGCCGCCGCGGCCACCGGTGCGCATGCGCTCAAGATCCAGACCTACACCGCCGACACGATGACGCTGGACCTGAAGGAGGGTGACTTCCTCATCGCTGACAAGAAGAGCCTGTGGCAGGGTCGCACGTTGTACGACCTCTACCAGGAGGCATATACGCCGTGGGAATGGCATGCGGCCATCTTCGAGCGCGCGCGCGCCCGCAACATCATTCCATTCAGCACGCCCTTCGACTTCACCGCGGTGGACTTCCTCGAAACGCTGGACGTTCCCTGCTACAAGATCGCGTCGTTCGAGAACACAGATCTGCCGCTGATCCGTCGCGTCGCCCGCACCGGTAAGCCCATGATCATTTCAACAGGCATGGCATCCACGGCCGAGCTCGACGAAACCGTGCGCGCAGCGCGCGAGGCCGGCTGCCAGGACCTCGTACTGCTCAAGTGCACCAGCACCTACCCCGCGACGCCCGCGAATACCAACATCCGCACGATTCCGCACATGCGCGAACTCTTCGGATGCGAGGTGGGGCTATCAGATCACACCATGGGCACGGGCGTGTCGGTCGCAAGCGTCGCGCTCGGCGCCACGGTCATCGAGAAGCATTTCACGCTGAACCGCGCCGATGGCGGCGTCGATTCGACGTTCTCGATGGAGCCGGCGGAAATGTCGGCGCTGGTCGTCGAAACGGAACGCGCCTGGCAGAGTCTGGGCCGCGTGAGTTATGGCTGCACCGATGCTGAAAAGCCTTCATTGAAGTTCCGGCGCACCCTGTACGTGACGAAGGATCTCGCGCCGGGCGACGTGCTGACGGTGGACAACTTTCGCGCCATTCGTCCGGGCGGCGGCCTGCCGCCGAAATACCTGGAATCGTTCCTCGGTCGCCGTGTGGCCGCGCCCGTGAAGCGCGGTACGCCGGCTTCGTGGGATCTCATGAAGAAGTTGAGTGACTAGATCGTGTTATCGAGATTGAAGACGAGGTTGCGGCGGCGGTTCTCGCGCTATCCGCAGGATGAGAAGTGTTCGGCCATCCGCGAGCTGCTCACGGAGCTGCCGCTCGCGGCGCCCGAGGGGCCGCGCGTGGTCGTGCAATGCCTCGAGGATCCTTTCTACCTCGCGATGTTTGGCGCTGTGTGCGCGCGCCTGCGCGCGCATGGTTTCGGCGTCGCCGATCTCGCGCTCGTCCGCACACGCATCAGCGGATATATCGGCAAGAACGGCCTCTATCGCAGGCTGCACGCGGCTCTGATGGGTCGTAACGCGGAAATCCAGTGGTCTCACGCCTACGAAGCCCTCGGCAGTCGCCGCGCATTCCGGCTCTCGTCGCTGAGCGGCCTTGCAAGCGAGATTGGCGATTTTTTCCGCGCGTTCGCCGCCTGGCGCCGCATGCGCGCTGCCGACGACCCGGCCCGGATCGAAGTGCTCGGCGTCACCGTCGGCGATCTCGTCATTGATACCTACGTGCGCTATCGGCCGCGGCCGCGCTTCGAAGCTGCTGACTTCTTCGTGTTCTCCATCCTTCGCCAGGCGCATCGCGATGTTCGCCTTGCGCGCCGCAGTTTCCGCGCGCTTCGGCCGAAGCTCTATCTCACCTCGTATTCCACCTACGTGCATCACGGTATTCCGGTGCGCGTCGCGTTGCAGGAGGGCGTGCGTGTGCATTCCTTCGGCAACTTCGTGGACATCGGCAAGCGGCTCACCGTCACTCACGGCTACCACACGCCGGACGCCACCGGCTATCGCGCGCAGTTCGCGCGGCTCGATCGCCAGGACGAACGTCGCGAGCGCGCGCGGCGCGAGCTCGAGGTGCGGCTGGCCGGTGGCATCGATCCGGCGACCAGCTATATGAAGGCCTCGGCGTACGGACACGACGTGGATCTGCCGGACGTTCGCGGTGCGAGCGTCGTGTTTCTGCACGACTTCTATGACAGCCCGCACGTCTACGACCGCATGGTGTTCACCGACTTCTGGGCGTGGGTTCGCTGCACGATCGAAACGCTTCGCGCCGCGGGCAAGCCGTTCTTCATCAAGCCGCACCCGAACCAGATCTCGCTGAGCGGCGATGCGCTCGCCCAGCTCGAGCGCGAATTTCCCGGACTGCCGATGTTGCCGGTTCGGGCCAGCAACGTGGAGCTCGTGAAACGCGGCATTGTTTGCGGGATCACGGTGTACGGCACCGTGGCGCACGAGCTTGCGTATCTCGGTGTGCCGACCATCGCCTGCGCACGGCATCCGCATCATTCGTTCCAGTTCTGTCGAACGGCCGGCAGCATCGAGGAATACCGCGCGTTCCTTGCGGCACCGGAAACGCTGCCCATTCCCCGAGACGAAATGCAGCGCCAGGCGCTCGAATTCGTCTACATGAACAACGTGCACGGCAGCGACGCCACGCGCGAGCTGCGCGAACGCTTCCTGGCGCTCTGGAAGACCAGCCATGGCGACCACTACCCGGTGGCCGAAATGGCGGCGAACTTCATTGCGATGCGCGATTCGGCCGGCCTCGATGCATTTGCCGCGCAATGTGCCGAGACACTCTCCACGAACCAGGCTTCACCCGATGACTGCGATGTCAATGAACAACTTGCACAGCCAGCTCGACGATAGCTATCGCGAGCATCCGGCATTCCGTTTTGGCGTCGAGCCGTTCCGTCTCGACGCGGCCGATGCACGCACATTCAACGACGCGTACGAGTTGCTGGCCGCGTTCGCGTCCCGAATGCCCACGGAGCGCTTCGAAGCCGCGGTGGCCCGTTGCCATTCATCGCTGACCGCAGTCTGGTCGCAGCTCGAAGCGAGCTGCACGGACGAACACGAGCGCCGCTTTCTCTCGGAACTCGGTGCGCAGGTGCGCCGTCTGCTCGACGAAGAAGCTGTCTTTCATCGTCGCAGCAGGGGAGTGCCGTCCATCGGCTTCCGTGCCGACGCTTCCCTGGCCGGCGCCGATGCGCTGCGTCGCGAGCGGCACTTCTTCGGTCGAATGTCGAACGACGCGGTAACGCGCATCAATGCGATTGCCGCGCCGAATATCCAGCGTTTCCGTGCCGCCGCGGCCGAGGGCCGCAACACGCGCGACGATCTGTCGCTCACCATGGGCGGCGACATCCGCGCAATCACCACGCTGCTCGACGACGAATTTGGTCGCCTCGGTGTGCTCGACGCGCTTGCCGCGTACTCGGGACAACGCGTCACGGTGTCGGGCCTGGCGCTCGAGCTCAGCGTTCCCACCTCGCGCTGGTGGGAGACTTCGTTCGTCGACCTGCCGCGTCCGCCGGAGACGCTGTATGCGCACCTCGACGAGGCCATCGCCAATCCGAAAGCCATCGTCTATCTCACGGACGTCACGCGTGAACTCGGCCCGACGAGTTGCTATCCGCACGCATTCGATGACCTCGGGCTCTCGCCGCTGCAGGCGCTCGTGGGCCGTGTGATCGGCAATGTCGGCAGTCGCGCGGACTCGCCCTTGCATGCGTACTACGCCAAGCGTTATCACCAGTCGGTCAACTCCGAGAACTTCCGCCGCCACTTCATGCGGCTGCCGCCGAGCCTGCGCTTCAACTCGCACTTCGGCTGGGACGTCATGCCTGGCAGCACGGCCGAGCAGTCTCTGGCTTCGCGCGAGCGCCACATGCTCGGCGGCGCGGGCACGTTCATGGCGTTCGACGGCGCGCGCCTGCTGCACCGGGGTGGCATGCCAAAATCCGGCGAGCGCGTCGCGCTCCAGGTGGTGTTCGGTCAAACCAGTCTTTTGCGGCGCGTCGCGCGCCGCGTTCGTGGAGCCCTTCGATGATGTCGTTGAAACGTCTCGTGACCGGTGCGCTGTCGCGCGCGCGCCGCCCATTCACTGCCCAGCACAAACTGATTCGCGCGCTGAGCCCGCACCTGCCCGAGGTTGTGTGCGTGGATGTGGGCGCGTCTTACTACCCGCACGTGAAGTGGCACCTGTTCATCGAATCGCCCGCGACGCGCTGGATCGCCGTCGAGCCGAATGCCGCCAACGCAGCCTACGTGTCGACCTGGCGTTGGCCGAGCCGCGCCAAGCTGTTTCCCATCGGTCTCAGCCGTACGGGCGGACCACAGACGCTGTACGTGACCCATGTCGACAGTGGCTCGAGCCTGTTGCCGCCGCGCATCGCCGATGGCATGAAGCAGCGTGTGAAGAACCTCGACTACTTCTTCCCGCTGCGCGAGGTGTCCATCGAAACGCGCACGCTCACGGACGTGCTGGCCGAGGCACCAGCGGACGCCCCGGTGTTCGTGAAACTCGACACCCAGGGCACCGAGCTCGACATCCTGCGCGGCGCGGAGCCGCACATCGCCTCGCACCGCATCGTCGGCATCGAGACCGAGGCAACCATGCTTGCGCAGCCTGTCATGCACGGTTCGGGAAAGTTCTGGCAGCTCGCGCAGTTCCTCGAGGAGCACGGCATGGAACTGCTCACCGTGAAACCCATCTACGGCCCGTCGCGCTTCGGTGTCGCGCAGCCGAAGGGGCTCACGTACCTCAACGAGTGCGACGCGGTTTTCGCGGTGCGCCGCGACGTCGCGGCCGGACTCCCGGTCGCGCATCGCGCCGGGCTGCTCGCGTTCTATCTTTCGTATCGGCTGTTCGAAGAGGGCATGTCGCTGCTCGACGAAGACGCCGAGCTGAGTGCCGCGCTCACCGCGCGAGGCGCCGACCCCGCGCGCATTCGCGCCGCGCTGGCGGCCGCGTCCTGATGGCCGATACGTCGCAACTCCGCGTCGCCGTCCGGCAGCTGGGCTCGTTCATCGGGTTCGTGGCCAGGCGGTTCTCGTCGTTTTACCTGATCGCCGTACTCACGCTGATCGCACTCGTGCTCGAGTTCGCGGCGACCAGTCTCATGATTCCCCTGTCGTCCGCCACCAACGTAGGCGGAGGCGGCAGTCGCAGTGGTGTCGTGCAGTTCTGGACGGGCATCATCGAACAGGTCGGGATGAGCGCCAGCACACGCACGTGGTTGTGGCTGTTCTGCGTGGTCATGATCGCGCGCCTGATGAGCGGCTATGCGCAGAACGTCGCCACGCTGCGGCTCGGCAAGCGCGTGCATCGCGAGCTCTCCGGAAGCATCTTCGAACATGTCGTGGCGCGCGAGCCGCTGACGTCTGTCTACACGCGCTCCATCGGACACTACATCACGCTGGCCGGCGACGACACGTCGAAGTGCGGCAACATCATCGCGAGCGTCCTGCAGTGCGTGATCGCGTTATTCACCGCTCTGGTGGCACTCGTCATTCTTTACAAGTTCTCGATGCCGATGTTCGTCGCCGTGGGCGTGTTCCTCGCGTTGTGCGCAGTCGCCATTGGCCTCCTGTTCCGGGTCATCCTGCGACTCAACACCCAGTCGAATGCGCTGTCGCGCGAACTCAACACCGTGTTCGTCGAAGCGCTGAACAACCTGCGTTCGATACGTGCGCTGAACGCCGAGCGCTTCATTTCCGGACAGTACGCGGGTCAGATCAAGCGTTATGTGCGCATGCTGTTCCTCATCGAATCGATGCGCGCCGGCGTCAAGTTCGTTCCGGCCGTGCTGCTGCTGGTCATCGGCGCCGTGCTCATGCGTGCGGAATCGGTGCCGCTGTCGGAGGCGTCTCTGCTGGCGGTCACCATCATCATCATCCGCATCTTCGCGTCGATGGGGCAGTTCATCACCTCGGGCACGCTGCTGCTGACCGACCTGCGTGCGGTGCACGACATCGACACGCTGATCCGCACGACCGAAGAGCGCATGCAGCCGCACGAGCCGCAGCGTGACATGCTCGTCGAGCACGTGGAGCTGCGTGACGTGGACTTCGGATTCGGCGCCCGAACCCGCATCCTCTCCGGCTTCAACTTCCGTTTCGAACGGGGGCGCAGCTACGCCGTCGTCGGTCCCTCGGGTTCGGGCAAGTCGACCCTCGCCGACGTCATGCTCGGGCTCGTACGCCCGGACCACGGCGCCGTGCTGGTGAACGGCGACGACAAGCTCATGCCGCAGGTGCGCGACCGCATGATCCTGGTTGAGCAGCAGCCGCGTATCTTCTCGGGCACGCTCCGCGAAAACCTGCTGTTCGGTTTCGAGGCGTCCGACGACACGTTGTGGGCAGCGCTGCGCGCGGTCGACCTCGAGGACATGGCGCGCACCATGCGCGATGGCCTTGAGACCGTGCTCAACTACCAGGGCGACAATTTCTCCGGCGGTCAGCGGCAGCGCGTGGGAATCGCCCGCGCTTTGATTCGCAATCCCAGCGTGCTGATACTCGACGAGGCCACGAGCGCACTGGATGGCGGCACCCGCGTGGTCGTTATGAGAAACGTACGCGAACGCATGCAAGGCGGAATCCTGATTTCGATCACGCATGATCCGCATCTTGCGGGCGAGGCGGATATCACGCTCGACCTGCAGGATCTGCAACGTATCAGCGCTCATGCCGCTGCGGCGGCTATCTGACATGCCCGCGCCCGTCGCAATCCTTGTGTACAACCGGCCGGAGCACACAGCGCGCACGCTTGAGGCGCTGGCCGCCAACGAACTCGCGGCCGAGACCGACGTCACTATCTACTGCGACGCAGCGAAGACGCCGGAAGCGCGCGCAGCCGTCGAGGCCACGCGCGCAGTGGCGCGTGCCGCCCGCGGTTTTCGCTCGGCGCGCACCGTAGAACGTGATGCCAACATGGGGCTCGCGAACTCCGTGATCGCGGGAGTCACCGAGGTCTGCGGCGAAGGTGGTCGCGTCATCGTGCTCGAGGACGACCTCGTGACGGCGCCGACGTTCCTGCGTTTCATGAACGACGCTCTCGACAAATACGAGAACGACGAGAGAGTCGGCAGCATCCATGGCTACTGGTATCCCGCGCAGCGTCCGGTGCCGGAAAATTTCTTCCTGCGTGGCGCCTCGTGCTGGGGTTGGGCCACCTGGGCGCGCGGCTGGCGCGTATTCGAACCCGACGGGTCGAAGCTGCTGGCTGAACTACGTTCGCGAAAGCTGAATCGCGCCTTCGACCTCGACGGGGCGATGGCATACACGCGCATGCTCGAGTTGCAGATCGCGGGCCGCAACAATTCCTGGGCCATCCGCTGGCACGCGAGCACTTTCTTGGCCGGGCTGTTGCAGCTCTCGCCGGGCCGCAGCCTGGTGAGCAACATCGGTTTCGACGGCACCGGAACGCATTGCGATACGTCATCGGTATTCGACGTGACGCTGGGCAATGCGCCTGTGCGGCTCCTCGACGTGCCGGTGGAGCAGTCCGAAATCGCACGCACCGCGCTCATTCACTATTACAACTCGACGCGGCGGAGTTTCGCGCAGCGCGTCGTGGGCAAGCTTCGCCGCATGGTCGGCGGGCGGAGACATTGATGCATCGTTCGTATTGCACGCTCTTCGACAAGAACTACCTGTACCAGGGCGTGGCGCTGCACGACTCACTCGTGGCGCATTCGCGCGACTTCACGCTGTATGCGCTGGCGATGGATGACGAGGCCTTCTCGCTGCTGGGCAAGCTCGGGCGCGAATCCCTGGTGCCGGTGCGCGTCGACGACCTGCTCACCGACGAGGTGCGCGCCGTGCGTGCACGCACTTCGCATGGCCAGTTCTGCTGGGCCAACCAGCCGCTCCTCTGTCTGCACCTGCTGGATCGATTCGGCCTCGACATGGTGACGTACCTCGAATCCGATTCGTTGTTCTTTGCCGATCCCGAGGCGCTTTTCGAGGAGCTGGGATCGAACTCGGTCTCGCTGGTACCGCACAACTATTCGTCCGGACTCGACCAGAAAGACAAGTCCGGCGTCTTCTGTGTGCAATTCAACGCGTTCCGCAATGACGCGCGCGCACGAGCAGTGCTCGGCGAGTGGAAAGTCGAGAACTTCAAATACGACAAGTCACGGCCGTTGTATTACCCGGGCCAGATCTGTCTCGACTCGTGGCCGGAAAAGTTCGAAGGCGTGAAGATCATCACCCACAAGGGTGCGGGCGTCGCGCCCTGGAACGTGCGTGGTTACGAAGTCTCCGAGCGGAACGGCACACCGCACGTGGATGGAGTGCCGGTCGTGTTCTATCACTATCACCAGTACTGTCGACTGCGCAGTGGTGACCACGATCTCAGTGGCTATCCGCTTTCGAAGACGGTGATCGACACGCTGTATCGGCCTTACGTGACGGCGCTTGCGCGCGCGGAACAGGCCGTGAAGAAAGTCGATCCCTCATTCAATTTCCGGCGCTTGTATGACGACCCCATGTCGCTCGGGGGTTTGCTGCAGGCGCCGTCGAAGGAAAATTTCGCCTCGTACCGGTTCCGCATCAAGCGAAGGGTGCTCGGCCGGTTCAACATCTACCCGGATCACTTCTTTTCATGACCGCACCGAAATCACTGGCGAGAAGAATTGCGACGATCATCCCGTGGCGATGGGTGCCCCTGGATTTCGCGGTTCGCACCTCGCAGCGCATCACGTCGATTTTTGCGCGCCTGCTGTTCATCCGCGACTGGCAGCTCGAGGCCCGTGGCCGCCCGCAATTCTTCAAGCATTCGCTGAATCTCGCGCAATGGCCGTTCGATCCGGCTCGTTGGGCATTCACCGCGCGCGGAGTGTACGCGCGCGAGTCCATGCGCCGCGGTTGCAAGGTGCTCGACCTCTGCTGCGGTGACGGCGCCTACAGCAAGCTGTTCTTTGCCGACATTGCCGCCCAGGTGGATGCGGTGGACCTCGACGAGTACGCCATCGCCTATGCGCGCAAGTATCACGCCGCGACCGGCGTGCGCTTTCATCGCCTCGACATCGTCAACCAGCCGCTGCCCGATCGCGACTACGACGTGGTCGTCTGGAATGCGGCCATCTGCTATTTCAGCGAGCCCGATATCCGCGTGGTGATCGGCAAGATCATCGCCTCGTCGCGCCCCGACATGCAGCTCATCGGCATGTTGCCGCGGGCGCATGGCTGGATCGACCACAAGATCGAATTTGCCACCGTGGCAGAAGTCGAAAACTATCTGCGCCAGTTCTTCTCCGAGGTCTCTGTCCGGGAGATCGACGAGGGCGGCGCTGTTTCCTTTTATTTCCGCGCGCGCACCCCGCTCGCCACTTCGAGGATTTCCTGATGAACGCCACCCGACCATTGCCTGCCCGCGAGAAGTTCCTGGTCTTCGCCGCGCCCGTCATCGAGGACGCGGAAATTGCCGAAGTCGTGGCCACTATGAAATCGGGATGGCTCGGTTCGGGCCCGAAAGTCGCGCAATTCGAAGCGGACTTTCGCGCGTACAAGGGCGCGGAATACGCCGCGGCGCTGTACTCGTGCACGGCGGCGTTGCACCTCTCGATCCTGGCCGCGGGCCTTCAGGAGGGCGATGAAGTCATCACCACGCCGCTGACTTTCTGCGCGACGGTCAACGCCATTCTTCACGCCGGCGCGAAGCCGGTGTTGGCGGATATCGATCCGGTCACCATGAACATCGATCCGCGAGAAGTGCGCCGTCGCATCTCGCCGCGTACGCGCGCCATCGTGCCGGTGCACTTCGCGGGACTGCCGTGCGAAATGGACGACCTGCTGTCCATCGCACAAGAACACAAGCTCAAGATCATCGAGGACTGCGCGCACGCCATCGAAAGCGAATATCGCGGCCGCAAAGCCGGCACGCTTGGTGATTTCGGCTGCTTCAGCTTCTACGTCACCAAGAACATCGTGACGGGCGAGGGCGGCATGGTGATCGCTCGCAACCAGCAGGATGCCGCACGCATCAAGATCCTGGGACTGCATGGCATGACCAAGGACGCATGGAAGCGTTTCGGCGACTCCGGTTACAAGCACTACGAGGTCGTGGAATGCGGCTTCAAGTACAACATGATGGATCTGCAGGCGGCGATCGGCATCCACCAGCTGAAGCGCGTCGAACCGTACTGGGTGCGGCGCGAACAGATCTGGAATCGCTACCAGGAAGAACTCGCGGGGTTGCCCGTGGATCTGCCGGCGCCCACGCCTGCGCACATGCGCCACGGCTATCACCTGTACACGCTGCAGGTCGAAAAGAAGCGCGCCGGCATTTCGCGCGATGAATTCATCGATGCGATGACCGCGCGCAAGATCGGAGTGGGTGTGCACTATCTCAGCCTGCCGGAACATCCTTACTACCAGCAGGAGCTGGGCTGGCGGCCCGAAGACTATCCACACGCCATGCGTATCGGACGCTCGACCGTGAGCATCCCGATTTCGCCCAAGCTCACCGACGACGATGTCGGTGACGTAATCGCGGCCGTTCGCTCGATACTGGGCAGATGAACGCCATCGTCGGACAGCCGTTCGAGATTTCGCTTGCGGCCCTGGCGACGCGGTACGACGAGTCGCTTGCCGCGCGCGTGCTCGCCGGACTTCTGTGCCTGACGCTGTTCCTGACGGTGAATCCCTTCCTGGCGCTGTTGCTGGTGGCGCTGGTCTCGCTGAATGTGCGCGTGCCGACCACGATGTTCATCGCCGTCGCCTCGATCACGTTCGCGGTCTTCTTCTATAACCGCGAATACGGCGTGGAGTTCTATCCGGGCCTTGCTGGCGACGATGTCCCGCACTACAGGAGCCTGTACGAGGCCAACTACGGCCTTACGTTGTCAAACGTGTGGCAACGCTTCCTCGCATCGCCGAACGGCTATGAAATCCTGTGGCACGGGCTCTGGTGGTTCACCGTCAATCAACTCGACATGGGCACGGAGACTTTCGTCTTCCTGCACTACTTCCTGAACTTCGCGACAGTGTTCGTCACCTTTCGCCTTCTGTCGACGCGGTACTGGATCGCCTTCGGGGTGGTGTATTTCTTCCTGACGCCGCTGACGGTCGACGTCATGACCATCATTTTTCGGCAGCAGCTTGCATTCGCGATGTTCGTGTCGGGCATTGCGCTGCGCTATCGGCACAACTCGCGTGCCGGCACCTGGTTGATTTACCTCAGCCCATTCATGCACATGTCTCTCGTCTTCTTCTTGATCACCTACTGGACGTTCCTCGTATTGCGCCGCCTGAACACCTTCGACAACAAGCTGCGGTTCGTCGTCTTGCTCGCGCTGATGATGGCGATCGTGCCGGCACTGTCCTCGATGGCCATTTCCTTTCTCGATTCGATCGGCATCGGGAAAATCATGTCCTTCTTCGAGACCGGCGGTGGCAGCGAGTTGCGCGTCTACCTGGTGTTGTTAGTTTACGGAGTGCCGATGCTCGCGGCCTTTTTCTGGCTGGAGAGTGACGACATCAACCGGCTGTTCCTGCTGCTGAACTTCGCGGTGTTCAGCATCGTGCTGGCCTTGCCGGGCGCCAATGGCATCTACGATCGCCTGCTGATGTTCACGCTTCCGCTGATGGGGTTCTATTTCTTTCGCCTCTTTCTGCGGTATTTCCCGCCGCTATGGCGTGCGCCCGCGTTGGTGGCCATCTTTGCGCTGGGGACGTATCGCGTGTACCAGCCGACTCTCGAGACCAACGGGGTCGCGTACTTCCTGGCCAACGGCCATGCGTTCGATCCCTTCATGGGACTGATCCGCATGCTGGTCGAGTTCTAGTTCTTTTCGCTGATGGGCCCGGTTCATCGTGGCATACTCCCGCGCCGATTTCGGCCGGGGTCAATTGTTTTGAGGTGGGTATGAAGTCGAACGCCGAATGGAAGCTGTGGGGCAAGAAAGATCCGCTCTATGGCGTAGCCACCTGGGCGGGACGCGACAAGAGCGGTGAGAACCCGTGGACTGATGAAGATTTCTACCGGCTCGGCGACGACTGGCTCGACTTCAAGCAGGCTTGGCAGCGAAGCGTGGGTTACAAGCCGGGCACCGTGCTCGAGATTGGCAGCGGCGCCGGGAGAATCACGCGCATGCTGGCCGCGGATTTCGAGAAAGTCATCGCCACCGACGTCTCGCCCGACATGCTGTCGTACGCCGGCAGCCGCGTGACCAATCCCAATATCTCGTGGACGGTATCGGACGGAGACACGATTCCCGCGCCCGACCAGTCCATCGACGCGGTGTTCTCCTGCCAGGTCTTCCAGCACTTTCCCAGCACTGCGTTGCAGCTTGCGACGTTTGCCCAGGTACAACGGGTACTCAAGCCCGGGGGAACTTTCTTCGTGCATTTGTCGATTCACGCCTTTCCGCAGGGCGTGAACGGGCCGTTCTCCAGCCTGGCGAGACTGCAATACAAGATCTTCACGCGGCTGATGACCCTGCGCGCGGCGATTCGCCGGCAGTTGATGAAAATCGGATTCAGGCCGCACATGCATGGTGTCTCCTACGAGGCGCCCGACCTCATCCGCGATCTGCGAAAACTGGGCTTC
>Ga0315912_10004248_pt1 | contig 13660 bp, 6 predicted proteins | sample VfabasoilMG_FD_204469 | JGI IMG/M metagenome (GOLD analysis project Ga0315912, IMG submission 204469) | Garden soil microbial communities collected in Santa Monica, California, United States - V. faba soil | ecosystem: Environmental > Terrestrial > Soil > Garden | place: USA: California... | reverse complement strand
ATCGCGGTTGCCCTGACAGCGGCCGCGCTGGGCCTGCGAGTGGCGCTGGTGCCGTCGCTCGAGAACCGCTCGTTCCTGATCATTTTCGTCCTGCCCATCATCGTCACGGCCTACGTCGGTGGGCTGTGGCCGGGGCTGTTTTCGACGCTGCTGGTCGCGGTGACCACCGCCTGGTTCGTGATACCACCGGTGCGCAGCTTCGCCTTCCTGACGCCCATCGATTTCGCGCACTGGGCGTTCCTGGTCCTGGAAGGCGTGTTGATCAGCGTGTTGTTCGCCGAGCTGACCGGCTGGCGTCGCGATGCAGCCAGCCGGGCCATCGAACACAAACACGCCACCACCGAGCTCAAGGTGCGGGTCGGGTTCGCCGTGGCCATCGCCATTCTCGGCGCCATCGGCATCGTTTCCTATCTGTCGGTGGTTCGGCTCAACGAAAGCTCGCAGCTCGTGATCCGCTCGCAGTCGGTCATCTCCAACATCGACGCGCTGGTCACCACCACGTTCGAATCCGAGTCGGCGCAACGCGCCTACATCATCACCGGAGAGGAGCCGTTCGCCGCCGACTACACGCGCGCCATCGGGCGGGTCAACGGTTTGATGGTGGAGCTGCGCGACGCGGTCAAGGACGACCCGTTCCAGCTGGAACGCATGACGGCGCTGGGTGAAGCCGTGCGCCTGCGTCTCCGGCAGAGCGACGAGATCATCGAACTGCGCCGCACCGAAGGCATGGAAGGGGTGCAGCGGCGCCTGGCGCAGAACCGCAGCCGGCCCGGCGCCACGATGCAGGCAACGGTCTTCCGGCTGGCGCAGGAGATGAAGACCACCGAGCTCGTGCAGCTCACCGAACGCGAACGCCAGGCGCAGAACCGTGCGCTGCTGGCCCGCTGGGTGATCGTCGGCGGCAGCGCGCTGGCGCTGCTGTGTGTCGGCATCGCACTGTTCGCCATCCGCCGGGACTTCGCCGGCCGCGCGCGCGCCGAGTCCGAGCTCGCGCGTTTCTTCGACCTGTCGATCGACCTGTTCAGCATTGCCTCCGCCGACGGCTACTTCAAGCGCGTGAGCCCGGCCATCACCGACATGCTGGGCTACAGCGTCGAGGAAGCGCTGCGCATTCCGTACATGGACCTGGTGCATCCCGAAGATCGCCAACGCGCCCTCGAGGCCGTGCGCCACCAGGTCGAAACCGGCGTACGGGTCGATCCGTTCGTTGGGCGCATGCGCCACAAGGACGGCAGCTGGCGCGTGCTTTCCTGGCGCTCCATGCCGCGCGGCGACCTGATGTTCGCCACCGCGCGCGACGTCACCGACGACGAACGCGCCGCCCTGGAGCTGCGCGATGCCAAGGACCGGCTCGAGGCGCGCGTCGCCGAGCGCACGCGTGCGCTCGAAGAAGCCTACGAATCGCTGCGCAAGAGCGAGCGCCAGTTCCGTGCGCTCATCGAGAACAGCGCCGACTGCATCTCGCTCACTGGCGCGGACCGGGTGTTCCGCTACCTGAGCCCCTCGGTCACACGCATCGAGGGATACACGCCCGAGGAGTTGTTGGGCACGCTGGCCATCGAACAGACGCACCCGGACGACCTGGAGCCGCTCGCGAAAGCCATGGAAAAACTGTTCGTGAGTCCGGGGCAGCCGATTCCGGCGGTCTGGCGCCGCAGGCACAAGGACGGCCACTGGATCTGGCTCGAAGGCGTCGCCACCAACCTGCTCGACGACCCTTCCGTGGGCGCCATCGTGTGCAACTACCGCGACATCACCGAGCGGCTGGCGCACGAGCGGCGCGTGGCCGAGCAATTGCAGCGACTGGCGCTGCTGTCGCGCATCACGCGCGCCATCGGCGAACGCCAGGACCTCAGCAGCATTTTCCAGGCCGTGGTGCGCACCATCGAAGACGACATGCCGGTGGACTTCTGCTGTGTCTGCCTGTACGACGCCGCCGCCAACCACCTGGCCGTGAGTTGCCTCGGTGCGCGCAGCGAACCGCTGGCGCGCCAGATGAACCTGGCGGTCGACACCATCCTGCCCATCGACAACAACGGGCTCGGCCGCTGTGTGCGCGGCTACCTGGTCCACGAGCCCGACATCGGCGCGGCGAAATTCGACTTCCCGAAGCGGCTCGCCGGCGGCGGACTGCGTTCGCTGGTCATCGCGCCGTTGCTGGTGGAGAGCCAGGTGTTCGGCGCATTGATCTGCGCGCGCCGTGAACCCGAATCCTTCAGCAGCGGCGAATGCGAGTTCCTGCGCCAGGCCAGCGAACACACTGCGCTCGCCGCCCACCAGGCGCAGCTGTACACGGCCCTGCAGCAGGCATACGACGACCTTCGCCAGTCGCAACAACAGGTCATGCAGCAGGAACGCCTGCGCGCGCTCGGACAGATGGCGAGCGGCATCGCGCACGACATCAACAACGCGATCTCGCCGATGGCCCTGTACACCGAGGCGCTGCTCGAGCGCGAGACCGGCCTTTCCGAGCGCGGGCGCAAGCAGCTGGAGATCATCCAGCGAGCCGTGGACGACGTGGCGCAGACCGTGGCGCGCATGGGCGAGTTCTACCGCTTCCGCGAGCCGGAAGGTGCGCTCTCTCCCGTCGATCTCAACCTGCTCGTGGAGCAGGTGATCGATCTCACTCGCGCCCGCTGGAGCGACATGGCGCAGCAGCGCGGCGCGGTCATCGAGCTGAAACTCGAGCTCGATGCGGACCTGCCGCGCATCGCCGGCGTGCAGAGCCAGATCCGCGACGCGCTGGTGAACCTGGTGTTCAACGCGGTCGACGCCATGCCGCAGGGTGGAGCCCTGACGATCCGCACGCGCACCGCCGTGCGCCCGCAGGGCGGTTGCGCACTCATCGAGGTCGCGGACAACGGCATCGGAATGGACGACGAGACGCGGCGCCGCTGCCTGGAACCGTTCTTCTCGACCAAGGGCACACGCGGCACCGGCCTCGGCCTGGCCATGGTCTACGGCGTGGTGCAGCGCCATGGCGCGCAGCTCGAGATCGACAGCGAACGCGGCAGGGGCACGCTGGTGCGCATCGAATTCCCGCGCGCCAAGACCCAGACTGCGGCGGTCGCCGACCCGGCGCAGCCGCCGGTCGGACCCATGCGCATACTCATCGTCGACGACGATCCCATGCTGCTCAAATCACTGCGCGACGCGCTCGAATCCGACGGTCACGAGGTCACGGCCGCGGGCGGCGGCCAGGCGGGCATCAACGCCTTCGTGGAATCGCATGCCGAGGGCCGCCCCTTCCCGGTGGTCATCACCGATCTCGGCATGCCGCATGTCGACGGCCGCAAGGTGGCGTCGACCATCAAGGCCTCGGTGCCCACGACCGTAGTGCTGATGCTCACCGGTTGGGGACGCAGGCTGGTCGCCGAAGGCGACATCCCGGTGGGCGTGGACGAAATCCTCAGCAAACCACCGCGGTTGACGGATCTGCGCGCCGCGCTGGCCGCGCACCGCGCGCGTGCTTAGGCGCCGGCGGGAATCACGACGCGTTTTTCATGTCGAGCGCGCAGCCGTAGCTGCTCACCGCGGAGGTCTTGAGCGCGCGCAGCAGCACGTTGGCGGCCGGGGACAACAGCCAGTCGGTACGCGTAATGATGCCGAAGGCGTCCATGGAACACGCCAACGGAATGGGCAGGACCACGACCATGCCGTAGTCCGCGTAATAACGCGCCACATCGGTGGAGACGACGGCGACGAAATCGGTCTGCTGCAGCATCTTGGTGAGGAACAGCAACGATGCCGTCTCGATGAGCTGGCGAGGCGGCGTGAGGCCGGCTTCCTGGAACATGAGGTCGAAACGGTGGCGCAGCACGCTGCCGGCGGGCGGCACGATCCACGGCTGCGACTCGAGCGCGGCCAGGTCGAGAGCCGCGGCATTCAGCAGCGGATGCCCGGGACGGACCACGGCGCACACCGGCTCCTCGGCAAGTTTTTCGTAGCGCAGTCCGGACGAGTCGTGCCCTTCGAACAGCCGCCCGACCATGATGTCCAGCTTGCCCTGCGCCAGCGCCTCGAGGAGCACGTTGCTCGACTCGACCACCAGCTCGACGCGCAGCTTCGGGTTCTCGCGCGCCACGATCTTGATGGCCTGGGGCAGCAGGCTCAGTGCAGGTCCCGTGATCGCTCCCAGGCTCACGTGTCCGGACAGCCCGGTCTTGAGCGCATCCACTTCCTGTCCCGCTTCGCGCAGGCTGGAAAGGGCGATGCGGGCGTGACGGATCATGGTCTCGCCATACCAGTTAGGCCGCATGCCGCGCGGCTGGCGCTCGAACAACGACACACCCAGCATGTCCTCGAGGTCCTTGAGCAGCTTGGAAGCCGCGGGCTGCGACATGTTCAGCACTTCCGCCGCGCGGTGGATGTTGCCTTCGTCGTTGATGGCCGTGAGCAACATGAGCTGGCGCGTCTTGAGTCGCGCGCGGATGAACCAGGGCGAAGGTCTGGACATATACGAATCCCCCTAAATCCATGTTATTGAATACGCGGATGAGTATATCTCCCTACCCGATCAGGGCTTGTTGGATATCGTCGACGGAGCGCAGTCTCCACCGGGGAATGACTCGCCGCAGTCTTATGTCACTGGCGCTCGCGCTGGCCGCGCTGGGCCTGTCGGGCGCCTGCTCGCAAGGCTCTGATCCGGCCGGCCGGAGCGCGGGCCACGCTCTCGTGCTCGGCTTCAGCCACATCGATACCAAATCCAACTGGAACGCCGCGAATACGGAGTCCATCCGCACGGCGGCGCGCGACGCCGGCATCGAACTGCGACTGGAAGATGCCCATCGCAGCCAGGAGAACCAGCTGGCAGCGCTGCGTTCATTCGTCGCGCAGCGTGTCGACGTGATCGCCTTCTCTCCCGTGGTCGAAACCGGCTGGGAGACTGTGCTGCGCGAGATCCGCTCCGCGGGAATCCCCGTGATCCTCATGGATCGCGCCATCGAAGTCAGCGAAGACTCGCTGTACGTTTCGTTGATCGGCTCGGACTTCGTCGAGGAGGGCCGGCGCGCCGGTCGCTGGTTGCTCGAGCAGACACGCGAGGTGCCGGGCGAAATCGACATCGTCGAGTTGCAGGGCACGGTGGGTTCGGCGCCCGCCAACGATCGCAAGCAGGGCTTCGCCGAGGTCATCTCGACCGACACGCGCTACCGCATCGTGCGTTCGCAGAGCGGCAACTTCAGCCGCGAAAGCGGCAAGCAGATCATGGAGAGTTTTCTGCAGGCCGAAGGTCGCCGCATCCGCGTGCTGTTCGCGCACAGCGATACCATGGCGCTCGGCGCCATCGAGGCCATCGAAGCCGCGGGCTTCAAACCCGGCAGCGACATCCTGGTGATTTCCATCGAAGGAAGCCGCGAAGGGTTGAAGGCCATCGTCGCGGGCAAGCTAAACGTGAGCGTGGAATGCAGCCCGCTTCTCGGACCGCAACTCATGGCCGCCGCGCAGGACGTGGTGGCCGGCCGCCCGGTGGCGCGGCACATCATTACCGAAGAATCATTGTTCTCGCGTGAAACCGCCGCCGAGGAACTGCCGAAGCGCCGGTACTGACCCGGCTGGGGGCACATCCTGGCCGGACCCCCGGATGCCCCGAATCCCGCCGTACAGGGCGCCCGCGGCCCAACTGCCTCCTGCGGAGCCGTCGCAGGGCATTTAACCCCGGAAAAGCGCGAACTGGAGCCTTTCCTAGGGAAACCCGGTGTGACCCGCGTCACCGTGGTTTTGTCACATAACGGCCAAGATTCCCGCTGTCTCAGACCGTGTATTGGGCGTCTTTCCGCGCCCGGAGGGAGCTTTGTGGCAATTCAAAAAGTGTTGATCGTCGATGACGCGCGCCCGGATCTCATGAACCTGGAAAAGATCGTGAGCGCCGCCGGTTACACCACGATCACCGCGACCAACGGCCAGCAGGCCGTGGAGATTTCCAAGGCCCAGCTTCCCGACGTCATCCTCATGGACGTCAACATGGACCAGATGGACGGCTTCGCCGCGACGCGCGCCATCGGCGGCGACGCGGCCACCAAGGCCATCCCGGTGGTGCTGGTGACCAGCAAGAACCAGAAGGCCGATCGCGTCTGGGCGCAGATGCTCGGCGTGAAAGGCTACGTCACCAAGCCCTACACCCCCGACCAGATCCTGAACGCCATCACGGCCTGCGCCTGAACCCGCAGATGGCCGCACCGTTTCACCTGCCGCTCGGATTGCCGCCGCTCCCGCCAGAGCTCGCGGCACTCGTCTCGCAGCCGACCGCTGCGGTCGAGAACCCGGACGAGATCGTGCGGCAGGCATTTCGCATCGGGCGCATGCGCCTGCTCGCGCCGTTCGCCACGGCGAGCGAGCTCACCGAGATGCCCAACGTCTATCCACTGCCGCGCGCGCCGGACAACCTGCTCGGCCTCGTCAACCTGCACGGCCGCATCGTGCCGCTGTTCGACCTGGCCGCGCTGTTCGAGACCGAACACCTGCCGCGCGAGAAACGCATGCTGCTGGTGATCGGCCACGGCGACGCGGCCGCCGGCATCGCCATCGACGGGCTGCCACGCCGCATGGTGTTCACGCCCGGGTCGAAGATCGTCCCGCCGCAGCTTCCCGCCGGCGCCGCCAGCGCGGTGCTCGCCACCTACCTGGCCGGCAACGATGCGTGGTTCGAGTTCGACTACGAGCAACTTCTTCTTCACGTGAGCTAACAACATGGCCCTCCGCAACGTCCTTGGCGCCCAGTCCATCCGGCAGAAACTGCTGCTCGGCACGCTGTTCCTCGCCGTCATCCCGGTGGCCGTCACCTCGGTGATCGTGGGTCGCGAGTCGCTGAACTCGGGCCGCGCGGCGCTCGAATCGCAGGCGCGCGAAGCGCTGATCGCGCAGCGCGCCTCCAAGGCGGCGCAGATCACCGACTATTTCGAAGCGTTGTCCAACCAGGTGCAGGTGCTGGCTGCCGCGCCGGACGTGGTCAATGCCATGCGCGAGCTGCCGGGCGCCTACGACAACTCGGTGCTCAGCATCGCCGACCTGCCCGCGGAGCGCGCCCGCCTCGCGAAGTACTACGGCGCGGACTTCGTCCAGGAGTTCGAGAAGCGCAACACCGGCAAGAAGCTCGACATGGCCGGCACCGTCACCTCGCTGCCGGACCTCGCGATGAACCTGCAGTACCAGTACATCGCGGCCAACCCGCATCCGCTGGGCTCCAAGAACAATCTCGATCGCGCCAATGACGGCTCGCGGTACTCCGAGCTGCACGGCCAGATCCATCCGTTCCTGCGCACCGCGCTGCGCGAATTCGGCCTGTACGACATCTTCCTGGTGGAGCCGCGCAACGGCACCATCGTCTACACGGTGTTCAAGGAGCTGGACTTCGCCACCTCGCTGGTGAGCGGACCGTACGCCAAGTCGAAACTCGGCGACGCCTTCCGGCAGACCTGGTCGCTGGATCGCCCCGGCCAGATCGCGATGTCGGAGTTCGGCGAGTACCTGCCCTCGTACAACGACCAGGCCGCCTTCCTCGGCACGCCCATTTTCGACGGCGGCCGGAAGATCGGCGTGCTCGTGGTCCAGGTGCCGATCGACAAGATCAACTCGGTGATGACCGACGAAGGCAAGTGGAAGGAGCGCGGCCTCGGCAGCACCGGTGAGACCTACCTGGTGTCCGCGGCCGACGGTACGCCGCGCTCGGTGGCGCGCCTCGCGGTCGAGGACATCGACGGCTACGCCAGGAGCGTGGGCGACGCGGGCTTCGCCAAGGGCCTGGTCAGCGCGGTCAAGACCAAGGGCACCAGCATCGGCCTGGTCCCGATCAAGTCCCAGGCCACGCAGGAAGTATTCGAGAAGGGTCTCGCAGGGTTCGGTGTGTATCCGAACTATGCGAAGTCGCAGGTGCTCGGCGCCTACGCGCCGCTGTCGGTGCTGGGCCTGCGCTGGGCGATCGTCGCCGAGATCAAGGCCTCGGAAGCGTTCGCGCCCGTCGCCAAGGTGCGCGAGAAAGTCGTGGTGTGGTCCACGGGTATTGCCGTGGCGCTGCTCGGCCTCGGCCTGCTGATCGCCTTCTCGCTGCTGCGTTCGGTCACCAAACCCATCACGAAGATGCAGAACACCGTGAACGCGATCGCCGAAGGCGACTTCGCCGCGCGTTCGCAACTCGGCGGCGACGACGAGTTCGGCCAGCTGTCGCGCGCCTTCGACGACCTGCTCGACGATCGCGTGACCCGCCTCGCCGAAGCCGAGCGCGAAAACGAAGACCTCAACAACTCGGTGGTGCAGTTGCTGCAGGCCGTGGCGCAGCTCTCCAACAAGGACCTGACCGCCAAGGCGCCGGTCACCGCGAACGTGATCGGCACCGTGTCCGACTCCATCAACCTGCTCGCCCACGAGACCGGACGCGTGCTCTCCGAGGTGACCAGCATCGCGGCGCAGGTGAAACTCTCGACCGAGCGCGTGAAGCGCCAGGCCGAATCGGTGAACGCCACTGCCGCGGCGGAACGCTCCGACGTGGAACGCGCCAGCGAGAACCTGGCGAACGCCAACAAGGTCATGACCCAGGTGGCCGAACTGGCCGCCGCATCCAACCGCGCCGCCGAGCAGGCCACCTCCTCCACGGTCACCGCGCTGGGCTCGGTGAACGAAACCGTGCGCGGCATGGAAGGCATCCGCGAATCCATCGCCGAGGCCGAAAAGCGCATCAAGCGGCTGGGCGAGCGTTCGCAGGAAATCACCGGCATCGTGAACCTGATCAACACGATCGCCGAGCGCACGCACGTGCTGGCGTTGAATGCCTCGATGCAGGCGGCCGCCGCCGGTGACGCGGGTCGCGGCTTCGCGGTCGTGGCCGAAGAAGTGCAGCGCCTCGCCGAAAGCTCGCGCCAGGCGACGCAGCAGATCGCGCAGCTGGTGAACAACATCCAGATCGAAACGGCCGACACGATCAACACCGTGAACAAGACGATTTCGCAGGTGGTGACAGGTTCGGAGCTCGCCGCGAAGTCCGGTCAGCAGATGCGCGAGACGCAGCAGTCCACCGCGTCGCTGGTGGAGCTCGTGAAGCGCATCACCTCGTCGGCACAGGTGCAGATGAAGATCGCCACCGAGCTGCGCAACCGCGTGCACCAGATCGGCGCCAGCACGGAAAAGACCGCGGCCGAGATTCTGCTGCAGTCCGAGGCCACGGCCGACCTGTCGAAGTCAGCCGACCGGCTGGTGGAATCGGTACGCGTCTTCAAGCTGCCGAGCAACCGGGCAGCGTAACGGGATACGGGAACAGGGAGGGTAGATAGGCCAGATGCGAGGACAGGATCTCCTCACCGCGCTCGCCGACGAGCTCAGGGGCATCGCTCCGGAGCTCGCGCACGCCTATGACGCGGGCTCGGCGAACGAGTCCGAGGCGATCGCGCAGGCCAATCACTCCTATATAACGACCGTCGGGCGGCTTTCTGAAGCCGCCGGATACATGGGGCTCGCCGGCGTGCAGCGCATCTGCGCCAGCGTGCTGCTCAACCTCGAACACCTCGACCAGAGCGACGCCGATGCGCGCGTGCTGGTGCGCCCGTTCTTCACCGAGTGGGCGCCGCTGCTGGAAGCGCACCTGCGCGACGCGACGGTGCCGGGCCCGATCGACACGCTGCTGGCGCACTTCAGCGGCAGCTGGGTACCGTGGCCGCTCGAGAACGCGGACCTGCAGGCGCTGCGCGCCGAGCTGGCCGCGGCCGCTTCGATCGGCGCCGCGCTCGATGTCAGCGACGATGCCCCGCCCGAAGCGCTGACCGGCGCCGACCTCACGCTCGACATTTCCGGCGACGTGGATGCCGCGCTGCTCGACGCCTTTCTCAATGACTCGCCGCCGCAGGCCACCGAGGTGACCCAGTCGCTGTCGGGCTGGCTGGCTTCGAAGGAGCTGGCCTCGCCGGCACAGGTCGAGCGGCTGCGCAATGCCAAGCGCGCCGCGCACACGCTCAAGGGCTCGGCCAACATCCTGGGCATCCGCGGTGTCGCCAAGCTCGCGCACCGGCTCGAAGACCTGCTCGAAATCTGCGAGGCCGACACCGAGCTGCCGTCCGAACAGCGCGCGCGTGCGCTCGTGGCCGCCGCCGACTGTCTCGAACAGATGGTGGCCGCGGTCGCCGGTGAAGACATGGCGCCCGACAACGCGCTCGCCGTCATCCAGATGCTCGATGCCGCGCGCGACAATCATTTCCAGGGTGAGGCAGGGCTGGCGTCAGGCGAGAGTTATCAGAGTGCTGGCGGCGAACCGCAAGGCGATGCTGCTGCCGATAACTCTCACCTGACCCCAGCCCAGCCGGCCGCCCCGGCGCGCGATACGCGGCAGATGACGCGCGTGCCCTCGCAGCTGCTCGACGACCTGGTGCGCATGGTGGGCGAAGTCACCATCAAGATCGGCGAGCTGGAGCAGGAACTGAAATCCGCCTCCACGCATTCGCGCGAGCTGATCGAACGCGACCGCGCCATCCAGAAGCGCCTGTTCGAGCTCGAGAATTCCGTGGACATCCGCGGCGTCGCCGCACGCCACAAGCTGCACGCGGTTCCGCCGGCGAATTCCCCGTCGAGCCAGGCATTCAGCAGCGACTTCGACTCGCTGGAACTGGACCAGTACAACGAAGTGCAGTCGCTGACGCGTGCGCTGATGGAAGAAACCACCGACGCGCGCGACCTGGGCCTCGGCCTCAAGGACGAGCTCGCCGGCCTCGCGGGCATCGTGCACCAGCAACAGCGCCTGATGCGCGAGCTGGCGCACATGGCCTCGCAGACCCGCATGGCGCCGGTCGAAACCATCGTGCCGCGCCTGCAACGCAACGTGCGCCAGACCTGTGCGGTCACCGGCAAGCAGGCCGAGCTGCGTGTCGTCGGGCAGGACATCCTGGTCGACGCCGACGTGCTGAACCAGCTGCTGGATCCGTTGCTGCACATCCTCAGAAACGCCGTGGACCACGGGCTCGAGATGCCGGCCGAGCGTATGCATCTCGGCAAGCCGCGCGCCGGCACCATCACGCTCACCGTGGCACGTCGCGGGCAGGTGGTCACGGTGCAGATCGCCGACGACGGGCGCGGGCTCGATCTCGAACAGATCCGCTCCAAGGCCATGGAACGCGGCCTGCTGGACCTCGAAGCCAACCCCTCCGATGCGGAAATCGCGCGCCTCACGCTGCTGCCCGGTTTCTCGACGCGCGATGCGGTCACCGAAATCTCGGGCCGCGGCGTCGGCCTCGACGTGGTGGCGACCCGCCTGCGCGCGCTGTCCGGATCCATCGACATCCGCAGCCGCCGCGGCGAAGGGCTCACCATCGAGATGCGTTTCCAGGCGTCGCTGGTCGCGACCCACGCGCTGTTCGTGCGCGACGGCGGCCAGGTGTTCGGCATCGCCAGCCACGCGGTGCAACGCGCCGTGCCGGCGGTCGCCGTGTCGCTGGTCCGTGAAAACGGCGTGCTGTTCGCCGACTTCGACGCGCACCGGTACCCGGCGCACGAGCTGCATGCGCTCACCGGGCTCAAGCCCGCCACCAGCCCCGAGCGGCGCAATCTCGTGGTCGCGGACACCGACAGCGGCCCGGCCGGCATCCTGGTCGACGCGGTGCTCGACGCCGGTGAACTCGTGACGCGCCCGGGCGGTCGTTATCTCAAGCGTATTCCGGGCGTCTCCGGCATCGGCATTTCGGGCGACGGCAGCGTGGTCCCGCTGCTCGACGTCGCCGAGCTGGTGCGCAGCCCGCGCGAACAATCGATACGCGCCGCCGCCGAGGCGCGCGCGCAGGCGCAGGACCTGCGCCGTTCGCGCGTGCTGGTGGTCGACGACTCGCTGTCCGTGCGCCGCGCGATCGCCTCGCTGCTCGAGGACCAGGGTTACGAGATCGTGCTGGCGCGCGATGGCCTCGAAGCCGTCAAGTCGCTCGATGCGGTGCGCCCCGACGTGCTGCTCACCGATCTCGAAATGCCCAACATGAACGGCCTCGATCTCGCCGCGCACGTGCGCTCGCGTCCGGAGCTCGCCGCGCTCACCGTCATCATGATCACCTCACGCTCGATGGACAAACACCGCCGCCAGGCGATGTCCGCGGGCGTGAATGTCTATCTCACCAAGCCGTACACCGATCACGAGTTGCTGCAACACGTGGCCGCCGCCGTCAGCACGCGCGTCGAGAAACGCGCGGCAACGGGTTGAGTGGCCACACAAGGGTAATGTCATGAGTAGTAAGACCCGCGTCCTGAACGTCCGAGTCGTTGGCTTCTCCGCTCCGGAGCGCCAGATGCTGAACTCGATCTTCCTGCTGTCGGTCGCACCGGCACGCCAGATCGGCTACAAGCTCTGGAATCCGGAGACCGGCACTGCCCCGGACATGTACCTGCTGGATGGCGACAGCGAAAGCGCGGTCGCAAGCTGGCAGGCGACGTTCGCCAGCACCTCCGACCGGACACTGGTCGTCGGTTCCAAGAACCAGGACCTCGGCGTCGCCTCCGCCGCGCGGCCGCTAGGCCTCAAGGTGGTCGGCGCCATGGATCGACTGGCCATCGCCCTCAACAACGTGGCGCGCGAAGCCACGGCCGGCGACTCCGGACACGACGTCTCCGCCCCGGCGGCCAGCCTGCCAGCGAACAGCAAGCCGGCAGGCGGCGACACCGCCTCGATGCCGAAACAGGAACAGACCATCGCGCGTGTCACCACCGGCATGACCTCGCAGCAGCCGGCCTTGTCGGCCAGCATGAACGCCGCGCTGCCGCCGATGAGCGCCGCCGCGAACACCCTGTCGGCCGCCGCCTCCAGCACCCTGTCGAGCGCAGCGAGCACTCTCGCCAGCAATGCCGTCTCGGTCGCGGCGACCACACATGTCGCCGCCACGCACACCCTGTCGGCGACCGTGAGCAGCGCAACCGCGGCCAGCCCCTCGCTGACCATGACCGCCGCGGCCCCGGCGGCCACGGTGCTGCCGCACGTGACGCTGCAGCCCAACGTCGCGCTGGATCGCTCGTTGCTGGAAAAGCCGGTCACGGAGAAGACCGTCGACAAGATCCTCAGCGACAAGCCGATGGAGAAGGAGCCGACCGCGGCTCACACCGTCAGCCTGCAGTCGAGCGGCGTGACGCCGCTGTCACCGTCGGCACTGTCGGCGGCGGTCGCGCCCACGGCGCGTTCCAACCTGCGCGTGGTCTCGGGTCCGATGTCGGCTTCGCTGCCTGCCGCCACGCCCATGGTCGCCAAGCTGGCCGATGCTCCCATGCATGCCGCCGCGCCGACGGCCACACCCGTGGTGGCGAAGATCGCCGAGGCCCCGATGCAGGCACCGCCCACGGTGACCGTCGCACCGCCTCCGCAGCAGGTCGCTCCCGTGATGCCGACCGCGGTGCCGACACCGCGCCACGAGGAACACAACTTCCGCGTGCTGGCCGTGGATGACAGCCCGCTGATGCGCACCTTCCTGCAGAACAAGCTCGCGCCGTACGGCATCGTCCCGGACTTCGCAGCCTCCGGCGAAGAGGCGCTGTTCAAGATTTCCAAGCAGCACTTCGACCTGATCTTCCTCGACGTCATGTTGCCCGGCATGGACGGCTACGACGTCTGCAAGATGATCAAGAAGAACAAGGACAACAACCTGATGAAGGTCGTCATGCTCACCAGCAAGGACAAGACCTTCGACAAGATCCGCGGCACGATGGCCGGCTGCGACGG
>Ga0315912_10004247_pt1 | contig 13661 bp, 6 predicted proteins | sample VfabasoilMG_FD_204469 | JGI IMG/M metagenome (GOLD analysis project Ga0315912, IMG submission 204469) | Garden soil microbial communities collected in Santa Monica, California, United States - V. faba soil | ecosystem: Environmental > Terrestrial > Soil > Garden | place: USA: California... | reverse complement strand
TAGAACTTTGTAATTGACATGCTGTCGACTTCAGTTTCTACCCTATTGCCCCGCTGCGGTCTCATATAGGTTTTTCGTTCACTAAGCTCCAATAAAAGGCAAGGGAACTAATCGTCTTCACATAGTTATCAAACCCCACTGGCTTCACCACGTAACTATTAACTCCCAGTTTATAAGCTTCTGAAATGTCACGCTTTTCGCGAGAAGATGTGAGGATAACCACGGGCAGTGTCTTAGTTCGTTCATCGTCTCGAATTTTCCTCAATACCTCGAGGCCATCAAGCCGGGGAAGCTTCAAATCAAGAAGTACCAAGCGCAGATTATTTTGCACTTTTTGATTTTCAAACATCTGCTTGGCGAAAATATAATTAAGAGCCTCCACTCCGTCTTTTAAATGAAGCAAATGCAACGACTTATTACCTTCATTTAGGGCATGCACAGTTAATTCTGTGTCATCAGGATTATCCTCCACCAATAGGACATCGATAACACCATTTTCTTTATCCATAATTGTAAGTTATTACTTAAGTGAGAAGTAGAATGTAGCCCCAACCCCTTCTTCACCTTTCGCCCACACACGGCCTCCATGTCTTATAATAATACGCTTCACTATAGCCAGCCCCACGCCTGTTCCCTGGTATTCCTGTGGATCATGAAGTCGTTGAAATACACCAAAGAGTTTATTGGAGTATTCCATGTCAAAACCAACTCCGTTGTCTTTGATGTAATACTCCACTTCATTATCGCCCGGTATGGAGCCAATCTCAATTCTTGGTTTTTCTTTCTTATTCGAGTACTTGAACGCATTGGAGATCAGGTTAACCAATACCTGCTTAATAAGCGCAATGTCCCCCTGTGCCGGGAGAAGCCTGTGTATCTTTACACTCGATTTTCCTTTCATTTCAGAAAGTTCTTCCACTACAGTGTGTACCAAAGCACTCATATCAATGGTAACAATCTGAATGTCCTTCATTCCAATCCTGGAAAGTGTTAGCAATTCATCTATAAGGCTTCCCATCTTGTTGACGTTTCTTCTCACATTTCCCAGCAAACGTTGACCCTCTGCATCCACCTGCTTTAGGTATTTCGTAAGGAAGATTGCGATGAATCCGTCAATACCACGCAGAGGAGCACGCAAGTCATGTGAAACAGAATACGAAAATGATTCCAGCTCTATGATGCGTTGCTCCAATTCCTCATTCAAAGTTTTAATCCTGACTTCTTGCTTGCGCTGGGCGGTAATGTCACGGGCTGAAGCAAAAGCGCCCAACACTTTCCCTTTCTCATCACGATAAACGGACGCATTGTACAACACATCGCGTAGGTTATGCCGAATAGTGAGTGGTGAATCAGCTACAAATCCTTTTGCAAAAATTTGCTGATACCCTTCACGGGCTTTTTCGGGTTCGGTGAAGTAATCCGAGAAATCGGTGTCGATGAGTCTCTCACGTGTTACGTTCGTAGCGCGCACCAATGCCTCGTTCACGTCTGTAATCTTACCCTCTGAACTAATAGCCACCATAGGGTCCAAACTGGCTTCAATCAAGCTTCGGGTATAAGCCTGCTGTTTTTTAATTTCCTCCTCGGCTTGTTTACGATCAGTAATATCCCGGGCCGAAGCAAACACACCCTGCACCACTCCATCTTCATCTTTAAACACGGTTGCATTATAAAGCACATCGGTAATCCTGCCCGAGGCATGGCGAATCGCCAATGGATAATTTCGGACAATACCTTTATAAAATGCCTGTTGATAGGCTTCCTGTGCTTTCTCCGGCTCAGTAAAATAATCAGGGAAGTGCGTGCCAATCAATTTCTCCCGGGGAACTCCTGTTACCTGAACGGTAGCTTCGTTCACGTCAGTAATTTTTCCATCTGGCCCCTTTGTGATCTGTGGGTCAAGACTGGTTTCAATGAGGGATCGTGTGTAGGCCTGAATTTTTCTGATTTTTTCTTCCGTTTGCTTTAATACCGTAATGTCACGTGCAGCAGCCACGGCACCCAACACACTTCCTTTTTCATCTCGATAAACAGAAGCGTTAAAAAGAACCTGAATTAATTTCCCGGTTTTGTTTCGAAGTGTTAGCGGGTAATCCGATACTTGCCCTTTGGCAAACACAAGTTTGTAACCCTCTCTTGCCTTCTGTGGCTCCGTGAAGTAATCAGAGAAGTCTGTGCCAATCAGTTTCTCCCGCGCCACACCTGTAGCATTTACGGACGCTTCGTTTACGTCTGTAATTTTTCCTTGTGGGTTCACTGTTACCAGTGGGTCGAGAGAAGCTTCGATCAAACTTCGTGCATACTGTGAAGTGCGCTTTACTTGTGTAATGTCGCGAGCCGTAGCTAACACCCCAAGCACATTACCTAAATCATCTTTATAAACCGTTGCATTATACAATACATCGGTAAGCTTGCTTTTTCGATTGCGAATGGTGAGCGGGTAATCCGCTACAAATCCATTAGCGAATACTTGCTGATAACCTTCGCGTGCTCTTTCAGGCTCCGTAAAATAGTCAGAGAAATCCGTTCCGATCAATTTCTCCCGCGGCACACCAGTGGCTCGCACCGATGCTTCATTTACGTCTGTGATTTTTCCTTCAGGGTTTATGGTAACCAACGGGTCCAGCGAGGCTTCGATCAAACTTCGTGCGTATTGAGATGTTCGTTTTACCTGGGTGATATCACGAGCAGCCGCTAGCACTCCCAATACATTGCCCTGGTCATCGGTGTAGACCGATGCGTTATAAAGCACGTCAGTCAACTTCCCTTTTTTATCGCGAAGGGTAAGTGGGTAGTCAGCCACGAAACCTTTTGCAAATACCTGCTGATACCCTTCACGCGCTTTTTGGGGTTCAGTAAAATAATCGGAGAAATCCGTTCCGATTAATTTATCTCTGGAAACTCCAGTCGCACGAACGGAAGCTTCATTAACGTCCGTAATCTTACCCTCGGGGTTAATAGTCACGAGCGGATCCAGCGCAGCCTCTATCAGGCTCCTTGCGTATTGCGAAGTTCTTTTAAGTTGTGTGATATCACGAGCAGCTGCGAGTACGCCCAACACATTACCCAGATCGTCTTTATATACAGAAGCGTTATATAATACATCAGTGAGCTTACCTTTCTTGTCCCGCAGCGTTAGCGGATAGTCAGCAACAAAACCTTTGGCAAATACTTTTTTGTAACCTTCGCGCGCTTTTTGTGACTCGGTGAAGTAGTCAGAGAAATCAGTACCGATCAGTTTTTCTCTTGGCACACCGGTGGCTCTTACCGAAGCTTCATTTACGTCTGTAATTTTACCTTCTGGGTTTATGGTAACCAATGGGTCCAGTGATGCTTCAATCAAACTTCGCGTATAGGCTTGATCAATCCGCGAATCATTATCAATATTTCTCCATTCCGTAATATCCCTGATGGATACCCAGGTATACACTACGTCATTAATTTCAAGCGGACTCAAACTTATATCCAAAAAGACCCGTTTACCATTTTGAGTTAAACCATGAAACCTTGCATTGGCATCAATTCGATGCAGATATGGGTTGCGAAAGAAATTTTTACTCATCCCATTTTTTGAGAACTCTTCACCTATGCGCGGAATCAGAGCATCCAGTTCTTTGCCAAGCAATTCCTTTTTTGGATACTCGAAAAGTGTTTCAACCAAACTATTCACCTGTGCGATCTTTCCCTCCTGGTTAACTATAACCGTAGGATCAGGTGCCGACTCAATGAAAGAACTGTTTCTTCCGTTCGTTTTCCAGTCGGTTTTTGAAATAGGTTGAACGAGGTCTCGCATAACTTCCTTTTTTTGCCCTTGAATAGGTATGATGTGCTAAAGCCTCGCTATATATCTTTCATAGCTTTTTGGCTTATTGAATTTAAAGCAACCGAGACGTGACTTGTTTCAAAACGAAGCTACGAAAATTGAAGTGCCTCAATGTTTCGTTTCTGTGAATTGATTGGAATAGTACACCAGTGCTCAGTTTTAAAATGCAAACGGTAATTTGAAAGCGCTCGTGTAGTCTTTTCAATGACACCGAGTGGCAAATCTCGCTACATGACTTCCAAACAAAATATTGAAATAAAAAAGGAGGGGCCGGCTGCCCCTCCTGTCAAAAAAACACCTTACTCACTCAAAAGTTACTTTAGCAATGCCTTGCCTTTATAAATCATTTGACCTTTATGAAAGATTCTAAAGAAATATATTCCGGCTGATCTGCTACTCAAATTCAGTTCATGATCGGGGGCATCGCCAGCCTCACTGGTATGAATTTTTTCTCCTGTCGTGCTATAAACTTCAACCTGCGCACCTTTCGGTACATTTTTAAGAAAGAACTCACCACTGCTTGGATTCGGATATAGACTGATTTCTTTTTCCGACACCTGCTCAGATTCTTCCGGATCACTGGCTACTCTTCCTCCCAATAAACCTCCAAGCAAATTTAGGGTAACCGTTGCTGAAGCCGAACCAACACAACCGTTCAGATCGGTACCTATAACCGTGTAGGTAGTGGTCGCTATTGGAATGACGATACACGTTGACCCTGTAGCGCCTGTACTCCATTGATAGCTGGCCGCACCGCTTGCTGTAAGTGTGCTTGAAAGGCCAAGGATAGCCAATACCGATGGATTGGCAGACACAAATACGTTTGGTTTGGCATTGACGAACACAGTTGTGTAAGCTGTGGCGGAGAGCCCTGCGGCCGTGGTTCCTGTTACTGAGTAAGTGGTAGTAACAGTTGGGCTAACCACGATGCTCGCAGAGGTTTCTCCAGTACTCCATAGATATGTGCTGGCGCCTGCAGCGATTAGTATGGATGACTCACCCTCGCAGATAACACCGGATGAAGTTTCGACCGTTACAGTGGGAATTCCGATCACAATAATTGTAACGTTTGCCGAGTTCGAGCAACCATTCGCGTCAGTTCCGGTAACCGTAAACGAACTGGTCACTGATGGACTCACCACAATACTGGCACCTGCTTCACCTGTACTCCAAATAAAATTGGATGCACCGCTTGCCGTTAAAGTGGCCGAAGCGCCAAGTACGATCTGCAATGATGAACATGCAATGCTTACCGGAGGCAAAGGATTTACAAATACAGTCACCGAAGCTTGATCTGAACAACCAGCACCATTAAAACCGGTAACGAAGTAGGTTGTGGTGACTAATGGATTAACATTTATGGAAGCAGCTATAGCCCCATTGCTCCACACGTAACTGGATGCACCACTTGCGGTTAGCGTTGTGGTTGCTCCTACGCAAATTGCAGAAGTCGAAGCTGTTGCTGACACAGTCGGTGCAGCACTAACATTAACTGTAAAAATTGCAGATGCTGAACAGCCACTACCGTTTGTTCCTGTTACGCTGTAAGTAGCCGTTGCAGATGGACTAACTGAGATACTGGCTGTTGTTTCACCTGTACTCCAGAGGTATGAAGATGCCCCAATTGCTGTCAGGGTAGTGGATGCACCAATACAAATAGTAGCAGATGAGGCATTTATCGAGACTGAAGGAGAAGCACTCACGAACACTGTCCCGTTTGCTGCAGAGCTACAGCCACTGGCATTCATTCCAATTACCGTATAGGTGGTTGTTAAACCTGGATTCACCGTAATACTGGAAGTTGTTGCTCCGTTGCTCCATACATAGCTGGATGCACCCGTTGCCGTAAGAGTAGCCGATGCGCCAACACAAATTAATGAAGGCGAAACACTGACTGAAACTGTCGGGGCTGAATTAACCACTACCGTTACGCTTGCCGATGCTGAACAGCCATTACCATTCGTTCCTGTTACACTGTAGGTAGTCGTAACGGAAGGACTAACCGAGATGGCAGCTGAAATTGCACCCGTGCTCCACAAGAAGCTTCCTGCTCCGGCTGCATTCAACGTAACCGTTGCACCAGCACAAATTACTGTTGCTGATGAAGAAATCGATACTGTAGGAGCGGCATTTACGCTCAATATAAATGAAGCGCTGGAAGAACAACCACTTGAGTTTGTACCAGTCACCGAGTAAGTGCTCGTAGTCCCGGGACTCACCGTGATGCTGGATGATGTGGCACCATTACTCCATACATAACTGGTAGCTCCGCTAGCGGTCAAAGTAGCCGATCCACCAATACAAATTGCTGATGCTGATCCTGCGATTGATACCGAAGGAGACGAATTCACAAATACAGTTGCATTGGTTGAAGCCGAACAACCATTGGTACCAGTTCCGGTTACGCTATAAGTAGTTGTCGAACCAGGGCTTACGGTGATGCTGGATGATGTAGCACCAGTACTCCATAAGTAGCTGGCCGCACCAGTCACAGTAAGCGTTGTAGAGGCACCCGCACAAATCACCGATGGCGAGGCAATCACTGAAATTGTAGGTGCGATATTAACGGCTACGGTCGCAGAGGCTGCAGCTGAACAACCATTGGAATTTGTTCCTGTTACCGAGTACGTTGTTGTAGTGCCTGGGCTTACAGAAATACTCGAGGATATTGCACCGTTGCTCCATAAATAAGAAGTTGCTCCGCTTGCTGTCAATGTTGACGATCCACCGGGGCAAATAGCTGAAGCGGAAACGTTAATGCTTACCGATGGCAAAGCATTTACTGTAATTGATTTAGAAACAGTGGCTGAACATCCGGCCGCATTTGTGCCCGTTACGGTATAGGTAGTGCTTGAGCCTGGGCTAACAACAATGCTGGATGAAGTTGAACCCGTATTCCATACGTAGCTGGAACCACCAGTCGCAGTAAGTGTTGTAGAAGAACCGACACAAATTGCTGAAGCTGATGCGCTGATTGAAATAACCGGAGCAGCATTGACAACTATGGTCGCTGAAGCTACCGCCAAACAACCATTGGAATTAGTTCCCGTCACTGAATAGACAGTAGTAACACCAGGGCTTACAGTGATACTGGAGGTTGTCGCTCCGGTGCTCCATAAGTAAGAAGTTGCTCCGCTGGCTGTCAGCGTTGCCGATCCACCGGGGCAAATGGCTGAAGCAGAAGCGTTAATGCTTACCGATGGTAAGGCATTGACCGTAATTGATTTAGAAACAGTGGCTGAACAACCGGCTGCATTTGTGCCGGTTACCGTATAGGTAGTGCTTGAAGCTGGACTAACAATAATGCTGGATGATGTTGAACCCGTATTCCATACATAGGATGACGCCCCACTTGCGCTCAAGGTCACTGATCCCCCAACGCAAATGACAGACACGGATGAACTGATATTCACAGTTGGAAGACTATTAACAACGATGGTTACGGAAGCTGCATCCGTACAGCCATTAGAATTCGTTCCAGTCAGGTTGTACGTGGTGGTTGAGCTTGGGCTCACGGTAATTATACTTGAAGTTGCTCCAGTGCTCCACGAATAAGTAGAGGCACCACTTGCCGTGAGCGTTACAGAGGCACCCGGACAAATTGAGGTGGCCGATGCGCTAATGGTAACATTCGGAACAGCATTTACTGTTATCGCTTTGGATACAGTCACGGAACAGCCGGCAGCATTTGTTCCGGTTACATAATAGGTTGTTGAAGCTCCGGGACTTACGGTGATGCTAGAGGAAGTTGAACCATTACTCCAGACATAGGAAGTTGCACCACTAGCCGTTAATGTAGTGGATGCACCAACACAAATAGCTGAAGCAGAAGCGCTGATATTCACACTGGGTGATGCATTGACAGTTATAGTTTGTGAATCAGAAGCGGAACAACCGGCTGCACTCGTTCCAGTTACCGAGTATGTGGTTGAAGTGCCAGGGTTCACGGTAATACTGGAAGTTGTGGCTCCAGTACTCCATACATAAGAAGATGCACCACTGGCTGTCAAGGTTGTTGACGCGCCAACGCAAATGGCTGACGCAGAAGCATTGATACTGACGCTGGGAATCGTATTTACCGTTATAGTCTTGGAAGAGACCGCCACACAACCATTCGAATTGGTACCCGTAACAGAATAAGTTGTTGTAGAACCAGGGCTAACGGTAATGCTGGATGTTGTGGCTCCGTTGCTCCAAACATAAGAAGATGCTCCGCTGGCTGTCAAGGTAGTTGAGGCTCCAACGCAAATAGCAGATAAGGAAGCGCTGATGCTCACAGAAGGTGCTGCGTTAACTGTTATCGTTTGAGAATCCGTAGCCGAACAACCAGCGCTGGTGCCAGTTACAGAATACGTTGTAGTTGCACCAGGACTAACTGTAATGCTGGAGGAGGTAGCTCCATTGCTCCAAACGTAGGAAGCGGCACCGCTTGCTGTTAATGTAGCAGAAGCTCCTACACAGATAGCTGAAGCAGAAGCACTAATATTTACACCAGGAACAGCATTTACTGTAATTGTTTTGGATACTACTGCACTGCAACCGCTCGAATTGGTACCCGTCACGGAATAAGTTGTGGTCGAACCAGGACTAACCGTAATACTGGTGGTAGTCGCTCCATTGCTCCAAACATAAGATGATGCTCCACTGGCCGTCAAGGTAGTAGAAGCACCAACACAAATAGCTGAAGCAGACGCACTGACACTAACACTTGGAATTGCTGCAACGGTAATCACCTTAGTTGCGATGGCAGTACAACCGCTGGCATTAGTCCCGGTTACAGAATAGGTTGTGGTTGAAGCAGGACTTACTGTAATGCTGGATGATGTTGCACCATTGCTCCATAAATATGACGACCCTCCGCTGGCTGTCAGGGTCACTGAACCACCAGGGCAGATAGAAGATGCAGAAGCGCTGACGCTGACTGTAGGGGCTGCATTTACCGTTATAGTTTTCGAAACTGTTGCCGAACAACCAGAGCTGGTTCCTGTCACTGAAAAAGTTGTTGTTGCTCCGGGGCTAACTGTAATACTAGAAGTTGTAGCGCCATTACTCCAAACATAGGAAGAGGCGCCACTTGCTGTTAGCGTAGTCGATGCTCCGACACAGATGGCTGATGCGGAAGCATTCACATTAACACTTGGCGCAACATTTACAGTTATCGTCTTGGATACTGTTGCAGAACATCCTCCGCTCGTTCCAGTTACAGAGTAGGTAGCTGTTGATGTTGGACTTACTGAAATGCTTGAGGCTGTAGATCCATTACTCCAAACATATGAAGAAGCACCTGAAGCAGTTAACGTAGTAGAAGTTCCAACACAGATAGCCGATGCCGAGGCGTTAATACTCACGCTGGGCAAAGAGTTTACAGTTAAAATTTTTGTTGCAACTGATGTGCAACCATTACTTCCCGTTCCTGTTACCGTGTATGTGGTTGTTGTTGTCGGGCTCACGGTTATACTGGAGGCTGTGGAACCATTGCTCCACAAATAAGATGATGCACCACTAGCAGTCAGCGTTACAGAAGTGCCTGGGCAAACTGATGATGCCGATGAACTAATGTTCACTGTTGGGGAGGCCTTCACCGTAACAGTTACATTGGCATTGCTGGTACAACCCGTCAAGCCGGTGCCGGTAACAGAGTACGTTGTAGTAACTGATGGACTGACTGTAATGCTACTGGAGGTAGATCCGGTACTCCATAAATAACTCAATCCTCCACCGGCTGTCAGAGTTGTACTCGCCCCTGCACAAATTGAAGAGGAGGAAGCAGTACAACTGGTGATGGGCACCGTCAGCAGACAAGAGTTACTGGTGATTGACCCACAAGGGTTACTCACTTTACATCGGTAGTGGTTTCCATTTAAACCAGCAGATGCGGAAACTGATAATGTTGCAGTAAGCGCTCCGCTATACGTGTTACCGTTGGAACAATTGTGGTATCCAGAGCCTTCATCAACTTCCCACTGGTAGCTGAGATTAAGCCCGACAGCCACTACTACAAAAGGTGAAACATCTCCAACACAAATTGTGTTACCAACTGGTTGAAGTGATAGTACCGGGGGAATGCATATTTGTGCGTTCGCGGAGTACACAAAAAATGTCAATAATAAAGCCCCTAGAATTTTTTTTGGATAGGTAATTCTGTGTCGCATAAAAAATTAGTTTGAGATTAGATTGAGGTCAAAACTTTTATACGACAAAACTATTATGACTGGAAACAGAAATGACTGAAGCAATCATTACAATCTCATTACTCGGTCATTACATTCTCCTTACATTTAAAGTATGTTGTGGTTGTATTTATGACAAGGCGAGAATTTAGAAACAACATTGCTCTACACACCACGTTACCTGACTGATTACACCATTTTTCAATTAATCAAAATAACTTATGAAAAAGCATGTGTGGATATGTTGGTTGGCCTTAATCCTGTTTTCAACATTTGGTTTTAGTACATCAGTCTGCGCAAAACCAAATTCATTTGCACTTACCTGTCTTCAGGACAGCAAAATGAAAATCAAGAAAGAAGAATTACCTGAGACTGCACGAAAAACTCTTGAAGGCGATGCATTCAAAGGCTGGAGCATTGTAACCGTTTACAAGACAAAGGACGGAGAGTATGAGGTGAATCTTAAAAAGAATGACACCGCTCAAACTATTAAGTTTGACAAGGAAGGGAAAGTAAAAGCTTAGTATAAGCAACATATCCCTGACAGAAAAAAGCACAACTCTGAGTATAGAGTGTGCTTTTTCTATATGTCGTAGTATTACTTATTGGTAGAAAAAAACCACAAGCTGCAAAACTTGTGGTTGATCCTGTACCCAAGGCCGGAATCGAACCGGCACGCCCGAAGGCACACGATTTTGAGTCGTGCGCGTCTACCAGTTCCGCCACTTAGGCATTTCAAACAGAACTTCCCCGTAAAGGGGTGCAAATATGTTTAAAGTTTAGGGTTTGAGCAAGACAGGGATTTATTCTTCAAAGATAATATTTACCGGGCTATCGTAAGTTAATCCAAGCAGTTCATTTGCGTTTCCTTTATAAATTCCAATTTCAAGCAAGCCGAGACTGTTGAAAAAAATAAAACAATCCCCCTGATCGGCTTGGTGAAAATTAGAATGGACCTTCCTGAATTTCTCTCCGCCCACATGAACGGTGTAAGCCTTTCCTTTGCTCAGTTCTTCAAAGGCATCACGCTGGATATTAGTGATGAGATTTCCAAAATTATCCACCCGCACAACATGGCCCAGGATACTTTTTTTGGTAGCCTTAACGTGCCGGTTGGTCATTTTCTTAAAGCTTGATAGAGGCTTGCCCAAATCGGTAATGGAAACTCCGCTGGCGAGTCTGGCTGCGGCTGGTGCAAGAATATCCTTTTCGGGAAAAGTACTTTCCACGGGATTAACGGAGTTCAGTTGCACCAGGTTCTGATGAGGTTTATCGCTGAGCAAACCAAGCAATCCATTATCAACCCCCACAAAAAAATGATCTTCCAATTGTAAGGCTATAAATCCATCACCCTTGCCCCCAGTAGCATCCACACCTACCAAATGAACAGTTCCCTTAGGAAAATCGCGAAATACGGCCTTCAGAACGAACGAACCATGACCAATATCACACGGTGCAATTTTGTGGCTAATGTCCTCAATGCGCACGCTTGGGTTAACGCTTAGAATTTTCGCTTTAATTGCCGCCACATAAAAATCAGTTTCTCCGGAATCGGTAAGTAGTGTAACAATGGGCATGGCACGAACTATTTCCGGATAATGCTTAATTTTAACCTCAAAATTAATCATTCGCCATTGATAGAGAAGACCATCACTCTCGAAAACATTTCCCTTCCAGATTTTTTGGGAGTTGAGAACAAAAATATCAACCGTCTCTCCACTGCCTTTCCAAAAAGTAAGATTGTTTCACGGGGAAATGAAATTCTGGTTAAAGGCGAAACCGCTGAGGTAATTCAGATTTCAGACATACTTGATTCTCTATTGGAGCACTTTAACCGTTTTGGTGCCATTAATGAAGAACATGTAGAGGGCTACATCAGCCAGGAATTAGTCGGGACCACCGCTGAGGAGCCTGATGGCGTCTTGCTTTTTGGAACGAAGGGCAATCCGATAAAAGTAAAGACGGCAAACCAGCAAAAACTAGTGAAAGCTGTAAAGGATAATGATTTAGTGTTTGCTATTGGGCCTGCAGGAACCGGAAAGACATTCGTTTCAGTAGCGATGGCCGTCCGGGCATTAAAAAATAAATTGGTAAAAAAAATAATTATCACCCGGCCCGCTGTGGAAGCCGGAGAAAACCTTGGTTTCCTACCTGGAGATTTAAAAGAGAAAATTGATCCGTATTTGAGACCCATTTACGATGCACTCAATGACATGGTGCCTTTCGAGAAACTGAAATATTATATGGAGCGGGAAATTATTGAAATTGCTCCGCTGGCATATATGCGTGGCCGAACCTTAAACAATGCATTTATTTTGTTGGACGAAGCCCAGAACACTACGCCCATGCAAATGAAAATGTTTCTCACCCGCATGGGGCCCGATTCAAAAATGATCGTAACTGGCGACACTTCACAAATTGATTTACCCTCCAACCAAAAAAGCGGACTGAAAGAAGCCGTGAGGATTCTGCAAGAAGTTAAAGGCATTGGCTTTGTTGAACTGAACGATAGAGATGTGGTAAGGCACAAATTAGTTCGCGATATTATTTTGGCTTACGGAAATGAGAAGTGATACTCGGCCACTCGACTGGTATCTTTGGCGCTTATGAAGTTTTCAGTACTCCGAAAAGACAACCAATCCAACGCCAGAGCTGGATCGATTGTTACCGACCACGGAGAAATTCCAACTCCTATCTTCATGCCGGTAGGCACAGCGGGTTCTGTAAAGGCCGTTCACCAGCGCGAACTGGAAAGCGACATTGATGCAAAGATCATCTTAGGAAATACCTATCACCTTTACTTAAGACCCGGAGCGGAGTTACTTCAAAAGGCAGGCGGTTTGCATCGGTTCAATGGTTGGAAGCGTCCCATTCTTACAGACAGTGGAGGCTATCAGGTTTACTCTCTTTCAGATAACAGAAAAATAAATGAAGAAGGGGTTACGTTCAAATCGCACATAGATGGTTCCAAACATTTCTTTAGTCCTGAGTCGGTAGTGGATCTGCAACGGGCAATCGGTGCAGATTTTATTATGGCTTTTGATGAGTGTACTCCATACCCTTGTGAATATGATTATGCAAAAAAATCATTAGGAATTACCCATCGATGGCTCACCCGTTGCATAAAACGAATGGACGAAACTCAACCCTTATACGGCTACGAGCAATCGCTGCTGCCCATAGTGCAAGGGAGCGTGTATAGCGACTTAAGAAAAGAGTCGGCTGAGTTCATTGCCAATCAAAATCAATTTGGAAATGCTATTGGCGGACTCTCTGTTGGTGAACCTCACGAGTTGATGTATGAAATGACCAATTTGGTCTGTGGAATTCTCCCACAGGAAAAACCGCGCTACCTGATGGGTGTGGGTACTCCCGAAAATATTCTAGAATGCATTGCCCTTGGCATCGACATGTTTGATTGCGTAATGCCCACACGCAATGCTAGAAACGGTATGCTCTTTACCACGCAAGGAGTAATCAACATTCGGAATGAGAAATGGAAAGACGACCTCTCCCCTATTGATGCAGAACTTGGTGGTTATGTAAGCACATTTCATAGCAAGGCTTATCTTCGACACCTGATCATTAACAAAGAAATTTTAGGAGCTCAAATTGCTTCTGTTCACAACCTTACTTTTTATCTATGGTTGGTGAAAACAGCCAGGGAA
>Ga0315912_10004246_pt1 | contig 13663 bp, 10 predicted proteins | sample VfabasoilMG_FD_204469 | JGI IMG/M metagenome (GOLD analysis project Ga0315912, IMG submission 204469) | Garden soil microbial communities collected in Santa Monica, California, United States - V. faba soil | ecosystem: Environmental > Terrestrial > Soil > Garden | place: USA: California... | reverse complement strand
ACGCATACCATGCTTGAGACTTCGGAAGTGGGCGCACACAACCCAGATACTTCGGCAAGTTTTGCGCACACTTCCGAAGTCTTGCCTAAGCCCAGTATATAACGAATCTGGTTCCCACAGCGACCATTCCGCCATTTAGTCTATGGCCCAAACAACCGCACCCCACGCTCTAAGAGCACTTCGCTATTGGGCATCTGGTTGCCCTGAGCATCGGTAACTGCGAGGCGCTTATCGTTGGTATATAAACCCACATACAGATCAAGCGGTGGGGGTTGAGCGCTTTCGACCGGGAGTGTCAGGAGATGTTCATCCCAGATCACTTCGCCGGGATCCCACCAATCGGTGGGATAAGCGCCCCGGCGGGGGGGGAGGTCCTCACCATGCAAGTAGGCGGTCGTGGGGGTGTCACGGAAATGCACAAAGACGGTGTAACTGGCGGCTGGGCGCGCACGCGCTTCCCAACGGAGCGAGAGGCGCACCTGATCGGCTTGGGGGTATAACGTATAACCAGTGAGTTCAATCCCATCTCCAAAGATATAACGCACAGGTTGGACCGGCGTCGCTGAGACCACCTCCCGTGCCGTGATCTTGATCGGGATGAAGACCACTAAATCGGCGAGCAAGGCTTGGTGGGCGTCGCGCACTGGCAAAGCCTCCCCGGTGGTGTGGTCAAAAAGTTTAAGCGCGACCTGCGCCACGGCCGGCGCTGGGAAGTCGCCCCGCAAAACGACCCGATAGGTGTCGCAGAAGGGCTCGTTCACATGCCAACGCGACGTAGGGTAGTTGCCCCGTCCCGGATAAGTCTCCAAGCGCCCATACCCCTGTCCATCTGGCCCGATCACATCTAATTCCACCGTGTAGTTAACCGTGAGGGGCGCCACGGCCCGCCAACAGATCGGCAGTTTTAATTCTTCACCCAGCCGAACGGCCTCGGGTGATTGATAGCCGAGCAATTCAATGGCTTCACCATAAAAAAACGAGAGCGGGTGGGCGATGGGCGTGGTGAGGGGAACCGGGGCGGCATAAGCGGGCCGCAGAATCATCACCGGGATCAGCCCACTCACCCCTACCAGCCCCAAACTCAATGTCGGCCAAAACCACTGGCCCCAACGAGGGGGGATCAGCGCGCGCCAACCCTGCACCAACAGACAGCTCACCGCCGCGAGGCTAGGCAAAAGATAACGCCCCGGCAACAAATATCGGTCTTGATGCGTGATGGCTAAGGCCAGCGCCAACCCCACGAGGCTGACCACTTGCACGACTAACAGCGCAAATAGGCGATAGCGGGGCGCGTCCAACGCCGCCCAATGTCGAAACATGGCCAAGCGCGTCACCCATCCACCAACGCCGCTCAGCAACCACCCTGCCGCGGCCAAGCCCACCGCCCCACCCCAAACAGGATAAAGCCAGGCAAACCCATTTAGGTTCCCCCAACCAAATGACGCCAAAAAGGTATTAAAGCCATAGCGCAAAATTTGCCCCACGGTATTTTGCTCAGCCGGGTTTAGCGTCGTGATTTGATTGATAAATTCGTACAAGGTGCGGATTTGAAAAACCTGCGCGGTGACGAAGGTCATGGAATTCAGCGCCCCCAAGGCGGCCAACACCAACAGCCCCAGCCCGAGGCCCATCAACCAGAAGCGCGGCGAACGCCAGGGGAGCGCCTGCTTAGCGTTAAACATCAGGCTGAGGCCCACGGCACCCAGCGCCGCTGGAAAAAAGGCGAACCCGTTTAGTTTGGTGAGCAGGCTGAGGCCGAGGACACCGCCTAAGGCCATGACCCACCGACGCCGGAACGGCTCTAAGGTCAAGGTGACGACCAGATAAAACACACCGCTGGCCCAAACTGTGACCAGGAGGTCGTTGGTCGCCATACTGCCGACAAACAAAAATTGGGGCCAAAACGCATAGAGCGCGGTGCTCGCCCAAACTAAATTGGGGTCGTGAGGCCAGATTTTGCGCACCGCGCTATAAACCAGCGCCACACTCAGGGTGCTGAGCACCACGCCCGCTAGCCGCACCCGCAACAGCCCGTCTTCCATATTCACTGGCACCGGCTCTTGGGCGGGGTGGAGGGTTTTGTTGAAGCCCGCGTTGCCCGCGACAAAATAAGGGTTAACCTCCGGCAACTGCAGTGTTGGGCCTAAATCCAAGCCCAGCACCAGCGGGGCCATCAGGAGGTAATACAAGGGCGGTTGAAATTTTTCCCACACCCGCTCGGCTTCGGGGTCGTTGGGTTGGAGGAGCGTGCGGTTGACGGCCAGATAGCGAATATAGGCAAAATGCCCATCTTCATCGTACGCTTCCCAGGCCGGGGTGCTGAGGGCATAGAGGCCGCCCAGAAACAGGCGCACCACGAGTAGGACGCTGATCGGGAATCCCGCCCACTGCACCAATTTACTCATGTCGGTTGCGCCACCTGCGCCAGCCGCCGATATTCTTGAAACGCGGTCAGCGCCGAGACCATCAGCCGTTGTTCACGCAACACCTTGTCGCTCAAACAGCGCGTCCGTTGGATCTGCTGGCGTTGGTCGAGTAGGGTGCGCCAGTCGCGCAGGAAATCCAACGTGCCAACGAGCAAAGCACGCAACCCGCCCCCTTGCCTGTGGCTGGTGTATTCCACAAGGCGATACCCGTCATACGCGACCGAAGTCATTAAGCCCGCCGGGAAGGTGCTGAGCTCTAAATGCTTGACCATATTGGCGAGGCGATTGCGTTGCATATAGCGAATCCGAAAGGGCGAGGCGCGCCCGCCGCTCGTCGCGCCGAAATGATGAAAAGCGACTGCCTGTGGCACATAGCGCACTTCATACCCCGCCAGCCACGCCCGCCAACACAAATCTACATCTTCCAGATAAGCGAAATAGGCCGCGTCGAAGCCCCCAAGTGCCCCAAACACTTCGCGCCGGATCAGGAGCGCCGCGCCCGAGATCGCGCCCCGGAGGCCCGGCTGATCATATTGACCCGTATCCGGTTGGCCCCAGCCAATTTCAAAGGCTGTGCCGGCATCCGTGAAACACGCCCCAGCACATTGCACCACGCGCCCCGGCACCCCGCCAAACAACAACTTCCCGCCGAGGATGGCGGCGCGCGGCGCGCGTTCCGCTGTGGCGAGTAAGAGTTCCAGCCAAGCGGGCTCTAAGCAGGCATCGTTATTGAGCATCACCGCCCACGGCGTGTTGACTTCCGCGAGGGCGCGGTTATACGCGGCGGCAAACCCCAAGTTCGCGCCAAAGGCCAACACCCGCGCTTCGGGAAAATGATCGCGCAGATAGGCGAGTGAGCCATCCGTTGAGCCGTTATCGGCGACGACGATCTCGGCCGGCACAGTGAGGCGGCGCAAACTATTCAGGCACGCGCCCAATAAATGTTGCCCGTTATAGTTGAGGACGATGACCGCGACCCGGTTCATAATTCCACCGGCATCCCACCTGTGGGTTGGCGTTGGGAGGGGCCGCGCTCGCGCCCAAGAGTGAAAAATTGATCCCAGGCATAGCCCCAATCGAGTTGGCGCAACATTTCCCAATCGGTGCGGCGGCGCAACGCGCGAATGTGCGCCCGATGTTCGGCGAGCCGCACACGATGTTGAGCCAACCACTGATAGGTGGCGGCCTTGGCGCGCAGAAAGGCGGGGCCGCGCAAGAGACAGTAGCCCCAGAGCATGGCTTCGGTGCAGAGCAACAACGGGCTGACGAGCAGTAACCCACCCAGCTCTAAATACGTGAGAACCATGGCCAGCCGATTGCGCTCGAGCAAAAACAATTTTTCGGGGTACATCGTGAGGTGATATTTGTGCCACACAATTGACCGTGGCACACAATACAGATCATATCCCATCAGTTGCAACAACCACGAGAGTTCGACATCTTCGTGATACATGAAGCCGCTCTCATCCCAACCGCCCATGCGTTCCAAAAGTTCGCGGCGCACAATGACCGCCCCCCCCTGCACTCCCGACACCCGGTGCGGCTCGCGCCCAGCGCGTTCGGCGGAGTGGCCGAGCCAGCGATTAAACCCTAAGCCACTGACATGCGCTTGTTGTCCAGCGGCGTTGATGAGGTGATCAGTATCGTGCAACAAGATCAAGGGGTTGAGCGCGCCCACCTGCGGGTAGGCCTCAAAGACGGCGACCGGCTCCGTCAGCCAACCCGGCGTCACGATCATATCGGGGTTGAGCGCAACAATATAGGGGCCGCGCGCGCGCGCCAAACCCGCGTTCACGCCACCGGCATACCCTCGATTGACGGGGCTAGGGAGGGGGATCACTTGCGGCACGCGCCGAGCCCACTCCGCAATCAGCGCCTGGCTGTCATCGGTGGAGGCGTTGTCTACCACAATGATCTCGGTCGGCGGTGTGTTTAAATCGGCACACAACGCGCTCAGACATTCCGCGAGATGGTCGCGCCCGTTATAGTTGATGACGATGACGGAGACGAGGGGCGGAGAACTCATGCGCCCCTCTAATCGGTGTCGAGGACTTCAATCGTATCGCCCTGATCGAGCCGTTGCAAGCGCCCCGCGAAGATGGAGAGAAACAGGCCCGCCGATAGGATTTGTAATCCCCATACCAACACGGTGGAGGACAGCACGATGGAGCGTGTTTCTAAAAACAGCCCCGCTCCGCCAAAAAACCAAGCGGTGGCCGTGTACATCACTTGCGTGGCGGCGACGAGCGCCATGAGCAAACCCAAGGTGGCCCCACCCAACCGCACCGGGCGCGAACTGAGCCGCACCAGCCAACGCGGGGGTTGATACCCCGCCTCCACCCCATAGAGCGCCGCGGCCATGCCGAAGATCACCAATTGAAACGCGGCCAACACGCCGAGCGTCGCGACGATGAAACTATGGATGCTCAGGCCAAACATCGGCGTGATCACCGGCCCTTGTTCTAAAACCACCGCGCCCAAAATCGCCACCAGCATGAGGAGCAAGCCCGGCAGAACAAACGTGGCGAGTGGGTTATAGAGCAACACTAAGGCGATGATGCGCCCCAAAATGGTGAAGCCATCCCGCCAGGGGCGCAATTTTTTTTCACCCAACCGCGCTTGATAGGCAATTGGGAAGGCGGTGACGCGCAGTTTTTGAGCGCGGGCTTTGATCCCGATCTCCGCTTCAATATCAAAGCCGCTGGACTGGAGCCGCAAACGCAACGCCGCCTCGCGGCGCAGACCATAGAGCCCGCTGAGGTGGTCGTGCCCATCCAGATCATGAATCCCACTCAAGAGGCGGTCAAAGATCCAATTGCCCACACGGTTAATGCCGGGCATGGTCTCATCGGTAGACCGTCGGTTGCACCGCACCAGATCGTGGGTATCTAGCAATTGGATCATTTGGGGCAAGGCGCTGGCGGGATAGGTGGCGTCGGCATCCATGATGATGATGACCTGTCCGCGCGCGTAGGTGATGCCAGTGCGCACGGCGGCCCCTTTGCCGCGCCGAAACTTGTGCTTGACGACCCGGCAGATAAAGCGGCGCGCTACCGCCACCGTGTCATCGGTTGAGCCGTCATCTACAATGATGATCTCATGGGTCACTTTGAGGACCGCATGGAGGTCAGCCAGCACGGTGGGCAAAGCTTCGGCTTCGTTATAGGCCGGGAGGATAACACTCACCCGCATGGGTGTTGTTTCACGCCGCCCTGTTTGGGAGAGGTTCGTGGAAGACATAATAGATGCGTTGGGCATTATAGCCTATGGTTTGCGGCGGCTTGACAGCCCCTCCAATCTGCCGATAATAAGCCTAGTTATTGCAAACGAAACCCTAAGGGTCTTAAAGACCCTTAGGGTTTGCTTTATACTCACAGGCTTTGATGGAGAAAAGTACGCCAGCCGAACCGCGCAGGGAGAACCGACCACAGACTGAGAGTCGGTTCCGGCAGACACTGGCCGAAGTTCACTCCTGAGCCGAGCGGTGAAATCAAGTAGCCGCCTCCGCATATCCAGCGTTAGAGGGATAGCCAATAACAGACGGCAGACGCAGTTGGCCCAAAACTGTTGTTGGTCACTAAGTGAGGCGCGGCAACGCGGCTAACTAGGGTGGTACCGCAGGTGCTGAAATAAACTCCTGTCCCTAATGTGGGACGGGAGTTTTTGTTTTCTGGGTTAGCTGGTTGGTTACAGGATGACCGGTTTTTTTGTGCGCGGATTGGACTTACGCAAGACTTCGGAAGTACGCACAAAACGCCTTTGAAATGATGGCATCGTGAGCGCGTACTTCCGAAGTCTGAGCCCTCAATGCGTAAGTCAAGACAGATTTTTATAGTGCTTATCCATACCATCCGATTTGCCCGTGTCGAAAAAAATTCTCGTCATTTATGAAAGCATATCGAAAAAAGAGGAACTATGCTCGAACAACTCGATTCAATTGAACAAGCCGCCCTCGCTTCTCTGACGACCATCAGCGACTCGGCGGCGCTCGACCAATGGCGCGTGGCGCAGTTGGGGCGCAATGCACCGCTCGCCATGTTGCTCAGTGACATCGGCAAAGCCTCGAAGGAAGAGCGCCCAGTCTTGGGCAAACGCGGCAATGAAGTCAAGCGCGCGCTGGAAGAGGCCTACGAGCAAAAGGCCGAGGCCCTACGCCGCGCGGAGCTGGAACAAGCCATGACGCAGGGCGCGGTGGATGTCACGTTGCCGGGACGCAAACTCGCGCCGGGGCGCTTGCATCCCTCCACCCAGACCTTCCGCCAGCTCTATGCCGTGTGGGCGGAGATGGGCTTTCAAGTCTATCGCTCGCGCGAAGTGGAGAGCGACGAGTTCAACTTTGAATTGCTCAACTTCCCTAAGCATCACCCCGCGCGCGACATGCAAGATACCTTCTTCACCACCACGCCGGATGTGATCTTGCGCACGCACACCTCGCCCGGCCAAATCCGCGCCATGCGCGAACTGGGCGGCAATGGCACCCTGCCCATCCGCGTCATCTTGCCCGGCATGTGCTATCGCTACGAACAGATCAGCGCGCGGAGTGATGTGCAGTTCTATCAGATGGAAGGCTTGGCGGTGGGGCGGCATGTGACGATGGCGAATCTAAAAGGCACGCTCAGCGACTTCGCGCGGCGCATGTTTGGGCAAAACGTCCGCACGCGCTTCCGCTCGGATCACTTCCCGTTCACCGAGCCTTCGGCTGAGATGGACGTGGAATGTTTCTTGTGCGGCGGCCTGGGCTGTCGCGTGTGCAAACATCAAGGCTGGTTGGAGATTTTAGGCTGTGGCATGGTGCATCCCACCGTCCTCCGCAACGGCGGCTACGACCCCAGCGTCTTCTCCGGCTTCGCCTTCGGCATGGGCCCGCAACGCATCACGATGCTGATGCACAAGATCGAAGACATTCGGTACTTCTTTGCGAATGATCTGCGTTTCTTAGAACAATTCTAATCAAAAGGAGTCAGGCGTCAGAATTCAGGAGTCAGAATAAAAGACTTCTGAGTGCTGACTCCTGAATTCTGACTTCTATGAAAGTCCCTCTCAGTTGGCTCCGCGATCTCGTCAAAATCACCCTCACCCCCGAAGAGCTGGCCTATCGGCTGACGTTTGCTGGTTTGGAAGTGGAAGAGGTGGAATACATCGGTTTGCCACCGACGCACGGCAACATTGATGGCCTCCCCAAGCAAGGCAACGGCCCACAGGTCAATGGCCTCGCGTGGAACCCTGAAAAGATCGTCGTCGCGCAAATTTTAGAAGTCGGCGCGCATCCCAACGCCGATAAACTCACGCTTTTGCGCTTGGATGATGGCACAGGCCAGGAGCAAACCGTCCTCACCGGCGCGCCCAATCTGTTTCAATACAAGGGGCAAGGCCCGCTCGCCAAGCCGCTCAAAGTCGCCTATGCCCGCGAAGGCTCAGTGCTTTATGACGGGCATAAACCCGGCCGCGAACTGATGACGCTCAAGAAGGCGAAAATTCGCGGCGTCGAATCGTATTCGATGGTCTGCTCCGAAAAAGAGCTGGGCATTTCCGACGAACATGAGGGGATCATCTTCCTCGATGACGATGCGCCCGTTGGGATGCCGCTCGCCGGTTATATGGGCGATGTGGTCTTCACGGTGAAGATCAACCCGAACATGGCGCGCAACGCCAACCTGCTTGGCCTCGCGCGGGAGATCGCCGCCCTAACGGGCGTGCCGCTCACTCCGCCGCCGGATACGTTTGAAGCCAGCGGCCCGGCCTTAGCCGAACAACTCGCCATCGAAATCCGCAACACTGCGCTCAACCCGCGCTTCACCGCCGCGCTCATCCAGGGCGTCACCATCGCGCCCAGTAGTTATCGCGTGCAACGCCGCCTGCGCCTCGCCGGGATGCGCCCGATCAACAACATCGTAGACGCGACCAACTATGTGATGCTCGAAGTGGGCCAACCGCTCCATGCCTTCGACTGGGATATTCTGGTGAAAAGGAGCCAGAAGCGGGTGAAGCTGATCACGCGCTTACCCAATGCGGGCGAGACGATCAAAACGTTGGATGGCGTGGAGCGCAAACTGGATGATTACACCATCTTGGTGTGCGATGAACAAAGCGCGCTCTCCATCGGCGGCGTGATGGGTGGGGCCGAGTCGGAGGTGAGCGACAAAACGGTGAACGTCTTGCTCGAAGGCGCGGCATGGGAGTTCATCAACATCCGCCGCACAGCCAAATCACAAAACCTGCCCTCGGAGGCATCGTACCGTTTCTCGCGTGGCGTGCATCCCGCCATGACGGTGCGCGGCGTGAGTCGCGGCATCGAACTCATGCGGCAATGGGCGGGCGGCACGGTGGCGCGCGGCTTGGTAGACGAGTACCCACAACCCGCGCCGGTCGTCACCCTCGAACTCACCTCCGCCGAAGTGGAGCGCCTGCTCGGCATCAGCGTTCCCATGCCGGACATCATCCGCATTCTCGAATCGCTCGAGTTCAAAGTCACTTCCCAATCGCCCCATTCAGTAAGCCTCGCTGTGCCTGATCACCGCCTCGACATCAACACTGGCGTCATCGGCCAAGCGGATGTGATCGAAGAGATCGCGCGGGTCTACGGCTACGACAACATCCCCGAAGCGCAAATGGCGGATACCATCCCGCCGCAACGCCCGAACTTGGCGCTGGAACTCGAAGAGCGCGCGCGCGATGGGTTGGCACGCGTCGGCTTGCAAGAGATCGTCACCTATAGCCTGACCACGCCCGAACAGGAACAACGCTTCGCGCCCGATGCGCGCGCCTATATCACGCTCCACAACCCCATCGTCGCGGAACGGGTGGCGATGCGGCACACGCTCCTCAGCAATGTGTTGGATGTGCTCGCGGCCAACTTGCGGTATCAAGAGCGCGTGGCAGTGTTCGAGATCGGCCCGGTCTATTTGCCAGTGGCGGGGGAGGTGTTGCCGGAAGAGCCGCGCCATTTGGCGCTAGCGCTCACCGGCCCCCGCGCGCCGCAAACGTGGCAAGGCGCGGATCAGGCCGCGCTCGACTTCTTCGATCTCAAGGGCGCGGTGGAAGCGCTCACGGCTCACTTGCATTTGGAGGGGGTGACGTATGAAGCCGGGGTGCATCCGGCGCTCACGCCCGGCCGCGTCGCTGAACTAAAGATCAGCGGTGAGAGCATGGGCTGGCTCGGCGAACTCCATCCCCTCACGCGCGATAAGTTTGACCTCCTCGCGCAGGCGGTGTTGGTGGCCGAGTTTGATTTAGAAAAATTATTGGCGCAGGTGAACGAGCGCCACACCGTTGTGCCGGTGCCGGAGTTCCCGCCCGTCAAGGAAGACTTGGCGCTCATCGTAGATGAGGCGACCCCGGCGGCGCAAGTGCAGGCCGTGCTAGAACAAGCTGGCGGCGCGCTCCTGACCAGCGTGACGTTGTTCGATGTGTTCCGCGGCGAGCAAATTGGCGTGGGCAAGAAGAGCCTCGCCTACCGCCTCACTTACCAAGCGGCAGATAAAACGCTCACCGCCAACGACGCGGCCAAACTGCGCGGGCGCATTGTGAAGAAGGCGCAGGAGGCGGTGGGAGCAGTGTTGAGGGGGTGAGTGTGGTCACAGTTCTGGTGGGCGCGGCCTGTGCGTGAGGCCGCGCCCACCGCGATAGAATGATGGGTGGAGCTTATACGGAATAGAGTTTCCATCTAAACTACTTCATTAGATGGAACTTTTCCGCCCATTTAACGGTTGGGCGACTCTCTAACATATAGAAAAAAGTGTTCAGCCGTCAGGAAGGTTCTTAGGAGAACTAATCAATGCCTTTTTCACATACAGTCATTACTGAATATGCACAGATGTGGCCGCGTGAGGTTTATTACATCAAAAAGGGTAAATATCCTATTCAGAGTCTTAAGGACTCTCTTCATAATAAAACAGGCGTCTATGTTTTGTATCGGGATGATCATCCATATTATATTGGGCAAGCGCAAAAATCTCTCTGGCGACGGATACGTGATCATGCGCTACGTCGAAACGATCGTTATTACAATTTCTGGAATTTTTTCTCAGTTTTTGTCGTACCAGACAAACACCATATTGATGAAGTTGAGGGGGTACTTATTGCTGCCCTTGCCGGTGTAACAGCTAATAGCAAAGAGCCGAAAATAGAACCTATTTTGCTACCTGAAGATATTGTCAAGATTCTTAATAGGGAAACTATTATCTCAGCACATGTGATAGGAAGTTAGTGCAAACCACTTAATTCGTCCCAAGCAGATCGCCTTTAGAGTGTTTTTTCGACAATCTCAAACCTGCCCAATCTGGGCATGCAGGCGACGTTCGCCGATAGCGTAGCTCGGCTGGCGCGCCTGATGCCTGTCGTTAGCCCGTTCATAATAATATAAGGTGTCGCTAAATTCATTGCGCTAAAATTTCGATGATCACACTTCTTGAAGCCGCAAATGCAATTCAGCAATTTGAGCATGGCTCGCTTACAAAGCGTATCTCAGCCATCGAAACGATTTTACAAGGTTCAGATAAACAGGCTTGCGAAACTGTTTTTCCATCGCTATCTGTAAAGCCAATTTTATTGGACGCGGCTTTTACTCTAAAACAAACAGCGGGTCAGATAAATATTCTTATTCATGCCATAGGTATTTTGCTATCATTACCGCATATTCTCCAAGATAATGAAGTTATCGAAGCCCTATCACTGGGCGCGGGCAATACGGGTAGACCTTTTGATATGGAAACCAACCGCCGCATTGCGGAGTTCAAATTCACAAACTGGAAAGGTGGTTCAGAGTCTATTCGGCAAAACTCTCTTTTCAAAGACTTTTATTTGTTGGCTGAACACGAAACGACCAAAGACCGTTGCCTGTATGTGATAGGAACACAGCACCCGCTAAAATTCCTAAAAGGTAGACGGTCACTTGAAAGCGTGATGAGCAAAAACAAGAAATTATGGGCAGAGTTTCAAGCGCGATATGGAAACCGATTTGCAAAGGTTTACGAATACTACGAGCATCGTAAATCAAGCGTTCAGTTGATAGACATTGCAAAACTTGTTCCGCAATTTACCAACGGGCTTAATTCGGAAGGCGTGGAAGAAGATGTGTGACTTTTCAAACAAAGGTCAGCATTTCCCATCACAAAGTGGGCTAACCCTAGCATCAAACGGATTGACACTCCGCGCCCGCCAACTTTTGAGCCGTTGCATAGCTTCTGGTAGTTCAACTGAGTCGCCCTAGCAAAGTCCGCGCCAGCGGCTTACGCGAACCGTTAGCCTGTTCGTTAAACAGTAAGTGTAATTGAGGATCTATGCAAGTTAATACCATCGCCGAACAATTGTTGTTCACAACAGTACGAATTGAAACCAAAACTCCTCATGGAACTAGTACAGGAACCGCTTTTATCTTCAGTTATCAGCAGGAAGAAAAGGAGTATTTATTCTTGGTCACAAATAAGCATGTCATTAAGGATGCAATTGATGGCCGTTTCTTTTTTACTTTGGGTAATGGAAAGTCTCCGCAAATTGGTCAGCGATTTGATATTCAGATGAGCCAATTTGAGCAACAATGGTTTGGACATCCCGATCCTGAGATTGACGTTGCCATTATGCCTCTCTTCCCTGTCCTGCAACAAATCGAAAAATTAGGAAAAAGTGTCTTTTATCGGGCAATTACCCACAATCTCATACCAACCGCCGAGCAGATGGATAGCTTGGACGCAATTGAAGAAGTAGTGTTTATTGGATATCCCAATGGAATATTTGACTCTAAGAACTTAATGCCGGTTGTAAGGCGGGGTACAACAGCAACACATCTTCAAGTTGATTACGAAGGTAAACCGTTGTTCTTAATCGATGCTTCAGTGTTTCCTGGCTCAAGTGGAAGTCCTGTGCTTATTGCCAATACAGGCGGATATTCAAACAAAGGCGGATTTGTCGTAGGAACCAGAGTCTTGTTTTTAGGCATAATCTCGAACGTGGCAATCAGGGAAGAACACGGACAAATCGTATTTATATCTTCCCCTGTATCTCAAGTTCCGATTGTACGAACTCAGCAAATGATCGATTTAGGGATTGTTTACAAAGCATCAACAATTCTTGAAACTGTTAAGGCGCTAATAGATCAATGGAGTAAACCTCAACAGGCAAAAGCGGGCTAATACAGCGCGCACTGGACGGCTGGAACGCACCGCTTTTTTTTAAGCGTTTCTGTGAACGATGAGAAGTTCCCGTTTCTGAGCCTGGCTCTCAACCAGCCGCCAGTAACGCAAACTGTTGGGCCGCTTAGATTACACTACACAGGCAACAACATCGCGCTTTCACTCATACAATATAAATATTTATGACTATCCCAAAACTTACTGGCTTCCTGCTCATCTTGCTCCCACTCGCCTTCAATGTAGTTTTCTTCCTCCTGCAAAGAGCCTTTGAATACCCAGACATCTTACGCAAACCGACCGACTATATTTTGAAACGCTTTCATGAAGGTGGCCGGCTCTTAATTACCTTGTGGTATGCCTTCATGTTCACCAGCCTCCTATTTACGCCTGTGAGCCTCCTCCTCCCTCAGCTGTTGGCGCCAAACAATGGGCTCTTCGTTATCCTCGCCACAACCGTTGGGGTGCTGGCCGGCTTGGTTCAATGTCTGGGTCTCATTCGGTGGCCCTTTCTCGTTCCGCATCTGGCGCGGACTTACGTTGACCCCACAGCTAGTCAAGCCACGCGCGAGGCGATTGCGGTTGTCTTTCAAGCCTTTCATCGTTATGCGGGGGTCGCTATCGGTGAGCATCTGGGCTACTTGTTCACGAGCTTATGGACGGTCTTAATTGCGTTGGCGATCACGCAAACTTCACTTTTTCCGGCCTGGCTCGGATGGGTGGGATTAGTTCCGGCCCTTGGCATTGCTTGCGGCTTGCTTGAAGAAACGGGCTTTAGCGCGGCGGGGGCCATCAATGCGCTGAGCTATATCGTGTGGTCACTGTGGCTGATTGTCATCGGCCTATTCTTCGTGGCGGCTTAGCTGTCAGTCATAGCGCTACCCAACACCACGCACCAACCCACAGGAGAGCAAAACATGATCTCAACGACCAGCGCCGAGCAGTTCGCCCGCGATTGGCTCGCACTCCTCGACCAGCTCGCTCCGGTTGAAGAGTACCTGAAGTTCTTGCCCGACGGCAACTTCGAACAATGGTCTTATCCGGAAGTCGAGATCCGGGACGTCGAGCACCTGAAGTCCTTCTTCAGCCAGACCTGGGGCATGATCCAGTCAC
>Ga0315912_10004245_pt1 | contig 13665 bp, 9 predicted proteins | sample VfabasoilMG_FD_204469 | JGI IMG/M metagenome (GOLD analysis project Ga0315912, IMG submission 204469) | Garden soil microbial communities collected in Santa Monica, California, United States - V. faba soil | ecosystem: Environmental > Terrestrial > Soil > Garden | place: USA: California... | reverse complement strand
GTAGTAGACGATCTTGCAGTTGATTTCTCTGGAAGCGTAATTAATAAAGGTCATGGCGTTAGCTAAAGAGACTGTCGATGTCCTCGTCGGTTATCCCGGCAAAGGGCGAATCGTCGTCAAAATCCGCATTGGCGATCTCATCAAACATGGTCGCCAATTGGTGGGAGACTTGCTTACTCCGAAGTTTGACCAGCCCGAGACTGGAGCGCTCGTCAAACACGACAACCAGCAGAAGCCTGCCAACTACGGAGATGTGGATGCTCTCCTTTTCGCCTTCGTGGGAGAGAGTCGGGAATTCCTTTTCGCCGATAAGCTGCGCCATTCCTCCCGTGGCGGCGACGTTGCCGGCAGCGAGAGACGCCAAACTGGTTGTGTCAAGATTTCCCACTTCCCCCTGGGAAGCGATCTCCTGACCATCTTTGTCCACCAGAAAGACCACCTTGGCGGATGCATCCATCCGCAACCGGGCCAGGACGGCTTTTATCTGGTGGTATTGCTGCTCGCGCAACAGGATTGGTGTGTCTGCCATTATGCGACTCGTAGTTGAAGACCGGGCGGGAACTTGTCTACCTGGAGAGTGCCGGAAGCGCCTGCTTCGTATCGCAAGTTATGAAAATAAAAGAGGTTACTTATTCGGTTGGGGCTAAGTACCGAGGTGCGTTTGACCCCCACAAGCCAAACGCACTTTAACATAGCCAACAATGACCTTCAAGTGTTTTTCTTTGTTTGTACGTATGTCGGAAAGGACTGGCCTGCCAGAGCTTAAAGCACCTGCAAATACTTGTGTTCGTTGATTTAGGGGTGGAGCTATGGTAAGCTGCCGACGATTCCAGCGGCTGCTCATTAGTATGAGCAGCCTTTTGAGATTCCACCCATGAGTAGCAGTCTCACAAAAGGCTTGAGACGGTCCCCTACACGTTCAAAGGCAAAGAAATCTCCGGCTAAGACCGCGAAGCGCGCTGTCAAAGCGAAGTCGGCTGCGACCAAAATCAAAGCCACACGCGCCAGTGCAGCCAAGCCCGCCGCAGCCCGCAAGACTGCCAAGACCGCTGCTGCCCGGAAGACTGCGGCGAAGCCGAAGGTTGCCGCTAAGAAACGACCGGCGCCAAAGCCGGCGGCTCGCAAATCAGCGGCGGCTGCCAAGAAGGTGGAAGTTCCGAGAGTCAAAAAGACGCAGAAGCTCGCGGCCGTGAGAGCAGTTCGACCCACTCAGGCGGCGCCGCCTCCGCCGAGACAACCGACGGTGGATGAGTCGGCAGCACTGGGCGCCTTCGAACGAGCTCATAAGGAATTTGTCCGCGGACGGTTTGCCGAAGCTCGGAATCAGTTTCGCATTCTCGTCGATAAGTATTCGCAAGTGTCGGAAGTCGCCGCTCGCGCGCGCACCTACCTGGCAATTGCGGAGTCGAGATTGCGCACGGAAAGTATGCTCCCCCGCGACGCCGATTCGCTTTACGACCGCGGCGTCATCGAACTGAATCGCGGTGAATATGTCGCAGCGCAGGAGATGTTTGAAAGAGCACTCAAGCGCGAACCGGAAGCGGCACACATTCACTACGGACTGGCCGCCACCCGCGCCCGGCTCGGCTCAATCGATCTCGCCCTGGAATCCCTGCAACGCGCGCTGGCGATTCAACCCAACCTTCGTGTTCGCGCCCAACACGATCACGACCTTAACCCCCTGCGAAATGACCCTGACTTTGATCGTTTGATCTTCAGTAATCCTTCCTAGGTGAATTGTAGAAACACGGTAATAATAATGTCCTGGTTCTAGATCCGTGTTACGTCTTGTTTCGGGGAGCTTCCTTTGCAAACAGCAATAACAGGTGGTCAAAAACTGGTAGCCATTGGCGGCGGCACAGGTCTCTCGACGCTGCTTGCCGGACTAAAACAGTTGGTCGGGAAAACAGAACAAACGCCGGAGCACGAGATCTGGATCGAAAGTCTCTCGGCGATCGTCACTGTTTCCGACGACGGCGGCAGTTCCGGACGTCTGCGCGACGAGTTGCAGATGCTTCCGCCGGGCGACATCCGCAACTGCATGATCGCGCTCTCCGAAGACGCGAATCTGATCGCACGTCTTTTCCGCCATCGCTTTCGCGGCGATGGAGAACTCGGCGGACATAGTTTCGGCAATCTGTTTCTCGCGGCGCTGACCGAGATCACCGGAGACTTCACGGAAGCGATCAGGCTTTCGTCAGAAGTTATCGCGAGCAAGGGCCACATCTATCCGGCGACGTTGACGGACGTGAGGTTGGTCGCGGAGTTGGAAGACGGCTCGCTAGTTAGAGGCGAGACTCACATCTCGGCTTCGAAAGTGCCGATTCGCCGGCTGCGACTTGAACCCGAGCAATGTATTCCGCTTCCACAGGCGCTGAAGGCGATTCGCGTTGCAGACATCATTACCGTCGGACCGGGATCGCTCTACACGAGCATTCTGCCCAACTTGCTGGTGGCTCAAGTGGCTCGCGTGATCGGCGAGAGTTCGGCGACGAAGATCTTTGTCAGTAACCTGATGACGCAACCCGGCGAGACTGACGGCTACACTGCTCGCGAACACCTCGAGACCGTGCGCAAGTACGCGCCTGAGATTCACTTCGATTTCGTTGTCGTCAATGAGCGACGCATTAATGACGAGCAGGCGCAACGTTACGCCGCAGAGGGCGCTTATCAAATCGGGATTGACGAAGAGATTGACGATGCGCTCGATCGATCGACGGAGATCATGCACGCTGATCTACTGGAAGACGGCGAAAAGGTCCGTCATGACTCAAATCGCCTCGCGCAGGTCGTGCTCAAATGCCGCCAACGGGCACTGGCGCAAGCGCCGGTTGCTGTTTGAACCCTTCGGAGAAGATTCTTTTGGCCAACGACAAATTGAATGTAGTGATTCTCGCGGCCGGACTGGGAACGAGGATGAAGTCTCGGCGCGCGAAAGTGCTGCACGAACTGGGCGGTTTACCTCTGATCACACATGTAGTGAAGACCGTGCAGACTTTGGATCCGGAGGCGATCCTCGTCGTCGTCGGTCACCAGGCGCAGGAAGTCGAGCAAGTGGTACTCGATGCAGTTGGTGGTGAACTCGCGAATTTCGTTGTTCAGGAGAAACAGCGCGGCACCGGTGATGCTGTCGAGTCTGCGCGCGGTTTGTTAGAAAACTCCGATTCGTTGATAGTGGTTTTATACGGCGACATGCCGCTGATTCGTGCCGAGACGTTAACGAAGCTGATCGAGCATCATCGCGAGACGGGCGCGGCGTGTTCGATTCTCAGCGTCGAGATGCCCAATCCAACCGGCTACGGCCGCATCGTCCGCGGTGAAGACGGTGCTTTCGTGCGTATCGTCGAACAACGAGACGCGACCGCGGATCAGAGGCAAATTCGAGAGATCAATAGTGGGATTTACTGTTTTGAGGCGCGAGATTTGTTTCAGGCGTTACGCCGCCTCGAGCCGGCGAATGAACAGGGTGAGTACTACCTGACCGACGTCGCCGAGATCATTCTTTCGCTTGGTGGGGACGTCAGTGTGTATCTTCACGACGACGCGCGCGAAATGTCGGGCATCAACACCAGGGCCGACCTCGCGGAGTTTGAAAACCTGGTACGCCGCAACACGATTCGGCGCTTGATGCTCGAAACCGGCGTGACGTTTATCGATCCGTCAAACGCGTACATCGGTCCCGAAGCAGAAGTGGGACGCGACAGCATCATTTATCCTGGTGTGTCGATCGAAGGGAAATCGGTGATCGGCGAGAATTGTGTGATCCGGTCTGGCGCACGTATCACAAACTCGCGCCTGGGAGATGCAGTCACCGTCAAGGATCACTCGATCATCGTGGACTCGGAGATCGGCGCGAACTGTTCTGTCGGACCGTTTGCCCATCTGCGGATGAACGCGACGCTCGAAGACAGAGCCACGGTTGGAAATTTCGTCGAAGTTAAAAAGTCGCGTTTGAAGCGCGGGACGAAGGCGATGCATCTGACGTACCTGGGCGACGCGACGATCGGCGAGCGAACGAATATCGGCGCCGGCACCGTTACCTGCAACTACGATGGCGTCCGCAAGCACGAAACGATAATCGAAGATGATGTTAAGATCGGCTCGGACACGATGCTGGTCGCGCCGGTAACAGTCGGCGCTCGGTCCGTGACTGCCGCCGGTTCTGTCGTAACGAAAGACGTGCCGCCGGATTCGCTCGTCGCCGGCGTGCCCGCCGAAGTGAAGAAGAAGTTGAAATAGGAATAGTCAAAAACTATGTGTGGAATCGTTGGTTACGTAGGAAACAAACAAGTCGTGCCGTTGATCATCGACGGTCTGCGAAAACTCGAGTATCGCGGTTACGACTCCGCCGGTATCGCGGTCGTTAACGAAGCCCACGAGCTCGAGATCCGCCGCGCCGAAGGCAAACTGCGTAATCTCGAAGAGACGATTCGCCTGAGCCCGATCGACGGCACCTACGGCATCGGCCACACTCGTTGGGCCACGCACGGCCGCCCGACCGAAGAAAATGCCCATCCACATCGCGATTGCACCGGCCGCGTCGTCGTGGTCCACAACGGCATCATCGAAAACTACCTGCAACTCAAAGAGCGTCTGCGGCATTCGGACCATCGCTTCGTAACGGAGACCGACACCGAGATCATCGCGCACCTGATCGAAGAGCACCTGAAACAGAATCGCACGTTTGAAGAAGCGGTGCGCGCCGCCGTCGTCGAACTGCGCGGCATCTTCGCACTCTCGATCATCAACGCCGACGAACCTGACACGATCATCGCCGTGCGCCAGGGTCCGCCGGTCGTGATCGGCCTCGGCGATCGCGAATTTTTCGTGGCTTCGGACATTCCACCCATCCTGCATCACACACGCGACGTCTTCTTTCTCGGCGACGGCGAGATCGCCGTCATCAACAAAGACGCCGTTCGTGTAATCGACTTCGAAGGCAACGCGGTCCAACCGTCGATCCAGCGCATCACTTGGGATCCGATCATGGCGGAAAAAGGCGGCTTCAAGCATTTCATGCTCAAGGAGATCTACGAGCAGCCGCGTTCCGTTCGCGACACCGTTCAGGGTCGAATCTCGCTCGACACCGGCCGCGTCTTTCTCGACGAGATGGCAAACATCACCGAGTCGGACTTCAAGCGCTTTACGTCGATCAAGATCGCCGCGTGCGGCACTTCGTGGCACGCGGGACTCGCGGGCAAGTACATGATCGAACAGCTCGCGCGTATTCCCGTCGACGTTGATTACGCTTCCGAGTTTCGTTATCGCGATCCGGTGATGGACGAGAAGACGTTGCTGCTCGTCATTTCCCAATCAGGTGAAACAGCCGACACGATCGCCGCGTTGCGTGAAGCGAAAGAGCTCGGCGCGCGCGTGCTGGCGATCTGTAACGTGCAGGGTTCGATGATCGTGCGCGAGGCGGACGGTACGATTTTGACGCACGCGGGTCCTGAGATCGGCGTCGCCTCGACCAAAGCGTTTACGAGCCAGATGATCGCCCTCTATTTGCTCGGACTCTATCTCGGGCAGGTGCGGCAGACGTTGAGCGAGGAGGAAGCGAGATTTCACGCGCAGGAGCTCGCCGAGTTGCCAGTCAAACTCGAACACCTGCTCAACGATTCAGATGGTATCGAGGAGCTTTCAAAAGAGTTCTTCCGCTCGACTGATTTTCTCTACCTCGGGCGCGGCATCAACTTCCCCGTCGCACTCGAAGGCGCGTTGAAGTTGAAGGAGATCTCCTACATTCACGCCGAGGGTTATCCCGCCGGTGAAATGAAACATGGACCAAACGCGCTGATCGACGAACGTCTGCCGGTGCTTTTCATCAACACGCGCGAAGAAGGCAACCGTGCTTCCGAGCTTCGTTATGAAAAGACGCACTCGAACATCGTGGAAGTGAAAGCGCGTGAAGGCATCGTGATCTCGGTGTTGACCGAAGGCGACGAGATGTCGTCAGTCGTTTCGGATCACGTGATCGAGATTCCCGCGTCGAGCGATCTGCTATCGCCGATTCTCTCCATCATTCCCTTGCAGTTACTCGCCTATCACATCGCCGTTCGACGTGGTTGCGACGTGGACCAACCACGAAATCTGGCGAAGTCAGTGACGGTGGAATGATTACTTAATCCGTTTTATGTTCGGCCGCATTACAACATTCTTTCTGCTGTTGGTCATAGGTCTTATGACAGCAGAGAATGCGGCAGGACAGACGTTTGCCAGGAACAAAGTCGAACTCGGGCGGGCGCTGTTTTTTGATAAGCGACTCTCAGAAGATCAGACGGTGAGTTGTGCAACGTGTCACGATCCGGCGGCGGCGTTTGCCAGCAAGGATGCGCTGGCGATCGGTGTCGGGAATAAGAAAGGCGCGCGCAATGCGCCGACGCTGCTGAACTCAGCGTTTAGTGAATCATACTTCTGGGACGGGCGCGCCGCGACGCTCGAAGAGCAGGCGAAACAGCCGCTGCTCAACGCCAACGAGATGGGCATGACTGATGAAGCAGCTTTAGTCGCTCGCGTCTCGGCGATTAGTGAATATCGAAAAACCTTTGCCCGCGTCTTTCCCCGCGACGGCATCACGCTCAACACGATCGCCAACGCCATCGCCGCCTTCGAACGTTCCCTAATCTCCAACGATGCGCCGTTCGATCGCTTCATGCGCGGCAATAAGAAAGCGCTGACGGCGAGTCAAATCAAAGGCTTCGAATTGTTTAAAGGCAAAGCGAAATGCGCTGACTGTCATTCGCTTTCGGGAAAGATTGCTCTTTTCACCGACGCGAAGTTTCACAACACCGGAATCCGTGCCAAAGACCTAAGCACTGAATCATTGATTCAACGATCCGAAGAGGTCCGCAAGCAACCAGACACTGCGAAACTCGCACACGATCCGCAGTTCTCCGATCTCGGCCGTTTCCTCGTCACGCGCGATCGAAAAGATCTCGGCGCGTTCAAAACACCCACACTCCGCGACGTCGAGCTAACCGGCCCATACATGCACGACGGTTCACTAAAAACACTTCTCGACGTCATCCGCTTCTACAACCAGGGCGGCACGAAAAATCCGATGCTTGATGAAAAGATGACCCCGTTGAATCTCACGGAGCCGGAAATGAATGAGCTGGTAGATTTTTTGCGCGCGTTGACAAGCGACGGGGTTCTGCGGCTGGTCCAGTCGTCCAAGCCGCAGACACGCGAGCGAGCGCCCTCAGCAATCTCGCCAACGGTCAAACAGACACCTATGCGCTGAGGGGATCAAAACGCGACGCCGACACACCGCGCCCCCTCGGGGCAAACGGGTGCAGCACGGCTTCCCCTTATCGTGCTTCCCACGTTGCCCCGTTTGCCCCCCGCCTCTACCTAACGCGCATTGCCGGGACAAAAAGGACCGGGGCATTTTCCGTTTATCATTTTCCGTTTATCATTTTCCGTTTTCCATTTTTCATCCGCGGAAAATGACAAATGAAAAACGGAAAATGAAAAATGGAAAATGCTCACTCAGTGCTTCGCTCCCGCGCAAGAAGTTGTTGTTTGCGTTCCAATCCCCAGCGATAGCCGCCCAGGCTCTGATCTTCACGCACTACGCGATGACACGGAATCACGAGCGCGACTGGATTGGTCGCACAGGCGCGTCCGACAGCGCGTACAGCGCCCGGTTTGCCCAACGCCTTTGCCACCGCGCCATACGAAACCGTCTGACCGTAAGGAATCGAACGCAACTGTTCCCACACCTGGCGCTGAAACGCAGTGGCCCTGATATCGAGCGGAAGATCGAGTCGCGGTTCCTTGTTAGTGAGGTGATTCAGAATCTTCTGCACCGGTTCGAGCAACGCTGCATCATCACGGTTGATAGCCGCCGCCGGAAACTCCGCACGCAAGTCTTTTTCGAGCCTGGCATCCGCATCGCCCATCTGCACGGAACACACGCCGCGTTCAGTCAGCGCGACAAGCAAACGGCCCAACGGCGATGCCACGATCGTATAGCTGATAGTTGTTCCACGACCGCCGCGTCCGTAAGTCGCGGGCGTCATACCGAGTTCTTCCGGCGCGTGCTCGTAAAGCCTGCTGCTGGAGTTGAATCCTGAATCGTAAAGTGCCTGCGTCACGGGTTCTCCTTCGCGTACCAACGTCTTGAAATTTCCGAATCGACGCGCAGTCAGATACTTGCGCGGGCTGATTCCCATGATGCGTTTGAAGGTGCGTTGCAAATGAAACGCGCTGACGCCGACATGCGTTGCGAGATCCGCGAGCTTCACCGTCTCGCTCTGGCTCGCGTCCAGAAAACGACACGCGCGTTGCACCATTTCCACCTGCGGATCTTGCACGTGTTCGCGTCGCGGTTCGCAACGCAAACACGCACGAAAGCCAGCCTGCTCTGCCGCATCCGGCACGTCGAAGAACGTCACGTTCTCACGACGCGGCCGGCGCGATGGACATGACGGCCGGCAGTAAATCTTTGTCGAACTGACGGCGAATACAAACTGCCCGTCGAACCGCGCGTCTTTCCCGGCGACTGCTTCCCACATTGAATCTTCCCTCATCATGCGAACCCTATCCTAAACCAGGCTGAAACGACGATCTATCTGGTTCTTGCGATCAAATTCCGGCGCAAAAAACGCGGATTTTGTGAACGTCGATCGTTGTGCTTAAATGCAAAAAACAAAAACTCGTGGATTCGGAATTTCTATCACAACTTAACGAACAACAGCGCGAAGCAGTGCTCGCCACCGAAGGTCCGCTTCTGATCCTCGCCGGAGCAGGTTCGGGCAAAACGCGCGTGATCGCGCATCGCATCGCTTACCTGATCGCCGAAAAGAACATTCCCACCTGGAACATTCTCGCGGTCACTTTCACCAACAAAGCAGCGGAAGAGATGCGCCTGCGCGTGCAGCGGCTCCTGCACGACCGCAACGATTCGAGCCTGCCGCTCGTTTCAACGTTTCACAGTTTGTGCGTGCGCATTCTTCGCCAGGACATCGAAAAACTCAACGACAAGTACACGCGCCGTTTCACCATCTACGATCAGGACGATTCACTGCGATTGATTCGCCAGTGCATCAAGGACATCGGTTTCGACGAAAAGTCTCTCGCGCACCGCGCCGTGCAATCGGCAATCAGTTCAGCGAAGAATCGCGGTGAAGACACACGCACATTTGCCGCGCGCGCGGAGTACGCCGACGAACGCCGCGCCGCGATCGCCCGCGTTTACCAGATGTACGAAGATCGGCTGCACTCGAACAACGCGCTCGATTTCGACGACCTGCTGATCAAAACCGTGCAACTCTTGCGCGACGTTCCGGAAGTGCGCGAAAAATACAACAACAAGTTTCGTTACATCCTCGTCGACGAGTACCAGGACACAAACGCGCTGCAGTTCGATCTAATCCGCTTCCTGACGCAGAAACAGCAGAACATCGCCGTAGTCGGCGACGAAGATCAGTCGATCTACAAGTGGCGCGGCGCCGACATCAGCAACATTCTGAACTTCGAAGTCCACTTTCCGCGCACAAAGATCATCCGTCTCGAACAGAATTATCGTTCGACGCAAACGATCCTCGACGTCGCCGGCGCGGTCGTAAAGAACAACAGCCAGCGCAAAGGCAAGACCCTCTGGACGTCGAACCCGCGCGGCGGACGCGTCGGTTATTACCAGGCTTACGACGCGGAAGCAGAAGCACGTTGGGTAGCTGGCAAGATTCTCGAACACCGGCGCGAGGAGTTTGATCTGCGGGCCGCCGTGCTTTATCGCACCAACTCGCAATCGCGCGTGTTTGAAGAAGCGATGCGGCGCGCCGGTCTTCAGTACAACATTCTCGGCGGATTCAGTTTCTACGAGCGAATGGAAGTGCGCGACATCATCGCGTACTTGAAACTCGCGCTGAATCCAAACGACTCGATCGCGCTCGATCGCGTTATCAACAGTCCGCCACGCGGCATCGGCCGGACAACAACCGAAGAGCTCGAGCGGCGCGCAAAAGACGCCGATCTCTCGATGTGGGAAACGATCTCGCTCGTCATCGAAACCCCCGAGAAACTCACCGCACGCGCTGTCAATGCGTTGCGAGGCTTCCGCCAGATCATCACGCGTCTCGGCGAACTGGCGACGAATGAAAACAGCGAATCAACCGCGCCCGTGTCTGACGTCGTGCGCGCGGCGCTCGTTGAAACCGGATACGATTACTGGCTGCAATCCGAAAAAACCGAGGAAGCGCAGGGACGCCGCGAGAACCTGGAGGAACTCGTCAACGCCGCCGTCGATTACGACGATCAGGGCATCGAAGGACTACGCGAGTTTATCGATCACTCGGCGCTGGTCTCCGATCAGGACGACTACAAACGCGATGCGCCGGTCACGCTGATGACGATCCACGCAGCGAAGGGCCTCGAATTTCCGCTCGTATTCATCGTCGGTCTCGAAGACGGATTGTTTCCGCATTCACGTTCGGTAGCGGATCCGGAAGATCTGGAAGAAGAACGGCGTCTCGCTTACGTGGCGATGACGCGCGCCGAGCGCTACCTCTACGTCGCGCACGCGATGAAGCGGCGAGTGTATGGCGAAGAGATCGCGTCCGAGCCGTCGCAGTTTCTTAACGAGATGCCGGCCGAGATGCTCGACGATCTTTCGTTGGGCAAGTCGTGGCTCTATTTCCGGCGCGAAGCTAACGCGATCGAGATCGAACCGCCGGACGAGCCGCGCAGAGAGAAGAAGAAATATATGGGCAAGACTTACAACACTGCTGATTCGATCGCGGAGTTCTTCAAGCAACGCAACCGCCAGTTGGGCCAAACCTCAGGCACCAGCAAACAAGCGCCGCCACCAACGAGCGCTTCATCCGCGAGCGGCGAGTTCACGCCGGGCTCTTACGTAAAACACTCTAAATACGGACGCGGACTCGTTCTGCGTCGTGAAGGCGCAGGCGAGTCCGCGAAGTTAACGGTCAGTTTTCCAGGCTACGGACAGAAAAAGCTGGTCGAAAAGTACGCCGGCTTAGTTAAAGCTTAGACGTCTTATTTGCTGTTAACTCGGCAGCGATATCTTTCCCGTCGAAAACCTTTGTCAGCACTTCCAGCATTCCTCTCGAATCAACCGAAATCGCTCGATTGACCGATCCGTCGTACATGAAATCGCCGACCAGCGATTGAATATTGCCGTCGAAGATCAATCCGACCAGTTCACCGTTCTGATTGATCGTCGGCGAACCGGAGTTGCCGCCGATGATGTCGTTGGTCGAAACGAAGTTGAACGGCGTGTTCAGATCGATCGACGATTTCCTGTCCATCCAACGTTGCGGCAGAACCCACGGGAACTTGTGGTTGAATTGATCGGCGCGAGCGAAAAGACCGCCGAGCGTCGTGAACGCCGGTACTTTCTTGCCGTTCTCCATATAACCCTGGACCGTTCCGTAAGAAAAACGAAGTGTGAACGTCGCATCGGGATAGAGCTTCGTGCCTTCAGTGTCGAACAACGCGCGCGCGATTTTCGCGTAGTTGGCGCGTTCCACGCCGATCACCTCGCCCTCGTAACGCCTGCGGGTCTCGCGAGCTTTCGCGTCGATCTCGCGGGCCACGACGATCATTGGATCAGTCGACTCGGCGATCGCTTTGCGGCCGCCTGCCGCGAGTTCTTTGCGAAAGGCAACGTCTTTCAACTTCGTTCCCGCGATCAATTCAGTCGCTCGCGCTGCCGGCGACTTGCCGGCGAGCACTTGTTTCACGAGCGCGTTATCGGCGCCAAGCAGTTCAACCATGAACTCCAGCGAGTCGGTAAGCTTCAGTTTCTCGAGGTCGTCGTGAATCGGGGCCGGCGAATACAAGCCCAGCTCCAGCGAAGCGCGGCGCGCATCGGTGAACTCGGGCAAACGTTCGGCGTTTGGCTTTGCGTTCTCTTCGGCAAGCCGCACGAGGGCGCGAGCAATCGTGAAGTAAGTGCTGTTGAAACCAGCCGCTTGATCAAAAACTCTGCGTTCGCGAATGTAAGTCGGATAGTCCTTGTGCGCTTTCGCGATCGCGTCCCAGGCATCGCCATACATCTTCTCGCGTTCCGGATTGCCGGCGATCGACTTGCGCAGTTCCGCTTCAGCTTTAGACTTACGTGCGATCAATTGCGGATCTTTGAGTCCGGCGAGCTGGCCGCGATAGACCTTCAAACTGTTCTGCACGCTGTTCAAATCGCTCTGGCTCTGGCGCGTCTGTTCCTCGCCCATGGCCATGTACTTCTTGAGCAACGCCTCGCGCCGCTCGAGCAGGCGGATGATGATCGGGATGCTCGTGTCACGCAGTTCTTCGAGATGGGCCACTGTGTTCAATCGCGAAGTCGAACCGGGATGGCCGGTCACGAAGACGAGATTCCCTTCTTTCGCTCCGGTAGTGGACCACTTGAAGTAGTGTTCCGGACGGACCGGCGCGCCGTTTTCATAAACTCGCACCAGCGCCATGTCGATGTTGTAGCGCGGGAAGTTGAAGTTGTCCGGATCGCCGCCGAAGAATGCCGCCTGAAACTCGGGCGCAAACACCAGCCGCACGTCCGTGTACTTCTTGTAGCGATACAGATGATATTGACCGCCCTGGTACAACGTCACAACGTCTGAACGAAGACCGGTCGCCTTTAGCGACTCCGCTTCGATCGCGGACATCGCGGCGCGGCGTGCGGCAAACGATTCCGCGTTGGACATTCCCGCTTTTACGTCCGCGTTCACACGCGCGGTCACATCTTCGATACTATTCAGAACATTCAATTCCAGGCTTGGCGCTTTGATCTCGTCCGCGCGCGTCTTCGCGACGAATCCCTCTTTCGCGAAGTCTTTCTGCGGCGTGCTGACCTGGGCGACGATGTCTTCGACAATGTGATAGTTGGTCAACACGAGACCGTTGGCCGATACGAACGAGCCCGACCCGCCGTTGTTGAACCGGACGGACGCGAGCCGCACGTTCCTCAACCACTCGTCAGTGATCTCAAAGCCGTATTTCTTCTTGATCTCTTCGCGAGGGACGTTGTTGAAAGTCCACATGCCCTCTTCGGCCAGTGCCGGAATGTGCAACGTGGATATGCTGAATAGCGCCAGTAGGAGCGCCGCAAAGAATGTTCTCAATTTCATCTTAGACCTCAAAAAGAAGTAGTTGGGAGACACAGATTACACCCTTGTTAGAGGATCTGTGAAATGCGGAAAGATGGCCGCCTCAGTGAGGAAACACCACTCTTTTATAATTTGTGGCAGACGCCCGAATTACTGGATCAGAAACTATTCTGCCGCTTATTTGACTGCTCGCCGCTCGCCGGCGGCGCTTTTCTGGTTGCTTCACTGCCGCACTGCCGGCACAGGTACCTATCCTCTTTTTGAGCATCTGGAACGAGCCACAGACATCCACACGACTGGCACAGTATCGTCGAGCCTAACAGCCACTCGTTAAAGCGTATATGGTTTTCTACTCTCATCGGATTTCCCCCTGGTTGTACGACCTTGTTTTCAGAGCCTGAGTCTTCTAAACGAGAAACGACGCGAATCTTTCAACAAAATGTCGCAGCTTCGTGTTCACCGGTGGTTGACCTGCAAGTGCTGGGGTTTGACAATCGCTCTCAATGCAAACCAGACATATCAGAACGCCGCGACTCAATAGCTTTCCGCGCCTCTTGCTCGCTGAATGGCGCAAACTCAAGCTGCCGTTTTCCGATGA
>Ga0315912_10004244_pt1 | contig 13666 bp, 6 predicted proteins | sample VfabasoilMG_FD_204469 | JGI IMG/M metagenome (GOLD analysis project Ga0315912, IMG submission 204469) | Garden soil microbial communities collected in Santa Monica, California, United States - V. faba soil | ecosystem: Environmental > Terrestrial > Soil > Garden | place: USA: California... | reverse complement strand
TTCCGCTTGAGCGGCTTGCTCGACGCCAACGCCTGGTTGAAGGTCGAGGCTCCCGGCTTCTACAGCGAGGTGATGGCGGTCTTCCTCGAGGGCACGAGCGACGTGGTCGAGATCGAGCGGCTCGGCCTGGTGGCGAAGCAACCGGGCCGCGTGCGGCTGTGGCTGGCGGGCGACACGATGTTCGGGCGCCGCTTCGAGGACGCGGATGAGGACGGCGAGCTCGGCGAAGACGGCGATCTGATTCATCCGACGACGCGCGCGGAAGACGCCTACCGGCTGCTGCACTTCGTGGCACCCGCGCTGGCTTCGGCGGACTTTCGCATGTCGAACTTCGAGTCGCCCGCCTCCACTGCAGAGGAGAGCCGCCACCCGTTCAAGCAATATAGCTTCGCCTCCCACCCGGATACGCTCGCTGCGCTCAAGCGCGTCGGCATGGACGCGGTGAGCCTGGGCAACAACCATAGCTACGATTACCTGGAGGCGGGCCGGGTCGAGACCGCGGAAACGCTGCAGCGCGAGGGCATCTCGTTCTTCGGCTCCGGTGCCTCCGAGCTGGATGCGCGGGGCTCCTTCCTGGACGTGGAGATCAACGGCGTCCCGCTCAGCTTTCAGGGCTTCGACGGCATCAAGCCCAACACGTATTATCCCGAGCCGCACGACCCCTGGCCGCCCGAGCTGATGTACTACGCGATGGATACCCCCATCGTGAAGGGCGGGGCGCTGCTGCTCAGTCAACAGAATGTCAGCGACTTCATGCAGAGCAGCCCGGAGCGCCTGCGCATCCCCGTCATGCACGGCGGTGAAGAGTACGGCGACACGCCCACGACCGGCATGCGCGATCGCTTCGCGCAGGCGTTCGGGTTGGGCGCCAAGCTGGTGGTCGCGCACCACTCGCACAACGTCTACGGCGTGGCGCTCTGGGGCAACGCCGATGATCCCGGTCTGAGCTTGCTCTCGCTCGGAAACTTCCTGTTCGATCAGGACGTCTTCGAGACCTTCAACTCCTTCATGGCCGTCGTGGACATCGACCGCGCGAGCGACGCCAGCTATCACGTGCTGCAAGCGCGGCTCATCCCCTTTCACCAGGAAAACTACGTACCCAGCCTGATCAGCGGCCGGCAAGCGGAGCGCCTGGCGCGCCACGTCGGGCAACTTTCCACCTTCCTGCCGCCGCGCGAGGAGGATTCACTGCGGCCCGCCGTGGTCTTCCGCGACGCGGCCGGGGTGGGCGTGATGCTGCGCGCGAGCGACTACGAGCAGACGGACCACACGCGCTCGCATACGCTCCGCCTGGACGCGGGCAAGAGCAGCCCGTTCGCGCTGAACGACGAGGGAGGAGCCGCGGACTACTTCCAGAGTTACGGCGATGCGCCGCCGGGCGCGCGCCTGCGGCTGGCGCAGGATCTGCTGATCTACGGCGACTTCGAGGACTACGATCTGGACGAAAAGATCGGTGAGAACGACAACTGGTGGCAGACGGACACGCGCTACCCCACCTCCGACCGGGCGCGCAGCGGTCGCTACTCGATTGCGCTCCATCGCGCCGCGGGCAGCAGCGCCCCCGTCAACACGCAGCTGCGCAACCGCATCACGTTTGAGCCCGGTGCAGAGCTCAGCTTTGGCTGCCATGTGCTGGGCGACCATGCCGGAGCGGTGACCGTGACCGCCGAGTACATCGAGCGCGGCACACGCAAGAAGATCGTCGAGGACAAGCTGATGAGCTGGCCCGCCGGGAGCTACGACTGGACCGAGCAGCATGCGACGCTGTTCCCACCCCAGGCAGCGGGCCACCTGCGCTTCGTGATCACCATGCAACCGAGCTCGACCGGCGGCACCCTGTACGTGGACGATTGCCAGCTGTACTCGTGGGGGCCGTCGCTGGCCGCTGGCGAAGCGCTGCCGACGCCGCATGGCTACGACTGGGGCCGGCTCGAGGTGCCCGGGTACTCGGGGGACGTTTCGTTCAGCGAACAGCGCACGACCTACCGCCGCGTGTACGCGCCGCGCTGAGCGGGCGCAACGCTGCGACGGCCCTTCATGGCGCTGAGACCACGGCAACCGGGCCACCCGGTCCCGAGCGATTCTACACCTCGCGCCGTGTCAGCTCGAAGACTCCGATGGGCCGCGGTGGAGGCACCACACCCACCGTCCATTTGTTGAAGGACACGTTCCAGCCATCCGCGGCCATGGCCTCCAGTAGCTCGAAGCTCGCCGCTCGAAAGGGATCGGACAGGAGCAGCCGTCCCGCGGGCGCGAGGTTCGTCGCAAAGATCTGCCGCAGCTGCGGATGGACGCTGTCGGCGTAGAGGATGTCGGCGCCGACGATGAAGTCGTACGTCTCGGTCTCGCGCCAGGCGGTCCAATCGGCGGCCCGTTGCTCGAGCAGGACGCCGTTGCGCTCCGCGTTCCTGCGGGCCACGACCAGCGCCCCCGTGTTTCGATCGGTCTGCACCACGTGCGCGCCGAGCGCCGCGGCCACGATGCCGGGCAAACCCGTGCCCGCGCCGAGCTCGAGCACCCGCACGCCCTGCAGCGGGCGCGCGGCGATGTCGTGCGTGAGCGCTATGGCGGCGGGCCAGAGCGCGATCCCGTACGGCAGGCGCGGCTGGTCCCCGCGCAAGAAGCGCTCCTCGTCCTCGTGACTGAGAATGGCGCCGGTGTGCAGGATCGACCACGTCTGTCCTGCGAGCGTCAGGCGGTACTCGTCGAGCGGCAAATCACCCGCGGTGGTGGAGAGAACCTGTGGTGGTGGCGTGGGCATGGGAGGCGAGCCGGTCCTTGTGCGTTCCGAGCGCGCCGAGTCGGGACGCGGGGCGTGCGAGCCTCGCACGGTCGAGCGTCGTGCGCCTGCGTTTCGGGACCTTCCCAGGCGCTGGACCTGGTTGCCGGCCCTCTAGCGTTGAATTTTGCTGATATTTGTCTGCCATCGGAGCCCTGCTCGTGCCCCCGGCGCCGAGCGAGGTGGGGCACGGAATAGATTGGCTGCAACAGCGACGACTGGCCCCCGACCTGAGCCCTTGCTCCGAGCCCCGGCCCGGTGCAAAGTCGCCGGTTGAGATGAGGGGAACGCGGAGCCCGGGCGAGCGCCACGCTTCGGCGCAGCTTCACGGCGAGGGTGCGGGCGGCGAGGCTCCCACCATCGAGGCGCTGGAGCGCGAGGTCGTGGCGCTGCGAGCCCGGACGGCGGAGCTCGAAGGAACCCTCGACCGGCTCGCCGAGGCCGAGGAGCAGGTGCTCGGCGCGCGCGCGCAAGCTCAAGCCTTGCTCGACAATATCCCCCACATGGCCTGGATGAAGAACCGGCGCGGCGTGTTCCTGGCCGTGAACGAAAGCTTTGCGCGCGCCTGCGGGTACCCCAAAACGGCCATCCTGGGCAAGACGGACCGCGATGTCTGGCCGCTCGAGCACGCCGACAAGTACATGCAGGACGATCAGCGCATCATGGCCAGCGGCGAGAGATTCTTCGCCGAAGAGCGCATCGTCGAGGGCGGCGACGTCAAATGGTTTGAAACGCTGAAGACGCCCATCCGCGACGCGCGCGGGCTCGTCATCGGCACGGTGGGGCTCGCCCGCGACATCACCGATCGCAAGCGCGCGGAAGAGCAGCGCCAGGTCCTGGAGCGCCGCATGCTGGAAACGCAGAAGCTCGAGAGTCTGGGTGTACTCGCCGGAGGCATCGCGCACGACTTCAACAACCTGCTGGTCAGCGTGCTCAGTAACGCAGAGCTCGCGCTGCGCGCGCTTTCGGGCGGCGCTCCCGAGGGGGACGCCTCGGAGCGAGTCACGGACATTCGCAACGCCGCCCAGCACGCGGCCGAGCTCACCAATCAGATGCTCGCCTATTCGGGACGTGGGCACTTTGACGTGCGCCCGATCTCGTTGACGGAGCTCATCCTCGACATGACTCACCTCCTGGGCGCGTCGCTGTCGAAGAAGGCGCAGGTCAACTACGAGCTCATGCCGGAGCTCCCCGCCGTGCAGGCAGACAGCGCCCAGCTGCGCCAGGTGATCATGAACCTCATCACCAACGCCTCGGACGCGCTCGGCGATCGCGCCGGCGTCATTCACGTGCGCACCGGCACGGAGCAGGTTCGGGCCACGCTTGCCGATCTCTACGGCCCGACCCCGCTCACGCCCGCCACCTACGCATTTCTGGAAGTCGCGGACGATGGCTGCGGCATGAGCGAGGAGACGCTTGCTCGCCTGTTCGAGCCCTTCTTCACCACCAAGTTCACGGGCCGTGGCCTGGGCCTGTCGGCGGTACAGGGTATCGTGCGCGGCCACGGCGGGGGGATCGTGCTCCGAACGGCCCTCGGCCAGGGTACCACCATCAAGGTGCTGATCCCCTGCACCGACAAGCCCGCACGGCACGCACTGTCGCACGCCGCCGAGTCCGTCTCGTCGTGGACCGGCTCGGGGCTCGTACTCATGGTCGACGACGACCCGCGAGTCCGGGCGGTGACGCAGCTCTTGCTGCGCGATCTCGGCTTCGACGTGCTCCCGGCGGCGAGCGGGCGGGAAGCCATTCGAGAATTCGAGCGCCACGCGGACGAGATCCGCTTCGTGCTCCTCGACGTGACGATGCCCGATCTGAGCGGCGATCAGGTGCTCGAGGAACTCCGTCGGCGCCGTGCCGACCTCAAGGTGCTGCTCTGCAGCGGCTACGCCGAAGAGGAGATGCAGGAGCGCTTCAGCAGCCAGGACATGGCGAGCTTTCTGCAGAAGCCCTACACGCGCAAGGCGCTCGCGACCCGCCTGGAGCAGCTGCTCGGCCCGGATCCCGCCCGGGCGTGACCCCTCGGGCGCGGATCGTGAACGACGCCGCAGGCCGCCGCAAGCAGCAAAGTGCAGCACCAGGCATGAGCCACAACGCCCACTCACGGGCTGCACGCTCGTCGCACCCGTGCACGATGCCGCTGGAATGTTCGAAGCGCCTCAGCGGCTCTCGTAGCGGGTGGTGCACGAACTTCCTAGCCTGCGGGCGGGCTGCCGCTATCCTGTAGCTTCGCAGGCAGCCCGGGAGGTGTGGTGCGTTTCAGTCGGCTCGTGATTCGCAACTTTCGTCGATCACCGCTGCGGACGAGCATGACCGTGCTGACGGTCGCCGTCATGCTCGCCGCGTTCATCTTTCCGCGAGCGCTCGTGGAGGCGCAGCAGGAGCGGATCCGTCAGACCCCGAACAATCGCGTCAACGTGCGCCCGAAGCTCGGCTGGACGGCAACCTTGCCGCTCGGCGACGCCGACCAGATTCGGCAAATGCCCGGGGTGCAGTACGCCGCCGCGTCGCGCATGATCGGGCTGCGCCTGCCGGGCAAGGACAAGGTGCGCTTCGCTTCCCGGGCCACGGAGATGGAGCAATACCTGCCGATGATGGAGGAGCTGGAGGCCCCTGCCGAGCAAAAGCAGGCCTTCCTGGCGGACGAACGCGGCGCCTTCGTGACCCAGACGCTGGCGACCGAGCAGGGCTGGAAGCTCGGCGATCGCGTCGTGTTCGAGAGCGAGGCGTTCCCGGGGCAGTGGGAGGTGGCCATCGCCGGCATTTGTCGATCCCTGCGCGAGGGCTTCGCCGAGCGCCAGGTCTGGCTCCACTACCGCTTCTTCGATCGCTCCCTGCCGAAGGAGGCACAAGGTCGGGTGCATTGGGTCTCCACCGAGATCTTCGAGGCCAATCAAGGTGGGCATATCGCGAAGCTGATCGACGCGCATTTCGATGCGGCACCGGATCCGACCTCGAGCCTGGCGGACGACGTGAGGGTACAGGCCGAAATCGGCAATTTCAGCGCGATTCTGACGGCGCTGGACACCGTCAGCTATCTGGTGCTCGCGGTCGTGATGTCCATCATCGGCAACACGCTGGCCATGAACCTGCGGGAGCGCACCCACGAGTACGGCGTGATGCGTGCCATCGGCTTCGGCTCGCACCAGCTCGGACTGCTCGTTCTGGCAGAAGCTGCACTGCTCGGGCTGCTCGGCGCTGCGCTCGGGATCGGCCTGTCCTATCCGTTGTTCGAGGGCATCCTGAGCCACGCCTTGCAGGACGCCATGGACTTTCCGCCGATCGTGATCCACCGGCAAGTCGCCTGGCTCGCCGTCGCTCTCGGCATGGGTCTGTCGATGCTGGCAGCGGCGGTGCCCATCTACCGCGTCGCTCAACTGCGGGTCACGGACGCCCTGCGCCGGCTGGGGTGACGCCTGGCGCAGCCAAGCGAGAGAATGGGAGGACGGCGTGCTCGCCCTGTTGAAGTACAACCTGCTCAGTCTGTGGGTCCGCCGCACGACGACGCTCGCCACCACCTTTGGCATCGCCCTGGTCGTGTTCGTGCTCGGCGCTTCCCAGATGTTGTCGACCGGCATCCGGCAAACCATCGTGAGCGCGGGCAACGCCGATCAGGCCATCGTGCTGGAGCACGATGCCAGGACGGAGGAGGCATCGCGCATGGACCAGACCGCGGCGGGGCTCGTGGCGGCAGCGCCGGGGGTGAAGCGCAACGCAGCGGGTCAGGTCATGGTCACGCGGGAGTCCGTGGCACATCTGATGCTCCAGAGCGTGGTCGATGCGAGCCGCTTCTCCACGTTGCAGGTGCGAGGGGTGAGCGCGAACGTTTTCGAGCTGCGCCCGGAGGCGCACATCATTGCGGGGCGGGCCATCCAGCCCGGCACAGACGAAGCGCTGGTGGGCAAGGCCGTGCTCGGTCGCTATCCGGGCCTGCGCATCGGCGAGCGAGTGGAGTTCTCCTCCTCGACGAAGCCCACCGTGGTCGGGGTGTTCGAAGCGGCGGGCTCGGTGTACGAATCGGAGATCTGGGCGGACTTCGAGACCGTCCGGCGTGGGTTCTTGTTTTTCGCCAATCTTTCTTCGCTCACCGTACAACTCGATTCAGCGAACGCGCTGGCCGGGTTTGGCGCGCCGCTGGTCGCCGACCTGCAAACCGGGCTCAGCGTGGCCAGCGAACGCGCCTACTACGAAAAAGCCTCACAAGGGCTGCCCGACGTGATCGGGATTCTGGGCATCGTCGAGACGCTCATCTTCTCGATCGGCGCCGTGCTCGGCGCGATGATCACCATGCATGCCTCCGTTTCGCAGCGCAGTCCCGAGATCGGCGTGTTGCGGGCGCTGGGCTTTGGCCAGCCACAGATCCTGTTTTCATTCGTCGTCGAGTCGGCGGCGCTCGGCCTGGCAGGCGCGCTCATCGGGGCGGCGGCGTGCCTGTTCACGCCGTTGCTCGACTTTCGCTGCATTAATTTCGCTACCGGGCAGGAGGTGGCGTTTCGCTTCGTGCCCGGCTGGAGCAGTCTGGGCCTGGCGATCCTGGCCGGAACGGCCGTGGGCGCCATCGGTGGCCTCGTGCCGGCCATCCGCGCCGCCTTCGTCGATCCGGTGCAAGCCATGCGAGCTTGAACGTCGCTGAACCGGCTGCCTTCCGTGCCTGATCGCGCGTGATCGACGCGCCACCCCAGCGCCGTTCACGCGCTGGCCGCCACCGCATCGGACTGGGTGCCGGAGTCGGCGGAGAGCCCGCCCGCGTCGTTGGCCACGCCCGCGACCAGCGGGCGCACTCCCGAGCCGGGCGCATCCGATTCTCGCGGCGGCGGCCTCATGCCGGTCACTGCGCCCACCTCACTTCGTTCGTGGAACACGGCGTCGTTGATCTGGTCGCAGAGCACGGCGTCATAGCGGAGCTGGGCCTCGTCGAGGCGGACGGCGGGGACGGCGCCCATCAAGGAGTTGGTCAGGAACACCTGGTCGGCCGCCAGCAGGTCCTCGGCGGTGAGGCGCCGGTCCTCCACGACAAAGCCCCACTGCGGAAGGAGCCGCCGGACTTCGGCCGCCATGGTGCCCGGCAGGGCGTGCGCGGACGCGGGAAAGCATGCGATATTGCCGAATACGCAGCAGAGGTTGGCGGTGTTGGTCTCCGACACCGAGCGATCGACATCGAGGATCAACGCTTCATCGGCGCCGTGGCGCTTGGCCCAATCCCCGGCCAGCTTGTAGAACATGTAGTTGAGGGTCTTGTGGCTGGCGAGGTGTGTGTGCCGCGAGTGCGGGTAGACGCGCAGGCGCAGCCCCGGCTGCCCGCTCTGGAGCGGGCGGGGCGAATAGGGCCTGGCGGTCGCGAAGAGCACGGGGGCCGGCCGCACGCCGCCGGGCTTGCCCGCCGCCGCCACCAGCTTGACCACGGCGAGCGTGCTCGATAGCCCGTTCCTCTGGATCAGTTGGGCGATGACCTCGCCCCAGGTCACGTCCGGCGGCGCCGAGGGGAAGAACTCGCGCCAGGCGAGCTCAAAGCGCTGCACGTGGGCCTGCAGCAGGATCGGTCGGCCCGCCTGCACGCGCAACGTCTCGAAGAAGCCGAACCCATACGCCAGGCCCTCGCCGTCGAGCGGCAGGGACGCGGCTTCGAGCGGTTTGAAGGCTCCGTTGTGCCAGACCATGCCGGCGCTCGCCGGCTCGGCGCCTGCCCGTTCCAGGGCGTTCATCAGCGTGCGGCCCTTGTGCAACGTCTCTTCGAACTCGCTGGCTGGATCGGAGTCGAAGACGATGCCACCACCCACCGAGAACACGGCCTGGCCACCCGTAAACGTTGCGGTGCGAATGGCGATGGAGAGATCCATCGTGCCGTCGAAGCCGAGGTAGCCGATGCTGCCGGTGTAGATGTGCCTGCGGACAGGCTCGAGCTCGTCGATGACTTCCATGGCCCGGATCTTGGGACAGCCGGTGATCGAACCGCCCGGAAACGTGGCCCGCAACAGATCGACGGCATCCAGCCCGGGGTCGAGCTCACCCTTCACGATCGAAACCTGGTGATAAACGTTCTGGTAGGCCTCCAGGCGCTTGTGTTCGAGCACGCGCACCGAGCCCGGGCGGCAGACCTTGCCGATGTCGTTGCGGAGCAGGTCGACGATCATGGACAGCTCGGCGTCTTCCTTGGCGCTATCCTGCAACTCTCGCCGCAGGGCATCATCCTCGGCGGGCGTCTTGCCACGAGGCCGGGTGCCTTTGATGGGCCGCGTCTCCACGCTGCCGTTCCGGAGCTCCAGGAAGCGCTCGGGAGAGGTCGAGACGATCTGGTGATCCCCGGCGTTGATGTACGCAAAGAAGGGCGCGGGATTGGCCGCATACATCGCGGCGAAGCAGTCGAAGGGGTCCCCGTGGAATGGCGCCGCAAAGCGCTGGGACATGTTCACCTGGTACACGTCGCCCTCCACGATGTACCTGCGGATCGCCTCGACCGCCGCGAGATACTCCGGACGCGAAAAGGCCGACACGCACTTGCCGGAGCCGTGCGGCGCCCCGCGGGGCGCAACGGCCTCGCCTGCCGCGACGGCCTCGCCCGCCGCAACGGCCGCCGTGAGGGCCGCCTTGAAACGCGCCACGTCTTGGCGAAACGCAGCGTCATCGCCCCGAAAGCGCATCCCGAGGAGGGTCGTCTCCTGGGAGACCCGGTCCTGGACCAGGAGAATCGCCGGCGCCACCAGGTAGGAGAGCGGCAGGCCGAGGTCGTCGATGGACGTCCTCGGCAGCTGCTCCAGGCAGTCCTTCAGATCGTACGCCAGATAGCCGAGCAGCCCGCCCTTCAGGGGCAGAGACGCCGCCGGCCCCGCTGCACCCGCGTGCCAGGCCAGGTCCGGCACGCAGCAGTCCTGCATCACGCGCCGCAGGATGGTGAACGGGTCGCCCTCGAGCTCGACCCGATGGTTGCCGTCCGCGAGCGTGGTCCGCGTGCGCCCGCCGCTCAGTGAAAGCCAGGGGTAGACGCCGAGGATGTGGTGACGGGCGCAGTCCAGCTTGCCGCCGCTCAAGAGAGCCACCGTCCCCGGGAGATGCGCGAAGCGACGCGCCACGGCCTCGAACGGCTCCTGCAGCTCCAGCGGCTCCGAATGCACGCCTGCCACCCTTCGCAGCCAGGGCAGGCTGGCGCCGAGCGCGGCGGCCGTCATGACAAGCCTCCCTTTAGCGGTCCCGAGCGCAGAAAATTCTCGATCAGCGTGAAGCCGTGCTGGGTGAGAAAGCTTTCGGGGTGAAATTGGACCCCAAACAGCGCATGGCGAACATGCTGGACCGCCATGGGCACACCGTCCGACGAGCGGGCGTTGACCCTCAGCTCCTCGCTGATGCCGGTGATGGCCAGCGAATGGTAGCGCGCTACCGTCAGCGGCTGCGGGACACCCGCAAAGAGCCCCGCTCCGTCATGCTCCACGGCACTCGTCTTGCCGTGCATCGGCACCGGCGCGTGCACGGTGCTGCCGCCAAACGCCTCGTTCATACACTGCATGCCCAGGCAGACTCCCAGGATGGGGAACTCACCGTGGCAACGGCGGATCAGCTCCGTGGAGATGCCGGCGGCGCTCGGGCTCTTGGGGCCCGGGCTCACCAGGACGTAGTCGGGCCGCCGCTCTGCGACGTCTGCCACCGAAAGCGCGTCGGCGCGAAATACCGAGATGTCCAGCTCGTACCTGCGGAACATCTGGACGAGGTTGAAGGTGAACGAGTCGTAGTTGTCGATGACGAGAAGCTTGACTGTCATGCTCTGGCCTCGAGTGTGTGGAAAGAAAAGACGCGCTGCCCCCCTCGCGGTCGCTACAACATCGTGAGCCCGCCATCGACCGGCAGGTAATTGCCGGTCATGAAGCTCGACAGTTCACTCGCCAGAAAGAGCACCGCGCCGGCCATGTCCTCGGGCAACCCGTTGCGCCGCAGCGGACACCGATTGGCGATCGCCGCCTTGACACTCGGCGACATCGGCAGCGCCGCATCCGTCAGCGTGACACCGGGCGCGACGGTGTTGACGCGAACACCGCCCGGACCCAGCTCGGCGGCCAGGGCGCGCACGAAGGCATCGACTGCGGCTTTGGCTGTGCTCTGCGCCACGAAACCGGCATCGCTCCGCTTGGAGAGGCTGCTCGAGATCGCCACGATGCTGCCGCTCTTGCGCCGGAGCATCTCGGCGGCGACCGCCTGGCAGGGATAGAAGATCGCCTTGAGCTCGTCGCTGACCTTGCGTTCGAGATCCGACCACTCGTACTCGACGAAGGGCCGATGACGAAAGTTCATGTGAGCGTTGGCCACCAGCACGTCGATGCGCTCGAAGCGCTGCTGGACGGCTGCCACGAGCTGGGCCACGTCGGCGGCGTTCGTTACGTCTGCCCGGAAGACCTCGGCGGTGCCGCCCTCGGCCTCGATCAGCTCCTTGGCGCTCTGCGCTTGCTGTTCGCTGTCCCGGTAGTTGATGGCGACCTTGGCGCCGTGCTCCGCGAGGAGCCGCGCGGTGGCCAGCCCGATGCCGCGACTGGCCCCGGTGACCAGCGCCACCTTGTCATGGAGTACCCCCGAGCCTGCCCGCGCCCTGGTCGCCCGGCGAGTCGTGGAGGAGGGCGGCGCCTCCCGCTCACTGGGCGGCTGGCTCGCGATCGCGCGGTCGATCGCTGCGGCGAGCGTCTCAATCCGGGATTCATCGAAGATCTCCGACAGGCCGAGCTCCACTCGAAACAGGTCCTTGATCCTCGCCAGGACACGCATGGCCGAGAGCGAGTGCCCACCGATGTCGAAGAAGTCTGTCTGGCGGCCAATGCGCTCACCGGGTACTTCGACGACCTGTGCCCAGATGGCCGCGAGCGAGCGCTCGGTCGGGCTCGCCGGAGGCTCATACGCGCCGCTCTGCTGCAGCTCGCCCTGCGTCTCCAGGAGAGCGCGGCGATTCAGCTTGCCGTTGGGCAAGAGCGGCATCGCGTCGAGCAGGACGAACGCATCGGGCACCATGTATGCGGGTAGCCTGTCTTGCAGGAAGCCGCGCAGCTGCGCGAGCTGCACGGCACGGCCAGGCTCGCTCGTGTAAAACGCGATCAGCCGATCGCCTTTGCCCACGACCGCCCGCGCGCGCATGCCCGCGAACTCCCCGAGCGCCTGCTCCACCTGGCGCACGTCGACGCGAAAGCCGCGCACTTTGACCTGAAAGTCCCAGCGACCGATGAAGTCGAGCGTGCCGTCCGGCAGGTATCGGACGACATCGCCGGTATTGTAGAGGCGAGCGCTCGGTTGCGCGCCGAAGGGATTGGGCGAGAAACGCTCGGCGGTCAGGGCATCCTTGCCCTGGTAGCCCTCGGGCAAACTCAGGGAGGCGACGTGCAGCTCGCCGGGCACGCCCTCCGGCACCAGCCGACCCAGGCGATCCAACACGTAGACCTTGGTGTTGTGGATCGGCGTGCCGATCGGAACGAAGTCTCGCTGACCGTCGAAGCTCGACGTATCGTAGTAGCAGACGTCGTTCAACTCGGTGCAGCCGTAGTTGTTGAGCAGGCGCGCGCTCGGCAACACCTCGCGAAAGGCGAGCACCAGGCCCTTCGGCAAGGGCTCGCCGGCGGTGACACAGACCTTCAGCGCCGGCAGCTGCAGGCCGCTGGAGCGCATGAGCTCGACGACATTGGCGAGGTGGGATGGTCCGATGTTGAGGCGGCTGACGTCGTGCTTGGCCAGCGCGGCGACAAAGGCCCTCGGATCCCGAACGGTGTCATTGTCGATGAACACCTGGGGGCAGCCGTTGAGCAGCCCTGCGAACAGCTCCTTGACCGCAACGGCAAAGACGAACGTGGTCTTCTGGGCGACGACCTCACCTTTCTCGAACGGCAGCCGGACTTCTAGATCGCTCAGCCAGTTGTCGAGCTGCCGATGGGGTACGCGGACGCCCTTGGGTTTGCCCGTGGATCCCGAGGTGTACATGACATACGCCAGGGCCTCTGGCTCCGCCAGCAGCTCCGGCGGCGTGTCGGGGTACCTCGACTCGGCCCCCCAGACCTGTTCGAGCTTCACGCAGCGAGCCTCATCGAGCTCGAGCAGGGCCTGCTGCTGGGCGCCACAGACGACGGCGCTGGGCAGCGCGTCCTCCAGGATCTGGCGCAGGTAAGCTCTGGGGTATGCCGGGTCGAGCGGCACGTACGCTGCGCCCGCCTTCCAGATGCCGAGCAGGGTCGCGAGCAACTCGCCACTCCGCTCTAGACACACCGCGACCAGGTCACCGCGTGTGATGCCCCGCGCCGCGAGCGCGTGCGCCACTTGGTTGGCGTGCTGCGCCAGCTCGAGGTAGCTCCAGGCACCCCGCCCGTCCCAGCAGGCCACGGCGTCCCCTGCCCGCTTGACCTGCGCCTCAAAGCGCTCGACGAAGGACCGTTGCGCCCCCGCGGCCAGCGGGGCTCGGGCCGACGGGGTTCGATGAAACTGCTCGACCAGCTTCTGGACGTCCGCGTCGCGTAGCAGCGGCAGCTCGAGCACGCGCCCACTGGCGCCGCTGAACATTCCCTCCAGCACTCGCTGATGATGAGCGAGCAGGCGCTCGACCGCGCCGCGGTCGTACAGGTCGGAAGCGTAGACCACGTCCACCGACAGCTCCTCCGCGCCCCCGGCGAACGACAGCTCGATCTCGCAGCGCGCCGGCATGTGTTCCCGGTCGAGTAGCTTCGTCGCCGCGTCATCCTGCTCGTTGGGATCGGGGTACGGACCGAACCTCACGGCGCCGGGCAGAGGTGCATCCAACGCGGTGCGGGGAAAGTTCTGATGCCGCATGACGATGGGCACCAGGGGGTTTCCGCTGCCGCGGCGCACGGCCCCCGTCGCCTGCAGGATCTGCTCGAAGGGCACGGCTTGATGCTCGAACGCAGTCAGCACCTGGGCGCG
>Ga0315912_10004243_pt1 | contig 13669 bp, 14 predicted proteins | sample VfabasoilMG_FD_204469 | JGI IMG/M metagenome (GOLD analysis project Ga0315912, IMG submission 204469) | Garden soil microbial communities collected in Santa Monica, California, United States - V. faba soil | ecosystem: Environmental > Terrestrial > Soil > Garden | place: USA: California... | reverse complement strand
CGCCAGTCGAAATTGGTGGAGCCCACCGACGACCAGATGCCGTCGACCACGATGCTCTTCGAGTGCAGGAAGGCGCTCTCGAGTTCGTACAGATTCACGCCGCTTTCGAGCAGCTCGTCGTAGTGCGCGCGGCCGGCGTAGAACACGCCAGAGAAGTCGCTGTACGACGGCAGGATCATGCGCACCCGCACGCCGCGCTGCGCCGCATCGCGCAGCGCCTTCTCGAGCGCGTCGTCCGGCACGAAGTACGCCATGGTGATGTCGACGCTGCGCTGCGCATACGTGATCACCGACAGCAGCGCGGCGTAGATCTGGTTCATCTCGTCGCGCGGCGTGCTGGCGACGATCTGCAGCAGCACGTCGCCGGCCTTCCGCGCCTGCGCGTCGAACGCGGGCTGGACCTCGCCGGCGCACTTCGCCGCCTGCCAGGTCTCGCGAAACAGGCGCTCCAGCTCGCGTGCGCCGGTGCCGCGCACGCCGATGTGCGTGTCGCGCCAGCCCTCGTCGAGTGCGTGCTGCTTCGAGAGGCCCTTGCGCTTCACCTGCTGCGAAGCGATCCGGTACGCGTTGCTGAAGTTCACGCCGCCGGCGAAAGCCTGCTCGCCATCCACCACCACGATCTTGCGATGGTCGCGCTGGTTGAGCCCGGCGAAGCGATCGTCCAGGGGATTGACAGGGTTGAACGCGCACAGCGCGACACCCGCCCGCTCCAGGCCGCCGAGGAATTGCTGGTCCGTGGTCAGCGAACCGATGGCGTCGTACATGACATACACGCGTACGCCCCGCGCCACGGCCTGCTCGAGCAGGGCGCTCAACTTGCGATCGCCCTGCACGGCCTCCTCGAAGATGAAGCTTTCCACCAGGACGTAGCTGCGGGCGGCCTCGATGGCCTTGAACATGGCCCGGTAGGTACGCGGTCCGTCGATCAGCAGTTCCACGGCGTTGCCGGTGAGCAGCGGCGGTGCGCCGAGATCGCGCATCGCACCCAGGTGATAGTCGAGGAGCGCGGTGTCACCGGCGGTGGCGAGCTGGCGGGTGGTGCGCACGCGCGCGGCGCGACTGACGATACCGTCCGGCCCCACCACGTCGATGGGTGTGGGCGAGCGCGACAGGGGCAGGGTACGGGCGAGCTGGACTTCCGGTACGACGCGGCAGCCGCCTAACAGCGCTGCGGTACACAAAAGCAAGGCCGTCCACCGGCCGAAGGGCCGATGGACGGACCGCCGTGTGGTCGAGTAACGCGAAATTATTTCGAGGGGAGGGGCTCGTCGCGTCACTCTTCCACTCTCCACCAGACTGGGCCAGTATCCGCAACTCACGCGTTCTGCGCCCGCAGTTGGCGCGCCGAAATCGTGTCGGTCCCGTCCTACCCGCCGTTCGCAGCAAATCCGAATGTTAGGTACCTGTAGCGGGCCCATCCTGCACTGCAGATATTCAAGGAGCCGTCCATGCAATCCCCCGCCAATCAGCCGGAATTCAAGGCGGCCGCAGACCCGTCGGTCGAGGAGCTGAACCGCATCGTCGAACAGGCCGAGACCCTGTTGCGCTCGCTCGGCGAGCAGACCGGCGACGCGGCCGAAGCGGTTCGCGAGCGCGTCTCCGAGACCCTGACCCACGCCCGCGCCCGCCTGGTGGCCACGGCGTCGGACGCCGAAAAGGCCGCGACCTCGCTGGCCGACCGGGCCGACGACTACGTGCGGCGCAATCCCTGGCAGGCCGTGGCCGTGGCGGCCTTGTTAGGCGGCGTCGTCACCTTCATCCTCGCCAAGACCCTGCGGCGCTCATGACCGAAGCGACGGACACCGGCGGGGAGAAACCCAAGCCCCCCGGCGGCGAGGAAAACACGGCGAACCCGGCGCGCGAGCTGTCGCTGCACCTGCTGCGCATGCTCGAAACGCGCATGGAAGCGGCCGGCATCGTCTTCCAGGCCGAAACCCAGCGGCTGGTGTCGCGGCTGCAGCTGAAGCTGCTCGCGGCCGCGGCCGTGTTCATCGCGCTGTGGGGCTTCATCGTGCTGCTGGCCATCGCGCTGCCGCCGAACCTGCGCGTGCCGGTGCTGGGCGGGATCGTGGCGGCCTTCGTATTGGTGGCGGTGTGGGCCGTCCTGAAGGCCAACCGCATGATCGCCGGACGTGAAGTGGGTTCACTCGAGTGGTTCCTCGAGGGCCTGAAGCAGGACCTGGAGATCTTCGCGCGCAGCCTGGCGCGCAGCACCAGTCCGCCGCCCGCGGAGAATCCGCCCCCCGAAGAGCAACGGAGCCCGCCCAGTGACATCGCCGCTTGAACGTGCCCGGCTTCTCGACGCCGAAATGCAGCTGCAACGCGCCTGGCTCGAACTGAACCTGCGCATGCTGAGCAGCGCGGTGCGTGAATCGCCGTGGGCAAAGCTGCACGGACTGAAGCTGGGAACGCTGGGCCTGTCGCTGCTCAAGCACCGCTCGTTGTGGATCGCGGCGGTCACCATGCTGATCAACCTGTACCGGCGTCATGCCGGCAAGGAGAAAACGTGAGCGCGAACATGCCAAAGACCCCGGCGAGCGGCTCGCAGGACCAGGCCTTCCTCTCCGACCTCACCGCGCTGCGCGCGCGGGCGCGCGAGCAGATCATGAAGGGCGCGGTCACGCCGAGTTTCTCCGAGACCGACCGGCGCGCCATCGTCGAGTTGCTGAACACCGCGCTGGCCACCGAGCTGGTGTGCGTGCTGCGTTACAAGCGGCACTACTTCGCCACGCACGGCATCCGCGCCAAGTTCGTGTCGCAGGAATTCCTGGAGCATGCGAACGAGGAGCAGGCGCACGCCGACCAGCTCGCCGAACGCATCGTGCAGCTCGGCGAAGACCCGGACCTGAATCCCGCGACGCTGCTGTCGCGCAGCCATTCGGAGTACGACGATTCGACCAGCCTGCGGCAGATGCTCGAGGCGGACCTGGTGGCCGAGCGCATCGCCATCGAGAGTTACCGTGAAATGATCAACTTCATCGGCCCGCGCGATCCGACCTCGCGCCGACTGCTCGAATCCATCCTCGCGCAGGAAGAGGAACACGCCGAGGATCTGGTCGACCTGCTGGAAGACGTGCCGAAGGACTGATCGCAGCGCTTAGAGGGGCTCGCGAAACGACATGATCGAGGTGATGAATTCGGGCGCCGTTGCCGGCGCATTGGAGAGTGGCGACATCGAGGCGCGCGTGGCCGCGCGCACCGAGGAGTTGTCGTCCCTGTCGACGCACCTGCTGCGCATGATGGAGAACGAGCGCTCCCAGCTGGCGCGCGAGCTGCACGACGAGCTCGGCGGCCTGATCACGGCCGCGAAGATGGACATGCAATGGCTGCAATCGCACCTCGGCGCCACGCTCGACGCGGCGAGCGAAGAGAAGATCCGCTCCGTCATGCAGATGCTCAACCAGGCGATGATGCTCAAGCGGCGCGTGGTGGAATCGCTGCGGCCATCGCTGCTCGATCACTTCGGACTCGCGGTGGCGCTGCGCAGCCACTTCGAGGAGAACTGCGGGCGCGCCGGCGTCGAATACGTGGGCACATTGCCCGACGACATCCCCGATCTCGACCCGGCGGTGCAATTGACGCTGTTCCGCGTGGCGCAGGAGGCGCTGGCGAACCTGCTGGCGCGCGGCCAGGTGAAGCACGTGGAGCTGGTGGTCGAGCCCGAAGGCGAGGGCTATTCGCTGACCGTGGGCGACGATGGCGCGGTGGTGGATCCGGCCGGCCAGCGCGCGCTGGTGGGAATGCGTCACCGCCTCATGGGGGCGGGCGGCAAGCTGGAAGCCGATTCGGCTTCGGCGTCCGGCCGCGGCAACCGGATCAGGGCTTACGTCCCGCGATCCCCAGCAAAATCGGGATGAGCTGGTCGATCTCGCGCATCTTGTCGAGGAAGTGATCCGCGCCGGCCTGCATGCAGCGCTCGCGCACCGTCGGCAGGTCGTAATTCGTGAGCACGATGATCCACACGTGCGAGCTTTCCTTCGCGTCCTTTTCCTTGTCCTTGTTCCGCGCGCGTGCCTGGCGGATCACGCCGATGCCGCTGCCGGGACGCAATTCCACGTCGACGACGATGGCGTCATAGGGGACAGTGTCGAGCTTCTCGATGGCCTCGGCCTCGGCGGCCGCCAGGCCCGTGACCTTGAAGGCGGCATGCTGTGACAGCATGTTTTCGAGCCGGCCGCGCAGCAGCGGGGAATCCTCCACCAGCAGGATGCGCAGGGGCTTGCCGGGAGCGCCATTTTTGCGCGTCGCAGCGGACTGGTTGCGTGCCCCTGCGGAACCGGCGGGTGTGGGCTGCTGGTGCATGGCCTCATCCATGAAGTCGTGAGCTAACTACTGGACGAGGTTATTCCGCAGCGCATAAGTGGTGATGTCGGCATTGCTCTTCATGGACATCTTCTCGAGGATGCGGCTGCGGTAGGTGCTCACCGTCTTCACGCTTAGGAATAGACGATTCGCGATCTCCGACACCGACTCACCCTGCGCGAGCTTGCAGAAGATCTGGAACTCGCGTTCGGAGAGGATGCTGTGAAGCGGGGCATTCGGATCGCCGCGCACGCCCGCGACCAGCAGGTCGGCGAGATCCGGTCCGACATAACGTCCGCCGCGCGCCACGGTCCGGATGGCGCGGAACAACTCCGATTCTTCCGTCCCCTTGCCGACGAAACCACTGGCGCCGCCGCGCAGCACGTTGAGGCCGTATTGCGCCTCGGGGAATGCGCTGAGGATCAGCACGCCCACCGATTCGTAATGCGCCTTGGCGTGCTTGAGCACGTCGAGACCGGACACGTCCGGCAGCGACAGGTCGAGCAGCAACACGTCGACCGTGTGCTGCCTGAGCTGGTCCATCGCCTCACGGCCCGACCCCGCCTCGGCAATCACCGCGAGATCGGGTTGTCCGTTGATCATGGTTCGTAAGCCGGCACGGACGACCTGGTGATCGTCCACGATCATGACTCTGGTGCGATTCATGGGCCGGGCCTGCTCCACAATTTGGTGAGTATTCTCTTGCATAACCGAAGTCTACATTCGTGAGGTACCCGGCCTGTCCGTTGCACCGGCGGTACCTGAGTCAGAAGTATCCTACACCCGCGAACCAGTGCGACCGTCCGGGATTTAACGCGCGCCCGAAAACTGTTCGGCGGCGTGTGTCCAGTTAACTACTTTCCAGTAGGCCTCGATGAATTCGGGGCGCCGGTTCTGGTACTTCAGGTAATACGCGTGCTCCCAGACGTCGAGCATCAGCAACGCGCGTTTTCCAGGCGCGACCACCTCGTGGTCCTTGAGGTCCACGATCGCAAGTTTGCGTGTCGCGGGATCGACGGCGAGCGCCACCCAGCCACTGGCGAAATGCTTCGCGGCGACCTCGTCGAACTTCTTGCGGAAGTCGTCGAGCGAGCCGAAATGCTGCTCGAGCGCGATGGCCAGTTCCGCGGGCGGTGCGTTCACCGGCGCCGGCGTGAGCGAGTTCCAGAAGATGTCGTGGTTGAGATGGCCGCCGCCGTTGTTCCTGACGGCCGTGCGGCTCTCGGCCGGCACGCGCGTGAGATCGGCGAGCAGTTCGGCGAGCGTCATCGTCTGCAGCTCGGGATGCCTGGCGATCGCCTCGTTGAGCTTCTTCACGTAGGTCGCGTGGTGCGCGCGGTGATGCAGCTGCATCGTCTTCTGGTCGAAATGCGGTTCGAGCGTGTCGTAGCCGTACGGCAGGTCGGAGAGCGTGAATGGATAGACCTGGCTGGACGCGGGCATTGGCAGGGCAGGATTTCGCTCGGGCAGGGCCATGATGTCTCCTTGCAGTAGATAGGACTATCTCGCCTGTCGTGATGATGTAACAGGGTCGCGGGTTTACCCAGTCGTGGGAGCGAGCGCTTCGGGTCAGAGGAATCCCGCGACGTGAAGCCGACAGGGCGGATTTCAGTGGGAGAAAAACCACGGATTTCGCGCCGGCCGACGGAGCCAACCTACCGGGATGGGGGGCCATCGCCGAGTGAGGCGCCCCGGCATGGCGCGTACCTTGCGCGCTGACTTCGACAACACGAGGACGTGACGCATGAAACTCAAACTAACTGTGATGCTCGGTGCGCTCGCTGGCGGCGCCTTTGCGACCGCGGCGTATGCGCAGGAGCAGCAGGAAGTCTCGGGCTTCTACCTGGGCGCGGGCGCCGGCCAGTTCAACGCCGGCATCGACGATGTGGACGATGTCGACGACGCGATCGAGGGCTGGGACGAGAGCGATACCGCGTACAAGCTGTTCGCGGGTTACCGGCTGAATCGCTTCCTGGCCTTCGAGCTCGACTACATCAACCTGGGCAAGCCCTCGGGCGAAGTGGTGCCGGGCTTCAACGTCGACACGGAAGTCGATGGCTGGGCGCCGTACGTGGTGGGCACGCTGCCGCTGGGTCCGTATTTCGAGTTGTACGGCCGCGCGGGCTACTACTTCTACGACGCCACCACCGGCGTGAGCAACACGCTCGACAACCGCGTGGAGTTCGACGAGGAGTCGGAGGACTTCGTCTACGGCGCGGGCATCGGCGCCAACATCGGCGAGAAGGTCAACCTGCGCTTCGAGTACGAGCGCCTCGACCTCGAAGGCCTGGACGATGCCGATGCGTTATGGCTGACCGCCGCCTGGCGGTTCTGATGATGCAGACGGTGCCGGAGCATGCATTCCGGCAAAACTTTCCGGGGCGCTTCGCGCCTTGACGGAAGCCGCCGCCCCAGCAATGGGGCGGCGTCCATCTAGTTGATGAAGGTCCGCGGCGAGTTTTGCCGGAATGCATGCTCCGGCACCGTCTGCCTCACGCGGTGGCGTGGCGGGTGGTGCGCTTGTCGCGGATGGCGTCCAGCAGCAGCTCGAAATCGCCGGTCTTGGGGACGTAGGCATCGGCGCCGGCGGCGAGGGTATGACGGATCATCTCGGGGTGTGAGTGACCGGAGAAAACCACGATGGTGATCTTGCTGCCGGCATTACGCACGGTGCGCAGCACGTCGATGCTCGAACGCCCCTGCAGCTCCAGGTCGAGCACCAGCACGTCGGCCTTGTGTTCGGCGGTGCAGGCGACGATGACGCCGTCCACGTCGTCCGCGGTACCCACGCAGCGCAAGTCGGGTTCGGCCGAGACCAACGTCACCAGCAGGTCACGCAGGTCGGCATTGTCTTCTGCGATCAGGACTCGGAGGGGATGTGCGCTCATGGCGTGCTCGACGCGACCTGCAACGCGGTGGGCGCGTATTGTGGCAGCGGCACGACGCAGCATTCAATCTTTTTCAGGGCAGGCGCGCTCGATCCTCGCGAATGCCGAGACGCTCGAGCAGCTGGGCGCTGCGCTCGGTGCGCAGCGAATCGATGACGGCGCGCAATTCGAGCAGTCGGTCCAGCCTGGATTGCTCACGCTCCGCGGCCATCAGGCCGAAGGAGGGTGTCAGCAGGTGCGCGAAGCGGGCAGCGTTTTGAGGTGTCGACATGTCCACGTTCCTCGTACGCCCGGCAGTCCTGTCCGGGCCTGTAGTCAGTGTGCCCGAGCCCCCGGGGCGGCAAACTCGCGCGCGGGCTGATTGTTGCGTAGGACGGCGCCGCTGCGCGGGATCGCCGCGCCCGGAATAGGCTCTAATCCATGCACACGGAGGTGCAGCATGCCGAGACAGGAAGTGGCTTCGAAGTCGAAGCCGAAAATGAAATCCAGGGTCCAGGGCGAGGGCGACTACGAGGCCGCGCGCCGCTATCGCAAGCGGGTCAAGGAATACGTCGAGAACAACGACGTAGAGAAGGCGGCAGTCCGGGCCAAACCGCGTTCACGCGCCGAGGCCGAACAACTCGCGGCCGCGGAAGCCGCGGGCCGGAAGAGAGCCAAGGGTGAGGACCCGGCGCTGCGCCGGCGTACCGCGCCGCGTGTCGAGCCGTCGACGCGGGGGAAAGGCTCGCGGCACTAACTACGCAAAGAACTGCCGCAGCGCCGAGTACGTCGCGTCGGGCGCTTCCTCGGCCAGCATGTGGCCGCTCTCGACTTCCTCGCCGCGCACGTCGCTGGCCCAGTCCTTCCAGATGCCCACGGGGTCGTACCACTTGGGAATGACGCCACGGTTGCCCCACAACACCAGCGTCGGGCAGGAAATCCTGCGCGTGCCGCGATCGGCCTGGTCCTGCTGGAAGTCGACGCTCACGGCCGCGCGATAGTCCTCGCACATGGCGTGGATGGCCTTGGGGTCGCGCGCGTTCTGCAGGAAATCTTCGTACGCCTCGAAGTCCGACGAGCCCTGCCCGTGCCGGAACAGGAAGGCGATCGGATCGGCGCTGATCATCTTCTCCGGCAGCGGATGAGCCTGCGCCAGGAAGAACCAGTGCCAGTAGCCCATGCCGAACTTCCAGTCGGCGCGGCGCAGCGTGTCCCCGGTGGGCACGATGTCGAGCACCGCGAGCTTGCTCACCGCTTCGGGTGAATCGAGCGCCAACCGGTACGCGACACGACCGCCGCGATCGTGGCCGGCCACCATGAATTTTTCGTGGCCGAGTTTCTTCATGAGCTGGATCTGGTCGCGCGCCATGGCGCGTTTCGAATACGGCTCGTGGTTGGCGCTGGACTCGGGCTTGCCGCTGCCGCCGTAGCCGCGCAGGTCGGGACAAACAACCGTGTAGTGCTCGGCGAGCCGCGGCGCGATCTTCGACCACATGGCGTGCGTCTGCGGGAATCCGTGCAGCAGCAGCAGGGGCGGGCCCGAGCCGCCGTGGCGCAGCCGGATGGAAACCTCGTCGGTTTCTATGGTCTCGAGCTTGAATCCGTCGAACACGTCATGAGCCCTCGTTCGTCGACAGGACCTGGAAGCGTCGGGCGACGCGTTCACCGGTGTCATCGACCAGGGTCAGTATGTGCTCGCCGGGGTCCATGTCCAACGCCTGGCTGTGAAAAGTGTGCGTTTCGCCAAGGTATCGGCCATCGAGATGCCAATAAATCGTCGCATCGCGCCGCCGGGAAACCGCCTCGAACACCGTGCGTCCGCGCGACCCGTCGAGCTCGCGCGGGATGAGCACGCGCGCGTCGGCATCCGGGTAGAGCATGGCTAACGAGCCGCGGCCGGCATTCCGCGCCTGGCAATCCGCGCGCAACGGCGGCAGCGGCCGGTATTCCGCGTGCGCGCGGCGGTAGTAGTACTCCTCGGCGGCCGGAAGCACGAACCAGTCGACGTGGCGCATGTTAGCCGGGGACTCGCAGGCGCCGTCCACGCGCTGCGAGGCGCCGTCCAGGTGCACGCGCAGGTTGTGTGGACTGAGTTGCGTGAAGCGGCTTTCGCGCGGCATCCACGCGGTCTCGGTCGCGCAGTTCTCGGTGGCGAGGTAGCCGTCGTTGGCGCACACCTCGATCCGCCGAAGCGCGTGGACGGGCATGTCGATCCACGGGGTCGCGGGCAGTCCATTGAACAGCGCGAACATGAGTGGCGCCGCCATGGTCGAGCCGGTGAGTCCGGGGCGGCCTTCGCCACTGGCATTGCCCACCCACACGCCGACGGTGTAGCGGCCGGTGGTGCCCACCGACCAGCCATCGCGCAGTCCCCAGCTCGTGCCGGTTTTCCAGGCGATGCGGCGGCTCGAGGCGAAGTTCTTCCAGTGGCCTTCTTCACCCGGGCGGGGCACTTCGAGCAGCGTGTTCAGCGTGATCCACGCGGCGCCGGTGCCGATGCCCTGGCCGCGTGTCGTGGCCGCTTCGTCGCGGCCCACGCGCAGCGCGCGAAAGCGCGGCGTCGGTGAGGCGAGTCCAGCGCGCGCGATGTCGGTGAGGCCGGCGTACATCGAAGTGATGTCCCAGAGGGAGCCCTCGGCGCCGCCGAGGATCAGCGTGAGGCCGTAGTCGTCGGCGGGTCGGGTGAGGGTCGACATTCCCGAATCGCGCAGCAGGTCGGCGAAGCGCGCGACTCCATAGCTCGCCAGCATGCGTACTGCCGGCACGTTGAGTGAATGCGCCAGCGCCTCGTCGGCCGGCACGGCGCCGCGATACTGGCGATCGAAGTTCTCGGGGGCGTATCCGTCGTAATGTGTGGGCACGTCGGGCAGCAGCATGCGCGGCGTGAGCGTGCCGTCCTCGAGCATGGCGGCAAACAACATGGGCTTGAGGATGCTGCCGGTACTGCGCGGCCGGCGGATGATGTCCACCGCGTACCCCCGGGAAATGGGGTCAGGCCCCATTTCCTCGAAATGGGGCCTGACCCCATTTCCTACGTACGCCAGCACTTCGAAGGTGCGGTTGTCGACGATCAGCGCGGCGGCGTTGTACACCTGCTGGCGCGCGAGTTGCGCGGAGTGTTCGCGCACGCGCTGCGTGGCTTCGGCCTGCAGGCGCGCATCCAGCGTGCTGACGAGGCGATGGCGCGCCGGCTCCTGCGCGCGCAACGTATCGAGCAGGTGCGGCGCAAGGTCAGGCAGGTCGTGCGGCTCGGCGGCGAGCGGCTCGCTCAGCGCCAGGTCGAGGTCGAGCTGCGACAGGTCTCCCGCCGCGTGCAAGCGCCGCAGCACGAAATCGCGGCGCTGCTGCAGCCTCTCGCGATTCCTCCGCAAATGCACCAGCGACGGGTTGTTGGGCAGCACCGCCAGCGTCGCGGACTCCGCCCAGGACAGCGCCGCGGGATCGCGGCCGAAGTAGCGCCACGCGGCGGCCTCGAGGCCCACGACATTACCGCCGAAAGGCGCGTGCGCCGCATACAACGCCAGCACCTCGTCCTTGCCGTACGCGGTCTCCAGGCGCAGCGCCAACGCGGCCTCGGCCATCTTGGCACCGAGAGTGCGCGAGTCCGGGGCGCCGCGCCTGGAGGCGCGCGACAGGCGGGCCAGCTGCATGGTGAGCGTGCTCCCGCCGCTCACCACGCGGCCCCTGGACACATTCAGCTTCAGTGCCCGGCCCACGGCGAGCAGGTCGACGCCGGGATGTTCCTCGAAGCGCTTGTCCTCGAACACGATGAGCGCGCGACGGAACTTCGCCGGCACCTCGTCGCGCGGCGGGAAGCGCCACTGGCCGTCGGTCGCGATGCGCGCACCGAGCAGCGTGCCGTCGCGTGCTTCCAGCACGTACGACTCCGGCTCATCGAACAGGCGATCCGGCAGCAGCGCCCAGAACCAGACGCCCGCCGCGACCATTGCGAGCAGGATGCCCGCAATGACGACTCGCGACCGGCGTGTGATCCGCAGCTTCATGCGCTCCTCATTTCGCGCCGCGCGCCACGACTTCCACCCACTGGCCCTTGAGCCGCGCCTGCTGGCTGGCGTCGTACATCGCCTCGGCCGAAGTGCCCGGTAGATAGTAGCGACCGAGGTAGGCGGCGTTGAGCCGCGTACGGAACTGGATGCTGTCGCCGGCGCGCAGGCTGAAATACTGCATCACCCGATCGTCCCGGATGTCCACGTACTCGGCTTCCTTGCGCGTGGCGTCCGGGGAGCCATCCGGCCCCCACCACCAGAAGTACGGTCTGCGCGCTTCGGCTGGCGTGGTTTCGCCCAGCGCGTTGCCGCCATCCATGCGCTCGTTGCGGATCTCCCAGCCCGCCGGAACCATCTGCGTGAGCGCGAGGTTGGTGAGGCGGCGCTTGCCGGTATTGCGGATGGTGACCTCCGCGACCAGGTCGTCGCCCTGCGTGAGCCGCGACACGCTGCTCAACGGCGCGCCGCTCGCGTCGCTGTAGACCACGTCGATGTCGAGGCCATTGGCCGAAGCGTCTTCCTCGCCGCTCTTGGCGATGCCGCGCACGGAGACGGTGGCGTACAGCGTGCGCCCGGACGTATTGCGGATCCTGAGCGGCGTACCCGAAGACGAGGGCGGCGGCAACGGTAGTTCGACCACCGGCGCATCCCCCGCGACACGGTTCGCCTTCGCGGTACCCGAGGCGTACTCGAAGCTGTAGGGCTCGAACGGCTTCGCCTGCGACCAGCGCGCCACGGCCACCAGCGCCATGGCCACAGACTGCGTGCTGTGCCAGCCCTGGTCGGCGACTTGCGCCGAAATGTCTTCGACGAAGCGCGCCGCGTCGGCTTCGCGACCCATCAGCGTCAGTCCCAGCAATACGATGGCGCGATCCCGCAGCCGAGAACCGAAGGTGTATTCATCGCCCGCGGACTCGGGGACCTCGAGCGGGTCACCCTTGATGAGCCCCGCCGCGGCGTCGGGCTGGTTGGCGAGCTTGTACGCCGAGGCCAGCAACCAGCGTTCGCCGATCGACATCGTCGGCGACTCGCGCAGGCGATTCATCGCGCCGAGATCCGGCTGACGGGCCAGCGCCAGCGTGAACAACCGATAGGCCTGCGAGTAACGGGCGGCTTCGGCCAGCCCGGCGCTGACATTGCCGGCCTTGCGCACTTCGTTCAGGTCCCAGCGCTGTGCCGCGGCTTTCTGGTAGCGCAGCCACGAGGCCTTCATGTCGGCCGGCACCGCGAAGCCGGCGCGCTCGGCTTCCAGCAGGAAGTGTCCGGCGTAGGTCGTGCCCCAGTCGTCGCGCCAGCCGAGCCCGTAATCCGTGGCCCAGCCGCCCGGCCAGTACACGAAGCCGCCGTTCGGCTGCTGAAAGCCACGCAGGCGTCCGATGGCCGCGCGCACGTTGTTCTCGACTTCGGCGCGGCGACGTGGCTCGAGCCGCAGCAGCGCGGGTAGATAGACCTGCGGGAAGGCGCCCGAGGTCACCTGCTCGAGGCAGCCGTGCGGGTAATGGATGAGGTAGTCGAGCCGGCCGTCGAGGTTCAGCGGCGGGAGGGCCGATATTTCGAGCCTGGCACTCTGCGTACCGTCGATGCCGAAGCCACGCAGGTCGGCGTTCCAGCTTTCGCCGGCCGGCAGCGTGCCGCGCGTGATGCGCGTAACCGGCGGATTGGGGCTGCGCACTTCGAGCCAGATGTCCGCCTCGGCGCGATGCTTGCCGCTGGTGGCGATCACGTGGATCTTGCCCTTGCCGAGGCGGCCCTGGGACTTGAGCGAGAGGAAGCCGAGCTTCTCCTCCGGCTTGCTGAATGAGAGCGAGGTGCTCTTGCCATCGACCTCGGCGAAGCGGCCGTCGAGCTCCATCGACAGCGACACGTCGCGGATCGAAGGATCGCTGGCGAACACCGACACCGGCATGGTGATGCGTTCATCCGGTCCCACGACGCGCGGCAACGTCGGCAGGATCATCAACGGCTGGCGCACGAACACGGATTTATCCGCCGAACCGTAGGCATGGCCGTCGCCCGCGACCAGCATGACGCGCACCGCGCCCACGTACTGCGGCAGGCTGATTTCGTGCGCGCGCTTCTCGCCGGCCTTGAGTGCGAACGGTCCGAGGAAACGCACCACGGGAGGGAAGCGCGATTTGCCTTCATCGGGATTTACGGCCTGCGCGCCATCCGAGCCGCCGAGCGCGAGCAGGCGATCGAGCGCGCCGCCATAGGCGCCGGCGACGTCGTCGAAAAGATCCCAGGTGGTGACGCCCAGCGCTTCGCGCTTGTAGAACTCGCCATGCAGGTTCGGCGTGCGGAAGTTGGTCAGGCCGAGCAGTCCCTCGTCGACGATGGCCAGCGTGTAGTTCATCGGGCGGCCATTGGCTTCCGCAACCTGGATGGATGCCTTGGCCTGCGGCTTCCACTCAGCCGCGGTGCTGATCGATGGCGCGATCTTCGTCGCCGGATCGCTCACCTTGAGGGGGATCACGCCATAGAGCCGGATGGGCC
>Ga0315912_10004242_pt1 | contig 13671 bp, 6 predicted proteins | sample VfabasoilMG_FD_204469 | JGI IMG/M metagenome (GOLD analysis project Ga0315912, IMG submission 204469) | Garden soil microbial communities collected in Santa Monica, California, United States - V. faba soil | ecosystem: Environmental > Terrestrial > Soil > Garden | place: USA: California... | reverse complement strand
CTACTCCGAGGCCGAGGCCCTCGCGCGTTCAAGCAAGCTGCGCAAGACGTTGGAGCTGCTGCGGGCGATTCGCGCGCGGGGAGAGAAGGCAATCATCTTCGCTCGACTCATCGCCATGCAGCAGATGCTCGCTGACACGATCTCCCACGAGTTTGGCATCCCCGTCAACATCATCAACGGCGAGACAAAGGCGTCGGGGCTCTCCGAGCGCGATGTCGCGCCTGGGCAGCGAATGCGATCGACCAGGAAGGCCCTTCTCGACGCCTTCAAGCGAGAGCCTGGCTTCGGCGTTCTGGTGCTGTCGCCCTTCGTCGCGGGCATCGGGCTGACTGTCACCGAGGCCAATAACGTCATCCACTATGGCCGTTGGTGGAACCCGGCTGTCGAGGCACAGGCAACCGACCGCGTCCACCGGATCGGCCAGACCAAGGAGGTGCATGTCTACATCCCCATTCTTCGGGATCCGCTAGGACAGTTGCGACGCAGCTTCGATGAGTGTGTTGACGATCTCCTGAACCGCAAGCGCGAACTAGCCGATGACTTCCTGCGCCCGATGGACGAGGAGGATCGGCTCGGCGCGGAGCTGAGGGATGCCCTACTGCAGGACGACAACACCGTCGTCGCCGAAACGGCTGGTGAGGCGGCATCGGCGCTCACTCCGGCCGAGGCCAAGGCCCTCGACCCATTCGCGTTCGAGGCGCTCGTCGCCGCGATGATGGCGGCTGAAGGGCACGCCGTCGTTCTCACGGCGCGAACCGGCGACGGAGGTGCGGACGGGGTGGGAGTGCGAGGTCGCGAGGTCTTCATCGTTCAGGTCAAGCAGGTAATCGGAGCGGGCGAGGTCGGCCCGCAGGCAATCAATGACCTAGTGCAGGCAAATGACCTCTACTGGAACCGCCTCAAGGTCACGATCAGATTGGCACTCGTGACCAACGGCCCGATCGCACGAGACGCCCGCCGGCTGGCTGGCGAGCACGCAATCGACCTCACGGACTCCACGAAGTTCAACGCTCGGCTTCGCAGCGCGTGCGTCTCGCGGGCTGACCTCGCCATCCGCGAGGCAGATCGATGCAGGGGATTCGAGGCCGGGCTCGAGGCGATCAAGCGCCTGCTCCGCTGAACGAGTAACGCCGCGGACGGGAGGAACCTCCAGTCCGCCTCGACCCGGCGCCTTGCGCGCCCCGTCTTGACACACCGTCCCCGTAGCACCGATCCTTCTCGACATATCCCGATTCACACCTGCAAGAGGAGGCTCGCCATGGCCGAGCGTTGGTCCTCCGTTGAGGAAGTGTCAGATCACCTGGGCGTCGCCCCGGACACCGTCTACCGCTGGATCGCCGCTCGCCGACTGCCCGCGCACCGCATCGGGCGCCACTGGAAATTCATGATCTCCGAGGTCGACACCTGGGTGCGCGCCGGCGGGGCCGCAGGCAACGCGGCGCCGGCGGTCGACGTGGTGACCGCGCCCGACCAGCTCGCCCCAACGAAGTGATCGGCCCGCCAGAGAGAGCTTCCGCAACACCATCTCCGTCATCAAGGGCCTAACGACTTCGCCTCAGGGAGGACCGCCGTGCGCACGCACTCGGAGCTCGTCAGCTTCATCTGGTCGGTAGCGGACTTGCTCCGTGGCGACTACAAGCAGGCTGACTACGGCAAGGTCATCCTCCCCTTCACCGTGCTGCGACGCATGGACTGCGTGCTCGCGCCGACAAAGTCGAAGGTCCTCGAGAAGGCGAAGGAGCTGAAGGCGTCGCGCGTCAAGGATCCCGAGCTCATCCTCCGCCGCATCACGAAGGTCGGGTTCTTCAACACGTCGAAGCTCGATCTCGAGAGGGTCGTCGCTGACTCGACCCACGTCGCGGACAACCTCCGCCACTATGCCGATGCCTTCTCCATCGATGCTGCGGACATCCTCGAGAAGTTCGCATTCGCGGCACAGGTCGAGAAGCTGGCCTCCTCGAACATCCTCTACCTCGTGGCGAAGAAGTTCACCGAGATCGATCTCCATCCCGAGACCGTGCCCAATCACGTCATGGGCACCGTGTTCGAGGAGCTCATCCGGAGGTTCTCCGAGCAGTCGAACGAGACGGCTGGAGAGCACTTCACGCCGCGCGAGGTCATCCGTCTCATGGTGGACCTCCTCTTCATGGAGGAGAAAGCGACCCTAACGGGCAAGGCGGCGATCCGGTCTCTCTACGATCCTGCCTGCGGTACGGGCGGAATGCTCTCCGTCGCGGAGGAGTACCTCCGCGACCTGAACGCGAGCGTGCGGCTCGAGGTCTTCGGGCAGGAGCTGAACGACGAGTCGTACGCAATCTGCAAGGCGGACATGCTCATCAAGGGGCAGGACGCGTCGCACATCGCGCGGGGAAACTCGTTCTCGCAGGACGGGCACGCGGGCAAGCGCTTCGACTACCTCATCTCGAACCCGCCGTTCGGCGTCGAGTGGAAGAAGGTCGAGAGCGTCGTTCGCGAGGAGGCGGACGGACAGGGCTATCGTGGCCGCTTCGGCGCGGGGCTCCCGCGAATCAACGACGGCTCGCTCCTTTTTCTCCAGCACATGATCGCGAAGATGAAGCCTCCGAAGGAGGATGGTAGCCGCATCGCCATCGTCTTCAACGGCTCGCCGCTGTTCACCGGCGACGCTGGATCCGGGGAGAGCGAGATTCGACGCTGGGTCCTCGAGAATGACTGGCTCGAGGCAATAGTCGCGTTACCGGACCAGCTCTTCTACAACACGGGCATCAACACCTACGTCTGGATCCTCGACAACACGAAGGACAAGCTCCGCAAGGGGAAGGTACAGCTCGTCAACGGCGTGTCCTTTTCGCACAAGATGCGCAAGTCGCTCGGCAACAAGCGCAACCAGTTGAGCCAGGACGACATCTTGGCGATCGCGACCCTCTACGGTGACTTCGTCGAGAATGAGAACAGCAAGATCTTCGATGTCATCGACTTCGGCTACCGCAGGGTCAGCGTCGAGCGGCCGTTGCGCTTGAATTTCCAGGCCTCGCCCGAGCGCATTGCGCGGCTTGAGAACGAACGCGCGTGGAAGGCGCTTGCCGCGCCGTCGAAGAAGAAGGGCGCGACCGAGGGCGCCGGGCTGCAAGCCAGCGTTCTAGCTATAGTCGCCAAGCTGCCTACCGACACGATCTGGAAGAGCCGCGACGCGTTCGAAAAGGCTCTGGATGCCGCACTCGCGGGGCAGGCCCGCAAGGGAGCCCGGGCATCCGGCCAATCCCAGGTTCGCCTCCCGGCCCCCATCCGCACCGCAATCCTGTCTGCGTTGTCGGAGCGCGATGAGAGTGCGGAGCCCTGCCGCGACGCCTCCGGCGCGCTCGAGCCCGATCCCGATCTCCGCGATACCGAGAATATCCCGCTCAAGGAGGACGTGAAGGCCTACTTCGAGCGCGAGGTCCTCCCGCACGTGCCAGACGCGTGGATCGACGAGTCGAAGACGAAGGTCGGCTACGAGATTCCCTTCACGCGTCACTTCCATGTGGCGGCGCCGATGCGGCCACTCGAGGAAATCGAGACGGAGATCCGGAAGACCGAGGGTGAAATCCAGGCGATGTTGAGAGAGGTGATGGGGTGAGCGACACCTGGTTCGCCGGCATCAAGTCACGGTGGCCCGTCGTTCCGCTTCGACGCGCTGCGCGACTCGAGTCTGGTCACACGCCGAGCCGCTACGACCCCACGTACTGGATTCCGGAGGAATGCACGATCCCGTGGTTCAGCCTCGCGGATATCTGGCAGGTTCGAGAAGAGGGCCGCGCCTACATCACGGAGACGGCGGAGGCGATCAGCCCACGGGGCATCGCGAATTCCGCAGCACGCGTACTCCCGGCCGGCACGGTCATGCTCTCCCGAACGGCTTCCGTTGGTTTCGCCGCAATCATGAAGCGGCCCATGGCGACGACGCAGGACTTCGTAAACTGGGTCTGCGGTGAGACGCTCGTTCCGGAGTTCCTTCTCCATGCCTTCCGAGCACTGTCGCCTGAGTTTGAGCGTATCTCGCATGGTTCGACGCATCAGACGATTTACATGCCAGCGGTACGCGAACTATGCATCCCACTGCCGCCCGTCGACCGTCAGCGCGCGATCGCCGACTTCCTGAACCGAAAGTCGACAGCCATCGACGAGCTCATTCAGAAGAAGGAACGGCTGCTGGAGCTACTCGAGGTGAGGCACGAGGCGCTCGTCACTCGAGAGGTCCTTGGGGATGGAACTCCGGCGCTCCCGCCCGGGCGGCAGCAGTCCGTTAACCTGCCTAGGGACTGGCACCTGGCTCCCCTCATGAGGCTGACGGACCCGGCACGTCCGATCATGTACGGCATCGTGCTGCCCGGGCCGGACGTCCCCGGCGGAATCCCGATCGTGAAAGCCGGAAACACGCGTCCTGACCGTCTGAAGCTGGACCTGCTGAAGCGGACGGCCCCCGAGATCGAAGCGCCCTATGCCCGCGCGCGACTTCGAGGCGGCGACATCGTGATCGCGATTCGTGGAAGCATCGGCAGCGTTGCAGTTGTTCCACAGGAGCTGACAGGGAGCAACGTTACACAAGATGTGGCCCGGATATCACCTCACAGCTCGATTAATGTCGAATGGCTCCTTCATGCCCTGCGCGCCGGTCCAGTACGAGCGCAGATCAAGGCCAGCATCCTGGGAGCCACAATTCAGGGGCTCAACATCCGGGACCTGAAGCGCATCCAAGTACGAGTACCGCCGCGGGCTGAGCAAGATCGCATCGCGATCCTCCTAGGCCGGCGCAGCACTGACTTTGCGAGGGCGACTGCGACCGTCGCAGGCTCCCTCACCCTCCTTCGCGAATACCGGTTGAGCCTGATCACGGCCGCCGTCACTGGCCAGCTCGACATCACCTCTCGCGACACCATCGCGAAAACCGACGACGCAATCGCCGAGGCCGCGTCATGACCGAGCCGCATCGCGAGCGGTCGCTGGAGGACATCGTCGAGGTGTCGCTGCTCGCTCGCGGTTGGCGCCAGGGCTCGCCGTCCGACTACGACCGAGCCCGGGCGTTGCGTCCCAACGACTATCTCGACTTCCTCCGCGTCGCCGCTCCCGAAGCGGAGAAGGAGGCCGTAAAGCGCCTCGGCGACGGTCGAGCGCCGATCATCCTGGAGGCATTGACGAGGAGCTTGCGCCAGCGTGGGACGATCGACGTCCTCCGTCACGGATTCAAGGCCAACGGCGTCAAGCTCCCGGCTGCGGTCTTTCCTCCCGCGCACGGCCTCAACCCGGACCTCGAGAAGCGATATCGTGAGAATCGTCTCGTCGTCACGCGACAGGTGCGCTTCACGCCGGACGCTGACAACTCGGTCGATCTCACCTTCACCCTCAACGGCATCGCCGTCGCGACCGTCGAGCTGAAGACGCAGCTCACGGGCCAGGATGTCCGCGACGCCATCAAGCAGTACAAGCGTCGCGACCCGCGCGTCCCGCTCTTCGCGTACAAGTCCGGCGCACTCGTGCACTTCGCCGTTGACGCGGACGAGGCGTGGATGACGACGCGGCTCGGCGGCGACACGACGCGCTTTCTCCCGTTCAACCGCGGGCGCGACGGCGGCGCGGGCAACCCGCCCCATCCGTCAGGCCATCGCACGGCCTACCTCTGGGAGGACGTCTGGTCCTTCGATAGCTTCATGGACATCCTCGCGCGCTTCGTCCACGTCCTGAACCCAGGCAAGGATGATGAGCAACTCGTGTTCCCGCGCTACCACCAGCTCGACGGCGTGCGCAGGCTCGTCGCCGCCGCCCGCGAGGAGGGCGTCGGCCACTCGTATCTCGTGCAGCATTCGGCTGGCAGCGGCAAGACGAACTCGATTGCCTGGCTCGCTCACCGCCTCTCGAATCTCCACGATGAGCGCGACGAGAAGGTCTTCCACTCCGTCATCGTCGTGACGGACCGCATCCTCCTCGATCGCCAGCTCCAGGACGCGGTCTACCAATTCGAGCACGCGCAGGGCGTCGTCGAGAAGATCGAGAAGGACTCACAGCAGCTCGGGCAGGCGCTGCGCAACAACGTGCCGATCATCGTGACAACTCTCTGGAAGTTCCCGCATGTCGCGGACACGACGAAAGACCTGCCCGAGCGACGCTACGCGATCATCGTGGACGAGGCGCACTCGTCGCAGACTGGCGAGGCCGCGCGCGAGCTGAAAGAAGTGCTGGGCGCGGGCTCGCTCGAGGAGGCCGCACGTCAGGAGGCGCAGTCCGGGCCCGATGACGAGGACCGCATCGCCGAGGTGATGGCCTCGCGCGGACGCCAGCCCAACCTGTCGTTCTTCGCCTTCACCGCCACGCCGAAGGACAAGACGCTCCAGCTCTTCGGGCGGCGGAACGCGGACGGACGCCCCGTCGCGTTCCACATCTACTCCATGCGCCAGGCCATCGAGGAGAAGTTCATCCTCGACGTCCTCGCGAATTACACGACGTACTCGCGTTGGTACAAGCTCGCGAAGGCCATCGAGGAGGATCCCGAGCTTCCGAAGCGCAAGGCACAGGCGGCGCTCGCACGATTCATGAGCCTGCACCCGCACGATCTCTCCCAGAAGGCGGAGGTCATCATCGAGCACTTCCGCCGCACCGTGCGGCACAAGCTCGACGGACGTGCGAAGGCGATGGTCGTGACCTCGTCACGCCTGCACGCGGTACGCTACGTGAAGGCTTTCCGCGCGTACCTGGAAGACAGGGGCTATGCCGACATGGGCGTCCTCGTCGCATTCTCCGGCGGCGTCATCGACGAGGCCGGCACTGATCCCGTGCGCGAGACGGAGCTCAACACGGCCACGGCGCTCGCGCGTGGGATGTCGGCGTTCCGCTCGGAGGCCGAGTTGGCGAAGCGCTTCAAGGACGAGGACTGGCAGGTCCTCATAGTTGCGGAGAAGTACCAGACCGGCTTCGACGAGCCGCTGCTCGCCGCGATGTACGTGGACAAGCGGCTCGACGGCGTGCGTGCCGTGCAGACGCTGTCGCGGTTGAACCGCATGTATCCGGGCAAGGAGTCGGTGTTCGTGCTGGACTTCGTCAACGACGCGGAGGCGATCCGCGAGGCGTTCCAGCCGTACTACGAGGTCACGGCGCTCGATCAGCCTGCCGAGCCACAGCATCTCTACAAGCTCCAGAGCGAGCTCGACGCGACCCAGGTCTACCTCGCGAGCGAGGTCTCGGCATTCGCGAAGGTGTTCTACCTGCCGAGGGAGCGGCAGCGGCCGTCCGACCAGGCGCGCTACGAGGCCCATCTCGCGCCGGCGGTGGATCGGTTCCGGGCGCTTGGCCACGACGAGCAGGAGGCGTTCCGCGGCAAGCTCGGTGCGTACGTGAAGCTCTATTCGTTCCTCTCCCAGGTCGCCGGATTCGTCGATCCCGATCTCGAGCGGTTGTACTCATTCGGCAAGCTCCTGTGGAAGAAGCTGCCGCGCATCGACGTCGGCGGCGCGCTCCAGCTCGACGACGACGTGGAGCTGAAGTACTACCGCCTGCAGAAGGCGTCGGAAGGTGCGATCACGCTCATGTCAGGCGAGACCGGCTTCCTGACCGGTCCAACTGAAGTGGGCACGGCGCAGGTCGGGGAGGAGCGCGACCGCCTATCCCGCATCATCGATCGCCTCAACGAGCGCTTCGGGCTCGGGTTGACTGCGCGTGACGAGCTGTTCCTCCAGCAGACGGAGGAAGACGCGAAAGCGGACGAAGAGGTCGCGGAGCGTGCACAGGCGAACGCCCGCGACAACTTCGTCATGTACCTGAGCGCCCGCCTGATGGACACGATGGTGGACCAGATGGCAAAGAATGAGGAGCTCGTGACCACGCTGCTCAACCGGCCGGACGTACGCGAGGCGGCCTTGAAGGAGATGAGCGGCCGGATCTACGACGCGCTGAGAAAGACAGCGTCGTGACGCGTGGGCGTTCCGTCAGTCGAATGCTGGAGCCCCGACGAGGTCTACGTAGTCTTCTGCCCCTCGGTCGATGCAACGGTCGACTCTTGCCGTGATCCTTCCAGAGCTGCCATCTCCCCCTCGATGGGTCGAGGCCGAAGCTAGATCCAAACCTGGCCAGGATGTGCTCGGACTTCGTGCGCCGGCTCAGGCGATGAGCAACCAACTGCTCGATGGCGTCACGACGGTCACGAATCGCATTCGGTACCTGAGCTTCCACTGCTGGTTGCTCCGCAGCTACTGGAGCGCAGGGATGCCCGACGACGGGGCAGCCTTTCAGGCCTACGTGCGACGCGCCGAGGCCGCACTCGTACTCGCCAATCGGCTCGTGATGCCGGGCGTGACAGGTCTCGTGGGCGCAGATGGCGCCGACTCATCCTTGCGCAGCTCGAGCGACGAGCTTCCCTTGAATCTGCAGACGCAGGATATCGCCCTTGGGATCTACTCCAGCGCGGCAAGGCAACTTGGGCTGACCGTCGCAAGGCCGGACTTCGATGTACCGGGCCTCAGCGAGGAGCGAGGGATCGAGCTCGCGAGTGCGTTCGATGCTCTGGCCCGCGAGACTCGGCTCGGTCAGGCCATCGCCGCCGGCACTCCCCCCGAGACGACGTCGAGGGAGGACTTGGCGGCATTCGGGCGCATTGCTCGGATTGACGAGGTGCCTGTCGCGGAGCAGGACGTGCTTGGACGGACGCTCATCCCCGAGCGCTCGGTGGGTCCTATCGAGCGCGCGCGTACCGGAACTTACACGCTGCTCCTCTCGTCCGCGCAAATGCTCGATCGCACACCCACTCCCGACGATCTGTTCGAGGCGGCGATCCGAAGTGATGCTCGGACGCCTCCAGAGCTCGCCCCAATGCTCGATGGGTGGCTTGCCTATATCGTGCGCGATATGTTGGCGGTCGTTCACGAGGCCGTGATGGAAGCCATCACCGGAGAGCTCAGGGATCGTCAGGGATTCGTGCCAGCCACCGAGGTGATCGCATCCGCATTGACCAGTGAAGCTGATGCGTCCCGCGTGCTCGGCGATCTGCATCTTCTCGAGCCCGGTGAGAAGGTCCATGCGGTCGCGCTCGGGCAGGTACGTGATCGGCTCAGCAACGTGACTTTGGCCGGACGGACCGAGCACCGCCCGCTACGTCGTTGGGACTGCGCTCTGAACGAGGTGGCGATCATCGCGGCGGCGAGGGCCGAGCGCCAAGCTGCCCCCTACCTAGCGGTCGTGGCCTGGCTCCTCGTCATGGAGAGGCTCGCGCCAACCCTGGCGTCGAGCGCCGAGCAGGTGACCAGTCACGGGTTCGACGAGCGGTCCGGCCGGCTACCGTTGCTGCACGAGCTCGTGCCGATGTACCGCCGTCTCCTCCTGGAGGATGCAACCGTTGGTTCGGCAGCGGCTGAGCTCAGCGCGTGGACCGTCAACCAGCACCTTCGGGTGGCGCACTCGCGACTCTGGTCGGATCCAACACGCGATGGATCCCTTCTCGTCTCCGACGGCGAGCTCTGGCATCACCGGCATTCGTTCGGAGCAGGTCGGACGGACTCGAGGCTTGGCCAGGCCTTGAGCTGGCTCCGTCAGATCGGCCTCGTGAGCGACGATGGCCTCACCGCGAGTGGAAACATCGCGATGGAGAGAGGACTCGCCGCGTGGCGCGAACCGGTGGGGGGATGAAGCCCGGCGACTTCTGCGCCGAGGCCGGATTCGACGCGACGATCTTCTTCACGTGGTCGTTCGACGTGTCGTTCTTCGAGAGGATCGTCCTACGAAGGCTGCAGCGCTCCGGGACTAGCGACGTCCTGATCCTCGTGGACGGCGCCCAGGCCGAGCAGGCCGCCAGGCACTGGAGAACCCTGGCGACACGCCTCGGCACGGAGTACGCACTCGAGCCCGTATTCGGCAGCGGCGCCTTCCACCCGAAAGTCATCGTCCGAGTGGGCGCCGAGTCCGGCGCAGCCTGGATCGGCAGCGGCAACCTGACGCCTGCTGGCTGGGGACACAATCGGGAGGTGGCCTCCTGCTGGCGCCTCGGCCCGGGCCTCGCGGACGACGGAGGGTGGCTTGCGAGACTCGTAGAGTCCGCGCGTGAGGCGGTCGTCGGACGTCACGCCCGCGCCACGCTGGACCGCATCGCGAAGCGCGCGTGGCTCCGCAGCGCCGACCCAACGAAAGAACCCGCTGTTCTCTCGACGCTCGGCGACGAGGGCCTCGCTGGCCAGCTGGCGCGGCGTTGGCCTGGCCGACGATTCGATCGCCTTCTCATCCTCACCGGCTCGACGGACATCGATGGCGCCATGTTGAGGTGGGCCGCTGAGAACATGGGCATCCAGGATGCCGCTGTCTGCGTTGAGCCTTGGCGCTGCACGCTCTCACCGACATCACTCGCGAGCCTACCGGCGGCGGTTCGCACCGTCACGTCCGCCGACGCACGCTCGCTGCACGCAAAGTTCTACTGGTTCGATGGGCCGGAGGGTCCTGCCGCGATCATGGGGTCGGCCAACTGCTCAGCCGCGGCATGGTTCAATGGTTGGCGCTCAGGCGGGAACGCCGAGAGCGTCGTGGTGTTCGATCACCCGGAGCGCAACGAGTTCGAGCCACTGTTGGACCACATCATGGCGAGTGCGAGCTACGTCAGCACGAGCCCCGACGCGATCGACATGCAAGACGATCTCGCCGCGGCAAGTCGGCCTGCATTCCGACTCAGCGACGTGGTCCTGGATCTGACGAGCGGGCGCATCGAAATCGCGCTGGAACCTGACCCGCCCGCGAACGCAACGGTGTCGCTGCTCGCCTGGGAGTCGGAGCTCGCCATGACCAGGATCGCCGGAGGTGATGGCGGCTCATGGGAGTGCCCCCTGCCGCTGGAACTTCAGGCCGCCCGAACCACGTTCGTGGAGGCGCTCGTGCGGCTTCCCGATCGGCAGGAGCGAACACCACCGCGCTGGGTGCATGACCACGTCTCGCTCCAGGAGACGCGCAGGCTCCGGCGCGTGCTCGAGGGGCTTCGGGGACTCGGCAATGCACGGACGATGTCCGAGCAACAGCGCGCTGTCGACGACATCAGCTGTGCGATCGCGGCCCTGCTGAGTGGTGACGACACCGCGTTGGATGGAACGCGTCCCGCGCGAGCGACGGGCGCCAAGACGTCTCCAGCGTCTAACGCGCCGCCGCGTTCTCTCGATCCGTCCAGGCTCGCGGCGTCGCTCACGGACACGCAAGCCGCGAGCGCGCCGTCGCTGTCGCCGCTGGCTGAGCAGGTCAGCTTGGCTGGACTCATGCGGATGCTTTTCGATGTTGGCGTCGATGCCGACGAGGACGCACTGACGGAAGATGAGGGTGACGGCGAAGCGCCGGGTGATGGACCATCGGGCGCCGAAACGGGCCGGCCCAGGCGACCAGCTGCACCACCATCGCAACCAACAACGGCCCCGCCACGTCGACAACGCGAGCGCCTCATCAGGGAAGTCGACCGCTTCGTCGATGCGATGCGAGCGGAGCCTTTCGCGGGGAACTGCGGAGCCAGCCGGCTCGTCGAGGCGGCGGCGTTCCCGCTCACCGTGGCGGTCCTCGGGCTGCGCTCCTCGTGGGTCGAGATTCCGGAGGCTCGCCGCTGGGCCGAGCGGACGTGCGAATCCCTATTCACGCTCCGGTGGCCCGGCGTCAAGGAGCGCGGTCTCCTCGCCCGCGTGCGGGAGCGTCACGCCGCCGCGGAACGCTCGGCCGAATTCCAGACAACCGTGGGCGACGGCACGCTGTGGCTCGCGCTGAACGGCGTGTTGGCCCTGGTAGCCGATAGCGGCGCGAGCGTCACCATCGAAAACTTGCTCGCGATCGACGAGACCTTCTCGGCGCACGATCTCTTGTCGTCGTCCGAGCCTGGCCGGTTGCGGAGCCTTCTCGGGCGGCTGCGTCTTCCGGACAGTGCGGCGCTCCTGTCGCGCACTGCCGCGATCCACGACGCGCTTCAAGCCTTCGAGCGCTGGCTTCGTGACGCGCGAGAGGCTCTCCTCGCGCAGCAAGCCTCAGGCCGCGGCCGTCACGAGCCCGGGGACCTCCTGTGGCACCCAACAGTTGGCTGGTCCCGGGCGCTCGAGACATCTCCCGTGGTCCCAGGCCGCAAGCTCCGCATACAGCCCAGGAGTACCGCCACCTCAACGCTTATCCTTGCCGGGGGGCACCATGTGAACGTGAGGCTCGCGACGGGCGTCGAACATGCCGGTGCCACGCTGCTCTCCACACTTGCTAGCGCAGCGCGATGCGAGACGACCTCACTCGTCGCTCCATCGGGGGAATCACGATCGCGATGATTCTCGCCGATGCCTGAGGGGCCGGCCGACGTTCGAGGCGCGGTCTACCAAGTGCGCATCCTGAACAACCGGCCTGACTCATCCTCGTCATGCAAGCGAACAGTGACGTCAGAGTCGTCGAGGAATGCCGGCTCCCCCTCCGCCGCAGAGGGTAGATCGGAGTCGATGGCGGTAACAACGTGCTGCAGGCCGAGATGGCAGTAGGAGCGGATCACCTCCAGAAGGTTCTGCTTCTTCCGGTCGTCGAGCGCCTCAAAGATCCCATCGTGAAACACGAATCTCGGATAGCGCCCGTCCATGTGCGCGCGAGCGACAGCAAGATCGAACGCTACGCAGAGCAGCTTCCGGTAGGTGAAGCCCATGTCCGCGCTAGTCGCGTTGCCAGACTCGTCGAGGATTTCCGCTCTGAATTCCAGCGATCCTTGTTGATTCGGCGCAACGCTCAACAGTGCCTTTCTATCAATGACCTCTTCCACGACCTCGCTAAAGTAGAGACGAATGGTTGAGAACTTGCTTGCGTTGTCGGCGTTCTGCCGCTCGACGTCTGATTCGATCTGCGCCTGCAGGTGCTCGCTCTCCTCGGCCAGCGTGCGAATCGCGGCCCGCAAGTCCTGAAGTCGTCCCAAGAATCCTCGTTGGCGCTGCAATGCGGTGATGTCAGCCTTGTCGTTGACGAGCTCGTCCGTGACCTGCTTGTACTTCGCAAAGACGTCGGCCCCGCTGAGGAACGACAACGTCTGAGCCCGCCGCTTGCCCAATTCCGTCAGCTCGGCGTTGACGCGCTTCAGGTCGGCCTCAACGTCGGACAGTTCCTCCTTGAGATAGCCACGCCGCTCGTCAGTGATCGCGCGATTGAAGGCAATCAGCTGCTCGAAGTCCTTCTTGATCTGCCCTCCGAACACGACGCCAGCTTCGGCGAACAACTCGGTGGCATCCTTCGGGCTGAAGAGGATCTCCTCGTCGTCCAGCGATGAGACGATCTTCCTTCGCGTCTGCGAGAGCGAGTAGCGTTCGCCATTCAACGCCGCAATCTTCGTGTCCAACTCATCGACTACGAACTTGGTCCTGTCCTTGTCTGCTTGGCGAAAGTCGAAGGCATCAAGAAGGGCCTGCCGCTTCTCGGCGGCCTTCTGCTTGAGCAGCAGCATCCCCTCGACCTTGCTGAGGTCGACGATGGATCCGCCAAGTTCTCGCTTGATGATGCCTTCCTCCTCCCTCTTCGTGGCGAGCTCGTCCTCCTTGGCGTATCGCTCTACGATGACAGCCGAGTTGAATCCTAGGATATGTGCGAGAAAGGGTTTCCAGTCAGAGTGCGGTCCAGCGAACTTCTGCAGCTGGAAGACATCGTGGAAGTCGTCCTGAGAGCGGAGGAGATAGCCAACCACTTTTCGATACGGCCATGGCTTCAGGTCTC
>Ga0315912_10004241_pt1 | contig 13672 bp, 10 predicted proteins | sample VfabasoilMG_FD_204469 | JGI IMG/M metagenome (GOLD analysis project Ga0315912, IMG submission 204469) | Garden soil microbial communities collected in Santa Monica, California, United States - V. faba soil | ecosystem: Environmental > Terrestrial > Soil > Garden | place: USA: California... | reverse complement strand
CGTGCATTGATATTGATAGTCGCGCACGCAACGCGCGCCTTCAAGGTGCTCCCCGTTCGGACATTCGCCGTTGGGGTCCGGGAAGGACACGGCTCCGCCCACGACTCGATAGGCGACGCAGATGAGCGGCGCGCTGCAAGTCACGGTACCGCAGGTGGAGCTGCCTGTTCCCCCAGCTGCTGCAACTCCGCCGACTCCGCCGACTCCGCCGACTCCACCGCCTGCCCTGCCGCCGACTCCGCCGACCCCGCCGCCTGCCCTGCCGCCGACTCCGCCGACTCCGCCGCCTGCCGTGCCGCCGACTCCGCCGACTCCACCGCCTGCCCTGCCGCCGACTCCGCCTGCTGCCCTGACTCCGCCCGCCCCGCCTCCGCCCGCTGCGAGGACTCCGCCTCCGGCAAAGGCTCCGCCGCTTGCGTTACCTCCGCTCGCTGTCTGCGCTCCGCCTGCGCCAAAGACACCCCCCGCGCTGCGGCCCCCGGCATGCGAGCCGCCAACGGCCCCGCCCGCGCCATCGGCACTGCTGCCGCCATGCCCGCCGACTTTACCTCCCGTCGCTTGATCGCCCAAATGCTGAGGGTCGTCGCCACACGACACCAAGAGGAGTCCGGTGGCGGTCACCAATCGAACCAAGCAGCGTCGCCCGTCCATGAAAACCCAGTGTGTCCACGCCGAAAAGCAGACCGATCGGGGCGCAAAATCTCCGACTGAACCTCGGCGATGGTCCGTTTTCGGAGCTCAAGTTACGTTAGCAGGGCGTGCTTCGCTTGGTGAGCTTCCGGCAGACCGCATCCGCAAAGGATGCTGAGGTGCGCGAGCGTCTCGAACCGGTCGACCCGCTGGCGGCGCTCGGGCTAGCCGCCGTCGAGGGCGACCGCGAGGCCCAGCGAACGCTAATCGTCGCTCTCGGGCCCCCCTTGCTGCGGGCGGTGCGGGGCGTGCTCGGGCTGCAGCACCCGGAGGTCGAAGACACGCTCCAGGAAGCCATGACCGCAGTGCTCTCGGCGCTGCCTGGTTTCCGGGGCGAGTGCCAGACGGTTCATTTTGCCTGTCGGATCGCCGTGCAAACGGCCATGAACGCTCGCCGACGCGCAGGCTATCGACTCCGCTACACGCCGAGCGCTGGGCCCGAGGAGCTCGCCGAGCTGGCCCGCGACGAGCGCACGCCCGCGGACGCTTGCGCGGCGTCTGCGCGCCGAGAGCTGTTGCGAAGCTTGCTCGATGGGCTCTCCCTCGCACAATCCGAGGTGCTCGTCCTGCACACTATTCTGGGTTACTCGGTCGACGAAACCGCGCGCGCGACCCGGGTGCCCGTCAATACGGTGCGGAGCCGCTTGCGTGCGGCATTGTCCGCCTTGCGCTCGCGCGTGCATTCGGATCGAGCGTTGCTCGAAGGTTTGGACGTGAAGCCATGACGGACGCAAAGACTCCGCGCGCCGTTTACCCCGAAGATCTCTCGATCCGCGCGCGCCGCGGCGACATGCGCGCGCAGGAGCAACGAGCGCTGGATCACACGCTCGACGCCCATCCCGATTTGCGTCTCGCGCACGAGCTCGGGCGCGACTTCGACCAAGAGCTTTGCGTGCTCCCCGGGGACGATGCCTTGATTTTCCGCGCCAGCGAACGCGCCCTCGCGAAACCCCGCGCCCGCCGCCGCGCGAAGCGCTGGGGGCTCGCGCTCGGCCTCGCCGCTGCGATCTCGATTTCGACGGCCGCTGCGATGACGCTCTGGAGAACGCGGGAGCCGAGCCACCCATCGAGGGTCGCAAAGGTGGTTCGAGCACCGACTCCGCAATCGGGAGCCGTGCGGCTCCCCTCACCCGTGAAGCAAGACGAATCACCGGTCGAGAAGTCACGACCGGCAGCCGTGCCGGGTGCAGCAACCATCACTCGCAGGCTCCCCGACTCGGGTCCACACGCGCGAGCAGCAGACAGCGCCGCACCGCTCGAGTCTGCGGCCAGCCTGTTTCGGGCTGCCGGCAGCGCGCGCCGCGAAGGAGACGCCGCGCGTGCGCGTTCGCTGTACACCGAATTGGCCGCCAGGTTTCCAGGCAGCCATGAGGCCCGCGTGTCTCGGATCTCGCTCGGGAAGTTGCTGCTCGAGGCGGGGCACCCAGGCGACGCCGCACGCGCCTTCACGCAGTACCTGGCCGAGAGCGACCACGTCCTCGATGAAGAAGCCCTCGTGGGCCGCGCCGACGCGCTGGCTCAACTCGGCGACCGGGCAGAAGAGATTCGGGCGTGGCAAGCGCTGCTTCGAGGTCACCCCGCGAGCGTGTATCGAGCACGCGCGCAACAACGCCTCCAAGCGCTCGGCGCAGAGAAAGCGAGCGCTGGCGACGGCTCGTGATCGAAGCCTCAGCGCCGGGCGCGTCGCGGCGTTCGTGTGGATCGGTCTCACCGCAGCGCCCCTGCGAGCGGCGCCGCAGGCAACATCGCTCACGGCGCAGAGCGCTCGCGCGCAAACATCCGCCAGGATCGTGCTCGTGACCCGTGCCAGCGAAGCGGACGAACTTCGCGCCTTGATCGCCGAACTGGTCGCTCGCGAAGACACGAACATCGACTTCGCTCGGGCAACCCGCTTCGACCCCGAGGAACTCTTCTCCGCGCGAGAAGCCGCCGGCAACGTGCTCGCCTTCGTCCAGATAGATGACGACGACGCCCATCTCGCCCGTCTCTATTTTAGCGGGCCGCGCGGAGAACGCTTCCTCGTGCGACGTGTCGCGCTCAGCAACGGACTCGACGCGGTCGGGCGTGAACTCATCGCTCAGGCGGTGGCGTCGTCCGTCAGCGCGCTCCTGCGCTCGCCCGATGGATTGAATCGAGAGCAAGCCAGCGCCGAAGTGGCGCGAGAAACCGCCGCCGCTCGACAGAGCAGTTCCAGTCCTCAGCCGCTTGCGGATCCTCCAGCTCCTCCAGCCTCTCCGAGTCCCCCGAGCCCTTCGCCGAGCGACCGCACGAACCCGCCCAGCGCAACAACGGAGGCCGCCAAGAATCGCGCCTTTCACGTGTTCGCGGGGATCCGCTACTTGATACAAATCGCTGGCCCTGCGCTGACGCTCGGGCACGGTCCGGGCTTGGAACTCGGCGTCGGCACGAGCTCGCCTCGCCTCCTGCGCGTTCGGCTCGTTGTCGACCGCTCGTTCCCTCAAGAGCTGCAGGTCAGCGAGCTCTCCGCCACCGTGCAGAACACCGCCCTGCGGGCGATCCTCGACGCGAGCCTGCCGCTCACTCCGCGTCAATTCGCGCTGATCGCACTCGGTGGCGGCATCGACCTAACCCGCATCGATCCGGGTGCAGCCCAGACAGCGAGTGTAACCCCTGCCACGGCACGAACCCACGCCACCGCCGCGTTGCGGACCGAACTTCGCTACGAATTCCGCGAACCACGTTGGTACTTTGCCATCGCTGCCTGCGCCGACATCGTGCTCAGCCGAACTCACTACGATCTGCAAGTCAACGGCAACGCCGAGCGCGTGGCTACACCGTGGCAACTCCGGCCCGGCGCGAACACAGCGCTCGGCCTGATCTGGTGATCGCTCAGCGCACAGTGAGCCCGGTGATCTGCTCGCTGAGCGACCAGAGCCGTTCGGCGAGCTCCGGATCCACGGCCCAGGGCCGCACGCCGCGCATCGCTTGCGAGTCGGCGGGCACTGGCTCTGCGATGTTGCAATCCTGACAATAGGCGCCACCGCGGCCGTCGAGTTGCGGGCTGACGGCGCACCACACGCTGGTCGCGGCTCCTTGCTCGGGCGTTTTTTGGTTGTGAGCGCCCACGCGCTGGGTGAGCCCCGCCATCTCCTCTTCCGTCATGAACTTCGCGAGCCCGGTGAGGATGGCGCCCGGATGCACCGAAAATGCCTGCAGGCCGCGCGCGTTCGCGGCCACGGCGAACAGCGCGTTGGCCGACTTCGACTGCCCGTACGCAGTCCAGCGATCGTACGGCTTGTTTTCGAAGTTCCAGTCTTCGAAATCGACCGCTGCGCGCCGATGGCCGACGGAGGTGAGCGAGACGATCCGCGCCGCACGAGCCTTGCGCAGCGCGGGCCACAGCCGCACCGTCAGCTCGAAGTGGCCGACGTGATTGGTGGCGAACTGCGACTCGATGTTTCGCGCCACGCGCTGAAGCGGCGCCGCCATGATCCCGGCGTTGTTCACCAGGAGATCCAGCGCCTGGCCCGTCGCCAGAAAGCGTTCGGCGAACGCGGCGACAGACGCCGGATCCGTGAGCTCCATGGGCTCGACGCGCGCCAGTTCGCCCAGCGCGGCGCGAGCCTTCTCGACGTTGCGCGCGGGCACGATCACGCGCGCCCCCGCCGACGCGAACGCGCGCGTGGTTTCCAGGCCAATGCCTGCGGAGCCGCCGGTGACGATGGCTGTCTTCCCGCTCAAGTCGTGCCCGCGAATGACTTCCGCGGCGGTGGAGAGCGCGTTGAACTGGGACTCGATGGGGGTTTGCGTGGTTTGCATGGACTTCACCAGAACTTCTCAGGGGGATCGAGCGCGCGCAGCGCCTGGCGACGCTCGGAGCTGAGCTCGCGCAGGCCGACGAGGAACGAAGCATTCATCCAGCCGAAGCCCTCCTCGGCAATGTAAGAAAATTCGGTACCGACGTTGCCGTACTCCTGAAAGACGGCGTGGCTTCGCTTTACCACGTCGAATTTCTCGGGCACGGTGCCGTGATAATCGGCTGCATTGCGGGCAATCGTGTAGAGCCAGCGGTAGGCAAGGCGCTCCGCGTCGCCCGCAAAGCCGGCGCTCCGAAGCCCCGCCCAGGCGATCATCTGATGGGGCGCCCAACCGTTCGGCGCTTCCCATTGTCGCCCGAGGCGCTTCACTTCGAAGCCGCCGTCGACGCGCGCGAGCACGCTGGGCGCATCCACCTCCGCAAGCGAGCGCGCCGAGGTCGCGAGCAGGCCGCCGGGAGCCTCGAGCTCAGCGAGCGCTTGGTCGCGCAGCGCGCGTGCCATGGCCGGCGTCACGAGCGACAAGTCGCAAGCGTTCGGCTGGGACGCCCAGAGCGGGTACAGCGTGGTTGCCGACACGTAGCTCGAGCGCTGCTTGCGCCGGGTGTCGTAGTCGAGGAAGAGGCCACGCGCCTCGTCCCACAGGTAGCGCCGAACCAGCCGCGCGCGGGCTGCTGCGCGGCCGCAAAGCGCCGGCGTCGTCGCGTCGCCGAGCGTCCCGTCGAACGCCTCGCGAAGGAGCGTCGCGAGCTCGGTCTCGGCGCGGAATAGCAGCGCATTCAAATCGACGGTCGCAAAGTCGATGGCATAGTCACTGCCGCCTTTGAACCAACGAAACGTCGTGTCGTGGCCTGACTCGCGCACCGCGCGATCGTTCGTGAAGAAGGCGTCAATCGCTGGATCTTTGAGCTTGTCGTCGCGGTACTTCCGCTCGAGCGCTGCGACGCAGTCGAGAAACGCCGCGCGAGCGGTCGCGTCGTCCGCTGGCGCCGCACAGTGACCGTGAGCGACCGCGTGCGCCTGATAGAACCATTCGAAGGCGCCGGGCTCGGCTTCGGGCGGCTCGCCAGCGCCCTCTCCCCCATGGTAGCGCGCGAGGCACACGTCGCCTTCGCACAAGCCGAGCCGTCGCGGCGACGCCGACCACACCTTCCGGTACTCCAGAAGCGCCGCGCGAAGCCCACGCGCAAGCCAATCCCGACGTTCGGCGTCGTGCGGCAGCGCGCGCCACACGGCCCCGAGCAGGGCCGCAAACAGCGGCGGCTGTGAGCGCAGCAAATAGTAGGTGCGATTCGCGTTCAGGATCTTGCCATAGTGCTCGATCTCGTAGGCCAGGTTGTCGACCATGGCGCGCCCGAGCTCGACCTCGCGCTCGGAGCGCTCTTCGAGCAAACCCCACGTGATGAAAAAGCTGTCCCAGCCGTACATCTCGTTGAAGCGCCCCCCCGGCACCACGAACGGACGCCCCCGGCCGGCCGCGTCGAGCGCCAGCGTCAGCAAACCGTGCTCGCCCGCGCGCGTCATCGCCCGCATCGAGCCTTGCGTCACCGGCAACGGCAACGCTTTGACCGAAAGCCGCCCTGGCACCCCCGCCCGCTCGAAAACCGTGCGCGCCTGCGCGTCGTTGCTTGGATAGTAGACCAACAGCTCGCCTTGCGGTGCCCGCATGGGCGCAGCGCCTTGAACGCCGCAGCGCGCCGCGAGTTCAGGACAGAGCTCGGGCGCCGCGTCGCCGGAGCGACCCAGCTTCGCGTCCGCAGCGGCGCGCAAGAGCTCGTTGGCATCGCCATCGATGCGCCGGGTGAGCGCCGGAAAGAAAGCGTGCTCGATGCGTCCCCCCAGGTAGCTCACTGGATCGAGGTGCACCCGCGCAGCATCGAGCGACACCTTTTCCGCCGAGCCCTTGAGCCCCGCAGCCAACTCGGTCACGAGCTGCGCGGCCTCGCTCGTCGAACGCAGCGTCAGCGTCTTGCTCTCGATCGTGAGCGCGTAGGGAAAGTCGGCGTCGCGCACGGTGATCCGGCGATCGCAGTCGCGATCCCGATCCGCGAGCACCCGACACAACGCCGCACGCGCCGGTTCGCGCCCGAGCTCGAGCGTCCCCGTCGCTTCGACGGCTTTGCTGGAGGGCGCAGCCGGAGGAGGCGGCGACGGCATCGGCGCGGGTCGCGGAGCGGCACCAGACGGCGCACACGCGGCGAATCCAAGCAGTGCGATGCCTGCGAGCCAGCACCGATTCATGGCTCCAAGAGTAGCGCCGTTTGCTGGTTCTCTGCGCCGAGTGCTCGGCGCTAAGTCGGAATTCGTACTCCGATTGTCGGATTCGCATCCTTGCCCAATTCCGTGCTGCGGTTCAGGCTGGGGCCCAGTTCGAGTGTGTGTCGTTCATGCATGCGCTCGACTTGCGTCTTGCCTCGATTCATCCGTTCACGGTGTCGGTGATGGCTGCCAAATCTGCGCGCTTTTTGTCCCTGGGATTGGGTTCGAGCCTGGTTGCGTCGGTGGCCATGAGCCTGATCGCCACGCCGGCTTCGGCCGTGACGACGCTGACGGTCGATCTGTCGTCCGCCATCGGACCGGCGAAGCACGTCGCCAGTGGTTCGTTGTACGGCGTGACCGAGACGCTACCTGCAGACGTCAACGGGCTCATCGCGCCGCTGCGTCCGCGCATGTTTACGAACCCGGCCGCCAACGTGCAGCAACCGGTCGGCGACGCCATCCTCGTTGCGGGGCGCGTCGCGTCGACCGGTGCAACTGTCACCATTCGCCTGGCGGACTGGCTCAAAGGTTTTTACACCTTCACGTCGATGAATGATTGGTTGGACAAAGTCGCCCAGACGGTCGCGCGGCGGAAATCCGCAAACCTCAGCAACGTTTACGGGTACGAGATCTGGAACGAACCCGGCGGCACCTGGGCGAGCAGCAATCCGCTCTCGTTCAACGACTTCTGGAAACAGACCTACGCACGCCTGCGAGAGCTCGATCCAGACATCAAGATCATCGGCCCTTCGTACGCCTGGTACAACCAAAGCTTCATCAGCGGGTTCTTGTCGTTCTGCAAAACCAACGGCTGCTTGCCCGACATCATCGGCTGGCACGAGCTGGGCGGCGGCGACATCGCCGCCAACGTGAAAAGCTACCGCGCGCTCGAGCAGCAGCTCGGCGTGGGCCCTCTCCCGATCAGCATCAACGAGTACAGTGGCGCCGCTCACATCGATGTCGAAGGCCAACCCGGCGCATCAGCGCCCTTGATCGCCAAGTTCGAGCGGCTGCTGGTCGACAGCGCGTGCATCTCGTACTGGGACGTGAGCCATGCGGGACGCCTCGGGAGCTTGCTCGCCAGCAACACTCAGCCGAACGGCGGCTGGTGGTTCTACAAATGGTACGGCGAAATGAGCGGCAACATGGTGTCGACGACGCCACCCTCACCCGCCAGCGCCACCGCGCTCGATGGATTCGCCAATCTCGACGTCCCGGGCGCTCGCGCCAGCGTACTTTTCGGAGGCGCCAACGACGGAACGATCCAGATCGTCGTGAAGGGATTCAGCGCCGCATCCGTCCTCGGCAATCGGGTGCACGCCGTCGTCGAACGCACCCCGTTCGTCAACCGGACCACGGCCGTCACGGCAACGAGCACCCTCTCGACCGCTGACATCAACGTAGTCAACGACCAGATCACGGTGTCGGTCAGCGGAGCGAACGCAAGCGATGGGTACCGGCTCGCCCTGCAACCGGTCGGCGCGGGCGGCACCGGAAACACGGGCGCGGGCGGCGCCGCGAGCGGCGGCACGGCCGGCGCAAGCTCGACGAATGGTGGCAAAGCCAACGCGAACGGCGGCGGCGCCAACGCGAACGGCGGCGGCACCAACGCGAACAGCGGCGGCGCCAACGCGAATGGCGGCGGCGCCAACACGAATGGCGGTAGCACCAATGCGAATGGCGGCCGAGGTGGCACGGACGCGGGCGGCAGCAACAGCGGCGGTCGCGGGAGCAGCGGCGGCACCAGCGCTGCAGGCGCGAGCACTGCGGGCGGAGCGAACCCAGCCGGGGGCTCTGCACCGACAAGCGGCGGCAACGGAGGCACAGGAGGCACAGCGCCTCAAGGTTTAGGAGGCGGCACCGCAAATGGCGGCGCCTCTCCCGGAGGCAATCCCGGCGATGAATCGAATGGCTGCGCGTGTCGCCTACCGCCTCACTCCGGATCCGCGCCCCACACCAGGAATACTGCGGCCGGCATCGTGCTCGCGCTGGGCGCGATCGCCAAGCGCCGGCGACGTACGCGGCTCGCTGACCCCGCGAAGGGTCGTGCGGCGCGCGGTTGCTGCTAATGGAAGGACGTGCAGCTCGAACTCCCACCTCTTGGGCTGAAGGTCAAAACGTGCGGACTCTTCATCAGTAGTGGCAAGGGCACCCATCCCGACCGCATTCTGAACGACTTCGAGCTCATCCTCGTTCGCCGCGGCACGCTATCGATGTGGGAAAACGAGGCGCGTTTCGACGTTCCAGCCGGGCACGCGCTCATCCTCTACCCGGGTCGCCGACATCGCGGTGCCACGCCGTTCGGCCGCGACCTCTCCTTTTATTGGATTCACTGGGTCTTCGAGCCGCGAGCCACTCCGCCCGCAGCCGTTCTGGCCATTCCACAACTCTTGCAAGTTCAGCGCCCCGAATACGTGGCCGAGTTGTTTCATCGCTTTCTGGATGATCGCGAAGCGAATCGGCTCGACCCGTACTTCGCATCGGCGCTGCTCTTACAAATCTTGCTCGAGGTTCGCCGTGAACCAGCGAGCGCAGAACCTCCGCGCGGGGCAGCGCTCGCAGGCCGTGCAGAAGCGTTCATCATCAATCACATGGCAGAGCGCCTCTCCGCCGCGCGCATCGCTCGCGCCTTGCGGGTCAACCCAGACTACTTGAATCGCGTCTTTCGCGAGGTTCACCACATGACCTTCACGGAGTACCTGCATCGCCGCAAGCTGCAGGATGCTGCCATGCTCCTGCGCGAATCCGCCGATTCAGTCGCCGAAATCGCGGCAACCTGCGGCTACTCCACGCTCGCGCACTTCCGACGCCTGTTTCAGCGATACCACGGCGTTTCGCCCAGTGAATACCGGCGCCTCAACGCCCGCGCATTCGTGAACGCGCGTTAAAGTAGCCCAAGCCCGCCGCGAGCTCCGCCAACCCTCCGCGAGCTCCCGCCAACCGTCCGTGGGCTCCCGTAAGCCCCCCGTGCATTGCGACGAGTGCCGCAGAGCCTCCTGAGAGGGCCTCGGTCATTCGAGCGAGTACGCAGGGCCCTCCCGGGAGCCCCCATCACATTGTCATCAACGCCGAGGGGCCTCTGAGTAGGTCCATTCGCGTTGCAGAGAACGCCGACGGGCCTCCGAGCGGGTCCATTCGTGTTGCAGAGAACGCTGAGGGGCCTCCGAGGGTCCATTCGCGTTGCAGAGAACGCCGACGGGCCTCCGAGCGGGTCCATTCGTGCTGCTGCGAATGCCCAAGCCCCTCTGCGCAGCTCGTCCACGCTGCGCAACAACACCAGAAGCCCTCCAGGAATGTCATCACACGCCGCAACGCATGACAGGGATCCACCGGTCGAGGCGAAGTCCGACCGCGCCGCGCGCGACTCGCTCTCGTTGCCCGTGCCCCGCGCTTTGCGCTTGATCACCCCCAGTCGGATTCCTATTCTGAACCTAGGCGCACACAATTCGCGACGGCGCGACCCGGGGTGGAAACGGGCACGTCGATTTTTCGACAACTGCTGGTGCTAGCGAGCCGATCGGACATGCGCACCGACGCCCGCATTGGCAAAGGGAGGGAAATCAAAATGACCGACGCAATCCAATGGTCTCCACCGAGCTCCGTCGACGACGAACCCTCAGCGGAAGAGGCCCTGGCACGCCGCCTATCCGACCTACTCGCCATCCCGCGCGAAAGACTACTCACCCTCAACCTGGACATCCCGTCACTGATTGCCAGCGGCCTGGGCGCCTTGCCCGCCATGCACTCCCTCCTACCGGACTTCGCCCGAATCCTCCCCACCTTCGACCCCTCCCTCGTTCAGAAGCTCGAGGACTACATCCTCATCCTCAACTACACCAACCTCGCCTACCGCGTCCTCACGCGACCTCCGCGCTGCCCACGCCCGCTCATCGAAGAAGGTCGCACCCTGCGCACACTCCTCATCAGCTACCTCAAACCCCTCGCCCAGCGTGGCCAGGTCGACAGCAGGAAGTGGAGAAACCTTCAAGGCACCCGCGGCTACCAAAACCTCGCCACCGATCTTGGCATCCTCTGCAAAATCTTCGAACAGACGCCGGCCCTCGTACACGAACGCTCCGTCGTCACCCGGGAGGACGTCCGCCGTGCGCGCGAACTCATGATCCTCATCCTCACCCACACGGGCAGCTTCGGCCGCACCCCGGAAGAAATCGAGCGCGCCGCCGAACTACGCCAGCGCGCCTTCACCTTGGTCGTCCTCACCTACTGCGCCATCCGTCGCGCCGCCCTCTACGTCCGCTGGGAACACGACCTAGGCAACAAACTCGTCCCCTCGCTCTTCAAAAACCGCCGCCGCGCACGCCGCCGCTCGAAAGCTTCGAAGGAAGAGACGCAAACGCAAACGCAAGTGATCACGGCGCCTGTCGCCGTCGTGACGGTTTCCGAGGACGTGGGCGCAGACGAGCACGCGGAGGGCGTGATTCCGGATAAGCGGCTCAACTAGAGCGCGGACACTCTCGCGGCGCGCCCCGCACGCGCTTGCCCTCGAGCACCGCCGTTTGGACTACCGCAGCAAACCGGCTTCTTTGGCCAAACGCTTGAGCTCCGACTTCGCGCGTTCGAAGCGTTTGCGCAGGCGAGCCGCATCGCGGTCGAGCACTTCGTCGTCCGGGCTAGCTCCCGTGGGATCCGCGTCCTCATTCATCACGAGGGCGAGGTCGCGCCACTCCATCTGGCGATCGACGCGGAGAATGAGGAGCATCTGATCGTCCGGGTCGAGCTTCTCGCGCAAGGCGCGGATCTGGTTCTTCACGTCCGTTTGGCGATACGCTTCGGTGCGCGTGCGCACGTGCTCGACGAGTTCGGAAAGGTGCACGTTCCCGCTCAGCGTGAGGTTGCGATCTTTTCGACGCTGCGGGGCTCGCGCATAACGCGCCGCTGCGTGCCGCGCCACCATGTACGCCCAGGTCCGCACGCTGCTGCGGAACTCGAACTTCGGCACGCCGACCCACAGATCTTCGGCAAGCAACGAGAAGGCCTCTTCCCCGCGGACGCGGTCACCGAGCCGCGCAATCAGGAACGACAGCAATTCCCCTGCATAGATCTCCAGGAGCAGCGTCACCGCGCGTGCGGGGTCACCCGCGTCACATGCGGCTTTGATTTCGGCGTCACGCGACCCGAGCTGGCCTTCGGCATTCGCGGGGTCACTCATCGCTTCCTTGACCGAGGCTGGTGATCCTTCAGTGGGTATCATGTTTTGCATCATTTCCGGTGGGCCGCCGGGGCGGAATGGCTGGCCCGAAGGAGGGTGCTGGTTGCCGTTCATGCGTTGGGGGCGGGTCGCCGGTCGTTGTGACGAAGAAAACGACGGCCGGCGGCCTTTGTTTGCGCGGCCCCACGTTCCGGCGGCGGCTGCGGCCGATCCTTCAGCCGTCGCGGCGCAAGTCGGCGGGGCGGATGCCGGGGCAGCCCCGGAGGATGAGCTCGTCGGGCACGGTCGTGAGGCTGCCGAAAAAGTTGGGGATCGGGGCGAGGCGCGGATTCTCGACCAGGCTCAGGTTCTTGACGCTGACCAGGCGGGACAGGCCCGACGTGTAGATAAGGCGCGGGTTTTTCGCGATGACGACCTTGCCCGCCGACACGAGCTTCTGAAATCCGGCCAACCGGAAGAGACCGTTGTTGCGAACGACGAGCTTATCCAGGTGCGTGAGGCCGTTCGGCCCCGAAAACAGGCCGAGAGCGTGGTTTTCGGTCACTTCGACGCGCGGCGCTTGCTCGAGGTTGTCGAGCTCCGCGACGGTTTCCAGGGCCGGGTTCCGGCGAACGACTAGACCCTCGACCGCGTGCAGGTTCGAAAGGCCCTCGAGCGAGGTGAGACGCGGGTTGTCGGCGATGACGAGCGTGCCTTCCACGCGGCGCAGCGAGGAGAGCTCCGCCAGCGTCTTCGAGCTCGCGTGCTCGATGCTCACGTCGCCGGCAATGTCCGTGCACCCCTTGAGGAGAGCCGCGTCACTGACGCGCGGCCCCGGGCGGCAGACCTTGACCGGGGTGGGCTGGGCACGGGCCGTCGCGGAGGCGAGGCACACGGCGGCGAGACCGAGCAGGGAAGAAACGGAGCGACCGAAGCGACGAATTCGATGGGTGGTCATGGGACGGACTCCTCATTGGATGGGCTGTCTTCGTCCCGTCTGAGGCAGACCCCCTACCTGTGTGACCCGCAAATCGTAGGGCCCACATGACCGTCTTGCTCCACCGCATCGACGCAAATTCTACGGCGCACGGCAACCGGCACAGAGCATCTCGGTGATGGCATCGCAATCGACGACCCGCTGAGCGCGCATGACGGCGTCGCCCTCGGCGAGCAGTTGTTTGCCCTCGTCGCCTCCGACGAGCTCCCCGAGGGGGCGGCGCGCGGCGGCGGCGAACAGGCGCTCGTCGCAGGCGTCGAAGCCGGCAACGGCGGCGCGCAGGTGCCGCGCGCCGAGCTCCGTGTTGCCGGCGTAGAGAGCGAGCCCGGCGTCCAGGATGTCCGCGTAGGCTGGAGCGAAGGGGAGCTCGATGCGGGCGACGCGCTTCCGCGAATCGCGGGCCGCTGACAAGGCTTTTCGCTCACCGCTCACTCGCAGCGCGGCGAGCGCGCTCATTCCTCGGAAATAAAGCGTGTCGGCGTATCCGAGCGCGTGGTGAACCAAGTAGGATCGCGTGAGCCACGTCCAGGGCTCCTCGAGCACCCGGAACGCCTGCTCGGGCCGTCCGCGATAAAGCTCGAGCTTCGCTTCTGCTTGAAGCAGCATCACATCGGGAACGCCGGGGTCCTTCCTGCGGGGACAGTACGCCTTTGCCTGCTCCAAGATGCGCTGATAGCCGGGAACGTCGCCTCGAACCAACCACGCAACGCAGCTGTCGTGTCCGGACAGCATCGCGCCAGTCCAGATGCGATCTCGGCCGTAAGCCTGCTCGACGAGACACGGAACCGTGCGTGCGATGTG
>Ga0315912_10004240_pt1 | contig 13673 bp, 14 predicted proteins | sample VfabasoilMG_FD_204469 | JGI IMG/M metagenome (GOLD analysis project Ga0315912, IMG submission 204469) | Garden soil microbial communities collected in Santa Monica, California, United States - V. faba soil | ecosystem: Environmental > Terrestrial > Soil > Garden | place: USA: California... | reverse complement strand
GCCGCCCGTCGTGTCAGTACCACCACCGCCCGTCGTGTCGGTCCCACCGCCACCTGTCGTGTCGGTCCCGCCGCCGCCCGTCGTGTCAGTGCCACCACCGCCCGTCGTGTCGGTCCCACCGCCGCCGGTCGTATCGGTCCCACCACCACCGGTCGTGTCAGTGCCGCCGCCGTCCGTCGTCGGAGCCGGCGGTTGAGTCCACGTGGCGCCCGGCCATGTGTAAACCAGCGCCCCGCCCATCACCGTATCGGCGCCCGAACCGTCACTCACCGTTGTGACGAGCGTGTCATGCACCGTGGTGGTCTGATACGTGTAGCCCGCGATCGCCGTGAATGTAACAAACTCCGACCCGTCCGTGCCGATGATGGTGATATCCCCACCACCGCCGGTAATGGTCGTCGAGCCGAACCCCGGCTGCATCGTGATCGGGTTCGGGTTGCCGTACGCGTTCACATATAGCGGCCCGTCAGCCCCCAGCACCGTATCCGTGCCCTGGCTCGCCACCACTGTGGTGGGGTTGGCGCCGTCCAGTTCGATCACCACCAGCCCCGGCTGATCGTTGATCGTACCCCCCGCGCTCCCGGTGATCGTTGCGGGTGTGGTGGAACCTGACATGGCCTGATCCTGTATGCAGTGGCGTGCAATCCAAGATCAGCGGCGAATTCCTAACATTTCGCTAATGACGCGCCTATTCACGCCCACGGGCGTGAATCCATTAACCAATCAGCCGGTTTTCATCTCCCTGCCGGACAGGCTAGGTTCCCTCGCCAGCCGGAGGACCACCCCATGCCCGATACCCATGCCCCAAACGCCGCCGCCGCCCTGTTGCCGGCGATTCGCGCCATCGTCGGCGATCGCGGCCTCCTCACGGACCCGGCCGATACCGCCCCCTATGCGCAGGACTGGCGCAAGCTCTACACCGGCCGCACCGCCGCCGTGATCCGCCCCGCCAACACGACCGAAGTCGCCGCAGTGGTGAAGCTCGCCGCCCAGGCCGGCGTTCCCCTCATCCCGCAAGGCGGCAACACCTCCATGGTCGGCGGCGCCAGCCCGACGGAGGAGGGCAGCGAACTCATCCTCTCCCTCTCCCGCCTCAGCCAGGTCCGCGCCATCGACCCGCTGGACATGACCATGACCATCGAGGCAGGCGTCACCCTGAAAGCCGCGCAGAACGCCGCCCTGGAAGCCGGCTGCATGCTGCCGCTCTCCATCTCCTCCGAAGGCACCGCGCAGATCGGCGGTGTCCTCGCCGTCAACGCCGGCGGCAACAACACGCTGCGCTACGGCAATGCGCGCGACCTCGTGCTCGGCCTGGAAGTGGTGCTGGCGAACGGAGACGTCTGGAATGGCATGCGCGCACTGCGCAAGGACAACACCGGCTACTGCCTGCGCCAGCTCTTCGTCGGTTCGGAAGGCACGCTGGGCATCATCACCACCGCCATCCTGAAACTCGTACCCAAGCCGCGCGAGATCGCCGTCGCCTTCTGCGCCGTCCCATCGGCCGAAGCGGCGCTGGACCTGTTCGGCCGCTTCCAGGCGCACGACCAGGCCGCCATTCAGGCATTTGAGTTGATGTCCGGCCTCGGCACTGAATTCGTGCTGAAGCACATCCCCGGCGCCACCCTGCCCGTCGGCCAGGCGGCGCCGTTCTATTGCATCGTCGAACTCGCCACCCCGCGCCCCAACGCCGGGCTGCGCGGCAGCCTGGAGGCTGTGCTGGAAGGCGCCCTGGAAGCCGGCACCGTTGTGGACGCCGCCATCGCCGAATCCGAAGCCCAGCGCGCCGCCATCTGGAAACTCCGGGAAGAGCATTCCGAAGCGCAGAAGCGCGAAGGCGCCTCGGTGAAGAACGACGTCTCCGTCCCGGTCTCCAAGGTCCCAGCCTTTATCGCCGGTGCCACCGCGGCTTGCGAGAAACTCATGCCCGGCGTCCGCGCCGTTCCCTTCGGCCACATGGGCGACGGCAATATCCACTTCAATCTCGAACAACCCATCGGCTCGGACGCCGCCTGGTTCCTCGCTCAGGACCACGCCATCATGGACACGGTGAACGAGGTCGTCCGCGAATACGGCGGCAGCTTCTCCGCCGAACACGGCATCGGCCGCCTGAAACCCTACATGATGCCGGACTGGCGCGGCGGCCCCGAACTGGACCTCATGCGCCGCATCAAGGCCGCCCTGGACCCTGCCAACATTCTCAGCCCCGGCCGTGTGATCGGCTGAGGGGTTGTAACGGCAGGGGGCTTTCCGCCGGCGAACGCCACATGCCGCGGTGTCTAGCGCGAAAACATTCCACGATAGCGTGCCGCCGGATGCCGCTTGTTGACATGGTCATGGCCGGTCAGTTTCCGCCGCAGGGAGCCCTCGGCATATTCCCGTTTCGCCAGGCTACGCCTGCGCAATTCCGGCATCACGTACGCCGCGAATTCCACATAGGAGCCGGGGATCATCCAGTTCACCACGTTGATCCCGTCGATCCCGGCGCGCTGCCATTCCAGCAGCCCATCGGCGATCTGCTCCGGCGTCCCCACCAACCGCGGATGCCGCCGCGACAGCATGCGTCCCAAATCCCCCACCGTCGGCTCCCGGCTCGGATCACGCTGCAACAGCCACTCCAGATGGCTCTGCCCGCCATTGGTACGAACGTCTCGGAGCTTTGTCTCAGGCGGCAACGGCCGCCCGTCCTCCTGCGACACACCCAAATTCGCGTGCGCCAGATACCCGTCCACGCTGGCGAAGCTGTCCAGTTCCGCCTCCCGCCGCCTTGCCTCCGCCTCGGTATCGCCGACAACGAACACGATACCCTGGAAGAACTTGATGTCGTCGGCCCGCCGCCCGGCCTGCTCCGCCAGCCCGCGCGTCTCCGCCACCAGCTTCCCCGCCACCGCGGCATTCGGCGTGGAGATGAACTGCGCCTCCGCATACTTCGCCGCGAAGGCCCGCCCCACCGGCGACGACCCCGCCTGGAACAGAAACGGCGTCCGCTGCGGCGACGGGGAGGAAAGATGCGGCCCCTCCACCCGATATCGCTGGCCCACATGGTTGATCTTGTGGATGCGCGCCCGGTCCGCGAACACCCCGCCGGCGCGGTCCTTCAGCAGCGCGCCGTCATCCCACGATCCTTCCCAAAGCTTGAACACCACATCCAAATATTCCTCGGCCCACTCATAGCGCGCGTCATGCGCCGTCAGCCGGTCCAGCCCGAAATTTCGCGCCGCGTTCTCCTGCGTGCTGGTCACGATGTTCCAGGCCACGCGCCCCTTGCTGATATGATCCAGCGTGGAAATCCGCCGCGCGAACTCGAACGGGTGGGACTGCATGACGTTGGATGTAAACGCCAGGCCCAGATGCTTCGTGTGCACCGCCATGGCGGAGAGCAGCACGGACGGATCATTGCTCGGGATCTGCAACCCCTCGCGCACATTCACCGTGTAGTCGCCGTTCACCGGCCCGTACATGCCGGACACATCGGCGAAGAACGCGGCATCGAACATGCCGCCCTCCAGCGTCTTCGCCAGGTCCACCCACAGATCGACGTCGTTGAAATCCGCCTGCCGCGCTTCCGGATGCCGCCACAACCCGTGCTGGATGTGGGACGCCGTGTTCATGATGAACGCGTTGAACAGAAGTTCGGTCATGATCCGGCGTCTCCGTCGCCCTGGGCGTCAGCCAAACTCCGCCCGAATGGCGGCCGAGTGTTCGCCGATTCCCGGCACCGGCCCCAGCGCCCGCGCCCCGTCGCTCAGTACCGCCGGCGGCGCCGCGATCGCCACGGGCCCGTTCGGCGTCCCCACTTCCACCCGCCGCAGCGCCGGGTGCTGCGCGAATTCTGCCACGGTATTGACGAACCCATACGCCGTGTTCGCCGTCCGCAGCTTGGCGGCGGCCTGGTCGCGTGTCAGAGTCGCAAACATCACCTGCACCTCCGCATCCACCGTCGCCCGGTTGGCCACCCGGTTCACATTGCTCTCGAACCCCGGCCTCTTCGGCAACTCGGCGTCGTCCATGAAGCGGGCACAGAAATCCACCCACTCCCGCTCGTTCTGGATCGCGATCAGCACCAGCGCGCCATCCTTCGTCTCGAACGCGCTGTAGGGGCAGATGGAAGGATGCGCCAGGCCCATCCGCGCCGGCGCCTTGCCGGCGCCTTCAAAATACAGCAGCGGCACATTCATCCAGTCCGCCATCCCATCGAACAGGGAAACCTTAATCCCCTTGCCCTGCCCGGTAATGCCGCGCGCGATCAGCGCCTCCAGCACATTGGCATGCGCCGCCATGCCGCAGGCGATGTCACACGCACTGACACCCACGCGCCCCGGCCCCGCCGGATGCCCGGTGATCATCGCCAGCCCGGATTCCGCCTGCACCAGCAGGTCATACGCCTTCATCGTCGCGTAGTCGCCGCTATCGCCATACCCGGAAATATCCACCGTGATCAGCCGCCGATACTTCTTCCGCAACTCCTCGCTCCCGAACCCGGACCGCGCCGCCGCCCCGGGTGCCAAGTTCTGGATGAACACGTCCGCCTTCGCCAGGATGCTGTGCAGCAGCGCTGAATCCTCGGGCTTCTTGATATCCGCCACCAGGCTCTGCTTGCCACGGTTCAGCCACACGAAATAGGACGACCAGCCCTTCGCCGCCGCGTCATATCCGCGCGCAAAATCACCCTCCGGCCGTTCGATCTTGATCACCCGAGCCCCCGCATCGGCGAGGCGGGAGGAGCAGTACGGCGCCGCCACCGCCTGCTCCAGGGAAACAACGGTAAGGCCCTGCAGCGGGAGGGAACCGGACATCCGTAGTGCTCCTTTATCGGTTAGCCAGCCTGTCGCCCGTTTAGGGACGAGAGATCGCCTGGCACCGGCAGGTACCCACCTGGTGCAGTTCGATCATGTTGCCGGACGGATCATGCATGAAGATCTGCTGGGACTGCGGCCCGACGATACCCTCGGCCACCCAGTGCTTCGAACCCATCCGCTCCAGCTCCTTGCGCGTCTCCACGATGTCCTCCACCGCGAAGGCGACATGCGGTAGGGAAGGGTCCATGCCCGGCCCCTTGGCGTAGCGAGACTCGCCATTCACCCCCATCAGATGAATCTGCGCCCGTCCACCGACATCCACCCAATACCCCGGAATCCCCGGAATATTCGGCCGCCCGGGATCAGCCCCCAGGCCCAGCACATCTTTGTAGAAGCCCATGGTCCGGTCGGCTTCTTCCTGCGAGCCGCCGACCCGAACGCCTTGGTGATGCAGTTCCAGAATCTTGATCGCCATCGGTTCCTCCCTGTTGCTAGGACGTCACGAAGGCGATCCTGTCAGTAACTGCGCGGCATGCCAAGCACATGCTCGGCCACATAGGACAGGATCAGGTTGGTGCTGATCGGCGCCACCTGGTACAGCCGCGCCTCCCGGTACTTCCGCTCGATGTCGTATTCCTCGGCGAAGCCGAACCCGCCATGGGTCTGGATGCAGGCCTCACCGGCGGCCCAGGACGCCTCGGCGGACATCATCTTCGCCATGTTGGCTTCCTCCCCCGGCGTCTCCCCGGCCTCGAACCGGTCATACCCGGCCTTCACCAGCAACTCGGCGGCCCGCATCTGCGCGTAGGACTTGGCGATGGGGAACTGGATGCCCTGGTTCTGCCCGATCGGCCGGCCGAACACCTTGCGCTCATTCGCGTAGTTCACCGCCTTCTTGATGAACCATTTCGCGTCGCCAATGCACTCCGACGAAATCAGCAGCCGCTCCGCGTTCATCCCGTCCAGGATGTAGCGGAACCCGCGCCCTTCCACGCCCACCAAATTCTCCGCCGGCACTTCCATGTTGTCGAAGAACAGCTCGCAGGAATTGTGGTTCATCATCGTGCGGATCGGCCGGATCGTCAGGCCCTTGCCCAGCACAGTGCGCATATCCACGATGAAGGTGGAAAGCCCCTCCGTCCGCTTCGCCGCCTGGTCGCGCGGCGTGGTGCGCGCCAGCAGCAGCATCAGGTCGGAATGCTCGGACCGGCTGGTCCACACCTTCTGGCCGTTGACGATATACTTGTCGCCTTCCTTCTTCGCGAAGGTGCGCAACGCCGTCGTATCGGTGCCGGAAGTCGGCTCCGTCACCCCGAACGCCTGCAACCGCAACTCCCCGGTCGCGATCTTCGGCAGGTAGGTATTCTTCTGCTCCTCGGACCCGTGCCGCAGGATCGTGCCCATGATGTACATCTGGGCGTGGCAGGCCGCCGCGTTGCAGCCCTCCGCATGGATCGTCTCCAGGATCGCCCCGGCGGCGGAAAGCGGCAGCCCCGCCCCGCCATACTCCTCCGGGATCAGCGCCCCCAAATAACCCGCCTCGGTCAGCGCCCGCACGAATTCGGTGGGGTAGCCCCGCTCCTGGTCCAGCTTGCGCCAGTATTCCCCGGGGAACCGTGCACACAGCTTACGCACCTCCTCCCGGATCTCCTGATGCGTCTCGGCGGCGGTGGATAGATGTTCCATGGCGTCTGGTATCCGCGTGCTGGTCCTGTCTGCCGGATGCATTACGGCCCGTGGCAGGACGGCGCAAGCCGCCCCTCCACGGGCCGTATTTCAGTCCGCCGGATGGCAGGCGGTTAGGCCGCCTTCGGCAGGTACTTCGCGAACTCCGGCGTGAACACCTTCGTCGCCATCACCTGGCAGCGCTTCATCAGCCGCGCCTCATCCGGCCGGTAGTCGGCGATCGCCTGGTGGATGGACCCCAGGTTGTCCCACAGAAGCACGTCGTTTTCCGTCCAGGTGTGCATGTAGCGGAACTCAGGGCGCAGCTGGAACTCGAACAGGAAGTCCAGCATCTCCTGGCTTTCCTTCTCGTCCCAGCCGTCGATCTTCGTCGCGTAGCCCGGGTTGCAGTACAGCGTCTTCGTCCGCGTGATCGGGTGCACCGGCGTCACCGGATGATGGACCGGTGGTCGCTGGGCCTTCTGTTCCGGCGTCATCGGCGGGCGCGTGCCGTGGGCCTTGCGCATGTTCTCCCAGAACTTCTCGAAGTCATGCGTCGCGGTGGCGCCATCCAGCCGCTTCTTCACGTCGTCCGGCAGCGCGTTGTAGACGGCGTGCATGGAGGAGAACTCGGTGCCGCCAAGTACCTTGCCATCCCGCCGCGGGATCACCAACCCGTACAGCACGTTCACGAATCCGCGCATGTCGCGGTAGCTCATATCCGTGTGCCAGTCCTGCCCCGCATTGGGGATGCCGATGAAGCTACCATCCTTCTTCACGTTGGAAAGGACGCCCACTTCCGGGCACTCCGCCACCTTCTCCACCTTGCTGATGCCGCCCTGGATGTCCCCGAAGCGCTGGGAGAAGTCGCGCAGCTGGAAGCTGTCGATGTGCTGGTCCGGAATGCGCAGCACGGAATACTTGCCCAGCGCCATCAGCACCTCGGAAAAGGTCACATCGGACATCGGCTGGCGCAAATCCAGCCCCTCGATCGTGGCGCCCATCACCGGGCTGCTGGGGATGATCTTCAGCATCGTGTCAGTTTCTCCAATCCACTCTTCGTCAGCATTCCGCATGAGGGAACAGGCGGCAAGACCCCGCCTCATTGATCCAGATCAGGTCAGGTGAACCGGAACTTCGCCAGGTCCGCCTCGTCCGGCATCGTGTCGTAGCGCGGCGTTCCATCGTCGCCGATCTCATAATAGTCCGACTTGGCCGGCGCATACAGGTGCGCCGCCGTCCGCATCCCCGTCGGCGGCTCCAGCACCCCGGCGGAGATGGCCGTGAACGCCCCGCCCTTGCGCTGGAAAAACAGGATGGACCCGCAGTCGGAGCAGAACCCCCGCCGCGCCCCAGCCGAACTGTCATACCACTTCAACGGCCCGTCGGAGAGGAACACCAGGTGTTCCTTCGCGCACCGCGTATGGGCGGAGGCATGGCCATTATGCTTCCGGCAATCCTCGCAATGGCAGATCAGCACATCCCGCAGCGGTCCGCGCACCTCGAATTTCACCGCCCCGCAATGGCAGCCGCCCATTGCCCTTGGTGTAGTTGCCCGTACCGACCCGCTCATGCTCACGCCTCCAGCTTCATGGAAATCTCCCCGTAATTCTCATACCGCGCCACCACCCGGTCCCCGGCACGGATCGGCACCGGCTGGGTGGCGCTGCCGGGGGTAACAAATTGCCCCGCGAGCAGGCCGAAGCCACGGCGGCTGAGTTCATTGGCCACCCATACCAGCGTCACCGCCGGGTCCGTGCGCGGCATGGCATTCATCGGGATCCGCTCCCCGCCATTGATGCGCAAATCCACCTGCAGGGCCAGCAGGTCCAGCCCGCGCCAGTCCGCCACTTCCGGCCCCGGGACCAGCCCACCGCCGGCAGCGTTGTCGGCCACGATCAGCAGCTTCTCGCCCTCCGTATCCGGCGTGTGCTTGCCGCCGGTGATGCGGGACCCGGTGAGTTCGATGGTGAAGCACAACACGGCGGCCGCGAACACTTCATCCTTCGAATATTCCGCCGCCCGCGCCGGCAAATCCCGCGTCAGCCGGAACCCGATCTCGCATTCCACGCGCGGTTCCGGATATTGCCATGTGGACAGGCGCGCCGGGTTGGCGTGGCAGTATTCCCCATACACCCGCCCCACCAGCGGCCCCGGCCCCCCGCCGATCTTCCAGCCCACGATCGGCTGGCCGATCACGGCGGCGGTCGCGTCCTGGATCGCCACCGCGTCTTCCAGGCTGGCAGGCACCAGGCCGGCCGGAAGGGCGGGAAAGGTGGTCCGCCCGTTCCAGGCATCGGCGAACAGTTTTCCGGCGGCGGCGACATCGGCTTGGGCCAGCTTCATGGGCGTTTCCTGTTGTCTTCTCCGTCCCGTCTACTCCATCCCCCCTTTTCGCTGCTACACAGCACCCCACAGTCCCAAGTCCACGGAAGCCCAAGATGCCCGACACCGCCCTGCCCGACCGCCTGAGCAACGACCCGGCCAGCCCGCATTACAATGAGGCGCTGCTGGAACGCGGCATCGGCATCCGCTTCAACGGCATGGAAAAGACCAACGTGGAGGAGTACTGCATCAGCGAAGGCTGGATCCGGGTTTCCGCCGGCAAGGCGATGGACCGCAAGGGCCGTCCGATGACGCTGAAGCTGCGGGGGACCGTGGAACCGTATCTGCGGGAAGCCTGAGCGCCCGCCTAATGCTTCGCCGGGCCCGTCAGCCCGGCGAACACCTGGCGGTCCTTGTTGTCGCGCATCAGCATGCTGATGCCGGGCACCGCCTCAAACCCCAGGCCACCGGGCAGGCCGCCATCCGGGTCCGCCTGCACGGCGGCATAGGCGGCACCGGCGATCTTTTCCCATTTCCCGGCCGGTTTCTTCACCTCCAGGTTCACCACCGTGGCGCGGAACACCAGGCGCACGATCGCTTCCTTGGGGGATGAAGGCTTGGTCAGGCTCGGCGCGCCGGCGATGATCTGCCAGCCATTGGCCAGCGCCCAGGCGGTGAGGTCGTCCTTGGTCATGCGGTGTGCGGCCTTGTCTGCGAGCCGCCGCTTGTAGCCCGCATTCCGCCGGCGCGCGATGGCGGCTAACCTGCGCCCGGCAGAAGGGGAGGCGACGCCATGGAAGGAAGATGCACCTGCGGGGAAATCCGCTACCGGATGACCAGCCGCCCGCTGTTCACCCATGGCTGCCACTGCACCTGGTGCCAGCGCGAAACCGGCACCGCCTTCGCCCTAAACGCCATGATCGAGGCCGACCGGGTGGAACTCCTGGCCGGGGAGCCGGAGTTCACGACCATCCCGACCGCCAGCGGCAAGGGCCAGAAGGTCGCCCGCTGCCCGTCCTGCAAGATCGCGCTGTGGAGCAATTACGCCGGGGCGGGGGAGAAGGTCCGCTTCGTCCGCGTCGGCACGCTGGAAGACCCCACCGCCGTCCCACCGGACATCCACATCTTCACCACCACCAAGCACCCCTGGGTCGTGATCCCGGAGGACGCCAAGGCGGTGCCGGAATTCTATCGCCGTTCGGAGACGTGGCCGGCGGAGAGTCTGGAGCGATTCCAGGCCATGCGCGGCTGATACCCTGTCCCGTTGGTTCGCCGGTACGTGCGACTGCCAGTCTTATGGCGGCAAGAACCGCATCGCCTCCGGCCGCTTGATCTCGATCTCCACGAACGCGATCGGATGGTCGGAGCCGTTCATCACGTCGTGCTGGATGCCGGCCGGCCGGTGATAGGCCTGCCCGGCAGCAAGCGGGTTGTCCTTTACCGCCGTCCCGTCATGCACCCGCAGTATCCCGTTGGTCAGCATGATCACGGCATAGGGCCAGCCATGGGTGTGCCACCCGGTCACCGCGCCCGGCGGAAAATCCCAGCGCGTGATCCGTACATCCGCGTCGTCCTGTTGGACCGTTGGTGTCGCGGGTATGGTGCAGGCGAACGCCATGTCATCGGGCTCCTGGTCGTGGCCCGCAGCATAGTCCGCCCGCGGTGTGGCACAATGCGGCCGTCCACGCCGCGGGCGGGCACTGGCCGCTACCTCTTCGGCAGCCCGTCCCGGAACGCCATCGCCTCCAGTTCCACTCGCACCGCGTCCATCACCGGTACCACGGGCCGCGCCTCGAACGTGAAGGCGGGCAGCATGGAACAGAACTTGTGCACGGTCAGCGGGTCGTCGCAGTCCACCAGCATGTAGCCGCCCCAGTCGCCCACGCGGATGACGAATTCGCCGATCTTGAAATTGTCCGGCGCCTTCCATTGCGTGAACACTTCCAGAATGCGCTTCTGCGCGTTCTCGTATTCCATCGGCGTGCCCTGCGGCCGCTCGTTCCAGGTGATCATGTATTTCATCGCCGTGTGTCTCCTCTCGTGTGGTGTCCGGCCGGTGCGTCCGGCCCGCACGCACACCATGCGCCACCCGGCACCCGGGGCACATGAGGAGAATTCCCTAGGCGGCGAAATTTCCCGGCCGCGCCAGTCCGCGTTCCAGCGCGTACAGGGCCGCACCGGCGCGCGTGCCCACCCCGATCTTGGCGTAGAGGTTCTGGATATGGTTGTCGGCGGTCTTGGGGGAGATATCGAGCAGCCGCGCGGCTTCCTTCGCCGTGTGGCCGGCGGCGATCAGTTGCAGCACCTCGGTTTCGCGCGGGGTCAGGGCCACGGACCGGGCCGCATTGCTCCGCCGCGCCGGCTGCCCGGCGCAAGACAACACCGCCTCCGTCGCGTCCGGGCACAGGCAGCCATCCAGCACGGCGGCACGCAGCCTGGCCGCCGCTGCCGCGTCGGACAGCGCCGCCCGGTGCGGGCGGTCTTCGCGCGCCGTCTGGAATGCCTCGGCCGCGCCCAGCACGCGGGCGCCGGCGGAAATTTCGGGCGCGCGGACATTGCGGTAATAGCCGGTGCCGTCAAGCCGTTCATGGTGGCGGGACACCAGGGCCGCGACGGCGGGACCATCGCCATTCAGCCCGGCCAGGGCGCGTTCGCCGTGGTAGGGGTGCAGGCGGGCCGCATCGGCTTCGCGCATCGTCAGGGCGCGCGGCTTCATCCAGGTGGCCACCGGCACCGCCAGTTCCCCCAGATCGTGTGTGTAGGCGGCCCAGCGCACGGCGCGCACATCCGCCGCCGGCAGGCCCAGGCGCCGCGCCGCCGCGTCCGCCAATTCCGCCACGGCGCGGGAATGGCCGAAGGTGAAGGGCATGCGCATGTCGATCATGTCGGCGATGGCGAGGTAGGCTTCCTCGCAGGCGGCTTCGTCCAGCAGCGCATGCGGCGCCGGTTCCAGCGCCAGGATCGTGGTGCGGTCGATCGCGCCGTCCGTGCCGGGCAGCATCGCGTCCGCATGCGCCAGGAAGGCATCGGCCAGCGCCGGCTCATACGCCCCGCCCCGCCGGCGCGCGATCGTCTCCGCCATCGCCGCCTGACCGAACTCCTCCGCCAGCACGATCGCTTCCTGGCAGAGCGTGACGATGCGCACGGGCAGGGACACGTCCGCCCCTTTCAGGCCGCGCGGCAATCCGTTGCCGTCCCAGCGTTCGTATAACTGGCCGAGGTTGGCGCGGATGTCGTCCGGCAGGCCGATGCGTTCGGCGATGCGCTGCGCGACCTCGCAATGGCCCTTCAGGATGGGCACGCTGACATTCATGGCTTCCGCCAGGCCGCGTTCCACCGCCAATGCCAGTTCTGGCGGTGGTGTGCCTTCCAGATTGCGGGTGATGGCGCGTGCGATGGTGGCACCGAGCTGGGACTTGTCGCCGATGTCGATCCGCGCCAGGTCCCGCCGCAATGCGATCTCGTCGCCGAAGGCGGTGGCCAGCAGGTGGGTATCGGCGTTGCAGCCGATATAGCGCAGGAGGGCCTGGTGAAACACGGCGCGCCGGGCCTCCGTGTCCAGGCCCAGCACCTCCGCGAAGCGCATTGCCAGCACGCAGGACCGCAGCGCGAAATCCCGCGACTGGCCGGTGGCCAGGTCCGTCGCGTAGGCCAGCGTCATCAGGAACTCGGCGCGTCGTGCTGCGGTGGCTGGCATGTCATGGTCCCTGTGCTGCCGAGATATGAGCATGGGATGAAACAACCGCCTACGCCCGCCCGGTTGTAGGCGCGGGCATCGGCCTTGCGGCGCGGGGCAGCCATGTTTGACTCTAACCCCATGATGCAGCCAATGTAATCGCTTCCCCTGGAACCTGCGGCGCGTGGTGCGCCCGCCGGGCAATCCGTATTCGGGGAACAACAGAGACCTCTCGGGAACCACAAGGTCATGATTTCTGCCCTCCTCCCCAACTACGCACGTGCTGACCTCGCTTTTGAGCGGGGCGAAGGCGCCTGGTTGTGGACGACGGATGGCCGACGATTCCTCGATTTCGGGTCGGGTATTGCCACCGCCTCCCTGGGCCATGGCCACCCGCACCTTGCCAAGGCCATCGCGGAGCAGGCGGCCAAGGTGATGCATGTCTCCAACCTGTATCGCATCCCGCAGGCGGAACGCCTCGCGCAGCGGCTGGTGGATTTGACGTTCGCGGACAGCGTATTTTTCTGCAACTCGGGCGCCGAAGCGAACGAGGGCCTGATCAAGATGATGCGCCGCGCCATGTTCGACGCCGGCAAGCCCGACGCGATCCGCTTCATCACGTTCGAAGGCGCTTTCCACGGCCGCACGCTGGCGACGTTGGCGGCCACGGGCAATGCCGCCTACCTGAAGGGCTTCGGCCCGCCGGTGGAAGGCTTCGACCAGGTGCCGTTCAACAACATGAACGCGGTGCGCGACAAGATCAGCGCCCAGACCTGCGGCATCATCGTGGAGCCGGTGCAGGGCGAGGGTGGCGTGCGTCCGGCCGACATGCAGTTCCTGAAGGATCTGCGCGCGGTGTGCGACGAATACGGCATCATCCTGGGCATGGACGAAGTGCAGTCCGGCATGGCGCGTACCGGCAAGCTGTTCGCGCATGAATGGGCGGGCATCACGCCGGATGTCATGTCCGCGGCGAAGGGCATCGGCGGCGGCTTCCCGCTCGGGGCCGTGCTGGCGAAGGAGAAGTTCGCCAAGGCTCTGGTCCCCGGCACGCACGGCACCACCTATGGCGGCAATCCGCTCGCCTGCGCCGCCGGCAACGCGGTGCTGGACGTGATCACCGGCCCGGGATTCCTGGACGGGGTGGTGGCGAAGGGCAAGCACCTGCGCGCCGGGCTGGAGAAGATCGCCAGGGACTTCCCGAACCTGTT